>Ga0116174_10001452_pt1 | contig 21507 bp, 20 predicted proteins | sample AD_UKC087_MetaG_FD_89801 | JGI IMG/M metagenome (GOLD analysis project Ga0116174, IMG submission 89801) | Active sludge microbial communities of municipal wastewater-treating anaerobic digesters from USA - AD_UKC087_MetaG | ecosystem: Engineered > Bioreactor > Anaerobic > Digestate | place: USA...
AATATCGTATGTTGAGGCGCTGGGGAGAAGAATTTGGTTAATAAAACTTAGAGGATGGTTGAATATGAAAAAGGAAGAAATAGCAGTTAAAAAATTTAAAGAAGGTTATAATTGCGCCCAATCAATGATTTATAGTTTTGCAGAGGAATTAGGAATTGATAAATCAATTTCATTAAAATTAGCATGTGGTTTTGGCGGAGGTATGGGGCGAACTGAAAATGTTTGCGGAGCAATAACAGGTGGAATTCTTATACTAGGACTAATTTTCGGTCGAGGTGAAAATGAAGACAAATTAAAGCAAGAAAAGGTATATATATTTGTTAGAGACTTTATTGAGAAATTTAAAGCTAAATATGGCGCAATTGAATGTAAATGTTTAATTGATGGTATTAATTTGTTAACTGATGAAGGACAAAATAAATTTAAAGAATCAAATATGATTTATAAATGCTATGAATACGTTGAAAATGCTAATAAAATAATTCAAGAAATTATCAAATGAGTAAAAATAATATTACCCGTTTTAAAGCGTACAATAAGATGTAAATCGCTATTTACGGAGGACTCTATGACAAAACGACGTTTAAATCGAAAATGTTGGTTGAGATTATTTTACAGGGAGAAAGAGAATGAAATTTATATGTCCGCTTGTTGTAGTTGACAACATTAAAAAATCTCGGTATTTATATGAGAGCGTTCTGGGACAGACTGTAAAAATGGATTTTGGCGAGAATGTTACATTTGAGGGCGACTTTGCAATACATCAACGAGAGCATTTTCAATCATTGATAGACAAGAGAGATATTATTAAAAAATCTAATAGTTTTGAGTTATATTTTGAGCATGACGATCTAGCGGATATTGTAAATAAAATTAAAAATTTAAATTTAGAATTTGTCCATGAAATAGTAGAACAACCGTGGAAACAACAAGTTATTAGATTTTATGATTTTGATAAAAACATGATTGAAATTGGCGAGCGTTTGGAACATGTTGCATACCGTTTATTTCAGCAAAATCATTCTCTCGACGAGATATGTAAAATTACCTATTTGGACAAAGAAACAGTTGAAAAAGCTATTAACGAATACTCATAAGATGCAAGAATTATTACATATAAAAACCGGAGCTCTTTGGATGTTTCAACTTAGTTTATGAAGGTTAGATTAATACGATAAGATAGCATTAATAAAAAAAGAGACCGTTCTAAAGGCGGCCTCTTTTTTTTTGCGCTTTTTTAATCAATAACGGCTAAAATTTCTTCAAATTTAATTAGAAGATGATCTCTATCTCCAATTTTGATCTGAGTACCGGCGTATTTGTCGTAAATAACTTTATCGCCAATTTTAACTTTAATAGTATCGGATGAGCCTATGGCGATAACTTTACCTTCTTGAGTTTTTTCTTGCGCGGCTTGAGGAATTACTATTCCTCCGGAAGTTTTTTCTTCAGAAGTTTTTACTTCAATTAATACTCTTTCTCCTAATGGTTTTACAGTCATTTTTTCACTCCTTATAATGAAATTATTAATTTAAAAAATTATTTATTTTTGAATAATTTACTAACAACAGTAAATTTAGTCAAGAAAAAGATTGACTATTAACTAAAATATATTTAAATTTGTTTCAATGAACGGTAGAGATAATAAGCAAAACAATAATTACTATTTTCAAAATGATTTTTTCAAGTCTTTAAATTTGGTTTCTTTTGTTGAGAAACGGTATAAAAGTAAGAATTTTGAAGAAGCTCTTGCCATATTACAGAGAGGTCTCGAGGGGATAACGATTGCTTCTTTTATGGAATTGAGCGTTTATTTTGATATAATTGCTTCAATTCTTTGGAAAATTGGCGAAAAAGAAAACGCTTATAAATTTTGGAAGAAATCTTACGAGACGGATAAAACAAACAGGCGTTCGGAGTTATCTTTAAGACTTTTGTTTGACAATGAAGACAAGAGAAATTATTATCAAGAACTCTTTATCAGATTAAAATTTAACGAATATTTTTCGAATAAAAAGCTTTTATCGCTATTTGGAGCAAATGAAAAGTTTGTGCTGGATTATCTTACAAAATTTTGGGAAAATAATATCGGCGCAAATACTTTAGAAAAATACGACGAATTAGAGTTAGTCGATTATTTTATAAAACTTAAAGTCTTTAAATCTTAATATTTATGGGAGTTTCTATCTATGTCCGAAGTAACAATTATTATTGGTAGCGAAAATGATAAGCCGATAATCAAGCCGTTGGAAGAAAAACTGCTTGATTTGAAAATCAATTTTGAAACGTTTGTTTATTCCGCGCACAGGAATTTACCAGAGCTTCTGGAATTCTTGAAAATTAATAAAACTAAGATATACATAGCCGCCGCCGGTTTAGCCGCCGCTTTACCGGGCGTCGTAGCGTCTCAGGCGTCTCAGCCGGTGATAGGAATTCCGCTTGCCGTCGGCGAGCTGAACGGTATCGACGCTCTACTGTCGATTCTTCAGATGCCTAAGGGGGTCCCTATCGCTACGATGGGTATTGGTAAGCAAGGATTGATAAACGCCGCTATAATGGCGGATAAAATATTAAAGTTGTCAAAATAATAAAAAGTCTTGATTAATATTAAATTTTTAGTATAATATCAAATAATCTTATAATAACGATTAAGTCGTAATCTTTTTCTTTTTAGGATTTACAAAGATAAGCGCTAGATTATCGTTATTTAAGCGAAAAACACAAATAAGGATAGATAAATGAAAAAATACGATGTTATTGGACTGGGAAACGCTTTGATGGACGTACAGGCTTTTATTCCGGAGAAAGTATTAAACAAATTAAAAATTAAAAAGGGCATAATGCATCTTATAGACGAAAGTAAATCCAGAGAAATTCTTAATAGTATTTCAAATTATAAAACGATATCCGTACCCGGAGGAAGTTGCGCTAATACTATGTCTACTATCGCTATGCTTGGCGGGAAGTCAGTTTATACCGGTATAGTAACAGACGATATGTACGGAAGACTCTACGAATCAAAAATTGCTCAAAGAGGCGTTAAAACATTAATACGTAAAGTGGATTTTGGAATAACGGGAACTTCAATTATATTAACGACAGACGACGCTGAAAGAACTATGAACACCCATCTTGGAGTATGCAGAGAATACTCGAAAGACGATATTAATTTAGACGTACTATCCGAATCAAATATTTTTCATTGCACCGGATACCAATGGGATACTCCAACTCAAAAAGAGGCGGTAGAATTTGCTATGGCAAACGCAAAAAAATTTGGACTTAGCATAAGCTTTGATATTGCCGATCCTTTTTGTATTGAAAGAAATGTAGGAGAATTTAAAAAAATTATAACCAATTACGTAGACATACTTTTTGGCAACAAAGACGAATCTAAGATATTAACGGGAAAAGACGATCCGATTGAAGCGGGAAAAGAGATAATTAAAATGGGGGTAAAGATAGCCGTAGTAAAAGTAGGTTCTAAAGGGAGCTATATTTTTTCAGGCGACGACGTAATCAAAATTGATATATACCCTGCGGAAAAAGTCTTGGATTCAACGGGATGCGGCGATATTTACGGCGGCGGCTTTTTATACGGTTATTCTAAGGGGTACGACTTTACTAAATGCGGGAAAATTGCCAGTTATATGGCTTCTTCTATTATCAGCGTTCCCGGAGTTCAACTAGAATCGCTTGATTTCAATAAAATCAATAAGTTTATTGAAGAAAATATTCTAAAATAAAACAACGTCGACAATACTATCTTTCATTACGCCTTCGCTTTCCCGAGGAATAATAAAAAACCCGTCTGATTTGGAGAGCGAAGATATTAATCCCGATTTGTAGAAAGTTGGAAGAGCGATATATTCATTGTTCTCTGAGTTTAATTTTACTATAACGGCTTCTTCTCGACCGTTATTAGACGGATAATTTGTCGTAAGTCTGGCTTTGATCGTAAATTGATTTGAAACGTCGTTATACAAATACTTCAAAAAAGGCTCGACTAACCTCTTATATACAAAATACGCCGCCAGAGGTTGACCGGGTAGCCCGAAAAACGGAATATTGCCGATTTTTGCAGAAATTGTCGGTTTGCCGGGTTTTATTAATAATCCGTGAAATAAAATCTTAGCGCCCGGTATGCGATTTAATACGTTTATGGTTTCATCTTTTATACCTTTTGAACTGCCTCCGGAAAGAAGAATAACGTCGTATTTAGATAAGCAATAATTTACGATACGATTAATATCTTCGACGTTATCTTTTACTATACCGAGTTGTATTGGAGTTATTCCAAAATTTAGCAGTTCGTTAAATAACGCATATGAATTTATATCGCGAACTTGAGAGTTGTTAAGGTTCTTAGTAATATCGGCTATTTCGTCTCCCGTCGATATTATTCCGACGGTAATCTTTTTGTAAACCTCTATTTCGCTAATCCCAAGTCCGGCGAGTATGCCAATAGTTTTTACGCTAATTTTATCCCCTTTTTTTAAAACAACGTCGCCCTGTTTGCAGTCTTCCCCTTTTAATATGACGTTGTTCCCCGGCGAAGACGGTTTGTTCAGATATATGTAGCCGTCCTTATAATTATCTGTATATTCAACCATTACCACGCTATCCGAATTATTTGGTAATTCTCCGCCCGTTGGGATATAAACCGTTTCGCCGCTTGATAGAGATATATCGGGAGGCGCGCCCATCTTTATAGAGCCGATTAACTTGAGCCTACAGGGGTACGAATCCGACGCGCCAAAACTATCTGAAGAGATAACGGCGTAACCGTCGACAGTCGATCGATTAAAATTGGGTATACTTTGATCCGATTGTACGTCGGAATAAATATATCGTCCCAGCGATTCGTTTATATTTACTGTTTCAGACTTTATTATAAAATCTTTGAAATTTAATTCTAGGAGATTTAGCGCGTCTGATAAAGATAAGGCTTCCAGCATTTTGGCTTTTTAATTTATGAGAATTCTGTCAAATATATTAAACTGCTTCTTTTTGTTTAGATAAAACTCTTTCCCTTTGACGTCGCCGCTTTCGTCGACAACAATTTTTATTTTTCCAATTTTCTCATTTTTCAAATTGATTACGTCGGCAATTTTACCGTTTGAAACGGCGTTTAAGTTTTTTATGTATAAAATCATATCGTTGTTATCGGTAATATTAATGATTAATCCCGAATATTTATCTTCTAAAAGAGAATTCAAGGAATTTTGATACGTATATAAAATTGATTCCGAATTTTTTATCTGTTCGTCTTTTAGAGCAAGTTCTTCTTCTTTTTGAACGATTTTATTTTCGAGTTGAAGAATATCGTTTTCTAAATTTGAAACAATTTCGTTTAAATCCAGAATTGATTGATTTAAATTTTGTATAGCCAAATTCTTTTCCTCGACAAGAGAGTAATATCTGTTTATAAAAGTCTCGTATCTGTTTATCATATTCATATAATAATTATATAAACTATAGAATGTTTTGGGAATAGAATTTATGTACGGACCGTCGTTTAATCGCCTCATCAAAGATTTGAAACCGGCAATGTACTCTCTTGTCGAATTATACTCGCTTTCAGTCAAGACGTTTTCCTGAGCAAATTGGTCTTTATAATCGATTAAATAAGGGAAAACAAATACAACATTATCGGACGAAGCGTCGCTTGTCAAATCGCCGGTAACGTCGCCATTATGAACTATTGAATAATTTAGCGCCGTTTTTGAATCAATTTCATCAATTGAGGAGAGACGTAAAAACTCTTCGTCGGCATAAATTGGATTGTACTTTAAAATCAACTCTTTGATTTCTTTTTCTTTATTTCTATTTAAAATATTAATTAAACTTACGTAATAATTTTTTAAATTTTTATAGTTTTTATCCTTTTCCAGCAATATCCCATCGTAGTATTTAGCTATTTTTTTTCTTTCAATTTCAAATAATCTTTGCTGATTATTTAAAACTTCTTCATTTTTTTTTGCCGTTTCTATCTGTTTTTGATCGTATTGTCTGATTTTTTCTTCAATATCCGATATTTCTTTCTCTTTTTCAACCAATAGGCTCTGGTATTCCGATTCGAGCGCATATATTTTGTTATTGTTATCTCTTCGCATTATAGCGACTCTTTTATCAAATTCGGCGGGGGATAAATTTTGAAATTTTAAAGCCTCAATGTTCTTTAACAGTTCGGCGTTTCTTTCGCTGATTTTGAGTTGTTTTTCATTATTTATATCTTCGTAGGCTTTTTTTGCCATAATAAGATCGTTTTCGTACTTTCTAGCGGTATTGAGAATTTCCTTTAGGTTTACGTCGGTAAAATCGCTAATATTTATATTTATTTTACTATTATTTTTTTCAATGAATTTTGTTATACCGTATGTTATAAAAAAAGTTATGACAAAAAAAAGAACCATTGCAAGTTTATAAAAAATTTCTTTGTTTTTTTTATTTTTTTTGAATTCTTCTTGTAAATCGTAGAGATCCGGCGGACCGACTCTTTCCTCAAGGTGTTGCTCTAAGAAAACTGTAATATCGGCGTTTTTTCTCTTTATTTTGTCGTCATTGTCCATATTCCATTCCAATCCTTCGGCGGATTATAATTTAAAGTCCTATCTTTGAAAACGTCCGCCAATGATAACGAGCACTTAACAAACTCCTTATAAGCGTTTTTCCAATCGCCGTCATAATAAAGTTTTAAGCCTCTCTGAAAATTATCTAAATTATTTATAAGCTCTTCCGAGAAATCTTTTTCCCTAGCCGGATAATATATTTTTTTTCCGATAGTCTTACCTTTTACTTGAACTGTGTCTATTTCAATGAAAACTATACCGCTATTAATTATATTTCTTTCTATATCGTCTTTAATAAAATCCGAACATATTATCGGTAATTTATAAACTCTCGTAAGCCCTTCCAGTCTTGACGCCGAATTTACGTTATCTCCAATTACGGTGTTTGTCATTCTATCGTAAGACCCGATTGTTCCGTAAAATACGTCGCCGCCGTCTATCCCGACGCCGACTTCTATCAATACCGCTTTAAAAAGTTTTTCTTCCTGTTCGGTTAATTTGCCGTTCTTTTCAATAAGGTTTTTTCTGGCGACGTACATAGACGATCTTAATTCGGCGGTAACGTCTTGTATATCGTAAGCGCTGTTTATCGCTTGAAAAGATTTATTTATTCCGCCTTTATTGCCCGTCATTACGCCAAAAACAGCTAATAAGGCGTCTCCTATTATAGAACCTATTACTCCGTCGTGAAGCAATATATGTTTTATGGCTCTTTCGTAATGGACGTTAAGAAGCTTGATAATATCTATGCCTAAAGTCTCCGTCATATACGTAAAACTTTTTATGTCCGAAAAAAGAATAGATAACTCCTTTTTAGAGCCGTCCAGTTTTATAAATTTATCTTCATAAGCTTTCAAAGCGATATCTTTATTGACAAATTTGAGAAAAATATTCATTAAATTGTTGATAGAACTTGATAGGGAATTAAACGAAACTCCCAAAAAGGTTATTTCGTCGTTTGGCGCTTTTGACAAATCGATTAGTCCCATTTTTTGATTTTGTATCATATTCATTATCGAATTTGTGATAATACGAACGAACCTAAGTATGTATCTAATTATAAAAGTCCCAATAATCGCGGATAAAAACGTTAAAACAATTATTATAATCGAGACGTTTCTGAATATCAATAGGGACTCCATGTAAAACTCCCGCGCCTCTTCTCCAATTATAATATAAGCGTCCCATTTATAACTATATTTGTAAATTCCAAAATATTTATCGTTGTTAAATTTAAAATCGATAATTCCTTCCGTTTTATTACCGCGTCTATTTTCATTAAGAATTTTTAAAGTATCTTGGTCTTTAAAGACGCCAATTTTATTAAATTTGGAAGCTTCAAATAGTAAAGCTCCGTCTTTTTTTACTCCTATACTAATTGATTTGTTATACTGAAGATTTGTTTGCATTTTTTTTTCTATACTTAGAATTGAATTTTCAAGATCGTTATTAAATTGATAAATCTCATATTGATTCGAGCAGAAATTGTATACGTCTTTTAGATCTTTTATTAATAGTTGTTTTTGTAATTTAATTAATTTACCGCGATTAAACATTAGATTTATGTAATTAGTAGAAAAATTGGATACAAGGATAAAAAGGATAAATACGCTTAGGATTTTGATCGCTAATGGAACAACTCTCGTATTATTAATCTTTTTACCAAAAATGGTTTCAGAAATTTTCTTAAACATAAATATTCCTTGAATATCTGTTATTATACATTATGGTTAAAATAAATCAATATAATTTTTATTTTTTAATTAATTAAAATTTTTTAATTAATTAAAAAAAGAATATTATTTCAGAGTAAAAGTTAATATTTTAATAGATTTTTTTTTATGTCGATTGACAATTATTAGTTAAAATGATACTTATTAAGCTGAATTTCAAAATCAACTCAAGGAATAAAAATGAGCATAAAAAATAATCAGAAAAACAGCGAAAAGCTAGAGTCTAAGCTTAGCGGTAGGAATATTTTTGTTACCGTCGTAATTGCGATAATAATAGTAACTTTCATATTTACCGGCGGACCTTTGCTGGGCATGAACGATTTTATAAGAGATATTGGTAAAAACAAAATTAAAAACGAAGACGGTTCTATTTCTATACCAGACGACGCCCAGTCCGGTAATAACTCTAATAATCCTAATTCTTACGTAGGCAAAGTATTAAATGAGAAAATACAGATCGGGTTAAACGACGAGTTTAATAACCAAATTCAAAGAGTTTTCCAGACGCCGAATATGGATCCCTATATGAAATATCAATACGTACGATACTTTTTTGACAGGGCGCTGAATAAAATAATAGGGATGTATAACGCGAAAAAGATGAATATAACGATTTCGAAAAATTATTTAGTAAAAGAAATCGGGAAAAGATATTTTGCAGACGCCGACGGAGATCCGGATTACAACGCTATGAGAAAAGATTCGTCTTTGGTTAACAAATATTCCAAAGACGTAATGCAGGATCTTTTGTATCAAAATTATATAACGGATTTTTTTCAAGGTCTTCCCGTGTCTGAATTGGAAGGGTGGGATCTGTATAAAATGGAAAAGACTAAAATATCTTTAAACTATATTAATTTATCAAATCAAGACGTCGACGATAAGAGCCTACAATCGTTTTATAATGAATACAAAGAAAATTATAAAAAATATAAACTAAACAGATTGGTATTTAAAGATAAAAAAGACGCCGAGGCGATAGTCGGAGAAATCTCGGCAGATCCGACAAAGTTCAACGAGATTGGCAACAAATTAAAATCTGAGGATAAACTTATTAATATAGTTTACGATCCGGATTATTCGTATTTAAGCGATTTTGAATCTCAAGAATTAAAAGACGCTATAGCTCTTACCGAAACGGGAAAGGTATCTCAATCGATAATTCAAACCTCGATCGGACCTATCGTTTTTCAAGTTCAGGATCAAAAATATGGCGATTTAAACGAGGAAGACGTAATCCAGAAAGTAAGAACAGATTATATAGCCAAGAATTTTGCAATTATTGAAGAACAAAACAAGAATAGAGCTAATAATATTTATAATTTGGCTAAAAATAAAGGATTGGAAGCCGCGGCCGCCGCTAACGGCGTAAAAGTTGAGACTATGGAAAACGCCGTCGGTTTTATGGAATACGGTTTTCCTAACGTCAATCCCGATTTAACCGACGATTCTCTTTTTATTGTAAAACTGTTTAAGGGAAATAAAAACGACGTTTTTGAACCGTTCAGACACGAAAACGGATATATGGTGGTATCTATAAAGGATAAAGAAACTCCTTCTATGGATAAATTCGGCGAAGAGTGGTTGGATTTATATAAAAAATATTCGTCGGAAAAAAGCGACGATTTGGAAAATGATTTTTACATAAAAGAAAGAAAGAAGCATCAAGTTGTAGATAACTTTAATTATGTTTTTAAAATTCAAGATTTTATGAGACAAGAAAGCGCCGAATAATAATGTTACTTGAAGGCGACTTTACTGCCGGCGACGGAGTTATCCACAGCTACAAGATAGAAAAGTCGAAAAGTTCATTTGACACATTAGTTTTTGACGGGCGGTACGTACACTCAAAGTACCGTCCCGAGAGGGAGGGGGAAGACCAAAGATTTATAGCTAAATCTTTGGTCTCTATTTTTGGAGTAGGTTTGGCTTATTCCGCGCTAAATCTTATCAAAAATAATCAAGAATCCATATTTATAATTTTTGAACCGATAAAAGTTTTTTACGACAACTTCCTGAATATTTTAAAATCAAAAGCGCATTTGTTTGATCTAAAAAAAATTCTGCTCATAAACTCCGTCGATATTTCTAAAATTTATACTTTTATTTTACAGAATAATTATTTAGGCGAAGGCAGGATAAATTATTCCCACAACCAACTATATAAGGTTTTATTTCATGAAGATGAAACCCGTATAATTGAAGCTATAAAAAAGTCCATTGAAATGCATATTCAAAATATATTAACCGAGTCAAATTTTGCTTATTTGTGGACTAAGAATTTTTTATACAATTCGACAAATTTTTATAAATATCCCATTAGCGATCTAAAAGAAAATGATCAAGGCGATAATATTGCGATTATAGCCGGAGCAGGTCCTTCGTTAAACGTCGATATGAAAACGTTAAAGAGCTACAGAAATCGTTATACGCTGTTTGCGACGGATACGGCGATAAAGCCGATAATAAAAAATGGGATAATTCCGGATTTTATACTGTCTTTAGACGGTCAGTACTATTCGTTAGACGATTTCCCGTCAAATATTTTAGAACAGAGCGCGATAATCTGCGATCTTATATCATATCCGGGAATTGCCAGAAATTTTAAAAATATAATTTATAGCGTTTCGGATAATTTTTACGATTCGATAATAAAATATTTTTTTGACGGCTTAAACGTCAATTTAGACGATTATAAATTAGAGTTGTCGGGGACGGTTTCAGACTTCGCCTTAAAATGTGCAATAAAACTGGGATTTAAAAATATCTGTTTTTCCGGATTAGATTTATCTTATCCGAATTTTATTACGCACGCTATCGGGACTCCTTTATACGACAGACTTTTTTCAAAAAGCGGCTATTGCGCTCCGCTTGAAGATTCGTTTGTAAAGATTTCTAAAAACCGAAAACTAAAGAAAATAATAAGAAACGACGGAAAAACTGTTTTTACAGATTTGGCTTTGGAAAATTACGCGTTAGGATTTAATTCTGTAAAAAATAATTACCATAATATAAATATCTACAACTCTCTCCATTTGGGGTATGATATTTCAACCTTTAAGAACATTGATTTAAACGATTTTTTATCGGCAATATCTTCAGAAAGAAAAAGCCCGTCAGAGATAATCGCCGGTAGCGCTAAAAAAATTATCGAAAAAGAAACTATCGTAAATTGTTATAGCAAAATTGAAAACAAATTGTATAATCTATCACTTTTGATAAAAGATTTGATAAATTCGACCGATTTTTCCGCAGAAAGCGAAGACGCCTTATCGAATTGGAAAAAGTTGTTTAATGAAATAGAGCAAAAAGCGCCGTTTTTATCGGGATTTTTGACTAAAACAAAAATAGTTTTATCAAGAAAGAATGTCGATGAAAATATGGTTCTTTATTACAAACACGCCGGTTTTAAAATTCTTCAATCAATATATTATATTATCAGAAAAGTCCAAAAGTGTAAGTTAATTATTTTCGACATTCCATAGGTCAGATTAAATGTTGCCATAAGCCAACCTCGTTCTTCTCCTACGCCTAATAAAAGCATTTTTTTTCCTCCTTTACATCTATTGTCCAACATTGGTAAATTGCCCCGATTCGTCAAGAATCCCTAACTCTTTCATATATTGGATGATTTCTTTTTCGACATTTGGTTCGGCTATGTCATTCATCCAGCCAAGGATGTCAAGCCCGTTTTTGTTTTTTATGTGTACAGGCGAATTCATTTTAATACATCGCTTAACGAGCTCTACACCCTCAGGACTTTTCAAGGCTCCGGCGTAAATCAGCGAATAAACAGGCAGATTGCCGTAGCTTTTATCCTGAACGCTTAAATCAACACCCCTGTCAAGCAATTCGTTGGCTATTTCTATTGCAAAATGCAATTCCTCAGGCGTGTTTGTATTATAAAAAAGGTTTTCGGCAACAAGGTGCATTTCGTTGTAGCCACGAGTTGTTACGCAGTTCATGGGAATGTCTTTGCTTAGGCAGTAGCGTATGCCATCGCGCGCTCCAAAGCTAATAGCCTCTGAAAGCAGAGAACCGCCGTTTTCTCCTCTCAAATGTTTGAGCTTCTCGTCATCAATTCCCAAGGTTTTTAATTTTTCAATAACCCAGTCTAAACTACTGTACCTCATTTTGAAACCGAGTAGTTGAACATCAATTTTGTTTTTGTCAGTTTGTTTGTCCATTATATTTACCTCCAAGATTATTTTACTACCGCCTGTAATTCACCTTCCCCAATGGAATTGGCTCAGGGTTTTGCTTAACCCATTTAACCGCAAGCGCGCAGAGCTTGTCCGGTTCGTCCCACTCGCCGTAGCCCCTGCAGCTGATGAGAAGGTCGATTGATTCCTGCGCTTTCTGCATATCCTCTTCATTGAGCGGGTTTCCCTGCCTGAAATAATCGGGCAGGGCAAGCAGCATCTTTTTATAATCCTTGTCCCAATTGGCAGCGCCGTTTCTGTAGATTTCATCATCCACACGCCCTGTAACGCGTATAACCTCGCCCTGCACATTTTTGCACGCACCGCTTCCGGGCACGAGGTAGTCCCACAGCGCATTGTACTGTTTTTTGACAGAAAGCGTTTCGTCCACCGTAATGGGCTCTTTGCCATCGTGTTTGATAATGGGTGCTACGGGCTCTACATCAAAAAGCTCGTAAAGCATCTGCATCGCTTCGCCGTACTTGCGTCTTTCTTCTTCCGTATCACAAGGAAAATCATCTATTCTAAGATTATAGTTATGCCCGGTCTTGGCAACATATCTTTGAGCCTCCTTCCATTCTTCATCGGGTATGCCACCCCGCTCCCGTCGCGCCTTGATGAGGATTTCTGCCATCCTTACCACATTTTTATGCGGCATACTACTGGTTCGTGTTGCCAGCAGGTCGGTAAGCGAAGTTCTGTTATAAATTTCATCACGAACAGAGGGGTCTGCGCCGTGTTCAAGAAGCAGTTCAACTACGTCTGCAGATGCGTGAACAGCAGGCCAAAAAACAACGTTCCGCCCGCTATAATTCTTAGTGTTCACATCGGCTCCATGCTCAAGCAGATATTTACACATCTTATAATTACACCTTTCTGCATGATAGAAAAGTGGGGTTTCGTCGCGATTATTGGTGATATTTACATTGGCGCCTCTTTCTACCAGCCAATTTGCCAATTCCAACGGAACACGTAAATGTAAAGCGGTGTTCCTGTCGCCCCCGCGTTCCCGCGCATCGGGGTGGCAGGATTCGAGGTACTCCTTGGCCTTTTGAATATATTCCTCCTCCGACAATCCGGACCCTCTTAATTCCAAAAACTCTTTGGGAAGTGTCATTTTTAGTTTTGTTTTTGCCATGTGTTCTCCTTAATGATTCTCCAATATTTTTACAGCTTTATTATAAGCCGCTTAAGCGATCTTTCGCTTGGCAATGTATGCGAGTCAGATTTCAAACCGAGCCTACCGCCGCTTATTTCTTGGACAGAAACTAGAATTCCCCATTTTGCTTTTGTAGCGGTTTCCGTTTCCAAAGCTTTTTTTAAATAAGCCAACGCTTTCGGCGCAATCTCTTCATAGTCAAAAAACATCTGCATCATAGCCGTGGCGGCCCAGCAACGATTATCTTCATCCGTATCGTTATAAAGCGCCTTGGAAATTGCCTCCAAAATTTTATTTTTCTTACCTTCCCTTAATTTCTTAATGGTTTATCTCCTTCGCCGTTTGAATCTTTCTCGCGCCGCTTCTGTTTCCTCTTTTGAATAACGTACATGTAGGTTTTCATCGATGACGTAACAGGCGGCGGGTTCAAATTCTTTGGTTAGTTTGCTTGCATCGTATCCAATATCTAATTCCTTATACCAAACGGTAACTACTCCCGGCTTTAAGGCGCGCCAGCGACGAGAATAGTCGTTACTTCCGCCGGGGCGCTTATTCCGCCTCGGATCAAGACGTTCAACAAAGACGCCTAAGTCTTCCACTAAGTCGGCAGGTTCGGCATGTGTGTAAATTTTGGTAGGCGTGGCAATGCCTTTGCTGTAAGTAAAGCGAATTTCTCGTTTGTTGCTCATTGTATTGCATCCAAAAAAACACAAACATAAGCCCGAAATTAAAATTGTTTTTATCATAAGCGTTCCTTTCTTAAAGATTTATTTATTGTAAGAATTATACAATTTTGCGAAAAATAATACAATAAAAAAGGCAACCGGCGGAACGTTGTACGCCGTCGGTTTTTGGGGAAGACGTAACCCTCGATTTTCCCTCGACTACGCGCCGCGGGACGCGAAATCGAGGGTTCAGTTCCATGCGCCGCATATGCGTCGAATTTATCCGCCACAAAAAACCGACGGGTTATTTTTTTTGTATTTTTTATTTGACTTTTATATTGAATGATATATATTAGGATTAAAATTTAAGGAGGTTTATTTATGGCGAACTATTCTATAACAAGCGCTTCACTTCTTAAATTATGGTCGTGGCAGTTTTGAGAATTAATTAATAAACTGCCGTTTTATATATTGAAGAGCCGACGGTTTATTAATCCCGTCGGCTTTTTTTATTGTATGGTATGTATTTAATATATAATTTAAGGGAGTATAAAACATGTTTGATTTAAATCAAACGACCTCGTCGAAGGCTAGAATATTTACAAAAGTTGTGAGCGCCGATAGATTAACCCCGGTAAAAATATTAGAGCAAATGACTGTCGCGGCGTTATTGGAGACGGCTTATACGGAAACGGGTAAAGGAAAGTATTCAATAATACTTTTAAAAGAGGCTTTCACAATATATAAAAAAAATAATAGTTATTTTTTATTAAATCCTAACGGGAAAAAATATTCGCTCAAAGGTCGGAAAAAATTTTTAGATATTCTGACCGAATTTAGAAATAGAGCTCCATCGGACGATAAATTATACGATTATCCTATACCATACGGCGGAGCGGGGTATTTAGGATTTGAATTTTTCGAAGAGATAGAGGATATTAAATTTCGTCATGAGAACGACGATAGAAATTTATACGATTCCGCCTTTATATTTGGCAGGAATTTTTTAATTTTTGATCATCTTCACGATACAATACTGATCGTTTCAATGTATTATTCCGGAGAAATAGAAGATATAAATCTGGAAAATGAGGTAAAAGCAATAGAAATTGATCTGAAAAAAATATCGGACGGAGCTTATCCGGATTCCTTGGATAAAGAGAAAAAAGCGATAGTTGTTAATCGTTCCGATAACAAAGAAAAATTCATTGAGAAAGTTAATTATATTAAAGACGAAATTTATAAAGGGAATTTATTTCAATGCGTCATATCAAGAAGAGTCGAGGTTGAGACGAATATTTCGCCAATCGAGGCGTACAGAAATTTGAGAATGAGAAATCCTTCTCCCTATATGTTTTATATAAATTTTAAAACGTTTCAATTATACGGGGCTTCGCCGGAGGTAATGGTTCAAGTAAAAAGAGATAAAGTAGTCGTTAGACCTATTGCAGGTACAAGGAAGAGAGGCGAAAATCCGGCTGAGGATAAAAAGCTTGAGGAAGAACTAAGATCGGATACGAAAGAGCTTGCGGAACATTTGATGTTAGCGGATCTTGGACGAAACGACGTTGGAAAGATTTCAATAGGGGGAAGCGTAAAGGTTGTTGAAGAGATGGTAGTTGAAAAATATTCAAACGTTATGCATCTTGTAAGCGAAATCCAAGGAGATATTGATAAAACAAAGTATTCTGTCGAAGATGCAATTATTTCAACATTTCCCGCGGGGACGGTTTCCGGAGCCCCAAAGATACAGGCGATTAAAACCATTGATTTTTTAGAGGAAATAAGAAGAGGTCCTTACGCCGGTCTTGTAGGATATTTTGGGAAGGACAATAATTTTGATAGTTGTATAGTCATCAGAAGCGCTATACATATAGGATCTAAGATATATTTGCAAGCCGGAGCCGGTATAGTATACGATTCGGTTCCGGAAAAAGAGTACGAAGAGACGGAGCATAAGATGTTGGCTTTGTTGTTGTCTCTCGGGATTACCGATAGCGAAATGAAAGATATTAAAGAGGGCGCTTAGTATGATTTTAATATTAGACAATTATGATTCCTTTACCTATAACTTGTATCAGATATTTTTAAAATATAATTATCCGATAAAAGTTGTCAGATCCGATAAAATATCAATACCTGAAATTGAAAAATTAAAGCCCTCTTTCATTGTTTTATCGCCCGGGCCGGGAACGCCTTCCGATGCCGGAATATGCATAGAGGTAGTCCAAAAACTGAAAGGTAAATACCCGATATTAGGTATATGTTTGGGGCATCAAGCTATTTTAGCGGCTTTTGGCACTCCAATTGTAAACGCATCGAGGATAGTACACGGTAAAGTAGAAAAAATAATACATAACGGAATGGGGATATTTAGAAATATTCAAAACGATACTAAAGCGACCCGGTATCATTCGCTTGTCGGAAAAGAAAAAGACATCCCCGACTGCTTTAATATTTCTGCGAGGAGCGAGGACGGCGAAGTTATGGCCGTCGAGCATAAGGAATACCAATTGGTTGGGCTTCAATTTCACCCCGAGTCAATCGGGACAAAAGACGGCGAAAAAATCATAGTGAATTTTCTTCATTATAGACGAGACAACGTTTCGGTTAAAGAATATCTAAATAAGGCAATGGCGCTCCAAAATTTCTCGTTTAAAGAATCTTACGATATAATGGACGAATTAACCGAAGGCAATATGACCGACGCTCAAATAGGATCGTTATTAACCTCCTTAGCGATAAAGAGCGTTACAAAAGAGGAGCTTGCCGGTTTTGCTTCGATCTTGAAGAAAAAAGCTATATCATTTCCAAAACCCGAGGGGGCGGAAAAAAGATTAGATACTTGCGGAACGGGCGGCTCGAAAGACGCTAAAATTTTTAATATATCTTCAATTTCTTCTATCATATGCGCTTCTTGCGGAGCTAATATAGTAAAGCACGGCAACAGAGCGGCTACCTCAAAATCGGGAAGCGCCGATTTGTTAGAGGCGCTTGGAATAAACGTTGAGATGCCGATTGAAAAAAGTATCGAAATGTATAAAAAATTTAAATACACATTTTTGTATGCAAGAAAGTATCACAACGCTATGAGGTTCGCCGCTCCGGCTAGAGCCGCCGTTGGATTTAAAACAGTTTTTAATTTTATCGGACCGTTGGCGAATCCGGCTTACGCTACTCATCAAACGATGGGAATTAGCGATTATACAATGACTGAAAAAATATGCGAAGCTCTAAATATACTGGGATTGAAGAGAGCGATGGTAGTTTGCGGACTAGACGGATTAGACGAAATATCGCTAATCTCAAACACAAAAATAACCGAATTGAACGACGGATGGATCAAAACATACGAATTTGATCCGGAGGAAATTGGAATAAAGAAATCAACTTACGATAAATTAGTCGGAGGCGGGGTAGAGGAAAACAAACGAATTGCGTTAGATATATTTAACGGAAAAGAATCGCCCAGATCCGATATTGTGTTCTTAAACTCCGGAGCGGGATTATATACGTACGGAATTGCTAAGACTATCAAGGAAGGGTACGATATTGCAAGATCTGCCGTCAAAGAGGGGAAGGCTATCGATTTGTTGAATAAACTATCCTCTTTTAAGTAGGTAAGTAAATGGAAGATATACTAAATAAAATTGTTGGAAAAAGAAAAGAAAAAATTTCTAAATTTGGTTATAATTTTGGGATAAAAATTCCGGAAAACAGGTTATATCCGTTAAATATACCGGAGTTCGGCAAAGGAGTAGTTATTACTGAAATAAAGCGAGGTTCTCCGTCCGAAGGGAGAATGAGGGATATAATTAATGTAGAAGAATATGCGGGAAAATATATAAACGCCGGATCGGATTGTGTTTCGATATTAACTGAAGAAGATTACTTTTTCGGCAGTATTGAGGACTTGATAAAAGTAAGAATAAAATTCCCAAAAATACCTATATTGCGAAAAGATTTTTTATTATACCCGGAAGAAGTAGAAATATCGTATAGAATGGGGGCGGATTTAATTCTATTGATTGCTTCAATACTAGAATTTAACGTTTTAGAAAAGATGATTAAAGAAGCGAATAAATTTGGAATGCTTCCTATCGTAGAAATACATAATGAAGAGGAGTTAAAAAAAATTTCTTCCTTGAGGTTAAAGATAATCGGGGTCAACTCCAGAAATCTAAAAGATTTTAAGATAGATACTAATTACCCGATAGGTCTAAGATCGCGCATTAGCAATTCAGAATTTACCGTTTTCGAGTCGGGCATAAAAACATACTCGGACGCATTTTTTGCCGGATGCGGCGGGTACGACGCTATTTTGGTAGGAACAAGTATAATAAAAGGAAGCGACGTTGGCGAAAAAATCAGAGAGCTGAAATCGGGTTTTATAAACGGTATTAACAACAGATCAAAGTTTTATAATGTTATTTTTAATAAGATTTATTTTGAGAAAAAACTAATTGTAAAGATATGCGGAATAACAAATTTGAAGGACGCCGAATTTGCCGTAGAAAAAGGAGCGGATATAATCGGCTTTGTTTTGCCGATAGTCCCAGAAGAATATCGATTGAAAACGCAAAAGCGATTGCCGAAGCTATCGGAGACAGGGCGTTAAAAGTTGGAGTCGTCGTAAACGACGATATCGATAAGGTTGTCGAGGCGGCGCGAGAAGGATGGCTCGACGCTATACAATTTCATGGAGATACAAGCGACGAAGATATTTTGTCTTACAACGTATGTTGGTATAAAGCCGTTAGAGTCAGGGATCAAAGCGACTTTGAAAAGAAATTTAGCTCTCCTATTATTCTTTACGACGCGTACTCTGAAAAAGAATACGGAGGAACGGGTAAATTAATTAATAATGAAAATTTATTATACGCAATTGAGCGCAATATTTTACTATGTTTAGCAGGAGGCATTAACGTCGAAAATATTTTAGATATAATAAAGGAATATAAGCCGCTTATGATAGACGTATCCTCGGGATTAGAGTCTTACGCGGGAGTAAAAGATTTAAAAAAAATGGAAACATTCCTTGATATTATAAACGACTGATAATTATATCAAGAATAAAAAAAAGTTATTAAATTTATTAAAAAGTATAAAAATTATTTGCAAATTTTTTGGATATATTGTAATATAAATTCGTTATGAAATCGGAAAAAAGAAAATTTACAAGAATTAGAGAAACTATTCAAATTAAATATGAAATTATAGATAGTTCTTCTAAAATCCTACAGACTTCTTATACTCAGGATATTAGCGCCGGCGGTTTTTTGATTAGGTTAAACTCGCCTTTGCCCATTGGCAGCGTTCTGAAACTGAAATTCTTCATTAAAGACGGTTCCGAGTTTATTCCGGCGGAAGCCAGAGTTATTAGAATAGACGAGATCGTCGCGGATAGGGTGTACGAGGCTGGGGTTGAATTAATTAATGTAGATAAAAAAGATTTTGAATTATTAATGCGTTATGTTACAAAAAAAACTACTTAAAAAATTTTAAGAGAGGCTATATGGAATTATTTAAAAACGTCGAAAATGGGTTTATCGAGATGATTTTTGGTCCGAGGTGGACGTACATTGCAACGGTAAGAACTTTTTTGCAAAATTTTCTTTCAATTACGTTGGCGGACAATAAATGGGCGGATGTTATTTCAATGGCGGCGAGCGAACTTCTAGAAAATGCCGTTAAATATGCGTCGGACGAGGGAACTAAGATTTCTGTAGAGCATAAAAAAGATGAAAATAAATTGTTTTTACACGTAGAAAATTTTTCATCAAAAGAGAATATTAAGATATTATTAAGCGAAGTAGAACAGATAAATAGCGGAGAACCTCAAGAGGTTTATCTGATGAAAATGCAAGAAGCCGCTTTAAGAACCGATGGAGGCAGTCAATTGGGATTAGCCAGAATAAGATACGAAAGCGACGCTTTTATCAAGGTTGACGTTGATAATGATTTGGTAAAAGTAACGGTAGTATTTGACTTAAAATAGTAAAATTTAAGGAGTTATTATGAATAGTTTTGGAATTGATAATGTTATAACAGAAAAAGCAACGGTAGAGTTATCGGATATTTCTAACGGAATGAAAGTAACTTTTAGCGGCGATATCGACGTTCAAAATCCCGAACCTATATTTGTTCCATTTTTTGAACAAATACATAATAAAGTTTTAGAAAATAATATTAAGTATGTCGAGCTGGATTTTAGCAAATTAACGTTTTTAAACTCCAGCGGTATTAAAACGCTGATCAAGTGGATAACAAAGGTAACTCCTTTACCTGTTGAAAAAAAATACAGATTTAAAATTGTGGCTAATTCGGAGATAACATGGCAGGAGACCTCCTTAAAAATGTTGTCTATGTTGGCTCCGGGACTTATAGAGATTCAGATTAAATAAAGTATTAGATTAATTTATATTTCTTTTTTACCTATTAAATAAATTTTTAACCCCTTTTTTTATTTATAGATTAGCGGCTCGGGTTGGCGATGGAAAAGAAAAGAATATTGAGAATAAAAGTTATTATCATCGGAGTTCTTGTAATTGCCTTGTTTTGTATTTTTTCTATATCGCTGTATTCAAACCTGATAATTTATTCCAAGAAAAGCAAAAAATTTTTTTTAAATGATTTTTTCTCAAACGGGAAAAAAGATAATTTGACCTATCAAATAAAAAGCAACGACGCTAGAGAGACAATAGTCTATAAAATGGAAATTCCAAAAAAAGAATTTGATCGAATTAACTCAGAAAATTACAAAATAGTAATATATAGAATAGCAAGCCATTGGTATAAAGTTTATTTTAATGGAATACTAATTGGTTCTGTCGGAAATTTAGAGAACGACTCTAGTATTGTTTGGAATACGATAAATTATTTTGATATTGATAAAAATTTGATAAAAGACATTAATGAAATAAGCATAGAAATATATTATACATACGAGATAGGAGCGCTTTCATTTCCGCCTATAATAACCGACGTTAAAGAAGCAAACAGACTAATGAATTGGTTTAAATTTGTTTTATCAAACATTTACATAATAGCGATAGGAATAATGTGGTTTAGTTTCTTATTATTGATGATACTGTCAAATTTAATGAAAAACCCCAAAAAAGAATATTTATACTATTCTTTAGCGACGTTGCTTTTTTCTTTTTATATTTTTGACAA
>Ga0116174_10001455_pt1 | contig 21477 bp, 28 predicted proteins | sample AD_UKC087_MetaG_FD_89801 | JGI IMG/M metagenome (GOLD analysis project Ga0116174, IMG submission 89801) | Active sludge microbial communities of municipal wastewater-treating anaerobic digesters from USA - AD_UKC087_MetaG | ecosystem: Engineered > Bioreactor > Anaerobic > Digestate | place: USA...
GAGGACAAACATAAATGGTATCTTTCATGAAAAATGTTAAGCTATTACAAATTTTATGTGCTAACTATTCCGGACAGTAGTGCTTTTGTTCATTCTTGATGTCTGTAAACTTCCCTAGTAGGTATATTGGTTTTTTCTAAAATTGGATTTTGTGATTGATCCACACTGGACATAGATTCATCTTTTACAAGATTGACTATATGCGTCTCACTAAGCCGCCACATTGCACCAGTTAATGGATCTACAATAAGCAGTCCAATCAATCCACCAATCACAATATTTCCGGCGTACCAAGGGTTTAAAAAAGCGGAAAATTCTGATGAAGAGTCCAGATAACCAATTTTGCTGCACTTGACTGTATACGTTGCTGGCCAAAAAGGAAAATTTGAAGAACTAAGATTTATTGTCATCGGGGTTTCGCCCCTATGAACTGGTGTACCATTTCCTTTAGAGACTAGGCATTTAGCACCAACAGGCTTGGTCCGTATCCTTACTGGCCAATAAGATTCGCTTACAATGCTGGCACAACCCAATAAGAAGCTTACAAGTAAAATTACAACTGAGAGCAAAAATATTTTTTTCTTCATGTTTTTTCCTTAATGTGTCCTTATAGTTTTCTGTCTACACAATTATATAGTTATCGTATCTGATTCACTAAATAAAACTTCTTTCGTCACACATTCTCCCACTGTTTATTGACAATATCTAACAAAGCTAAAGAATGTCTACACAATGACCGACGCCAATTTTAATTTCCTGTTCACCATATTCCTCTGTCTTCCGAGAGCCAGATACAATTTTATTAATTTTTGCAATAACCGCAACCGTACCCAAGGATCGGTCCTTGTTTGCACTGAGAAAAGAATCAATCATACTTTTTTGACAATTAAGAGAGAGTGTCAATTTACGGCTGAATGTTGATCCTCCACTAAATCTTCCTAATCCTTCAAGCGTCATTAGATAATTGGTAGCGTCTAGGTTGGAAATGTCTTTGATTCTTCCTTTAAATAAAATAGGTCTATCGATCAGCCACACATTTTCTATATCTATCGTCAATAATTTCTTTCTATTTTTAACGTTACCTTTAGAAAGCCTTTCCTCCCAATCATTTACTGCATTATACTTGGAAGCCATTCGGGCAACTGCAATATGTCTCGCTTCTAATTCTTTTTGAAGATTTTCTATTCTGACCTTTTCTTTAGCCTTATCTTGAAAATAATCATAAACAAAATAACCACCCATTCCCATCGTTATCGCGACAAGTATTACGATAAAATACTTCATTATTATTTCCTGATTGTTTTATTTGTGAGCACTAAATTATTAAACCCCATATTCTTGTTGCAAGAGTATGGGGTCCTTAAATCCACGCATAACCAGCCTCTCAAATGTTAAGACAACCTTTTAATGAGGATCAAACTACGTCAATGATACCCAAGCCACCTCACATTTCCTCTATTTTATACAGCCTATAATAAATAAAATCAAGTAATAATGGTTATTTAAGGCTGTGGACCGTCGCACTCTTATTGTTTATAAAAACAAGCAAATAAGGGGGATTACGTGGAAGACGTAAAAAAGCTGGTCGGTGTTCGGATTCGACAATTAAGAAAGCAAAGAAAGTTATCCCAAGAAGAACTGGGCTACAAATCTGATTTACATTACACTCATATTGGTGCAATTGAGCGCGGGGAAAAGAATTGGTCTATTGATACTTTGGTCAAGGTGGCCGGGGGACTGAATGTGGCAATTAACGATTTGCTTGTCTTGCCTTCAAAACCAGAGGAAATTAAGAAGTTGAAAAAAACTATTACTACAGAAATCAATGAATCTTCCGCTGAAGTTCTCAAAATATTTTCTGATATGGTAAGGGGCTTAAAGTCATTAGAAGCCAATTTGACCATTGAGAAAAGAACGAAGAAAAAATAAATTCATTTCCTTTAACTTAAATTTATAGTTTCAAAAATCCCCTTCAGTATTTCCAGAACCTTATCCAGTTCCTGTAATATGACCACCAACATATCATTCATTTTTCTGCCTCACCAATAAGATAAACGTCCAAGACCAGAAACCCATAGAGCCGGCAGTGTTGCGATTCGTCATCCTCAACGATTAGTATTTTAGATTTGTTCTTTCCAAGCATCACCTAATTTATAATTTTAAAATATCCATCTTACGTTATACAGTGCCATTTCCGTGCCATATATATAACCTGATGATTTTGTTGGATAGAGCGATGATATATTTTTCTAATATTCGACAAATATGTCGGATAGATCGACAATTATGACGTGATCTGGCAAAAGAAATTCATTAATCTATTTAGAGAAACATAACTTCATTTTCATTGGCCCCATTACACGGTAAAATGGTTTCCCACGAAATGATGAAACAGATTGAAGCAAGAATGATATATTATTTTCATCATGGAATTGATCATTGCTTTATCGAATATTTATCCAGTTCCAGAAGATGATCCAGAAGACCCCACACTTTGAAGGATTCTTTTCCCTGAATTGATTTTTCCACCTTCCAGAGGACATGAAACGCACGGAGAAGGTCAATCAAAGGAGCATCTTCAATGTTTTTCGAATCTACCGCTTCCAAAATTCGAACTTGGAGTTCCGTCAGTTGCAAACTTTGAAGCTGTCGGTATTTTGTGAGGATACCTTTTTCATGGCATAATACTGCAAGACGCCGGGTCACTGTCGGAATTGAAATGCCCAGTTCCTTTGAAATTTCTTCCTGAGTTTTTCCGGACTCCCTCAACTTAATTAAGACCACTTCATCAATTTGTTTTCTTGGCCGGGCCATTGACCATATCTCCAATTTTGATAGTTTTGATTATTTTTGGTTTGGATTTCTGATCACATGAAAGCACCTATGCAAATAGAATTTCTGTCTGTGTGTATGGGGGGGGTATCGGCAATCCGTCACAATCCTTTGCTGGTAATGGTTTGCATGTATCCTTTTCTGTTTCGGCATCCGTAACGTGAGGATATGTATACGTCACATTCTCGGCATTTTGGATAGCTAAATCTGTTTCTATTGCTTTTTCGCAACCGAAACGTGACGAATGATTATTGGTATTAGTAACAGCCAAATGCTTTGCTGTTGTTGGGTGTGACGTGTGACGGCAATTTTCAGAGGAAGATGTATAGCGAACAAAAGCATCTTCAAATTGTTCTCGCTCATAACCTTTAGCGGTCTCATATCCAAATCGGATAGTTTTGCTTTGAATGCCATAGTTTTTCAGTTTTCCGGCGAGCTGTTTAGGTGTTATCTGTATGCCCTTGTTGAAAGTCAGCCAGGGTCTTTCATCATCGATACACAATGCCTGAATCAAGTTCGCTGTGCTGATTCGCTCAACCTTCCTTTCGTTAAATATCTCTTGAATGTCAGAAAGCAACTCTGTTCCAATCGTCTGTGATACACTTTCGCCACCCGAGAGCTTTAGTGCCGACTTTATCCCGATCTGTAGCCATTCAGACCCAGCGATTGTGGCAATTGCAAGCAAAGGTTCCCAGTTATCTTGAGCCCGGTCATTAAGGCTGGGGGGTAATGAAGGTTGCACCTGCCTAATCTGTTCGTGGTAATCTTCGGCAAACCGTGCCAGCTTAGAGCGTAATTCATCAAAAAGGGCGGGTTCTGCTTGGCGTATTCTTTCAACCTTCTCATGTGGCAATTTCCTGCGTAACTCCAGAACAATGGCCCTATCCATAAGCGTGCCTGCAACGTGGCCAATGCCCGCAATCGCCTTTGCACCCCACGTGTTAAACTTGGTGGGGGTGAAATTCTCACCAACAGTGCGAATGACATATGCTGTGTCTCTTGTGTGGCCGCTATTCAGCAAGCCCCGCAACTCTTCATTGTCTTTCATGAAGGCATCTGCTTCATCGATTAGTAATGTTGTGGACTGCACCCCTGAGGTTAGACAGATTGGGTTAGAGCAGTCGGCCCGGATTTTTGGTTTTGATAAAACAGCTCTTCAAATTCCACCGGCGGTCTGTATCCAAGAGAGGAATGCAGACGTTTGCAGTTATAAACTTCCTGGATGAAAAAGGGAAGCCGAATCTGAACATCTTCCAGCGTTCGGTATTCCCAAAGGTAAACTTCTTCGACCTTGAGTGTTTTAAAAAAGCTTTCCGTGGTAGCATTGTCATAGGGATTCCCTTTGCGGGACATGCTGATCAGAAAGCCATGTTGCAAGAGAGCTTCTATGTAATCATGGGAGGCATACTGGACGCCCCGATCTGAATGATGAATAGCACCCTTGGGCGGCTTTCGGAGAGCCATGGCCATGGTCAATGCGGCAAGACACAGAGCGGTATCAATATTGCGCGAAATAGAATAACCGATGGCTCTTCTGGCGAACAAATCCAGAATGACGGCCAGATAGACAAAACCGCTTCGGATGCCAATATAGGTGATGTCGGCCGTCCAAACCTGATTGGGGGCCGTCACAACAAGATTTTGAATCAAATTGGGATAAATCCGATGATGATGCCGGCTATCCGTTGTTTTGATCCAGCGGCGCCTGGGTTTTCTGATCAGTCCGCGTTGCCGCATAATGCGTAATATTTTTTTATGATTAACGATTTTATTCCGGCGGTGAAGTTCGCGGGTGACACGGCGGTACCCATAGCCGGGGAATTCTTCAATAATGGCTTCGATCAGGGCAATCAGTTCTGAATCATCTACAACATGGTGCTTTGGTTGATGATAATAAGTGCTGCGGGGCAGTTTCATGAGTTCGCACCCCCTTTCCGCGCTTTCGAGGAGGTGATGGTGTTCAATAATGAATTGTCGTTTTTCTTCGGCAGTGTTAAAAGGCCCCTCTGAACGGCTTTTTTTAAAAACTCGTTCTCTAGGGTCAGCTTGCCGACCAGTTGTTCCAGTTGCCGAACACGGTCTTCAAGGGCGGCTTCCTTCGTGGGTTCATTGTTAAACCGTCCTTTGGCATATTGCTCTTTCCAGTGATAAAGAAGGCCCGATGAAATCTCATGACGGCGAATCAGTTGCGCTGGCGTACTCATACCGCTTAAAAGTTCTTCAACGATCTGGCGTTTGAGTTCAACAGCAAATACTCTGCGGTGTTTCATGGCAAGTTCCTTTCTTCCCCATAAAGGGAATCTGGTTCCTGCCAACTACTCTAACATATTTTGTCCAATCCGTGGGGTGCAGTCCATTGGGCTCCATGTGTCAATTGTCCGGAAGAGTGCTGCCGGGGTTATGTTACTTGCACTAATTGGTCGTGCTACTAATCGCCCCATCAGAGCAAGCAGCAGCGTTTTCCCACAACGCTTTTCAGGTGCCGTAATGACGGCGAGGGGCGCAACCTGAACAGAATCAATAACCCAAGTCATGACTATCCACAGCGCTGTCGCTTGGGCAACCTCTTTGGAACAGATGATAAAGCGCTGGACGGTCGATGCAATTTCATTTAGTAGTTGTGGCGGGTTCACTGTGTGAGGCCACGGGTTCACCTCTGTGAAGGGCGAGTTTGACTCGCTTGCTTTTCGGGTTCCTCTGACTGCTTCATCTAATTTTGCAACTCGAACACCCAGCGCCTTTGATTCTGCTTTTCTTAGTCGTTCATATTCTAAGGAGGGCAATGCCGCTAATCTTTGAATTGAAGAATAAAGCGGGTTCTCTTTATTGTCAATTTTGTCGGGGTTGTCGATATGATCCTGTCCCGCATCGCTGGAAAGAATCATGGTTTACCTTCCTCAACTAAGTTTCGGATGTCAGACGCCCGCCATACCGTTACTCTCTCTGAAAGTTTTATGGGTTGTGGAAAACGACCGACTTTTACCCCGGCCCACCAGCTTGAACGAGAAACTGGTATGAATTTAAGGACCTGTTTGATCCTCATCAATCCAGTTTCGGGGATGTTGGCTAACTCTTGAATTTTGGAATCTTTTGACATGCTGAGCCCTCCATATTTGTTTGTTGAGCTCAACATAATTAACAATCAAAGAAAATAGTATGTGGAAAGAAGGGGAAGGCTTATTTCCTACGTTTTTTAGGAATATCTAATTTTAATTCCTTGCAGACTGACTTGATTATATTTTCTGCTTTTTCGTGAGCATAACGTACTTGGTTATAGTATGATTGGGGAAGTTCTGAATTTAGATCCCTTGAACCAAGGGAGCCCTTAACATTGAAGACCTCCCGCGTTATCTGTGCATATTTTTTGTTTTGTTTATGCCGCATGTCATAGATGTTCCAAATAGTATTGTAGGACGGTCCTAGCAAGATTTGACTTTCTCTCTCATTAGAATCACTTTTCATTAAGGCTTTGTATTTACGAATAATTGATTTGAAGTCACCTTCAAGTTTTTCAATAGTTTGGTTGAGGTCAACTTTTAAATATAAATTATCCCCTGCGAGGCTTTCATATTCTTTTTCACCGTCGCTTTTCGTAACTATGAATAAAGGGCTCTTATCGATACTAACAACTGGACGAACAGAGGGCACCTGTTCTACTTCATCAGAGTTAACTATTTTATCAATGGGATAACCCCATTTTCTTTCTAACTTGAATTCTCTCTGATAGATTCTCGTTCTGGTCTTTAATGCTTTTAATGATTCGTAATCTTTCTCGAACTCGGGTAGTCTTAAAATTGCTCGTCTTTTGTCGAGATCGGATATTTTCATCTCTTTCCTTCTTGGGCCATCATGATATGTAAATTATGCCTCTCTTGTCTTGTATGGTATAACCTTAGCGCCTTGCCGCAATCCATCTAGGTAATCTGCCCATGTCTGCATCATGCGCCGCCGCTCGTTTAAATGCTGCGTCCGATTATAAGCGCGGCCCAATGGGTCACGAACAGCATGTGCAAGCTGATGTTCAATGAGATCGGGCCTGACCTGCAAGACTTCATCAAGGATCGTTCGCGCCATTGCCCGAAAACCGTGACCGGACATTTCGGTTTTCTCGAAGCCCATATAGCGAAGTGCTGCAAGAATAGCGTTATCACTCATTGGACGTTGCGAAGTTCTTCCCGGAAAAACATATTTTCCCGATCCTGTGAGTTTTTTAATTTCAGTCAAAATATCAATTGCCTGTTTTGATAGCGGCACGAGATGAGGTTGTTTCATTTTCATTTTTTCTGCCGGAATATTCCATTCAGCCTTTTCAAGATCGATTTCCGACCACTCAGCTTTCCGTAATTCGCCAGGACGAACAAAGGTGAGGGGAGCAAACTTCAAGGCGGATTGCACAATAAAGCTCCCTTGGTAATTATCTATCGCTCTCAATAGTTTCCCTGCTTTTATTGGGTCTGTAATGGCCGCACGATTGATGGTTTTAGCTGGTGGCAATGCCCCTCGCAAATCTGCAGATGGATCACGTTCTGCTCGTCCAGTTGCCACGGCGTAACGGAATACCTGTCCGCAAATTCCACGGATATTATGTGCTGAATGAAGTATGCCTCGTGCTTCGATCCGGCGTAACACTGACAACAGTTCAGGGGCTTTGATTTTGGAAACAGGTTTACTGCCGATATGAGGAAAAACGTTTTGTTCTAGTCTGCTCAATATCCTTGTCGAATGACTTTCAGACCATGTCGGTTTAAATTTAGTGTGCCATTCCCGTGCTATAACCTCGAAGGTTTCGGTGTCTTCAATGTTTGCCTGCCTTTGAGCTTTACGAACTGCGCTGGGGTCAACACCATTAGCTAGAAGCCTTCGTGCATCATCACGCCGTTTACGAGCATCAAGAAGGCTTATTGTTGGATATGGACCAATAGCCAACAACTTTTGCTTCCCCTCGTAACGGTATTTAAAACGCCATAATTTACCGCACGAAGGTGTCACTTGAAGAAAAAGCCCATTTCCATCAAATAACTTATGATCCTTGTCTTGTGGTTTTGCTGTTTTTATTTTGAGTTCAGTCAAAGGTTTGATTCTTTTCGGCATGACGTTCACCTCATTTTTGGGGGTATCCGTTTTATTTTGGGGGTATTTTACTTGAAATATACCCCCAAAAATTCAAGATCATGGTGAACTTTATAACACGTCTTTGGACGAAAAACCAGCTATATTTAACGGGTATGTGGACTTCTTTGGATTTTATCGGATGATGGCTTGGTGGGCGATGTGAGACTCGAACTCACGGCACCTGGCTTCGGAGGCCGGTACTCTATCCAACTGAGCTAATCGCCCACGCCTGGTTTCCTACTATATCCCGCCGTAATCTTCAATGAATAAAATCATCAGGAGGGTTTGTTGCTGAACTTTTGGGAGGTGTGATCCTTTCCCTGGTAGTAATTGATCCAGGAGGACGTTTGATATAGATCCCAGTTGCAGGGGGGGACAATTTCCCCGGACAGTTGTCCTTCTTCGCCGTATTTTTTCAGCCGGGCATAGGCGCGGACATAAACGCAAGGCCTCTTTCCCGGGTAGACTTCACACCAGCCTTTGTAGCTTCCACCGCAGGCGCCGTTGCGCTGGTTTTTCGGGCATTGCGACATCGGGCAGAGATAGGCGACGTCAATGAGGGCGCAGTCCCCGCAGTCTCTGCAATCAAAAAGCACAGCCTTGGTCAGGTGCTCCATTTTGTGAAAAGGCCCTTCCATTATTGTTCCCTGGATCTTTCCGCACAGGCCCTTCATGAAGCCGTAAAGATTTTTCCCGGGTTCGTACATGAACCGGTGGAAGAAACGGGAAAATGCATAAGAGCATCCGATTTTAACATCAGGCAGCTGATCTTCCAGTTTAACAGGGGCTTCGCGGTTGAGGCCCGTTTCCGGATCCTTTTCATAGTAATAAAATCCGCCGTCGATAGGGTAATCGAAATACTGCACCAGGTCTTTCCATTGCAATGCGAGAGATTCTCCCATCTCGACGATTGCATCAACCTGTTCGTATTTGATGTTGTGTCCTCCGATGTGCACGCCGCTGAAGCCCATGCCTTTGAGGATGGCATACATTCTGGCGGCGCGCAGGATTCTGGCACCTTGGCCTTTATCGGGGTCATTCCGTTCGCGATCCAGGTCTGCCAGAAGTTTGTCGGTGACGACTGATCCGGGCAGATCGTTGCGGTTCATCATTTTGGCCGCGCCGAACGGCAGGATGTAGATGTTTCCGATCAGTGGAATGCTGAAGCCGTTTTGTTTCATGTACAGCAGTACTTCATGAAATTTTCTGGCATCGTAGCCCAGCTGTGTAACGATAAATTGCGCGCCGGCTTCGATCTTTTTTTTCAGTTTGCTGTACTGGAGGAGCTGCTCCGCTTCTGTTGCCTTGAAGGGAGAGACCACTGCACCGGCAAAAAAATCGGCTGGCTGGTGACGGGTGGTGCCTTTCATGCCCGGATATTCAAGCCCTTTGTTCATCTCCGATATCAACTGCAAAACATGAATCGGATCCAGATCAAAGACAGGCGCGGGCCTTCCCTGGTAGCCTGATACCGGGTAATCGCCGCTCATGACCAGCAGGTTCCGGACACCAGCGCGATCCAGGGCGTACAGGCTGCTTTCTATGGCATTACGGTTCTTGTCTTTGCAGGTAAAATGGACGAGGGGTTCGATGCCCAGACGGACAATTTCACTACCCATAAAATCGGCGGACATGGCAGGGGTCCCTCCCGGGTTGTCCGTGAGTGTCAGGGCAAAAATCTGGCTGTTGGAAACAGCCTGCCCGGCCAGAGCCAGGGCTTTATCCTGCGCGTCTTCCCTGGCGCCTCTTCCCGGAACAAGCTCCCAGGTGACCGGGAATACGGAGGGGTTCAATAGAGCTTCCTTGAATCGATTTTCCTGCATCACTGTCCTTGGTTTTTTAATTTGTGCGGAGAAAATCGCATTTACCAGAGAGCTTGTCAACTATTTTTATAAAAAGCTTCAAGATAGAAGGGACAAGATACAAGATACAAGGGACAAGGAACGCTTCGACAGGCTCAGCGACCGAAGGAACAAGATAATCTTTCAACTTGAACATTTCACCTTTAACCTTGCTCCTCGATCCTTGTCCCTTCTTCTTAAAGGTTGCAGTTGCTGTGGAAATTTGATAGTTTAAACCATGCGTTCGGTAATGACAAAGCAAATGAGACGACTGCTTTCCTGTGTGACGATTCTTTTGTCCCTGTTCCTGTCTGCTCAAGGATTTGCCGCGACCGAAATCACCAACGTCCGCCACTGGGCAGCACCGGATCACACTCGTGTTGTTTTCGATCTCAGTGCCGATCCGGACTACCGGTTCAAAATCAGTGATAATAAACTCACCCTCAATTTTTCCGGAACCTCTCTTCATCCATCGCTACCCGCAGAAAAGGTGATCGATAAACCGGGAATCCGTAAAATCCTGTTTCAAGCTGCAGGTCGTGAAAAATGTGTCATTACAATTGTTCTGGGACCGCATATCAAGACGGAAGTCTTCAAGCTGAAAAAATTCATGGATAAGCCTGACCGTGTTGTTGTGGATATTATCGTTGGACAGGCGGCGGTTAAGGAGGAAATCCCGCAGGAATCCGTCAGAGTCCCTTCTGCGAAAAAAAGAGTAATTGTCATTGATCCGGGTCATGGAGGTGAAGATCCAGGCGCTATCGGCGCCAACGGAACTTATGAAAAGCATGTCGTATTGGCCATCAGCCGTGAAATCAAAAAAGCAATCGACAAAATGCCCGGATATCGTGCGGTATTAACGCGCGACGGGGATTATTATGTATCTTTCAGCAGACGTCTAAACGTAGCCAGAAAGACGAACGCGAGTCTTTTTATCAGCGTACACGCTGATGCAGCCAGAAACCGGCAGGCCAGGGGCAGTTCGGTTTATTGCCTGTCCACAGGCGCTGCGAGCAATGAAGCGGCAAAACTGCTGGCGAACAATGAAAACCTTTCCGATATCATTGGCGGCGTACCCGACGGGGAAGGCAACAATCAATCCGATGAGATCATCCTCAATATGTTCCAAACAAACACTATCAACCTTTCTAAAACTTATGCTTCTCATTTGCTGGATCAGGTCGGCCGTGTTAACTGTCTGAAATATACCCACTTCCATGAGGCTCCTTTCCGGGTTTTAAAGCTGCTGGATATCCCCGCCGTGCTCCTGGAAACCGCATACCTCTCCCATGATGAAGAAGAGCGCCTGCTGAAAACAAGCAGGTTCAGAAAAAAGATTGCTTCCGCGGTTGCTTCATCTGTAGATGAATATTTTGCGAAATCGTCTCCAGCTGTGCTGGCTGCGGATGCGGAAAAAACACAGGACAGTTCAGCCGAACCGCAATTGAAAAAGACTACAGAAGCAAAACGTCCTCAAGTAAAAACGGTCACCTACCGTGTGAAACCTGGCGATAACCTCAATGCCATTGCCAGAAAGCATGAAACAACCCTGGCGGCTCTTTTGAAGCTGAATCATATAAAAGTTGATGATCCTCTCTATGTCGGCAGAAAAATTCTGATTGAGGCTGGTAAAATTGAATCTGGTAAACTGGAAGCGACCGCCGGAAGATCCCTGAAAAGATACATAGTAAAAAAAGGCGATACGATGTTTTCTCTGGCCAAAAGCTGTTCTATTACCGTCGAAGAGCTGCGGCGCATCAACAACATGTCGGAATCCGATTCTTTATTGCTGGGGCAGAAAATCAAATTACCCCAATAGGGCCGGTATGATGGAGACAGTGCGTCCGGAAATAAAATTTTGACCATTTCAAGGAGGTTAACATGACAGCAGCAACCGAACAGGCGTTGAGCGGACTGCGCGATCTTTCCATGATCAAATGGTACATTATTCCTCTTCTGGCCATTGTGTTTTATGTTTATTCGCGCGAAATCAAGGATGCGAGAAAGACCGGTGACTGGAATGCGGTTCTTGCCGGGTTGACCATTTTCGGCGTTGATTTCTTCAACGAAACCTGGAACGGATGGGTTCTGCATTTTACTCAACGTTCCGCTTTCTGGACAACTCCCGGTGACACTGCACTGCGCACGATGGTCGGATGGAATATTGAAATCATGTTCATGTTTTTGCTGGTGGGCATTATTTATTACAATACGCTTTCTGAAAGCAAAAAAGAGAAAATTATGGGGCTTCCCGAAAAATGGTTCTGGGCAATCGGATACAGCGTATTTTGTGTCTTTGTGGAATGCCTGCTGAACATTGGCGGACATCTTGTCTGGGAGTATCCCTTCTGGTATCTGTCCTTCAAAGGCGTCTGGCTGATTTTCCTGATCGGTTACTTCCACTTCTTCTGCTTCGCCATTTTAGTCATTAGTCTCAAATCAATGAAGGCCAAGTTGACGACCCTCAGTATTATTTACGCCGTGCCAATTGTGATGAATGTCCTTGCTTTCGGATTCTGGGGCTGGAAATACTAGAAGGATGATGCGTCATGCGCTGTTTTCACGACAGCGCATGACGCCACAGATGGTTTACAGTCGGCTGTAGTCTTCGACAACCTTGTTATATTTTTCGTGGATCATTTTTCGGTCAAACTCCCAGAATTGGGTCAGCATTTTTTCCTGTTCGTCTTTGCTGAAATATTCCTGGCAGGGGTAAAAGAAGTGTTTGTCTTCCTTCTCGATGTGTTTGGGATAGAAACTTCCCAGTTCTCTTGTCAGACGGATAATTTCACCAAGCTTTCCTTCCTCTCCCGATAAGAATGCTTCTTTTGCGGCAACAATCTGTGCCGTGGTTTTTCGGCCCCACACATGTTCATCAAACAGTTCCTGCATGGTTTTTTTCAGTTCGGCGGTCAGCTCTTTCTGAGCCAGATCCCGAAACAGAATTTCTTCTTCTTTGCCGTGATGTGTCCGGTCCGCATACATGCGGATAAAATCAACGGCCGTGTCAATGATGATAGGATTTATTTTTTTATCCGTTTCCGCCTTGTCGATGTGCCGCATCAGGTGGCCAAGCATTTTCTCAATCAGGCGGTGTTCCCACATTAAAGGTCCAATCGGCTTCATTGATTCGTCCTCCTTTTTCATGATGATCGTATTTTGGTGAAGATCTGTAACTTATGTACGCTTCATTATACCATTGTAAATCTCGGATAGCTATTGCAACTTGGTTGCAATTTTGGTACACCCGCAAACGAAACAGGAAAGCTGTCAGGCATATTTTCTTGCGTAAGCTTCGCATGGGGCAGGTTTTTCCAGAATGCCTTGGCACATGCACATCAAGAAAACATTTAGGGACGAGGATCATCAGTGATGAATGCAAAAAAAATAATCTTGTTTTTCTTGATCGTGCTTTTCTTTACGGTGAGCTGTAAACAGGCGGACGAGCCTCCCGGGGAAAATGCACGTCTGAAAGTTGTTGCCACCATTTTCCCTCTCTATGATTTTGCCCGCAATATCGGAGGCGATAAAATCAAGGTAACCATGCTGCTTCCGCCTTCATCCGATCCTCATCATTATGAGCTGAAGCCCGATGACATTATACGGATCGGTAAAACGAATGTTTTTCTTTTTACCAGTTTTGAAATGGAGCCCTGGGCCCGCAAAGTGATTGATACCGTCGCCGACAAAAAGAACATGCTGGCGGTCGAAACCGGACAGGGTGCCCTGTTTCTGCCTCTGCCCCAGCATCACGAACATCACTCAGGGAATCCGTCTGGCCTGAAGGAAAATAACGCTGATCATGCGGCAAAAGCTGATCCACATATCTGGCTGGACTTTGATAACGCGCAGAAAATGATCGACAACATCACAAAGGCATTCATTCTCAAGGATCCGATTAACAGTTTATTTTATGAAAAAAATGCCCGGGACTATAAATTCAGACTGATCGATCTGGATAAAAAATATCGTGAGCAGCTGTCCAACTGCAAAACAAGAACTATCCTGCATGCCGGTCACTGGGCCTTTGCTTACCCCGCGAAGCGTTACCGTTTACAATACATGGCCGCTTATAATATATCGACGGACGCAGAACCGTCGCCGCAGCAGATCCTGGCGCTGATTGAAAAGATCAAAGATCAAAAGCTGCCGTATATTTACTATGAAGATCTTGCCGCGCCAAGACTGGCCGCGACCATTGCCTCTGAAACCGGTGCAGGTTTGCTCAAACTCAGCAATGGACAGGACATCAGCAAAAAAGACATTCTAAATGGTATATCGTTCGTGTCCCTGATGGAACGAAATCTCGAAAATCTGAAAAAGGGAATGCAATGCCCGTAGTTCGCGTTGATAATCTGACTTTCCGCTACAACGGCATCGATGTGCTCAGCAACATTTCTTTTGCCGTAGAAAAGGGATTGTATCTGGGGATTGTGGGACCCAACGGCTCTGGCAAAAGTACTCTGATTAAAAATATCCTGGGCATTTTGCGGCCGGAAAAGGGCAGGGTGGAATTGTTCGGCAGGCCCCTTTCTGATTTCAGGCAATGGGAAAGAATCGGTTATCTGCCGCAGCGTCTCAGCGCCCTGAATACGCATTTTCCAGGGACAGTTGAAGAAATTATTCAGATGGGTTTGTCTAAAAAAAATCAGGACACTCTTACACGAACATTGAAGATGATGGCAATCGCTCATCTGGGTTCACGTTTGATTGGCGAACTTTCTTACGGCGAACAGCAGCGGGCCATGCTGGCCAGGGCGCTCATCCGGCGGCCGGAATTGCTGATCTTTGATGAACCGACCACCGCACTGGATCCGGAAACGCGGGAGATGTTTTATTCACTCACCGGTGAGATGAACCAGCAGGAGGGAACCACCGTTATTCTTGTGACCCATGATATCGGTGTTATCGGAGAATACGCCCGCAATCTTCTTTATTTGGACAAGAAAGTCATCTTTTCCGGGACGTTCAAGGAATTCTGTTCCTCCCGGGACATGGCTGGAATTTTTGGCCCGTCAAGCCAGCACATTATCTGCCATCAACACGATCGCACCGGGGGAACCATCTGATGGATTTGATGGAAGTCATGAGATACGGATTTGTCCAGCGGGCAATGATTGCGGGTGTATTGATTGCCGCCGTTTCAGCCCTTCTGGGAATGTTTCTTGTTTTACGGAGGTTTTCCCTGATCGGTGACGGCCTGGCCCACACGACCTTCGGAAGTGTGGCCGTTGTCCTTTTAATCGGTATCAGCCCGCTTTATGTTACCGTGGCGGCGCTTCCGCTGGTGATCATTTCCTCCCTGGCCATTTACAAGTTAACGTCGTCCAGGAAGATCAATGCGGATTCGGCCATCGGAATCATTTCTTCGCTGGGGATTGCTGCGGGTGTTGTCCTGGCCAGTTTGTCCGGTGGATACAATGTTGATTTATTCAGCTATCTTTTTGGAAATATTTTGACGGTCAACAATACCGAACTGATTCTTGCTTTTATTGTATTTGTGATGGTTTTAGCCGTGGTTGTTTATTTCTACGATGATCTTTTTGCCCTGACCTTTGATCAGGAGCTGGCTTGCAGCATGGGAATCAACACCGGACGGATCAACATCCTTCTTTTCCTGCTGACAGCCGTTGCCGCCGTTTTGGCCATGAAGGTTGCCGGTATCATGCTGGTGTCCGCGATGCTGATCCTTCCCGCACTCACTGCTCTTCAGATGTCCATGAGTTTCCGGAAAACACTGATTGCCGCGGTCGGCTTTGCTGTCGGATCTGTTCTTTGCGGAATCATCATCGCTTTTATGCTGAATTTGCCGGCCGGCGCAATGATTGTCCTTTTGAACATCTGCTTTCTTTCCGCAGTTTTTGTGGTTAAAAAACTTTACGTACCGAGGAGGTAAGGCACGGTGTCGGTAGTTAAAATATTTGCATCGTTTTCCAACCTTCTTTTTATTCTGGCCATTGTGCCGGGAATCTTTCTGCCGCAGGCCGCGCAAACGGTTTCCTTTCTGGTCTTGCCTGCATTAATGATTGTACAAGCATTAACCCTGCTGCGTTTTCCCGGGGGGGGGTTCATGAGCCAAAAAAACTTGTTTCCGGAGCCCTCTGGGGCAACCTGATGAACTATCTGATTTTAGGAAATCTGATTATTCTGGGAAGCATTTTTCTGATACCAGATGAAAAACTTTGGGTTGGTCTGGTTCTGGTTGCCGCTGTGCCCCCTGCAGTCTCGGTCTTGCCTCTGGGATTAAAACTGCAAACTGATAAAATATTGCTCCTGGAGGGCCTCGCCGGAGCTTATATAGGGGCAATCATTCTGATGCCACTGATAGGCATCGCATTTCTCAAATTTATTCCGGTTCAATACGATAAATTAATCATATTATTCTTCACCTTGATCGTGCTGCCGCTCATTCTGTCCCGAATTGCGGTTGATCGGAACTGGGATTCCCGGATCATGCAGTATCAGGGTACCATTTCCAATGTTTGTTTCTTTATAGTGTTTTACGCACTGGCATCCAGTAATGCAAATCTGATTAAAGAATGGCCGCTGGAAATCATCCTGATTTCCGTTCTCGCGTTTAGTGTCATCTTTCTGATCTGGATCGTTCTGACGCTGATCGGCTGGTTTTATAAAATATCCCCTTCAAAAATAAAATCGCTCATGCTTTTAGGAACCATGAAAAATTACGGAATGGCCGGCGGAATTGCCCTGTATCTTTTCAATCATGAGGCGGCTTTACCTGCTTTGATCTTTTCTGTTTTCATGTTTGGTCAGGTGACCCTGATGAAATTATGGGCGAGAAATGACTTGCCCGATTAGGAATCGGAACCACATGTGCCGGATAACTAACATTTGACAAAACGCGCAGGCTGCCTATACTAATCTGAAATAACCACAGAAAGGAGATCAAGATATGGCTGTAAATTTACCCGACCTTCCTTACGCGAAAGACGCGCTGTCCCCGTATATCAGCGCAAATACATTGGAATTTCATCATGGCAAGCATCACAAAACGTATGTGGACAACATAAATAAGTTGATTGACGGGACTGATCTGGAAGGGAAGACACTGGAAGAAATTATCGCCAATTCCGCAAAGGATCCAGCCAGGGCGGGTATCTTTAATAATGCCGCGCAGGTCTGGAATCATTCTTTTTACTGGAAATGTCTGAAGCCTAAAGGAGGTGGAGCTCCGACGGGAGAAATTGCCGCTAAAATTAATTCCACTTTTGGCAGTTATGATAAGTTTGCGGAAGAATTCAAGAATGCCGGTACAACGCAGTTTGGGAGCGGTTGGGCATGGCTGGTTCTGGATGGAAATGACTTAAAAATAACCAAAACGCCGAATGCCGACACCCCGTTGGTCCATGGACAAAAAGCTCTGCTTACGATTGATGTCTGGGAGCATGCCTATTATCTGGATTACCAGAACCGTCGGCCTGATTATCTTACGGCAGTGATCCAGAACCTGATTAATTGGGATTTTGTGAACTCCAATTTAGGATGATATCCCTTCGGGTTTGTAATCGAATAGACAATAAAAAAGACGGGAACTTGTTAACAAGTTCCCGTCTTTTTATGAGAAGCATTTGCAGGATTACTAAATTTTTTTATCGACCCGGTCTTTGAGTTCTTTGCCTACTTTGAAAAAAGGCAGTTTTTTAGGCTCAACTTTAATTTTTGTGCCGGTTTTCGGGTTTCTTCCTGTGTAGGAGCCATATTCTTTAACAACAAAGCTTCCGAATCCCCGGATTTCGATACGTCCGCCGTTTTTCAGCTCATCGGTAAAACCTTTAAAAACAAGGTTTACAACGTCAATTGCTTTTTTCTCTGTTAAATTAAGCTTTTTGCTCAAAGCTTCAATAAGACCGGACTTGTTCATAGAGCCTCCTTAAGACTATTAACAGGATGAATCGCCTGATATTGTGATGCTGATCACCTTGCACGTCGGCGACTATTATTTATTTTTCAACGATTGTCAAGAATATTTTTACCTTTTTTGACCACTGGAGTCATTTAGCAACTGTCGGATTTCACCGCCTTTCAGGTGCCGCCACTGTCCTTCTTTAATGCCCGTCAAAGTGATTTTACCGATGGATTCCCTCACCAAGCGGGTAACCTTACGGCCGGTGGCCTCAAATCCTCTCCGAATTATTCTGTTTTTCCCCTCACGAAGTGTGAGACTGAGCCAGGTGCTTTTATCATTGATCTTTTCAATCTTTAAATTTTCCGGTTTGAATACCGTATCCGGCAATTTGACGCCGTTGACGATTTGTTTGAATTCTTCCTTGCTTAAACGGCCTGAAATTTTAACCCGATAGGTTTTGGGTACCTGAAAACGGGGATGTTGAATCTTTTGCGCAAAATCTCCATCATTGGTGAGAAGTAGAAGCCCTGAAGAATCATAGTCTAAACGGCCGACCGGGTAAACCCTTTCCGGGACATCTTTGATCAGGTCCGCAACAGTCGGCCTTTTCTGCGGATCGGACATGGTGGTGACATATTCCGCTGGTTTATGCAGTGCGATATAGCAGGGGGTGGTTTCCAGGGAAATGGTGTTGCCGTCAATACGGATGACATCTTTTTGGGGATCAGCTTTGACTCCCAATTCGGTAACTATTTCTCCATTGATGCTTACACGTCCCGATGTAATCAGCACTTCCGCGTGACGTCGCGATGCAATGCCAGCTGCGGCGATAATCTTCTGAAGGCGTTCTTTCATGAATCATTATCATCCTCAGAAATCTCTTCGGGAATTTCCTGAGAAATCTGTTTCTCGAAAGATTCCTGTGTTATAATCTGTTGTTCGCCGACGTTTTCCTCTGCCGTTTCCAGGTCAAGTGCGCTTTGTTGTTCGGTAATTTCCGTAAGTTCCCTCATGGTCGGCAGATCCGTCAGTTCTTTGAGATTGAATACTTCCAGAAATTTCTTTGTGGTGCCGTAGATGATTGGTTTTCCGGGAGCGTCCTTGCGTCCCATGATCCTGATCAGTTTCTTTTCCAGAAGGCCTTTGAGCGGCGCGCTGACGTCTACCCCCCGAACAGTTTCGATTTCCGCTTTGACAATTGGCTGCCGGTAGGCAACGATTGCCAGCGTTTCGAGCGCTGCGGGAGAGAGGGATCCGGGTTTTGTGCCTTTAAGCTTTTTGATCCATAGGGCCATCTCGGGCCTTGTGCGAAACTGAAAACCACCGGCGACTTCCTGTATGCTGATGCCACTCTGGCGTTCTTCATATGCGGCAATGAGTTTATCCAGGGCGTCTTTCACTTCTGTTTTATCCACACCGTCCAGGACGGCGCAGATTTTTTCCAGCGGCAGGGGGGATTCGGACGCAAAAATTAACGCTTCAATAACGGCAGGTATGTTATCCATTTAAGACTCCACGGCCGGGAAAATTCGAATGACACCAAACGCCGCTGTCTGATAGGCCTTGACCATTTTCAGCTTGATCAGCTCCAGCAAGGCCAGAAATGTATAGACGATGCGGCGGCGGTCTTTTCGTTCTCCCAGCAACTCTTCAAAGGTAAGGTTTCTTTCGCGCGTCAGGCGATCCATAACATCGTTGATGATATCCGTCAGCGACAATTTCTCCAGGTCAATTTCCAGGAGTTCTTTGTTGTCCAGGCGTGCAACAATATTGTGAAAGGCTTCAATCAGTTCAAATATACTCGCTTCGATCAGTTCGTCATCCTCCGGTCGAGATCGGATCATGTCTTCCGGCAGGGCAGCGGATCGAACGAACACATCCCTTTCGAGAAGAGGTCTTTTAGCCAGCTTTTCGGCTGCCTCCTTGAAAGCCTGGTACTCGATCAACTGGCGAACCAGTTCCGAGCGAGGATCCTCTTCCATATCCTCTTCGGAGGGATCCTCCGGTATGGGCAGCAGCATGCGGGACTTGATATGAATCAGGGTGGAAGCCATGACCAGGTACTCACCGGCCAGGTCCAGGTTCAATGATTTGATCATATGAATGTAGTCGAGATACTGCTGTGTGATAAGAGCAATGGGAATGTTGTAAATGTCGATCTCGTTCTTTTTTATCAGATATAACAGCAGATCCAGCGGACCCTCAAAAATGTCCAGCTTGATCGCGTAATCTGTCGAAAGTTCTTCATTCATAGAAAAATCAAACGCCTTGCAGCAAGCCAGGGAAAATGAACGCTCGTCGGGCGTGAGCGGGATTAAATTTTTATCGCTTCACGAACCTCTTCCATTGTCTGCCTTGCGATTTTTGCAGCTCTGCCGTTACCGTCAGCTATGATATCATGAATTTCCTGCAAATGGTTCTGGTAATAATCCATGCGTTCATGTACGGGCGCCAGGGATTCTTCAATACGGGACGCCAGCATTTTTTTGCATTCAATGCATCCGATCCCGGCGACCCTGCAGGCCTGGTTGATTTCAGCCACGGTCTCCGCGGGTGAATAGATTCCGTGAAATGTAAAAACATTGCAGATATCGGGATTCCCCGGATCTTTTTTTCTCATTCGCTGCGGATCGGTAAACATGGATGCGACTTTCCGGTGAAGCTCCTTTCCACGATCGGACAGATAAATAGAATTGTCATAGGACTTGCTCATTTTCCGGCCATCGGTACCCAGAAGCTTCGGAACGCTTGTTAAAAGGGGTTCCGGTACGGGGAAGACTTCTTTATAAAGAAAATTGAAACGGCGGGCGATCTCGCGGGTCAGTTCGATATGCGGCAGCTGGTCCACGCCGACGGGCACTCCATAGGCCTTGTACATGATGATGTCGGCCGCCTGCAGGACGGGATAACCCAGGAAACCGAAAGTGGACAGGTCCCGGGAAGTCAGTTCCGCCTGCATTTCCTTGTAGGTGGGATTACGCTGCAGCCAGGCCAGAGGGGTGATCATGGAAAGCAGCAGAAATAATTCCGCATGTTCTTTCACTGCCGATTGAACAAAAAGGGTGCTTTTTTTCGGATCGAGACCGGCGGCCAGCCAGTCGATCAGCATGTTCAGGGTATTATCCTTGATGCATTCTGTAGAACTGTATTCGCTGGTGATTGCGTGCCAGTCAGCCACGAAATAAAAACAGTCGTACTTGCCGCTTTCCTGCAATTCCACCCAGTTGCCCAGCGCGCCGTGCAAATTTCCCAGATGCAGAAGCCCGGTGGGTCTCATCCCGCTGAGAATTCTTTTTTGAATCAAAACAAAAACTCCTTGCTGCAGTTGAATAAATGCACCAGGGCCTCCGATTGTCAAATAAATAATGCGGAGGCCCTGGTTTTAATAAGAACTTAAAAAAACTATTTTACTTTGTCGGCCAAAGTCTTACCGGCCTTGAATTTGACAACTTTCTTCGCGGGAATCTTAATTGCTTTACCCGTTTGAGGATTCCTGCCTTCGCGTGCTTTTCTCTTTACGACGGAGAACGTTCCAAATCCAACCAAGCCCAGTTTTCCGGATTTTTTCAGTTCTTTGGTGACCGCCGTGACAAATGCATCCAGAGCCTCGGACGCCGCCGCTTTGGTAATCCCTGCCTCATCCGCCATGATTCCGACCAAATCTGCTTTCGTCATACTCTTACCCCCCTTTCATGAAAAGAAACATTTAATGAAATAATACGCCTTTTACGGCGACTCATAGGCTATCATGAACTTAAAAGATTTGCATGATTCTTGCGATTGTCCCGGGCTGTCTTTCAGAAACTGCACCCGACTCGCCATTGC
>Ga0116174_10001461_pt1 | contig 21432 bp, 19 predicted proteins | sample AD_UKC087_MetaG_FD_89801 | JGI IMG/M metagenome (GOLD analysis project Ga0116174, IMG submission 89801) | Active sludge microbial communities of municipal wastewater-treating anaerobic digesters from USA - AD_UKC087_MetaG | ecosystem: Engineered > Bioreactor > Anaerobic > Digestate | place: USA...
ATGGATTTGCAAGTGGAAACGGTGTACAAATTATTGCGTCAATTGGTTGGTTCCGTACGTGTTCCGTTCGAGGGCGAGCCTTTGGCGGGGTTGCAGGTAATGGGTATGTTGGAAACGCGTTTGCTCGATTTCGATACGGTGATTATCCCTTCGTTCAACGATGATATGTTGCCGCGCAAACAAAGAAATAACTCACTGATTCCCTACGGCATACGCAAAGTGTTTGGTTTGCCGACTTACGAAGATTCTGATGCGGTGTTTTCGTATAATTTTTACCGTTTGCTTCATCGCGCTAAAACCGTTTATCTGATTTACGATTCGCGCAACAACAAAGTTAAAAACAGCGAAATAAGTCGTTTTTACTATCAACTGAAATACCTTTACCAAGTGCCGATGAAAGAGCGGACTGTGGCTTTTGAAATAGAATCGCGAAAGAAAGTGCCTTTGTCAGTTCCCAAGCAAGGCGAAGTTCAAGAAAAATTGTTGCAATATCTAAATCCGAATTCCAATAAAATGCTGTCCGCCAGCTCTATAAATGATTATATTAATTGTCCTTTGAAATTTTATTTTGGGCGTGTGTTGGGCTTGAGCGAACAGGACGAGATGTCTGAAATGATGGAAGCCAATACGTTTGGCAGTATTTTTCACGAAGTAATGCAAGATATTTACAAGCCGTATAAAAATGAGATTATCACGAAAGTGTTATTGTCGGAAATTATAAAAAACGATTATAAAATAGAATCTTGTTTGATGTCGGCTTTCGCAAAACATTATTTCAAACGTGCCAATGAGAAAATAGAAATGACGGGTTACAGTTTGTTGATGGCGCGCATAATAAAAAAATATGTGCTTAAAACTTTGCATTTCGACAAGCAGCGTGCACCGTTTACGTTTTTGGAAGGCGAGCAGAATATCCTTACACAAATTTCTTTGCCGAACGGACAGAAGGTAAATGTTAAAGTAATCATCGACCGTGTTGATGAAAAAGATGGTTTGGTACATATTATTGATTACAAAACGGGCAAAGTCACCAAAGGTCTTACATTTGACGATATGGCAGAGTTGTTTACAGCATCACCTCAACGTCCTAAAGAAATTATGCAAACGTTTTTGTATTCAATGATTTACACACAGCAATATAAAAAAGAGATTTGTCCGAATGTCTATTCGTTTAAGCAACTAAAGGATTTGCCTGATATCTCATTTTCGTATCAAAAAGAAGAGATATTGAAGTACTCGACTGTCGCAGAAGAATACGAGCGGTTATTAAAGAGTTGTCTTGAAAAATTATTTGATAAATCGGTACCGTTTACTCAAACGGAAGATGTTGAAAATTGTAAATACTGTCCGTTTATAAAAATTTGTCGTCGTTAAATTTGTCGTTTTCCTGCCAAAAGCGTAATTTTGCAGTATGTTTATTAAGATCCTGATTGTCATTGCCTATCTTGTAGCTCCGGCTTTTGTCTTGCGTCTGTGTCACGTGTCGAAAGTGGCGGGCAAAATCGGCTCGGTGTTGATTTGTTATGCCATTGGATTGATTATTGGCTCTACGGGGATTTTAGACGACTACAAAAATATTCCGGATATATTGACAACCATTACTATTCCTTTGGCGTTACCAATGTTGCTTTTCGAGGTTAATGTGCGCTTGTGGAAACAGATGGCCAAGAAAGCATTTCTTTCTATGGTGTTGGCTGTTTCCGGATTGGTTGCCATTGTTTTTGTCGCATTTTTTGCATTTCGAAATTATATTCCTGAAACATGGAAACTTGGCGGATTGCTCATCGGTTTATATACCGGAGGAACTCCCAATTTGGCTTCTATTCAAACAGCACTTCAATTGGACAAAGGTTTGTATATCGGCATTCATTCCATCGATGTGATGATAGGAGCGGTCTATATTTTATTTTTAGTGTCGTTTGCCAAACGTTTGTTGGATAAAATTCTTATTCCTACGGTACATGTGTCAAAAGAGATTGATAATCAGTCGAAAAAAATTAAAAAAACATTGCCGTTGAAGGCTTGGCTGTGTCAGGTAAGTATCCTTAATACGCTGAAAACGTTGGGTGTTGGATTGTTGGTAGCTTTGGCGGGCGGCGGTCTTGGTTTTTTGGTTAAAGATCCGACGTTTCAAATGGCAGCCATTATTTTGTTGATAACGACTTTTGGCATTGCTGCCGCCAATATTAAAGCGGTAAAACAGATTAAAGGCAGTTACGATGTCGGCATGTATTGCATTTTAGTGTTTAGTTTGGCGGTTGCCAGTTTGGCGAATTTTGAAACCATTGCGTCTTTGTCGGGCTATCTTATTGCTTTTGTGACTGTTGTAATGTTTGGCTCTTTTGCTTTGCACCTGATTTTGTGTAAAATCTTCAAGATAGATACGGATATCATGATGGTAACTTCGGCTGCACTTATTTGTTCACCTCCTTTTGTGCCTGTGGTTGTAGGCGCCATTAATAATAGAGATGTTATGGTTTCAGGCATTACGGTTGGTGTTGTCGGCTATGCGTTGGGCAATTATCTGGGAATAGGAATGGCTTATCTATTGCGACTTTTATAATTATTGATTTGCGTGAATTAACAAATAAAAAATAACACTATGGAATTAACGGAGCGGTTTTTAAAGTATGTATCGTTTACAACTACATCGGACGAGAATACGGGAATGACACCCAGTACACCCGGGCAGATGGTTTTTGCCAATTATTTGGTAGAAGAACTAAAACAGATCGGTTTACAAGATGTTGAAGTTGATAAAAATGGTTATGTGATGGCTACTTTACCGGCAAATGTTTCGGATAAAATACCAACTGTGGGTTTTATTGCTCATTTGGATACTTCGCCCGATATGAGTGGTAAACATGTAAAGCCGGAAATTATCAAACATTACGATGGCAACGATATTTTGCTGAATGTGGATAAAGCAATAGTACTTTCTACCGAACAATTTCCCGAATTGCTGCAATATAAAGGTCAGGATTTAATTGTAACCGATGGAACAACATTGTTGGGTGCCGATGATAAAGCCGGAATAGCCGAAATTGTATCGGCAATGGAATATTTGGTGCGACATCCTGAAATGAAACATGGTAAAGTTCGTATTGCGTTTACGCCTGACGAGGAAATTGGTCAGGGAGCGTCGCTGTTCGATGTGAAGAAATTTGGTGCAGAATGGGCTTATACACTTGATGGAGGCGAAATTGGCGAATTGGAATATGAAAATTTCAATGCGGCATCGGCAAAAGTAACGTTCCACGGGCGCAATGTGCACCCGGGCTACGCCAAAAACAAAATGATAAATTCGATGCTTGTTGCTCAGCAGTTTGCAGCGATGTTGCCACAACGCGAAACACCCGAACATACCGAAGGTTACGAAGGTTTTTACCATTTAATAGCGATGAGTGGCGAAGTGGAACTTTCAACGCTGACGTACATTATACGCGACCACGACCGCAACTGTTTTGAGAGCCGTAAGACCGAAATGCAGCGTTTAGTGGACAAAATAAACACCGAGTTTGGCAATGGCACGGCTACTATTGAATTAAAAGACCAATACTACAATATGAAAGAAAAGATAGAGCCGGTGATGCACGTAGTAGATTTGGCTTACAAAGCTATGGAAATGGCTGAAATTGAGCCGAAAGTAAAGCCCATACGCGGCGGAACGGACGGCGCACAACTGTCGTTCAAAGGATTGCCGTGCCCGAACTTGTTTGCCGGCGGTCACAATTTCCACGGACGCTACGAGTTTGTTCCCATTCAATCGATGCACAAAGCCAAAGAAGTTATTATTAACATTATCAAACTTTTACAGTAAATGATTGGCACAATTGTAAATACGGCAACGGTAATTGTCGGAAGCCTTATAGGAATGTTTTTCAGTAAAGGCATCAAAAACGAGTACCACACGGCATTTTTTCAAGTTATCGGGTTGGTTACGGTCGCTATTGGTGTGGGCATGGTCTATGCCATAGAGCATTTGGTTATAGTCATTATCAGCCTTGTAATAGGCACATTATTAGGTACATGGTGGGACATTGAAAACCAAATAGAGCGTTTTAGCAACTATTTGAAAAAGCGGCTGAAAATCGGTAACGAACGTTTCTCTGAAGGATTAATTACAACCGTTTTGCTGTTTTGCGTAGGCTCAATGACAATTTTGGGTACCATTCAGGAAGGCATGGGCATTTCGTCTGATTTGCTGATAACAAAAGCCATTTTAGACGGTTTTTCGTCCATCATATTGGCGTCTGTTTTTGGAATAAGTGTCTTGTTTTCAGCCATTCCGCTGTTTCTCATTCAGGGCGGACTCACTTTGTTGGCAATGCAATTGGGTGCTTTTATTTCCGATGAAATGGTAGCGGCTTTGACGGCTGTTGGCGGGGTGATGCTGATAGGTTTGGGATTTTCCATTTTAGAAATCAAAAAAATCCCGATAGCCAATATGCTGCCGGCATTGCTGGTAGTAATACTTTTGGTTTGGCTTTATCGCCATTCGGGTATTGCTTTGTAGGTGTCGAGTTTATAACATACTTTGAAAAAACATATTATAAATTATTTATTATCAATTAGTTATAATAAAACACAGATTTTTTTTAAGAATGTTATAAGTTTAATATATACGAATGTTGTATCTTTACTTCGTAAATAAGATGTTACAGGCAATGTTCCGAGTAAAACATAAGCGACAATAACATAGACAATGGAAAAGAACACAAAAATTGAAGTAAAATCAGCATTTTCAGTACAGGAGAATGAGTTGATAGAATTTTATAATATCGCATTTAATAATCGAATAAAATATCTTACAAACTATTGGAAATGGCTAAATCGTTGCGATTTTTTCAATAAAAAAACTCCTTTAATTGTCGAAAAGGACAATAAAGTAATTGCACGCAGGAATGACACCTTTCAATCTGTCATTAAATGGAAAAGAACATACAGCTGCTTGGTTTATAGACTTTAAGATTCTTGATGAGTATCAACGACAAGGATTAGGTGGATTATTAACAAACGAGTGGATTAAATATCCTGATTGTTGTGTTACCTTTTGTAATCACAAATCTATTGGCGTTTTCAAGAAAATTGGTTGGCAAGAAAGTTTTGAGACATATAGATTGATAAACTTTGTTTATTTATTTAACCACCCAGGATTTATAAGAAAACTACCTTCAATCATTCGAGAAACTCTTAATTTCACTATTCGTCCGTTTCTCTTTTTGCTGTATAAAGTAAAGGCTCACACAACTGAGAATTACTCTATTGAGAGACTTTCTGACAAATCATTATCCGCCTTTTACAATTTCTATAAAAATCAATGCAACAAGAGTAAATCTTCTACAATTAGAGATAAAGAGTATGTAAAATGGCGCATTGCAGACTCCCCAAACAGAGAACATTACTATATTTATTCAACTGATAATTTTAAAGCGATTTTATTAATCCACAATAATCACAGTACATATATAGATATTCTTTGGGTTTCAAACAATAGTGATAAATTACAGCTAAAAAGATTGATTGCTCGTTTAGGACTATACGGATTAAAAAATAATATCGCATACATACGTTTTTTGACAATGCAAAAAGACATTGCAAATAGTTTAAAGAAAGCGTTGTTATCTAAAATACAATATTTACGATTTGCATACTTCTCAAAAAATAATGAGATTTTTGCTGAAATGAAAAAAACACAATTCGATTTTGAATTGATTGACAGTGATTTTGAACATATAAAATAATTTGATTATGAAAAAAAACCTAATTATCAACTTTCACGTTGTAGAAAATGCTCAGTGGTTTGAGACGCTTATTGTATATCTAAAATCTAAATATCAAATGGTTCCAATTAGCCATTTTGACAATGCTGAAAATTACAATAAAAAGAACTCTCTTTGTAATATAACCTTTGATGATGGAGATAGAACTGTTTACGATGTTGTATTTCCAATTTTAAAGAAACACAATGTCCCAGCGACAATTTTTGTGTCGCCAAGAAGTATGGTAGAAAAATTCAATTTTTGGTTTCAGGAAATAAAAGGATATGATGAAAACCAAATGCTTGATATTTTAATTCAAGAACTAAATTTAAGTAATCAGGATAAAACAACTTTAAACTATGCTAGTTTACTTAAAACTCTATCTTTGGAGAAAATCAACAAAATAATTTCCACATATCAAAAGGAAACTAATACTCCTCCAAAAGAGTTTAGAAATATGGATTTAATGCAGATTCAAGAGCTGCAAAATTCAGGATTAATTACAGTAGGAGCGCATACCTTGTATCACCCTATCCTAAAAAACGAAACAGACGAGCGTGCAAATGAAGAAATATCAAAATCTATTACAGAATTATCTGAATTGTTAGGCAAAAAAATTGAATATTTTGCATATCCAAATGGAACTCCAAATCTTGATTTTGATATACGAGAAATAACATACCTAAAAAATAATAACATTAAAATTGCAGTTTCAACAGAGCCAAAATTCATCGATAAAAGTGTTGACAAAATGGCTTTTCCACGCATTGGCATTACAAAAGGAAGCCTCAGATTTATAAAATTGCGATTATTTCTTGGACCAAAATACCATATCTTAAAGTCGTTGATACGAAAATCGGAACAATCTCAAAGAAATGTAAGGTAAAAACACTGCCTGTAACAAACGGTTTGGCGTCAGGCGGGCTGATAAGTGCAATGCTCACTATACGACTCTCGCACCCAGCGTTCACGTGGCTGACAGGTCTTCGACCCGTCACCGCCCGAACGCCAAGCCGCAAACCGTTAGTGGTCAGCATAAAACGACACGACAATTAAGATGATTTTAAAAAAACCTGAAACGCATAAAACAACTTACAACTTGCTGACCTATTAGGTTCTGACGAAGTTGCTTTATCAAAAGCCTTTTCATATTTACTTGCAACCGACAGCGACTCATATTTTCACTTTTTACGGTTTTTAGGTGTCCAAATAAAAAACACTCTGACAAATTACAAATCAGCTTCAATCATAACTGAAAAAAAAAGGAATGAAGGAAGAACAGATATAGAATTAAGCCAAGAAGGCAAGTATCATATTATCGTTGAGTGTAAAATTGGAAAAGGCAAAGCGGTAAAACAGAGAACTCAATATTTGACTGCATTTGACAAAGAAGCACAGACAAAAATTCTCTGCATATTAACGCAGGAAAGAGATACTAACAAACAAATTGAGAAGAATGTAACTATTAGAAATACAAGTTGGTTGGAAATTATCGAACTATTCAACAACAAAAACTTTACTCAGAAACCAATAGTGACGGACTTCTTAAAATTCGTAACTAAAAATTATAAAATGAGAGAACTAAAAGAAATTTTAATTCAAGACCTAAGTGACCAGACAGAAATCCGCAGATTTAAAGAGTTTAGTATTTATAGAAGAGGCCAGACTTTTGGAACTCCAATTTATTTTGCACCATACTTTAACCGTAGTTCGGGAGAAATCGAAGGTATTACTAAACTTTCTCGTATTCTCGGCATTTTGACTTTTAAACCTGACGATATTGAGAATTTTCGTTCGGATTTAGAAAGTTTTACGACAGATAAAAACATCATTGACAAATGGATGAAGGGAATTCAGTTAGGCAATGACAATAAGGATTTTACTTATACATATTATTTTTTGGACGAGCCTCTGACATTTAAAACACCATTAAAAAAAGACGGTGGACAAAAAAAAGGACGTGGAAAAGGTTGGATTGCAGCAATGATTCCCCAAAATCGGTGTGTTTCTTTTACCGATTTTATTAAACACATTCCTGAACTAATGTAATGATAAATAAACAGACAGAAATAGAAAGCCAACCACCGACCATTGTTGGTAACGCTTTTAAAACCGTTGAGACAACACTATAGATTGCAAAATTGATTGATTTGGTGCTATGGCACTAAAATCTGAATTTGTGAAAAAGGTTTAGAACAAGTGTAAGATAGATGTTTTGTGTATATTGAAACAAAAAATTTAAGCTTAAAGCTTAAAATGATATCTAAATTTTGTATATTTGTACATCGTAAATACATTGTTTATATCAATCACAAGTCAACAGAATTAACGAATAATAGAAAACACCGAAATATAAAATTTAAATATCTAAATTATGAAAGAAAAATGGTTGCCTGAGGGAAAAAAAGCAGCACTATGTTTTAGCATAGATGATATACATCCTGCTACATCAAAAGATTATTACGATGCAGGCGGTGATTTAGATAAAGGAGTGTTGGGATTATTGCACTGGCTTTTAAAAAGACATCCTCAATTAAAAGTAACCCTATTTGTTACTCCCGATTGGAGATTGACAAATCCCTTTCTAACAAGAAAATTACTATCGGCTATTCCTTATTTACGTGATAGAGTGTTCCTTACAAAAGTCTTAAAGAAAGGAACTATGAGATTAGATAAACATCTTGAATTTGTTGATTATATTAAAAATTTGCCTAATACGGAAATAGCAATGCACGGCTTATATCACTGTCATAAAGGATTAAGACCGAATGTTGAATTCCAGAATCAAACTACCGATGAGTTTTTAGAATTATTACAAGAATCAAAAAAGATTTTTGCTAATGTGAAAATTAATCTTTCAAAAGGAATTTGTCCACCCAATTGGGAGGCTCCAATAAATTTACAGCGTGCAATGGTTGCTGAAGGTTTAAAATATTTGGCTTCAGCAAGAGATATTTTCACTGAAATCAGTAGGGACGCTGTTGCAAATATGAGTGGTATGAAAGGAGTTTCGCTTATTTATCCGCAATTTATTTTCGATAATCAATTAGTCCATATTCCCGCTAATTTCAACGCTACAAGGACTATTGACCGCGCATTTAGTATTATTGAAAATAACGGATTAATATCAATAAAGGCTCACATTATGAAAAATTTCTTTGGACATATTTTATATGATGGAATTGATGAAGTTTACATAAATTATCTTGATACACTATTAACGGTATTAGAAAATAAATATGGTGACGAATTGTGGATGACCTCCATGAATGAAATTTCTGAATATGTGTTTAACAAAAAATAAAAATAAAAATATGTTGAAAATAGAAGTTAATCCCCCAAATTTTAAGAAAAAATTCATTGAATTTACTAATGAAAGTTTCAAAAGTTCATTTGATATTAATAATGCTTATGATTGGATGTTTGAACGTAAAGTTGGGAAGATAGAATCCGATATAATAGTGTTAAGGAATGATGATGAAATTGTTGCAGGTTCAGGTTTGACTTATAGACAATTAATATTATCAAATGGACAAATAATTGATATGGCAATTATGACATCTTCATGGACACTTCCAAGCGTGAGAGGGAAGGGATATTTTAGTAAAATAATTGAGTTGTCGAAGGAAATAGCTTTTAAAAAGGATGTACATTGTTTAATAGCTTTTGTTACAGAAAAAAATGCAAGTTATAGACGTTTGAAAAATGCCGGATCTTATCTGATTCCTGCATACTATTTATTTTCATCTTTCGAAACAACATTTCCCAATCAAGATTTGAACATTAAAATCATTCAAAATAAACAAGATTATATTAAGATTTTTATGAAGCGCAAAACAATGCTTAATAATTGCATTTCATTTTATTATAACAATCCGATTGATTTTGAAAACCAATTTATCAATAGATATTTGAAAACAGAAGTACTTCAAGTAAATGACAGTTTTGCGATTGTTGAAGAAACATTTGATATAATCAAACTTCTTTTACTTACTTTTGAAAATAAAGAATCTTTTACTGAAAATATCAAACATCTTATTCAATGGAGCAAGAATGAAAAAAACAAACCCCTTTTATTTTACACAACAGACCCTGAACTTTGTAATGAATGTAAGTCTTTGAATTTTGATGTGTTAAATGGTTATATCACAATGCTGTTTTCAGACGAACTACATTTTTCTGAAATAATTGGAAAGAATGGCAACAAAACCTTATTTGATGTTCAATATGGTGATAAAATGTGATAATGAAAAAATCAAAAAATATTTTTTTAAACCACAGTAGTTAATTTTGTATCGTCAAGGTGATAGTTGTGATAAAAACCGTTCTTTTAATTAATTTTAGATTGGAAGGATAGAAAACGGTTTATAAATCGCCGTCGTCTGTCACACTAATTCGTTAGCGATTATCGATAAAAACTAATCAACATCTGTTGTGTTTAACAATAAAATCAAAAATTATGAATAAATTAAATGAGGGCGCAGTATCTTTTCGGCAGAAAGATTTTGACAAACATAAAAGCTTGTTTGGTGATTTGAGTAGTTCTCAAAAACCTCACACTCTTTTTATTGGATGTTCGGACTCGCGTTTGGTACCGTCGTTTATAACTTCTACCATTCCGGGCGAATTGTTTATAATACGTAGTGTTGCAAACATTATTCCGCCTTATAAAAAAGGAGTTAACTTTCCGGCTATCAGTTCGGCTATAGAATACGCCGTTCTCGCTTTGGAAGTGGAAAATATTATTGTTTGCGGACATTCCAATTGTGGCGGCTGTTCGGCTCTGTATAAATCCGAAGAAGAGATGAAAAACTTGCCTCACACCAACCTTTGGCTCGAACTGTCACGTCCGGTAAAAAACAGAGTAACGCAAATGCTTCCCAAAGCTACACTTGCCGAACGAGATTGGATGACCGAACAGATGAATGTGGTACAACAAATAACTCATTTGCTTACTTATCCCTATGTGCTTGAACGTTATAACAATAATAAAATAAGTATTATGGGTTGGTATTATATTATTGAAACGGGCGAAATTTATAACTATGATGTTGAAAAAGGTTATTTTGAATTGATTAATGGATAATATTTACTAATTTAAAGAATGTTTGCCTTAACTTTAAAGATGGATTAATAGGCAAATAATCAACTAATTTGAAAAACAAAAAATGCTTGCAAAATCATATTAAATAATTACCTTTAAGTTTTATAAAATATAGAATTAAGAAAAATACAAATACAAAAAGGAACGTAAATAATCAAAATTAAATCTGCACTTTCACAGTTTTGCGTGATACTTTATTGCCGAAGTTAATGAGTGGGAGGAGTAGATGAAAAATTAGTAATTATGTTATGGAAGAAAATACTATCATTAAAATCTCAAAAGAGATAAGGGATAAACTGAAAAAAGAATTGGATTTTGAGGAAAATTCAATTGATGATACTCTTGATCCTGTAAAACCATTTTTTGGTAAAGATGAAATAAAACTTATAATTATTGGACAAGATCCAACTATTCAAAATGAAAAGCAAAGGAAAAAAATCACATGTACTTTAAATTTGGATAAAAATGGATCTTTAAAAAATTATATTGAAAAAGATATTTGTTTTGGTTTGGGTATCACTCTTGAAAATGTATATGCAACTAACATTTTCAAATATTTCTATAAAGAACCGCCTGCTAAGACATTTAACGTATTGCAAAATCACTTAAATGAAAACTTAAACCTTCTTGTTAACGAATTAGATAAATTCCCAAATGTCGCCATTATAACTCTTGGAGAACCTGTATTACGATTGCTGGATAGAACAAACAGTCAGGTACGGAGTTTTTGGGATTACAACAAGAAAACAAAAATGAGCAATGGAAACTTTTCATTCTGTCTTGGTAGGGATAATAGACTTGGCAAGGATTTTTTCCCTTTTCCACATCAACCTAGTTTAATGAAAGATTTTTATCGTAATAATTTATTCCAATATATAGAATTTGTAAAAAACACTATTAGATGACAAGAATAACCGAAAATATCATCGAGTTATTGGGAAAGTTCGGTTACGATTTTTAATCAAAGACATTCCAATTACAGAATGAGTTGATAAACAAATAATTGAAATAATCCACTAACAAAAAAAGAGGAAGAAATTCCTCTTTTTTGTTTTATTTGCGGTTGAAAAAGTTAGTGAAAAATAAAATGTGATAGTCAATGGCATTCAACCAATAGTCCCATGTGTGCTTTCCAGGACGTATGATGAAATCGTGTTCAATTCCGGCTTTGTCTAATTGGTTGTGCAGCTCTTGATTGACGGGCATAAAAAAATCGTCTTTGCCGCAATCGATAAAAAGTTCCACTTCGCGATTTTTTATTTTTGATATCTGATTTACCACTACATTGTTGTCCCAAGCTGCTTTGTTGGTATTATAGTCGCCCAATATGGTTTTAAGTTCCCATTTTTCGGTAAACGGGCGAAAATCGACTCCGCCGCTCATGCTGCCAGCTGCTCCGAATATATTGGGATTTCGCATGGCAATGTAGAGTGCGCCGTGTCCGCCCATGCTTAAACCTGTGATGGCGCGTTTGTCGGCACGAGGCAACGTCATGTAGCAACTGTCGATGTAGTGTGTCAATTCTTGTGCCACAAAGGTTTCAAATTGGCTCTCTTTTTTTACGGGACTGTTTATGTACCAGCTACTTTCACCATTTGGACACACAAAAAACACTTCTTTTTCGTCAGCTATTTCCGGCAGGTTGTCTTTCTTTATAATCCACGATTTTTCGTATCCGCCGTAGCCGTGAAGCAGATAGATAACGGGGCGAGCAGTTTGTCGGCTGTAGGCACTTTTGGGTACAATTACCACCGCTTTTATTTCTCTATCCATAGTCGGACTGTAAACGTTTACGGTATCTACTTTTGCTGCATAAACCGATAGTAAGCCACAGGAGAAGAGTAGGAGCGAGATTGTTTTTTTTAGAAATGTCTGTTTCATAGTTTTATTTAATATAGGTTTCTAATAAGACGCTTTCTACCGAAGGAATTAGTTGCAGCGAATTCATTTCGGCGGGTATAAGTACCGTTTCGCCATCAACAATGGTAATATAGTCGTCTTCAAAATCGCACCGTACGTGACCCTGTATGCACGAGATGAGTACAAAGGAGTCGATAGTGGCTAAATTGTACTCCTGCGGCTTGGTAAGGCGCATTATATTGGTGGTAAAACAGTTGTGGTCAACTATATTGCTAATGTCATTTGGGGCGCATTGTGGCGTTATTTTCTCCGCTTCCCAACGTTCATAGTCGATGGCATCTAACGCCCAATCGGTGTGTAATTCGCGCGGTTTTCCGTTGATATCCAATCGGTTGTAATCGTAAAGGCGATAGGTGTGGTCGGAGGCTTGCTGAATTTCAAGAATTAAACAGCCTTTGCCTATGGAGTGCACCATTCCGGCAGGAATAAAGAAAATGTCGCCGGGCTTTACAGCTATGCGATTGAGGCAGCTTTCTATGGTGTTGTCAGCCAATTTTTTAGCTAATGTTTCTTTGCTGATAGGTTCTTTAAATCCCAGAGTAATGGAGGCATCGGGCGTGGCGGCTAAAATGTACCACATTTCTGTTTTTCCGCAATCTTGGTGCCGTTCGGCGGCAATTTGGTCATTCGGGTGAACTTGTATTGATAAATCTTCTTGTGCATCAATAAGTTTGACTAAAAGCGGAAATTTTTCGCCAAAACGTTGAAACACTTTTTCACCCACCAAATCGCCCATATAGACTTCCACGAGTTCGGCTAAGTTGTTTTCTGCCAAAAATCCGTTGATAACTTCCGATTCGTTATCTTTTATAGCCGAAATATCCCATGTTTCACCGATTTTTTCCATAGCAAAATCGTGGCGATAAAATTGCCGCAAATGGTTGCCTCCCCAAATTTTTTGCTTTGCTATGGGGGTGAATTTCAGTGGATAAAGTGTTTTTTTCATTGTATTGTTCCCTCGAAGATTAATCCATTTTTAAAAAGTTAACTTCTTCCTCCGAAAGGTAACGCCATTTTCCGCGAGGTAGATTCTTTTTGGTCAATCCGGCTAAATAAACGCGGTCTAAACGAATGACTTTATAGCCGAGATGTTCAAAAATACGGCGCACGATACGGTTTCTACCGGAGTGAATTTCGATGCCGACTTGATTGAATACGCCTTCTTTGGTAAATTCCACTTCATCGGCATGAATTTCGCCATCTGCAAGCATTAAACCGCTTTTTATTTTTTTTAAATCTTCTTGTTCTAAATCTTTGTCCAACACCACTTCGTATATTTTTTTACGATTGTATTTCGGGTGCATCATTTTCGATGCTAAATCGCCGTCGTTGGTAATAAGGAGCACGCCGGTAGTGTTTCTATCCAAACGTCCGACGGGATAAACCCTTTCGGTGCAGGCATTTTTTACCAAATCCATTACGGTAAGACGTTCTTGCGGGTCGCTGGAAGTGGTTACGCAGTTTTTAGGTTTGTTGAGCAGTATGTAAACTTTCTTTTCGGAACGCACCAATTGGTCGTGAAAAAGTACGCGGTCGGTGTTGGGGATAATTTTTATGCCCAATTCCGTTACTACTTTTCCGTTGACGCTTATCACGCCGGCAGCAATGTATTCGTCAGCTTCGCGGCGCGAGCAAAGTCCTGAATTGGCAATGAATTTGTTAAGTCGCATCGGTTTACTATAGTCGATGTACTGCTTTTTGTATTCAAACTGTTTTTTCTTACTGTAAACTTTGTTCGGGTCGTAGTTGTTGTTTCTTTCTCTATCGGTTTGATAAGAACGTTTGTAGGGACGTTCATCATTATTTTCGTGGCGGTTGTAGTTGCCGTAAGGCTTGTGTTGGTAGCCGCTTTGGCGCTGTTCACCGTCATTGTTCCGGTTGTATGATTGGTTGTTTCTGTCTTTATTGAAATGGTTGAAACGTGGAGTTTCATCGTCCCCATGTCTTTTAAATCTGTTGTTTGCGTTTTCATTTCTGTTGCCGTCACGGCGCCCGCCCGATATGTTTTCTCTTTTATCGGCGAAATTGAAGCGTGGCTTTTTTTCGTTGTTTGTTTTCATTGTTGTAAATTAAAATATTCTACAAAGATACGAAAAAAAACGTTTGAACCTTATTTGCTGTAGTATTTTTTCGTAAAATTGGCTTGTACTCTTTGTTTCTCTTTTGTTTTATCAAAGAGCATACCAAAGTTAGATTGAAAAATAACTGCCAATTATTAAAAACATTGTCTATTTTGCGAAAAAAGTTGTAAATTTGTAATTCTTATCATATTTATAAATGTATCAATACAAACAACAATGAAAAAAATTATTTTTACAGCTATGGCAGCATTACTTTTGGTCGGTTGCGGCGGCAAAAAAAACGCTCTTACTACGCCGGCGATAGATACTTTTGATTATACGGTCGAACAATTTGCGGATATGCAAATTTTACGCTATCGCGTACCCGATATTGAAAAATTGTCGTTGCGTCAGCAGGAAATGCTTTATTATTTGAATGAGGCTGCGTTGCAAGGTCGTGATATTATGTTCGACCAAAATTGCAAATATAATTTACCGATTCGTCAGGTGCTTGAAGCTATCTATACCGATGAAAATCAGGACAAAACGAGTGCCGATTTCATGGCGTTAGAAATTTATTTGAAACGTGTTTGGGTGTCGAACGGTATTCATCATCACTATGCCGGTGATAAATTTACACCCGAATTTTCGCAAGTTTTTTTCGAAAATGCCGTGCGTAAATTGCCTAACGAAAAATTGCCGCTGAACGGCGGTACTGTGGACGATTTGTTGGCAACGCTTGTTCCGGTAATTTTTGACCCGAACATTTTGCCAAAGCGTACCAATCAGGCAGCCGGAGTAGATTTAATTCAAACATCGGCTTGCAATTACTACGATGGTGTAACACAACTTGAAGCTGAAAATTTTTATGCTAAAATGAAAAATCCGAACGATGCCGAACCTATTTCGTACGGATTGAATAGTAAATTGGTGAAACGCAATGGCGTGGTTCAGGAGGATGTTTACAAAATTGGCGGACTCTATTCCGAAGCACTCGAAAAAGTGGTTTATTGGCTCGAAAAAGCTAAAAATGTAGCTGAAAACGACCAACAGCGCGCCGTTATTGAAAAATTGATTGAATTTAATCGCACGGGAAATTTGCGCACATTTGACGAATACGCTATTCTTTGGGTGGCTGACACGACTTCGACCATCGATTTTATAAACGGATTTACCGAAACTTATGGCGACCCGCTTGGAATGAAAGCCAGTTGGGAATCTCTGGTTAATTTCAAAAACGAAGAGGCCACCAAACGCACCACAATCATTAGTAATAATGCGCAATGGTTCGAAGATAATTCGCCTGTGGATAAGGAGTTTAAGAAAGAAGAAGTGAAAGGCGTAACAGCAAAAGTTATTACGGCAGCTATTCTTGCGGGCGATTGTTATCCGACTACGCCTATCGGCATTAATTTGCCGAACGCCAACTGGATTCGCGTTGCGCATGGTTCTAAATCGGTAACGATTGAAAATATTACCGAAGCCTACGACCAAGCGGCTATCGGCAATGGATTTCTCGAAGAATTTGCGTGGAGTCAGAACGAAATTGCTTTGATGGATGCCTACAAAAGTCAAACCGACAATTTGCACACCGATTTGCACGAATGTCTTGGACACGGTTCGGGAAAATTGTTGCCGGGAGTTGACCCCGATGCGCTCAAAGCTTACAGAGCAGTTATTGAAGAGACGCGTGCCGATTTGTTTGGACTTTATTTTGTAGCCGACCCAAAAATGGTTGAACTTGGCTTATTGCCCAACGATTCTGCCTATAAAGCACAATATTACAGTTACTTTATGAATGGTTTAATGACGCAATTGACGCGTGTTGAACTTGGAAAAAACATTGAACAGTCGCACATGCGAAACCGTCAACTCATTACTAAATGGGTGTATCACAAATCGCAAACCGATGGCGACCGTGCTGTGGAAATACGTGAACGTGATGGCAAACAGTTTGTGGTAATCAACGATTATAAATTGTTGCAAAAGCATTTGGGCGAACTTTTGGCTGAAATTCAACGCATTAAATCGACAGGCGATTACAAAGCAGCACAAAATATAGTAGAAACTTATGCCGTAAAAGTAGATTTAGATTTGCACAAGGAGATTTTGGAACGTTATGCAAAACTAAACATTGCCCCTTACAAAGGCTTTGTAAATCCGGTTTATACGGCACAATTTGATAAAAAAGGCAATTTCAGCGGGTTGCAAATCGATTATACCGAAGGCTACGCCGAACAGCACTTGCGTTATTCGCGTGACTATAGCCCGTTGACGAAATAATAGAAAAGGCGAATTATTGTTCCGTATCATATCGGAATATATGATTAACTTTGCAGATTAATTAAATAATTTTATAACTCAAAAATAATATGTTTTCAGGAATTGTAGAAGAAATGGCGCGTGTTGTTGGCATAGAGCGCGACCGTGAAAATGTGCATTTTACGCTAACTTGTAGTTTTGTCGATGAACTTAAAATAGACCAAAGTGTGTCGCATAACGGAGTTTGCTTAACAGTAGTGAAAATTGACGGCTCAACCTATACCGTTACAGCTATGAAAGAGACGCTCGATTGCTCTAATCTCGGACTGCTTCAAGTGGGCGACAATGTGAATGTGGAGCGTTCGATGCTGATGAATGGGCGCTTGGACGGACATATCGTGCAAGGACACGTTGACCAAACTGCGCGTTGTACCGAAGTGCGTAGTGCTGACGGCAGTTATTATTTTCATTTTGAATACGAAAGTACGCCGGAAATGCGTCGTCGCGGCTATCTCACGGTCGATAAAGGCTCTGTAACGGTGAACGGCGTTTCGCTTACGGTTTGCACGCCAACTAACGACAGCTTTGAAGTGGCGATTATTCCCTATACGTTTGACAACACCAATTTCCAAGATATTAAAGTAGGTTCTGTGGTGAATTTGGAGTTTGATATTATTGGAAAATATATTGCACGAATAATTCGGGAAGATTAAAGGTGTAGATAGGGAAAACGTCATGGCTCGTAATGCTAATTTTTAATGCATAAATTCATGAAAAGAATTTTTACTATCATCGGAGCGTTGTTTGGGACGATGATTCTATTTGCGCAGGATATTCCTGAAAATACGTCGTACACGCAAATTTACGATTTTATCGACGAATTGGCTATCGATCGTGTAATTGGCATTAATTCGGTGGTAAAACCGTACAGTCGCGACTATATTGCACAAAAATTGCGTGAGGCGCAAGCCGCCGATTCATTGCTGACCAAACGTCAGCGTAAAGATTTGGCGTTTTTCCTGAATGACTATGCGCTCGAATGCGATACTGTACCGAAAAACATTGTCAGTTGGACTGATAAAAAAACGTTCGCTTTGTCTCTTTTACAGCCGTCATTCCATTACTACAATAAAAATTTTAAGGCACGTATCACTCCCATTTTGGGCATGGATTTAATTGGTAATCGCAAGGGACTTATTATGAAACGTTGGTGGGGTGCTGATTTGCAAATGGACATTGTAAACCACGTGTCGGTGTGGGGCAGTTATCGCGACCAATCGTACAATGGTCATTGGTTGAGAGATGATTATTTTCCGACGATTTACGATAAAATATCGGGTGCAAAAATTGCCCAACCAACTTATTTGAACCAAATTCCGGGTTGCGAATACAAAGAAGCCAATTATGGCGGCGACTACAGCGATTTGCGAGGCGGTATTAAAGCGTATACGTGGTGGGGAAGTGTCGGATTGGTAAAGGATGTTATTACGTGGGGCGACAACTACAACGGTTCAAATATTATTTCCGGTCATGCACCGAGTTTTCCGATGATAACGTTAAATCTGAAACCGTGTAAGTGGTTTGAATTGAATTATATACATGGCTGGTTGGTAAGCAATGTGTTGGATAGCACGCATTATTATGTCGAAGAAAATTATACGGACAGCACTTCAAAAATTCACTACCGTCCCGCAAATAAATTTATTGCTGCCAATATGATAACATTCACACCGATACGAGGTTTGAACATATCAATGGGTAATTCCATAATTTATTCGGAAAATAATGTGCAGGCAGGCTATTTCATTCCTATAGCTTTCTACAAATCCATTGACCATTTGCTGACAAAGGGTTTGAAGGTTGAAAATCAAAATTCGCAAGTTTTTTTCAACATCAGTTCACGAAATGTTAAACATTTGCATCTTTACGGCTCTCTCTATATCGACGAAGTGAGTTGGAAACGCTTAAAGAAGAACAATCCGCAGCAAAATCCTATTTCGTATAAATTGGGTTTTAATGTGAGTAACTGGCCTTTAAAAAATCTGTCACTTCAAGGTGAATTTACGCGTACCAACATTATTAACTACAAACATTCCATACAAAGACTTACATGGGCATCGAACAGCTACAATTTAGGTCATTATTTGGGCGATAATTCGCAGGATATCTATGTTGCTCTTAACTACAAGCCCGTGCGTGGTCTCAATTTGAATCTTTCGTACACCAATGCTACGAAATTCAATGATTATGAGTATATTAGAAGAGATGTTATCAACGCGATTTCGCAAAAACCGTTTAATGAAAAAACGTGGCAAAACGATATTGTGGAATTAGATGCTATTTACGAAGTTGTCAACAATGCTTACGCTCGCATAAATGTGCGCTGGAACAATGCGCGAGGTTTTGATTTAGCATCGAAACCGTTGGAAACGCCTGTTCCGAGCGAAAACAGACTCACGGCGCAACAGTATCTCGATAAATTTTCTTCAAAATTTGAACAAGGTTCAAATTGGACATTTACATTTGGTTTTTCTTTCGGTTTTTGATTTCTGTTTAAATAATCGAAAATTTATCTGTTTTGCCAAAGTTCTATTGCTGAATTTTGGCAAAATAAGTTTTTAGCCTAAAAAGTAATTTCAAATCTCGTTTAGGTGCGTGTCGCTAATTTTTGTCTGTTTTTGCAAAAACATTAATGATTGAGCTTTTAAATGACAAATCAATTATTAAATCACTCTTTTAGTTTTATTTTATAAAATTGTAATGTTGTTATTTGTTTCTGTCGTAAAAAAAGAGTAATTTTGCATCTTCAAAAAAGGAAAAAATATGGCAAAGTTTAAAGGAACTGTTGTGGTGAACACCGACTGTTGTAAAGGCTGCGAATTGTGCATAGAGGCTTGCCCGTTGAAAATTTTGGGAATGTCGCACCATTGCAATTCAAAAGGTTATCATTATGTGGAGTTGAAGGACGAAGATGCTTGCATAGGTTGTGCTTCGTGCGGTTATGTTTGCCCGGATGCTTGTTTAACGATTTACAAAGTAAAATTGTAACGATTTATGAAAGTTATGGAAGAAATAAAACTGATGAAAGGCAACGAAGCTATCGCTCATGCTGTAATTCGATGCGGTTGCGACGGCTATTTTGGCTATCCCATCACACCGCAATCGGAAGTGATGGAGACGCTGATGCAAGAAAAGCCTTGGGAAACGACAGGAATGGTAGTGTTGCAAGCCGAAAGTGAAGTGGCTGCTATTAATATGGTATATGGCGGTGCGGGATGCGGTAAAAAAGTATTAACGTCATCGTCAAGCCCCGGTGTGAGTTTGAAACAAGAGGGTATCTCTTACATTGCTTGTGCCGAATTACCGTGTCTTATTGTGAACGTAATGCGTGGCGGTCCGGGTTTGGGTACCATACAACCGTCTCAAGCCGATTATTTTCAAGCTGTTAAGGGAGGAGGACACGGCGACTATAAGTTGATAGTTCTTGCGCCTTCAAGTGTTCAAGAAATGGCTGATTTCACAGTGCTGGCACTCGATTTGGCTTTCAAATATAATACGCCTTCTATGCTTTTGGCTGACGGTATTGTTGGACAGATGATGGAAAAAGTGGTGCTGCCGCCATTTGTGCCGCGCCGTACGGAAGAAGAGATTCGCCAACAATGTCCTTGGGCGACTACGGGCAAAGTAAACCGTAAAAGCAATGTTATTACATCACTGGCTTTGCAGGCTGAAGAGATGGAAGAAACCAATCTTCGTTTGCAGCGAAAATATGCGCAAATAGTTGAAAATGAAGTACGTTTCGAAGAAGTTCAGTGCGATGATGCCGATTATATTTTAGTGGCATTTGGTTCTTGTGCGCGTGTCGGTGAAAAAGTGGTCGAATTGGCACGCAATGAAGGCATCAAACTCGGATTGTTGCGTCCCATTACGTTATGGCCGTTCCCCACAAAAGAAATTCAGCGTTTGGCTAAACAAGTGAAAGGCTTTATGAGTTTGGAATTGAGTGCAGGACAAATGGTGGAGGACGTTCGTTTAGCAGTAAACGGCACTGTTCCCGTGGAGTTCTATGGTCGTCAGGGCGGTGTAGTGCCGTTGGCTGAAGAGACATTGGCAGCACTGAAAGAAAAATTGGTAAAATAGGAAAATTATGACAGTAAAAGAGATAATTAAACCTGAAAATTTGGTTTATACCAAAACGAAAGTAATGACTGATGTACCAATGCACTATTGCCCGGGATGCAGTCATGGTGTTATCCATAAGTTAATAGCTGAAGCGATAGAAGAAATGGGTATTCAAGAGAAAACGATAGGCGTTGCACCTGTC
>Ga0116174_10001466_pt1 | contig 21384 bp, 19 predicted proteins | sample AD_UKC087_MetaG_FD_89801 | JGI IMG/M metagenome (GOLD analysis project Ga0116174, IMG submission 89801) | Active sludge microbial communities of municipal wastewater-treating anaerobic digesters from USA - AD_UKC087_MetaG | ecosystem: Engineered > Bioreactor > Anaerobic > Digestate | place: USA...
GGCCGGCGCCGTATGGTTTATCATTTTATTGAGAGAAGTTTCAAAATATGGAGAATAATACTTTGCCTTCATTTGTTCAGTGAGTGCGATATCGGGATGTTTGAAAACTACTTCAAATACCAGGTCGTTATACACTTTCAGCATATTGGTAACGGGATTGTAGCGTAATGGCGCCACCGTAATGTTGGCAAACTGAACCCCGCGCATGATGCCAGATCTTTCCACGGTAACCATTTCAGCCTGGGTAAAAGCATTGGTCTGGTATGCAACCCTGTCGTAATAAAATGGTATTTCACTGGGATCGGCGCTTTTGGATACCGACGGCTGCGACGGCATGATTTTTTGCACGATACCGGTGCTGCCCAGGTCAATATTTTGTTCATTGTAGCTGATGATGTTTATCTGGATTTCCGCGTCATACGGAATTTCTATTAAATTGCTATATACGGGCAACTGCGGTTTGCCGATATCATATATTTGAGAAAATCCGTTGATACCCAATTCCACAAAATTACCCTCTACAGTATTTACCGCAAGGGTTTTGATTTTTTGAAGCGAGGTTTTTGCCTTAATCTTATAAGGACTTTTCTCCAGGAGGGAAAATTCATTCTTTGAACTATTCAGTGTGATTTCCACCTGAGCATAGCTGTTGAGCACAACTACAGCCATTAACAGCGACAAAACAGATTTTATGAAATGCATAGTTTTATGAAATATTTTACAATTTAGTAATTTTTGCAAATATAAGAAAACCACGTATCCTTTACAAAGTCAAAAAAATCATTAACAATAGATTAACATCTCTAAAAAAAACACCAATGGCAATATTATGTAGACAAAGCGTAAATGCAACTTATCAGGGATGGTGATGCAATAAATATCAGGGTAATCTGTAAAAGAATTATTTTTCTTTATCTTTGCACCTCACTTTAAGCAATCCAATAAATGAATAAAGGCACTTTAAATACTGTTATCGGAATTCTGCTGATTTTTGGAATACTTGTCGGCTACACGGAATGGGCTAATAGAAACCTGCAGTTGAAAAAAGATTCTCTGGCAAAAGTCAGGGAAGACAGCATTCAAAAAATAAAACAAGACTCCCTCAGTAAAACTCTGCCCGCCGACACCTCTGCCACAGCGGTAACCGACAGCCTCCGTGAAATGCGCAACCTGTATGGAAAATTCTCCGTTTCGTCCAAAGGCAAAAACACACATTATATCCTTGAAGATTCATTGTTAAAGATAAAGCTTGCTGCCCAGGGCGGCGGCATCTCTTATGTAGAACTAAAAACGTACAAAACTTTCGATGGAAGGCCGCTCATACTGTTCAACACCGACACCTCCAACTATTTTCTTACGTTTCTTTCCGGATACAAAGATTTAAACACCAGCAGGTTGTTTTTTGAACCTTATTGTGCCGACAAACGCTTTGCAGGTAAAGACTCCATTTTTGTCGGAAACAACGACTCGGTTAGCTTTGCACTGCGCCTGTACGCCAACGAATCGGATTCGGCGAAAAGTACAAAAAAATACATCGAGTATCTCTATACGTTAAAGGCCGGCAACTATCTTTTAGACTTCAGCATCAACCTCAAAAACATGCAGGATGTCATAGATGTGAACAGCACCTACCTGGCTTTCGACTGGAAACTCGACCTGGCACAACAGGAAAAAAGCATGAAGAACGAGTTGATGAACACCAACGTGTACTTTAAACCCGCCGAAGATGATGTAGATTACCTGAAAGAAAATAAAGATGATAAAAAAGACAAACTGCCCAACATAAAATGGATTTCGTTCAAACAACAGTTTTTCTCTGCTACACTCATAGCCAAAGAAAGCTTTAAAGAAGCCACCCTGGAAACCGTCCAGCAAAAAGATACCTTATTCCCAGGTTACCTGAAAACATTAACTGCCTCGCTTACTTTCCCTTACGAGAACCAATCCAGTCAGAGCATTCCCATGTCGATATACCTGGGACCCAACAAATACAAGATACTCAAATCGTATGATCTCGATATGGAACGCCAGATTCCTCTTGGCTGGGGATTTTTCCTTATGCACTGGATCAACAGGTTTGCGGTTATCCCGGTGTTCAACTGGTTGGAAACCTATGGGATAAACTACGGAATTATTATCCTCATCCTGACCATCCTGCTTAAGATTGTCCTGTTCCCTATAGCCTATAAAACTTACTTATCGTCGGCACGTATGAGGGTGCTTAAACCCGAGGTGGACGAGATTGCTCAGAAATTTCCCAAAAAGGAAGATGCCATGAAAAAACAACAGGCCACTATGGCGCTGTATAAAAAAGCCGGCATCAACCCCATGGCGGGCTGCATACCCATGCTGCTGCAGATGCCCATCCTTATCGCCCTCTTCCGCTTTTTCCCTGCCTCCATCGAACTGCGGCAGCAACCCTTTCTATGGGCAGAAGATTTATCGTCTTATGACTCCATCTGGAACTTCCCCGGGGGGTTCTCCATACCTTTTTATGGCGACCATGTGAGTTTGTTCTGCCTGCTGATGACCATTTCCACCATTTTATATACCAAGCTCAACAACCAGATGATGGGAAGTACATCCCAGCCGGGCATGAAATTTATTATGTACGCCATGCCGGTGATGTTCCTGGGATTCTTCAACGACTTTGCCTCCGGTTTGAGTTATTATTACCTGCTGGCCAACCTCATCACCTTCCTGCAGATGTTCCTTTTCAGAAAATTTGTGAACGAAGAAAAAATCCATGCGCGTATTCAGGCCAACAAGAAAAAACCGGTGAAAGTCTCCGGCTTCCAGAAACGACTTGAAGAAATGGCTAAAAAAGGAGGTTATCCTGTAAAAAAATAATCCCTCCGGGAATTATTACAACATCATTTTTTACTATTCATAGCGGAATATATCAACCGAAATGCAGCGCGATTTTTTTGACCATCTCTTATAGTCCGGATACATACAATGAATTTGAATAAAAAAAATCCCAGTACAGTACTGTTGGGCTGGGCTATTTTGCTGGTACTTGTCCTGGTGTGGGGCAGTTCATTTATCCTGATGAAACGCGGCCTGGAACACTACTCCCACACCCAGCTGGCGCTCATGCGCATCAGCATTGCCTGTATTTTTCTCATCCCTTTTGCCATCTTTTCTATAAAAAAAATTAATAGAAAAAAGCTCGGTTATATAGCTTTGGTGGGCATTATAGGCAACGGCATCCCGGCCTTTCTGTTTGCCAAAGCCCAAACCGGCATTGACAGTTCGCTGGCAGGCATTCTCAACTCATTGACACCCTTGTTTACCCTGATAGCCGGCCTTCTTTTTTTCGGCTACAAAGCAAGATGGATAAACATCACGGGCGTATTTATCGGACTGGCCGGCACCGTGGGCCTGATGAGCATCAGTGGAAACAAAACGCTGGATTTTAATTTCAGATATGGTATTTACATCATGGTGGCCACCGTGTTATATGCGATCAACCTTAATATCGTAAAAAAATATCTGGAAGACACCGATCCGGTAACCATCACGGCCTTCGCCTTCCTGATAATTGGCATCCCCGCTTTAATAGTATTGTTTTTTTTCACGGATTTCGTACTTGTGCTAACAACACAAGCCGGAGCATTAGAGGGATTAGGATATATTGCCATACTCGGGATTTTCGGATCGGGATTAGCTGTTATTCTTCATAACAAACTGATCAAAACTTCCGGTGTTTTGTTTGCCGCCTCAGTTACCTATATGATACCCGTAGTGGCCGTGCTGTGGGGTATAGCCGATGGCGAGGCCTTTGAGCCGGTATATCTTTTCTGGATAGCACTTATCCTGCTTGGGATTTTTATGGTTAACCGTCTTGAGGGCAAAAACAAACTTCCCAAAACGGCCAAAGAAATTAAAACAGAAAATAAGCATACATAAAAACAGTTCACCGGTAGAAAACCAAAAAATTTTACCTTATTTTGCACCTTACAAAAAATTTTTCAATTCTATGCAGGAATATAAGATTTGCAAAAGATGTATCATGGATACTACCGATCCGGAAATAGTCTTCGATGAAAATGGCTATTGCAACCATTGCAGCAAAGCCATTAAACTCCTCAACACCCCACCCGTTTCTCTCAATGCAGAAGAAAAAATAAAAAGCCTTCAGGCGTTGGTAGAAAAAATAAAATCGGAAGGCAAAAACAAAAAATACGACTGTATCATCGGCGTGAGCGGCGGTGTGGACAGCACCTTTGCAGCCTATTTTGTGAAAAAAAACGGCCTGAATCCGCTGGCAGTACATCTCGACAACGGCTGGAATTCAAGAATCGCGGTCACTAACATTGAAAAAACCCTTAAAACGCTGAATATTGATTTGTACACCCATGTGATTGACTGGGAAGAGTTTAAAGACTTACAATTGTCCTTTCTGAAAGCCTCCACGCCGGATTCAGAGGTGCCTTCGGATCATGCCATTACTGCACTGCTCTACAAGGTCGCTGCCCAACACGGCGTAAAATACATACTTGCCGGTACCAATATCACCTCTGAATCCATTTTACCCAAAGCATGGTCGCAAGGGCACAGCGACTGGAAATACATCCATTCTCTTCAAAAACAATTCGGCACAGCCCGGCTGAAAACCTTTCCGCACTATGGCATCCTGCGGTTGTTTTACTATATTGTTATCCGCAAAATAAAGTATATCAGCATTTTGAATTATACGGATTATGCCAAAGAAGAAGCCAAAAAACTTCTTATCAGCGAGCTGGGCTGGGAAGATTATGGAGGCAAGCACCATGAGTCGGTTTATACCCATTTTTACCAATCATACCTCTTGCCCAAAAAGTTTGGTTTCGATAAGCGCAGGGCACACCTGTCGAGCCTCATCATGGCCGGCCAGATTACCCGCGAAGAAGCCCTTGAAGAAATGAAAAAACCCGCCATCAGCGACGATATGGCCCGTACAGAAGAAGAATATATCATCAACAAATTCGGGCTTACCCGCGAATCTTACGACCGTATTATGAATACCCCGCCCAAAAGCTTTCATGACTACCCCTCCTACTTCAACTCGTTTTATTATAAATTTTTCTTCAAAATTTATAAAGCTCTCGGAGCGCTGGGCGTGAAAAAATCGGATATTTAAAATATTGCCGGGCGTTTATTCTTTCTCAAAAAGAACAAAAATCCAATAGGGCACTTTGGGTGAAATAATCATATTGAATGCGTCGAAAAGGAAGGCAAGCGGGTGAGATTTATAATTATGCACAAACTCATGCTCGCAAAACGGGCACATGGTTTTTTCGTCTTTAATTTTTTTTGCAAAATAAGGAAACCAGGAAGCCGGCGGGCAAAGTCTTATCTTTAGTTTTGCCAGGATTTTATTGTACCGTCGCACAGGTGTGCCATAATAAAATGTCTTGCTGATTTTGCATCCTGAGAATAACTCCCCGAGTTTTTCCCGCGTAAAACTGTGCAGGTGATAGGAATGATTATAATTTTTTCCGCACTGCGGACAGTGAAGTTTGAATTTATCTAGGTTTTCGTTGTTGGGTACAGTAACTAAAATATATTTTTTAGACAGCCTGGTTATTTCCCCGATAGTTTTTTTCAGGGTTTCTTCGTCGAGGTGTTCCAGCATTTCGCTCGAAAGCACCATATCGAAAGAGGCATCAGGCAAGGGAATACTATCTGAGGAGGCCTGAAGTTTTTCGGTTTTTACATGCTCAAGCGCGTGGGCACTGCGATCCACTCCCAGCATGGCATATTTTTTTCCAAGTTCGTTAGTGATAACACCATTGCCACAGCCAATGTCAATGATTGAAACTACCTCTGGCGGTATGGTTTCCAGGATTTTTTGTATTTTTCCCGCAAGCCCGGCTTCGTCAATCACATCCCACTGATACTGTTCGTAATATTTTTTATTGTCGATCATCCGAAAACTTTTTTCATAGCATTTTTTATCACCAGTTTACTGATAAACCTTCCCTGCTCCGGTGTTACCGCTTTTTTCTCTTTACCAAAAAACATCATAACGTAAGTGCCATAAGCCACACAAGGCCCTATCAACATGGGTTTGTATTTAATTCTTTTGGAACATGAAATTCCGGCGGCTATAGCGTTGAATCCCATAAAATAGCATCCGCGGCCGGTCATTTTGTGCGCTTTCAGGTGTCCTGTCTTTCGGTCGGTAGGCCGGTGATGAAGCACTTCAAGGGATTGGTCGGCGAGGATGGTGTACTGGTAAAATTTAGCGAGCATTTCATCCACGGCATCCCAGCCGTCAATTTCGCGCAGCCCGCCTATATGGTCGAGAAAAGTTTTCCGGTAAGCTTTAATCGCGCCACGCACATGATCTTTATTGGTAATCTTTTCGCGTATCCATTCGCCGTTTATTTCAACCAGACAGATGCCGCCGCAAACGGCCAGCTTCTGGTCGGCGGCAAAATGCGCAGCCACCGCCTCAAAATAATTGGGCTTCAGGCTAAGATCGGCATCCAGTTTTACAACAAAATCAATATCGGGAATAATATGGTTGCGGTAACAATTATTGAAAATGCGGGCAATATTGGTTCCGGCCATATGGCTTTTTTTGGCCTTGTTCTGTACGAGCTTTATCCATGGAAAATCAGCGGCAAAGGCTGTGATAATGGCAGCCGTTTGGTCGGTGGAGCCATCATCGTAAATTACCCATTGCACAGGCTTTAGTGTTTGTCCTGCCACCGATTGGAGCAGGTTTTTTATGCTGTTTTCTTCATTAAAAACCGGAGTGATAATGGCGTATCTCATGCAAAATTTTTTTACAAAAGTACCTATAAATTTCCATCCGTTATCGTGGCTTATGAGATATTCTTTATAGTTAATGCTGTAAAAAACCCACTGTGTAAAAAAGCCACAACACGTGAGTGAAATATTTGATTTTAATGACAATTTTCTCCCGAGTGTAAAACTTTACTTTAAATTTGCGCAAAAACCGGCGGCAAAGTGGGCATAATAAAGAGGCAAAGCATAAAAAGCACGATAGTGATATACTGCGGCATGATGCTGGGGTATGTAAACCTGTTGCTTCTCTCACCGCTTATTTTGTCGCCAGAACAAATAGGTCTCACGCGGGTATTGTACGACGGAAGCTATATGTTCGCCATGTTGGCCCAATTGGGAATCTGGAGTGTGGCCACCAAGTTTTACAGTTATTTCAGGGATAAAAACAAAAAAGACAATGGTTTTCTTTTTTACATGGTATCAATACCGGCGGTAGGATTTCTAATACTGATATCGTTATTGCTTATTTTCAATGAACAGTTTACAGGACTTTTTATACAAAAATCGCCCCTCATTGTTGACTACTATTATTATTTTATCCCGCTGATATTTATCGTGATGTATTACCAGGTTTTTGAGACCTACAGCAGTTTGCAATACAGGATAGTGGTCCCCAACCTTCTAAGGGAAGTACTGAATAAGTTTATGTATCTGATAATTATCCTGCTGCTTTTGTCGCAAATGATCAATTTTAAGATGTTTGTCAATTTTTATGTGCTCTCTTACGGAGTTTCGCTCATAGTGCTGATACTGTACCTGCGCTCCATGCACACGCTTCATTTCAAACCCGATTTCAGTTTTGTAAGCCCCGAACTGCGGAAACAAATGATTACGTATGGTGTCTTTGTATTTTTCGGAAGTCTGGGTGCTTTTGCCGTGGCCCGTATGGATGTTATCATGCTCAGTTCCTTATCAGGCTTGTATTTTGCCGGAATTTACAGCATTTCCTACCTGTTGGGAAATGTGATTGAAGTACCCCGCAAAGCCATTGCCCAGATATCCGTTCCCATAATTGCCGATGCATGGAAAAATAACGATATTGACAAAATAGACGAGATCTACAAAAAAACTTCGATAAATCAAGCTATCGTAGCTGGCCTGATATTTTTGGTAATCTGGATAAACATCGAAGCCATTTTTTCGCTTATCCCCAACAGTTCGGTGTATATTGCCGGTAAATATGTCGCCCTTTTTATCGGGCTGGCCAGATTTATTGATGCTGCAACCGGTGTCAACACAGAAATATTGATGAATTCGCATAAACACTACAAATTTAACCTGGTATTATTGTTTGCCATGGGTCTTCTCACCATTGTCCTTAACCTGATACTGATTCCTATCCTCAATATGTACGGCGCGTGTCTTTCCGTTTTGATTTCTATTTTGTTGTATAATATTTTCAAATTTGTTTTTATCTACAAAAAATGGAAAATACAGCCATTTACCTTCAACACATTAAAAGTGATTCTGCTCCTTATTGTCCTGGTTTTCGTATCTTATCTATTCCCAAAACTCCACAACCCGATATTGCAGATTATTATGGTTTCGGTTCCTGTCATAACTGTTTACGGTCTGGCCTGCTATTGGATGAAAGTTTCGGCCGATGCCAATGACCTTGCAAACCTGGCGATAAATAAAATCAAACGGCTGCTGTCGCCCAAAAACAAATAACCATTCCATGATATTTAGAAATTATTATGATTGTTTTACTAAATTATATTCCATGAACAAATTGTTACTTTTACAGAAAACGTTCAGACACTATGCCTGTGTGGCATTAATGACAGCACTAAGTGCTACTTCTGCGATAGCCCAGACAGACATTCTTTTTAAAGAAGATTTTGAAAATTATAGTTCGGAAGGCGCTTTTGGCGCTGTAACAGCCGTAAACGGCTGGCTTCAAAACTCAACAGACCCTAATAATGCCATCCGTAATCTCTGGTGCTCATACAGCGGCACCAATTATTGCCCTTCCTGCACCAATCCCACCGCCGGAGTGCGCACCATCAGCGGCGTACGTTCCGCACAAATCTGTTATATCAATGCTTCCAACACCATTGCCTGGGATGGAAATTACTACGGGGTAGGAACCTATAACACCGCCACCACCACAACAGACCGGCATATTTTTCATTCGATAAACTCTACAGGCTATCAAAACATTGTTCTTTCTTTCAATTGGAAATGTGCCGGCGAAATCTACGGCGGGAACCCTGTAGATTACGGGCAGGCTGCCTACCGTCCAGGAAACACAGGCAGTTGGATAAAGCTGACATCAGGGGGATACAACAACACAGGATTGCTTTGCAATACAGGCCAGATGGTAAATGCCGCCTCTTACAATCTTCCGGCAGCATGCAATAACACTACTTTTCAAATTGCTTTTTTCTGGAATAATGATAATATTGGAGGGAGCGGGCCTGCATTTATTGTTGATGACATCCTGGTTACCGGAACAAGAACCACACCGGATTACTGCCGGCCCTATCATCAGTACGGAAATTGCTCTCCATGGAACGACTGCCAGTATGTAGGAATAACCAACGTTTCGTGCGGAAGCATCAACAATACAACAAGCATTGCAAATTTTCCACCGGCCTATTCGGATTTTACCAATATAAGCACCAATTTGATTGTCAATAATACCTATAATGTCGGGGTAACATACTCCGACAACGGTAGTCCTGTGAATTATGGGAAGATAGCACTTTGGATAGATTTCAACGGCGACCTGGATTTTTTGGATGCAAATGAATTTATTGGCGAACAACAGGCCACGGCAACAGGCCAGGTCAAAAACTTCGGCTTTACTGTTCCTTCCGATGCTTTTAACGGCAGTGTGGTTATGCGTGTGCGCTGTGCCTATACTGATGAGGGATTCGCCGCTACCGATCCGTGTTCTTTACGCGATTATGGAGAAACAGAAGATTATATGCTGAATATTACCAACATCAGTACGGTAATCGACCTGCCTGAAAATGACCAGTTTACTGCTATGCCCAATCCTGCAACGGATGAAATTTATGTGAAAAACAATGATCTTTCCGATCCCATAACCCTGATAATCATTACCGATATTACCGGCAAACAGCTTATACAAAAAGATGGTCTCGCCTGTCACGACGAAAGAATTTCACTGAAACAGCTAAACCCGGGAATATATTTCCTTGTTATTAAAACACATAATGGACATCATTCTGTAATAAAGATTGCAGTTGCCAGATAGCATTTTGTGCGGATTATCTTTGATAAACGGGGAACCAAAGGCTTGGACGCAATGACTGACTGATTCAAAATGCCTTTTATTATCTAAAAATCTCTTTCAGCGATGCCTTATCGGGATAGGTAATCAGCACAGCCCTGTGAGGCCCGTAAAAGATAAAAAAGCTGCCTGCAGCCACAGCGGAAGCCCCGCTTTTGACAGCGTCGGCAAAATGCCTGATATGGCCGGCCCCGCCCGCAGCCACCACCGGAACAGTAACCGCCTGAGTTACTTTTTTTATCAGTTCAGTATCGTAGCCCGAAAAAGTGCCATCGCGGTCCACCGAATTAAGGAATATCTCCCCGGCGCCTTTGCTTTCCATCAGTTGAGCATATTCAACAGGGTCGAGGGAGGTGGTTTTTTGCAGCGCATAATCAAAAACACGTAGCCTGCCCAATAAATCTTTTTTAATATCTATGGATACAACCACGCTCGAGGAACCTGCTACTTCTGAGGCCTGCGTAATAAAATCGGGATTTTTTCGCGCATATGCATTAATAGCAACTTTTTCCACGCCCAGGCGCGTAAGCTTTTTTACCTGTTCCACCGTTGTGATGCCTCCTCCATATCCAAAAGGCATAAATGCCTCGCAACTGATACGTGCAATCAGGTCATAATTCGGTTCCCTGCCTTTTTTGGAAGCTTCAATATCAATAAACAACAACTCGTCAACTTCCTTGTCATTGAAAATTTTTACTGCATTGATAGGATCGCCTACGTAAGTAGGATTTTTGAACTTAACCGACTTCACCAGCCCGTCGTTTTTCAGCAACAGGCAGGGTATCACGCGAATCTTAAGCATAAGGGGCCTCCACAAAGTTTTTCATGAGCAGCAGGCCGAATTTATGGCTTTTTTCCGGATGAAATTGCGTGGCGAATATATTACTGCGCTGCAGGCTTGAGGTAAACTCAACGCCATACATTGTGGTAGCAGCAATATCTTCGGGGTGGCGGCACTCCACATGATATGAATGGACAAAATAAAAGGACGCCTCGTCGTACATATTCCGAAAGATGCCCTCTTTGTTTTTTACCACGACGTCGTTCCAGCCCATGTGCGGAATGCGCAACAACCGGTTATTGTCATCAAAACGGAATTTTTTACATTCGGCATCGATCCATCCCAGGCCGGGCAAAACGCCTTCTTCGCTGCTTCGGGCCATCAACTGCATGCCCAGGCATATACCCAGCACGGGAACCTGTTCTTCCAATACCTTTTTATTCAACACATCAATAAGTCCTTTTTCCCTGAGGTTTTTCATGCCGTTATCAAAAGCGCCCACACCGGGAATAATAATTTTTCCCGCACCGGCTACAAGTTCAGGGTCGGAAGTTACCAAACTCTCCCCGCCTGCCTTTTTTATCATATTGACGATGGAGCCAATATTTCCCATCCCGTAATCTACAACGACTATCATGAAATGCTGCTGAGGTGTAATGATTATTACTTTTTTCGTTTTGGTACCGAATTTTTCTTTTCTTTGGCTGCGACAGAAGCAACAGGCACTTCATCCGGGATTTCGCGCTGTTCGGCAGGGGCACCTTTTTTCTTGCGGAATTCAAAATATAAGGCCGCCACAATTATCAGCAGCAACAATACCGAGCCGGCCAAAGACACTTTTTCACCGGTAACGTATGATTGGGGTTCGAACTTAAACTCAATTTTGTGTGATCCTGCCGGAACCACCATGGCCCGCAGCACATAATTGGCACGCACATAGGGTTTAGCCTGGCCGTCGATATAAGCATTCCAGCCTTTGTTATAATATATTTCGGAAAATACAGCCAACTGGTCTGATGTGAGTTTTGATGTTTCGTAGGTCAGGTGGTTAGGTGTATATTTCACGAGACGGATGGCTGCTCCGGAATCTCTGGCAATTTTTAATCCGCCAAGTTCGCTTTCAAAACGTTTGTCCACTATGGCAGTGGCTGCCGGCACAAAGTTGTTAAGCGCCTTGATTTCTTCATCGGCATTGGCAACCATTTTTACCTCGTTGACAAACCAGGCATTGCCCATTGCATAAGGATTTCGTAAAGGCTGCGCATCGGGGTTATAAATAAAATACCTGGTATTGAGCATGTTCAGCGAGGTGAGGCCGATCATGGTTGCTTTTAAAGCCGAGTCGGTTGGTGTTTTCTGTAAGGTTTTTACCAGTTGTCCGTGTTCGTCAAAAAGGCGGTGTTCGATAAGGTCCTGATAACGGCGAAGTTTCGCAGCATGATAGCCGCCAATAGACTGATGATAAAAAGAGGTGGTGGCATCGGTGGTAAAATTGCCGACGGTAAGATTCAACACCCTGTAAGCCGCCGAAGTATCTGCCAGTATTGCCTGATCGGCAGCCGATTCCACAAAAGGATTTTCATTTTTATTTTTAGCAATGAAGTTATCGTTATTGAGGTATTTTTTGTCCACAGGCACCATATCGATGAGGATCAATACGCCTACGCCTGCATACAGGATGTATTTACTGATCTTTTTTGCCGAGGCATAAGCCCACAACATACCGGCTCCTAATACAATAAATAATATAGTGCGCAGGCACGACATCCTGAAAATGGAAATACGGGCGATCTCCAGATTGCTGATAAAATCATCTATCTGGGCCTGGTTGGCTCCCTGCTGAACGTATCCGTCGAATTGAACCGCCTCGGTATCTTTGATAAAATCAAAAAACATTTTTGGCAGGAGTACAAAAAGCAGGGTTAACCCGGCCGTGAGCCCTAATGATACAAAAAAAGCCGTCTTTTTTTCTTTTATCAGGCCCGGGTTGTCGGCAATTTCTTTCAGGGCCAGGATGGCGAGTATCGGGATAGTAACCTCGGCAATAATCAGTATGGACGACACTGCCCTGAACTTGTTATAAAAAGGAACGTAATCAATGAAAAAATCAGTGAGTGGCATGAAATTATGTCCCCAGGCCAGCATGATAGCCAGCACGGTAACTCCAAACAACGCCCATTTGAGTTTTCCCTTCACAATAAACAATCCCAAAACAAAGAGAAAACACACAAAAGCTCCTGCATAAACAGGACCTGCGGTGAAAGGCATATTGCCCCAATAATGATTTTGTTGTGATATTTGCTTGCGGAGGTTTCTGTCCACCTTATCCAGCGCTGATTTGGATTCGCCCAGCATGGCATCGCCGCCGCCCTTCACATTGGGTATCATCAGGGTAAAGGTTTCGCCTACGCCATAGCTCCATTGGGTAATATAATCCTTGTCCAGGCCGGAGGAACGTATTTCCTGGTTTGAAGTCAGCTCCGGTTTGCCCCGAATGGTTTCCTTCATATATTCATAAGAAGTCCACAGGTTGGAGAGGTTGGGAATCAGCGATATGCATCCGGCGACAACAATAACAGCGGTAGCTTTCCAAAAATTGGCCAGGTTTTTCTTCAGGATGGCGTAAATAAATTCGAAGAGCACAACAAATCCCAGAATCATCATCAGGTAATAGGTCATCTGCACATGGTTCACGGCAATTTCTATAGCCATAAACAATGCCGTTAATGCCGCGCCCAGTAGGTATTTGCCGCGGTAGGCCGTAATAATACCCGCCAAAACAGCCGGCATATAAGCGATGGCGAGAGTTTTAGCATTGTGTCCCACGCTGATAGTAAGGAAAAAATAAGACGAGAAGGCAAAAGCCACAGCCCCAACTATAGCCAGCCAGGGATCTTTTTTTAAGGTTAATACCAGGATAAAAAAACAGATGAGCAATACCATTAATATACTTGCAGGATGAGGCAACCACAACTTGAAAATATTATTGAACACTTTGGCAATATTGGTCTTAAAAGAAACATCAATCTGATAAGCCGGCATACCGCCAAACATGGAATTGGTCCACAAAGCCTCTTCGCCGGTGGCCTGGCGAAAATCTTTTATCTCCTGTGCGGAGCCTCGATAATTGACAATATCGCTCTGGTACAACTGTTTGCCTTCGAGCAGCGGGCTGAAGTATATCAGCGAAATCGCAATAAACACAACAATTGCAACAACATAGGGGATAAATTTTTTGTAATCAAAATTTTTCATAAGTATATTATTTTTCTTCTATATCTTCAAAATTTACATAATCTCCGGGCGCTTCCTTATCTTTCTCCAGGTGTTTTTCGGGGATGTAATCAATATTGACGGAGCCTTCTTTTTTTTCAGGGGCCTGGGTTTGTTGCGAATGGTTTTCAAATTTTTTGGCAAGTTTTTTTAAATACAGTCTGGCAAAAAACGGTATAACATATAAAAAAAGTATCCAACCGATAAAAACAATTATTAAGAACCAGAAAAAGAAGCCCATGAGCTATGAATTAAAAAAAAATGAGGAGACAAACTCAATTATCTCCTCAAAATTAAATGTTTTTATTAAACTGCTGCGTTTTATAGCAAATTACTTTTTATGTTGTTTTTCGTCTGAAACGGTTAATTTATGCCTTCCTTCAGCCCTGCGGTTTGCTAAAACCCTGCGACCGTTAGCTGATTCCATTTTTTTGCGAAAACCGTGTGTATTCTTTCTTTTGCGCTGCGATGGCTGAAATGTTCTTTTCATTGTATAACGTTTTTTAGGGAGTGCAAAGGTATACATATTTTTTACTTCCACAAATTATTTTAAAAAATTTATTGAAAAAAAATTAAGGTCTGTGTGTTTGGAAATAAAATTTTGTATATCTTTGCAGTCCATTTTTAAAAACATAAAATCTTTATAATGTACGCAATAGTAGATATAGCCGGACAACAATTCAAAGTTGAAAAAGAACAGGAAATTTTTGTTCACCGCCTCGAAGGAGAAGAAGGAACCGCCGTTACTTTTGATAAAGTAATGCTCATTGACAATGAAGGCGCGGTAAAAGTTGGAACGCCCACCATAACCGGAGCAAGCATCAATGCAAAAATCCTCTCGCACATGAAAGGCGACAAAGTGATTGTTTTTAAAAAGAAAAGAAGAAAAGGATATCAAAAATCCAACGGACACAGACAATACATGACCAAAATTCAGATTGAAGATATTCTCGTTTAGTTACAACACCAAATTAAAAATTAACAGTTATGGCACATAAAAAAGGTGCTGGTAGTTCGACCAACGGTCGCGAATCACACAGCAAACGTCTTGGAGTAAAAATTTATGGCGGACAGTTGGCCACTGCAGGAAATATCATCGTTCGTCAGCGCGGAACCGTTCACAATCCCGACCAAAATGTCGGCATCGGCAAAGACCACACATTGTTTGCATTAACAGACGGAATTGTTGAATTTCAAAAAAAGAAAAACAACCGTTCGTATGTTTCTGTTACCCCACTCGAAAAACAAGACACCGAAAAAATTCAATAACCAATCAAATTAATAAGAAAATCTCCGGTTGCTTTTTGTAATCGGAGATTTTTTTTTCCGTAAAGAAAACTAATTTTGTAAAAAAATATTTACCATGATACAACTCAGCAGCCTCCGGCACGATGCAGAAAATATTGTCAAAGCCCTGGCCATAAAAAACTTTGACGCCACGCAATTAGTTGCCGACATACTCGCCTGCGACGACGAAAGAAGAGCCACCCAAAAAAAACTCGACGACCTGTTGGCCGAACTCAACAAAATGGCCAAAGAAACCGGCGAACTCTTCAAAAACGGTAAACATCAGGAAGCCAACCTGTTAAAAGAAAAATCCATTGAGCTAAAAACAACGGTCAAAGAGTTGGAAGACAACCTAAAGACCAGCGAGGAAAAACAAAAAAACCTCCTGCTTCAGTTGCCCAATACTCCCCACCCCTCCATCAAGCCGGGAAAATCAGCTGAAGACAACGAAATTGTGTTTACCGGCGGAGCAGACATCCCCGCGTTAAATCCCGGCAACGACCTGCCCCACTGGGAGTTGGCATCGAAATACAAACTTATCGACTTTGAGCTCGGCAACAAAATTACCGGTGCCGGTTTCCCGGTTTACCTCGGCAAGGGCGCACGCCTGCAGCGTGCGCTGATACAATTTTTTCTCGATTCGGCTGTAAATGCAGGCTACCTGGAGATAGAGCCCCCGCTGATGGTAAACGAGGCCTCCGGTTATGGTACCGGACAACTGCCCGACAAAGACGGACAAATGTATTATGCTCCGGAAGACAAACTTTACCTGATACCTACAGCCGAAGTGCCCGTTACCAACCTTTACAGGGATATGATCCTGAAAGAAAGCGACCTGCCCCTGAAAAACGTAGCGTATTCTTCCTGCTTCCGCCGCGAAGCCGGCTCCTACGGCAAAGATGTCAGGGGACTCAACCGCCTGCACCAGTTTGACAAGGTGGAGATTGTCCAGATACAACACCCCGAAAAATCGTACGACACATTAAAAGAAATGTGCGACTATGTGGCAAACCTGCTTGTACAGCTTGAACTGCCGTTCAGGATATTGAAACTTTGCGGTGGCGACATCAGCTTCACCTCGGCAATGACTTTTGATTTTGAAGTTTTTTCAACCGCACAAAAAAGATGGCTCGAAGTAAGCTCCGTTTCCAATTTTGAAAGTTTTCAGGCCAACCGGATGAAGCTCCGCTATAAAAACAAAGATGGGAAAATAAATTTAGTTCACACACTAAACGGAAGCGCATTAGCGTTACCAAGAATAGTAGCTGCCCTGTTGGAAAACAACCAGACAGCCGACGGCATCAGGATTCCCGCAGCACTCACACGATATACAGGTTTTGAAATTATTAACTAATAGCACTATCATGTTGCGCACCCCATTTATTCTCGCCGTAGCCATTGGTTTACTCGCATTGAGCTCATGCCATAACGCAGAAAAGAAACAACAGATTGCAAAAATCGACAGCCTCATTACTATTATTGACTCTACAGAAAGCAATCTTGAAAAAATGAATATTGACACGGTGAAAAAAAAATACAATGATTTTAAAGAAACCAACAAGCGTGTTATTGTTCATTACCACGAATACCGCAATGACGAGAACTGGAAATACATGTGTGCCTTTCAGGAAGTGCGCAAAGCCTTTAAAGTGATGGTAAACAAGCACAAATCTTATCAACAGGAATTGAAAATCTCGCGCGAACAACTTGAAAACCTCAGACACGATGTAGACAAAAGCCTGCTGGAAGAAAAAGAATTTAAAGATTATTTTACCATGGAATCCAAATCCGTGCACGATCTGACATTCCAAATCAACAGGCAGATAAACCAGGTGCTGCAACAATATGCCAACTTCGACACCGTTCATCCCTATTTGCTGAAACTTTTGGAGACATATCCAAAAGATGATTCTCCGGCAGAAAAAAAATAATACCATGCCTGACCAACACAAACAAGCAAAACATCCATGCAGGCTATGGTCTTTTGTCCGGTTACCGGTGCTGGTATTTTTTCTTCTGACTACCGCTTATCAAGGTGCAGCCCAGCCAGGCACCAACGAACAACTGGCCATACAGTATTTTCAGGATAAAGAATTTGAAAAAGCCGTTGTCTTATTTGAAGAACTCTATAATAAAACTTCCACCCCTTTCATTTATGATTATTACCTCAACTGCCTCGTGGAATTAAATCAGTTCGACAAAGCCGAAAAACTCATCAACAAAGCCATTAAAAAAAATCCCGGCAACTATGCTTTGTCAGTAGATCTGGGCTATGTGTACGAGCAGGAAAAACAACACGAGAAAGCAAAAAAACAATTTGAAAACACTGTCAAATCGTTGATTTCAGACAAAGAACAAATCGTCATTACTGCCAATGCTTTTTTATTACGCAACCAGCCCGACTACGCCATAAAAACCTACGAACAGGGAAAAAAACTCTTAAGAAACACCTACCTTTTTAACCTGGAACTTGCGGAAATATACCTGAAAAAAAATGATTTCAGCGCTGCACTCGACCAGTACCTCGAGTATGTCAAAAACAATCCCGGCTCACAGGAAGAAGTTCAAAGCCAACTGCAGGACCTGCTGGCCAACGACGCCGACAACACCCGCAATACCATTTTCAGGACGGTTCTGCTTCAGCGTATCAAAAAAGAACCCGACATCAGGCCCTATCCCTTGCTGCTGCTTTGGTATTTTATACAGGAAAAAGAATTTGGCGCAGCGGCTGTTCAGGCCAAAGCCATCGACAAACGCTTCGATGAAGAAGGCGAACGCCCTTACGAACTCGCAGCAATAGCCGTTTCAAACGGTTTTTATGACGACGCCATAAGCTGTTATGATTACATCTTATCCACCAAAGATATCTATTCGCCCTACTTCCAATCGGCGCTGGTTGAAAAAATGAACACCAAATACCTGAAAGCTACCAGCACACCCAACATCAGCCTTCAGGAGCTGGAACTGCTGGAAAAAGAATACTTCGACCTGCTCAGCAAAAATAAAGACAACAATTACTCCTTACGACTCATTAAGAATTTGGCACACCTGCAGGCTTTTTATATGGACAAACCTGCACAAGGCGCCGAACTGCTTCAAAAAGCAATTCAATACACAGGAGTATCGGCCGAGCTTATTGCCCAATGCAAAATTGAACTCGCCGACATTTTGCTGCTCACAGGCGACGTGTGGGAGGCCAGCCTGCTCTATTCGCAGGTTGAAAAAGCGTTTAAAAACGATGTGGTCGGTTTTGAAGCCAAATTCCGCAACGCCCGGCTTTATTACTATATCGGTGAATTTGATTACGCCAGGGCACAGTTGGATATTCTCAAGGCAGCCACCTCGAAACTGATTGCCAACGACGCCATGCAGCTTTCGTTGCTCATCAGCGACAATATGGATGAAGACAGCACCACCACCGGCCTAAGGCTATATTCACGGGCCGAGCTGCTGATTTTCCGCAACAAATATGATGAAGCGTTCAAGACACTTGATTCCATAAACACGCTTGGCTTATACCATCCGCTGTTCGATGAAGTGCTGTTTCAGAAAGCCGGGATACGCCTGCGGCAGGGACGTTATGCCGATGCCGACTCCCTGTTGGTAAAACTCGTCAATTTTTATCAGCAGGACATCCTTGCCGACGAAGCCCTCTTTAAGCTGGGCGAGCTGAATGAAAATATTTTTAAAAATTATACCAGGGCGATGGAATTTTTTGAACGCATATTAACCGATTACCCGGGAAGCATTTTTGTGGTGGAGGCGCGCCGGCATTACCGCAACCTGAGGGGAGATAAGATCAATTGATATGACTTTTGTTTACCCCAAAAAATTCCTTGGCCAGCATTTTCTGAAAGACGAAAGTATCGCCCTGCAAATATGCGAAAGTCTCACCCTGCATAATAACTACCGGCAGGTTCTGGAAATAGGCCCCGGCACTGGCATCTTAACTCAACACCTGTGGGCCTCAAAAAATTTCCAGACCACCCTGATAGAACTTGACAGGGAAGCCTACACTTTTTTAATTGAAAAATACCCTGACCGCAAAAACCAGATAATCCACGGAGACTTTCTGCACTATAATTTAAACAACATTTTTGACGAGCCTTACGCCATTATCGGAAATTTTCCTTACAATATTTCCACACAGATTCTTTTTAAGGTATTTGAAAACCGCGACATGGTACCAGAAGTGGTTGGTATGTTTCAAAAGGAAGTTGCCCAGCGTATTGCCTCGCCGCCCGGCTCAAAACAATACGGCATCTTAAGCGTGCTGCTTCAGGCATTTTATACCATAGAATATTTGTTTACCGTGGACGAACACGTTTTTTACCCCCCTCCCAAAGTAAAATCGGCGGTAATCAGGCTTCGGCGCAATGATACAAAATCGCTGAACTGTGACGAAAAGCTTTTTGTTGACATCGTGAAAAAAGCGTTTAACCAAAGACGCAAGACTTTAAGAAACGCCTTAAGTTCCTTTCGTAACGAAGAGAACAATCTCTCCGACCCCATTTTTGATAAAAGGGCAGAACAACTTGGCGTGTCAGCATTTGTGGATATTACCAGAAGGTTTTCCGGTTTAGTTTAATAATGTTTTAATTGAATACATCATTTTGTGGTAATTAAAAACTACCATTGAGATATTTATTTATGGAGAGATTTGAATTATAAGAATAGTTTATACCAAATTGATATATCAATTAGCCCAATAGGACGGTATTGATATTTCTCTTTTGCCTGCCTGTCAGCGACAGTCTGACGGGGTTATGTCTGCCTGGCCGTTAGCTGATGGTTAAAATAATTAGTGCAGGCGAGTGAAGGGATCTGGATAATTATCGGGAGGACTATATTATTTTCCCCATCATTACTATTCTTTATTTTGATATCTTTGGAATGCCAATATATTCTCACATGATATAATAGAAATGGAATAGTAATCTTAAGAACAGGTTATTTGATTTTGATAATTAATCATATTCAACTCCTTCGGAGTTGCTTTTTTTTCATCTTTTTTTCCCACGTATTTCATACGTGGTTATGTATATTAAACACCTTCGGTGTTACAAATAAAACATTTCAAATGAATACAATATAAACTTAAGGCGTACAATGGATGCAGAAGAAGAGACCCGAAGGGTCAAACATTAATAACCGTGTACTGCGTGCACGGCAATAGAAGGATAATACAAACCCAATCCTGAAAAGGATTGAATAAATTAAATGTTACATAAACTAATGAATACCAGAATCGCAAAATCTGAGACTCGAAGGGTCAAATAATAATAACCGGGCTCGCAGTGCACAGAAATAAAAGATAATACAAACCCAATCCTGAAACCCTGCCTGGCAGTGATGTAAGGATTGAATAAAACCAATATCATGAGTTCTTACACACAAATTATTTATCAAATTGTTTTTTCAACATGGTCGCGTGAAAAAACTCTATCTGAAAATAACCGGGAAGAGCTGTTTAAATATATTGCAGGGATCCTGAAAAACAAAAAATGCCATCTATACCGAATTAACGGAATAGCCGACCATATTCACATTGTAACACACCTTCATCCTTCGGTGGCATTAGCAGATCTTATCAAAGACATAAAACTTGCAAGTTCCGGCTGGATCAAAGCAAACAACATTTTCAAAAACTTTAACGGGTGGCAAGCCGGATATGGCGCTTTTACATACTCAATAATAGATAAGGCCCACCTTATTGAATATGTTAAGAACCAAAATGAGCATCATAGAATAAAAACGTTTACTGAAGAATATATTGATTTGCTAAAGGAACAGGGGATTGATTTTGATGAAAAATATTTGTTTTAAACATTCAACTCCTAAGCAGTTGAATGTTTCACACCTCTTTTCCGGCGTATTTAATATATTATTATATCTTAAGTACTTTCGGTGCTACGAACTACTATATTGATCCCTCCGCATTCTTCATAATGTTGTACAGAAACTCGCGGGCTCTGAACAA
>Ga0116174_10001489_pt1 | contig 21148 bp, 15 predicted proteins | sample AD_UKC087_MetaG_FD_89801 | JGI IMG/M metagenome (GOLD analysis project Ga0116174, IMG submission 89801) | Active sludge microbial communities of municipal wastewater-treating anaerobic digesters from USA - AD_UKC087_MetaG | ecosystem: Engineered > Bioreactor > Anaerobic > Digestate | place: USA...
CAGAAGGCCCAGCCTGCAGTCCTTCATGGCGATGAGGCACGTGGTTACGGAATCTATCAGGAAGAGCCTCGGCGATATGGGCTTCCTTGACATCCAGACCCCAGTGCTCGTAAGGAGCACGCCTGAAGGGGCAAGGGACTTCGTCGTACCGTCGAGGAGGTACCCGGGCCGTTTCTACGCGTTGCCCCAGAGCCCCCAGCTTTACAAGCAACTGCTGATGATATCGGGATTCGACAGGTACTACCAGATAGCGCCCTGCTTCAGGGATGAGGACCAGCGGGCCGACAGGCAGCTCATGTTCAGTCAGGTGGACCTCGAGATGAGCTTCTGCGACGAGGAGGACGTCTACGCTGTCATCGAGAAGGTAGTCTCGGATGCATTCATGGCAGGCCTGGGAGTAAAGTTGGAGCTTCCATTCGAAAGGATCACCTACAAGGAAGCGATGGACCGTTTCGGTTCGGACAAGCCTGACCTTCGCTTCGGCATGGAGATGTGCGATGTCACGGATATCGCGGCAAGGTCGGATTTCGAGGTCTTCAAGTCAGCTGCCTCCTCCGGAGGGAGGGTTAGGGCCCTTGCCGCCCCCGGCTGCAGCGGCATGACCAGGAAGGAAGTGGACGAGCTCACCGAGCTGGCCAAGGCGTACAGGGCAAAGGGCCTTGTGGCGCTCAAATGCGCAGAGGGCGCCCTCACCGGAAGCGCAGCGAAGTTCCTGCCGGCGGGAGTACAGGCAGAGCTTGTTGCAGCCACCGGCGCCAAGGACGGCGACATGGTCTTCATGACGGCCGATAAGCCCGCCGTCTCTGCGGTATCGCTCGGTCAGGTGAGGAAAGCCCTGGGAAAGAGGCTTGGCCTCATCCCCAAGGATGTCTACAAGCTGTGCTGGGTAACGGACTTCCCCATGTTCGAGTGGAACGAGGACGAGAACAAATGGGACGCCATGCACCACATTTTCACTTCACCAAAAGAGGAGCACCTGGAGTTCATGGAGAAAGACCCCGGAAAGGTGCTTGGCAGGCTGTACGACCTGGTGTTGAACGGCAACGAGCTGGGCTCGGGGAGCATCAGGATAAGCGACCCCCAGCTGCAAAGAAGGGTCATGAACGTGATAGGCATGCCTTACGAACAGGCGGAGGCCAAGTTCGGCTTCCTGCTTAAGGCATACAACTACGGAGCTCCGATACACGGCGGGATAGCGCTGGGGCTGGACAGGCTCCTGGCGATCATGCTCGACCTGGACAACCTGAAAGACGTAATCGCGTTCCCGCAGAACTCGGGGGGCATATCCCTCGTCGACGACTGTCCCAATTTCATCGACGAGAAACAGTGGCAGGAGCTGCACATAATGCCCGACGCGGAAGCGCTAAGGAACATGAATGGGTAATTGCTGGCCAGGGTTTGCCTGGCATGACGGAGGAGGGACAGATGAAGAAGGACAGGAACATAAGAGAAGGCCTCACATTCGACGACGTGCTGCTCGTCCCAGGATATTCGACGACCGTGCCGTCGGATGTGGACCTGAGCGTGCAGCTTACGGAGAAGATCAGGCTGAACATACCGGTGATGTCTTCGGCGATGGACACGGTGACTGAGGCCAGGATGGCTGTCGCAATCGCAAGGGAAGGCGGCATGGGCATAATCCACAAGAACATGCCCATCGACAGGCAGGCCCTGGAGGTCGACAAAGTGAAGCGCTCGGAGCATGGCGTCATCGTGGACCCGTTCTCCCTCCCGCCGGACGCAAGGGTGAAAGATGCCCTGGCCTTGATGGAACGTTACAGGATTTCCGGAGTCCCAATAACTGAGAACGGGAAGCTGGTCGGGATACTGACCAACAGGGACCTGAGGTTCGAGACGGACTACGAAAAGAGCGTCTCCCAGGTAATGACCAGCCAGGGGCTCATAACGGCCCCTGAAGGCACGACGATGGCAGAGGCGATAGAAATCCTAAAGAACCACAGGGTAGAGAAGCTCCCACTGGTGGATAAGGATTTCAACCTTAAGGGCCTGATTACGATCAAGGACATCCAGAAGGCCCAGAAATACCCGAACTCCGCGAAGGACGAGCACGGAAGGCTGTTGGTGGGAGCGGCCATAGGCGTCACCAAGGACACCATGGAAAGGTCGGCGGCGCTTCTGTCATCGGGATGCGACCTGCTCTGCCTGGATACGGCGCACGGCCACTCCAAGGGCGTCATCGACACACTCAGGAAGCTCAAGGAGAGCTTCCCCGAAGCACAGGTCATGGCTGGGAACGTGGCGACGTCGGAAGCGGCAAGGGAACTTATGGAAGCAGGCGCCGACCTGGTGAAAGTGGGCATAGGACCCGGCTCCATCTGCACGACCAGGGTTGTCGCCGGGATAGGGGTCCCACAGCTTACGGCCATAATGGATTGCGCAGAGGGCGTTGCCGGCAAAGCGGCGATAGTGGCGGACGGCGGCATAAAGTTCTCGGGGGACATCACCAAGGCAATCGCAGCGGGCGCTACTGTGGTCATGATAGGCCAGCTGCTCGCCGGAACAGACGAGAGCCCGGGGGACTTCGAGATTTTCAAAGGCAGGAGCTTCAAGGTCTACAGGGGGATGGGCTCGCTGGGAGCGATGAAGGAAGGCTCGTCCGACAGGTATTTCCAACAGGGGAGCTCCAAACTGGTCCCGGAGGGCATAGAAGGAAGGGTGCCTTACAGGGGATCCGTCTCGGATACGATATACCAGTTGATGGGAGGCCTGAGGGCCGGCATGGGGTACTGCGGGGTCAGCAACCTCAAGGAGCTGGCCGAGAAGGCGGAATTCTTGAAAATAACAGGTGCCGGGCTTAAGGAAAGCCATCCGCACGACGTATACATCACGAAGGAAGCACCCAACTACATGGTGCACGGATCGGATGGTGAGGATGCCTAGGGCCGGCACGGAGGAGGAAGAGTAATGAAAGCTCTAAGACTTGCGTCGGCCATTGCACTGATTGCGGCGATGATCATCGCGACCGGGATGACAGCGGCCGCATCCGTCCCAAACGTGAACAGCATCATAATCAACCCGAATCCGCCTTACCAGTCCAGCATATGGACTGATAAGGCGAGCTACCAGATAGGCGAGAGGATCAACATCGGCTTCAGGGTGAACCGGGATTCCTTCGCCTATGTGTTTTCCATAGACGCATCAGGCGTGGTGCGCATGATCTTCCCGAATATATACTCCAATGACAACAAGGTGAAGGCGAACCAGTCCTACCTGCTGCCCGACAACAGCAAGTACAGCCTGACCATCGGCGGCCCTGCGGGCACGGACCAGCTCGTGCTGATTAGCACCCCAAGCAAGATCAAGGACACGGACTGGCTCAGGCGCTCGCTCGAGCAGAGCAGCTTCGCGCCTCAGATAAACATCAGCATATCCGCAGACGGCTTCATGGCGCAGATAAAGAGCGTCGTGATAACCCCGACGTTCAAGAACGACTGGTCAAGCGCATATACCAGCTACAACGTAGGCAGCTGGGTCACAGTGCCCCAGCCGGTGGCTCCGCCCGTAGTCACACCGCCCGTGGTGGTGCCTGTGGTGCCGCCCGTGCAGACGAACGGCAGGATCAACCTGACATCGAATCCAAGCGGAGCGAGGGTGTTCTTAAACGGCATCGAGCAGTCGGCCACCCCGGTGAACTTCAACGGCCTCAGGTACGGCGAATACGAGATCACCGTGGTTTATCCCGGGTACTATACCTTCACAAGGACTGTCAACGTGAACAGCCCCACGATGATCAGCGTCCATGCCGGGCTCACCGCCTTAAGGAACCAGAACGTGTACGGAACGCCGTTGATCACCAAGCAGATCGACCTCAACTGGCCGAACGTGGGCCCTTACACCCAGAGCTTCCAGTACGGCGGATACTCGGGGAGCGTCACTATCAGAGCAGATGCCATACTCGGGATGATTACAAAGGTGAGCGTATCCGCATCATCCCAGGGAGGCTCGATCGGTCAGTTCCTTGAGCTGGCGGCATCAGGAAGCAACGCCGCTTATGTGAACAGGTCAGACGAGTACGTGTTCCGCCCGTTCGCGGTGAGGGTCACCGTGCTCGACTTGAGGTCCACGACAGGCGCTCTCACAGGGACCGGCTACATCGAATCGATAAAATTGTATCTCGAAGTGTTCTACGTAGGGTAGAAAGAATACCATTGCCGGGAAGACGCGCCGGAGTCATCGGCCTCCGGCGCTTTTTCTTGCCCTTTTCGAGCTGCGACATCATAATTATATTTGGTGTATTGTAAATCGCATTCGAGCGGAGGTGTGCTGATGGCGGTCCATGCCTACATAAGGAACATAGGGGAACACGAAGGCAAAGATGTCGAGCTGAGAGGCTGGCTCTATAACAAGAGGTCCAGCGGACGGATCCATTTCCTGGAACTTAGGGACGGCACCGGCTTCATACAGTGCGTGGCTGTCAAGGGGGAGGTCCCGGACGAGGACTTCGAGGAGGCAGGCAGGCTGACCCAGGAATCCTCGCTGAAGCTGACGGGCACGGTGAGGGCCGACTCAAGGGCGAAGGGCGGCTATGAGGTCACCGTCAAGTCGCTTGAGGTCTTCCAGATTGCCCAGGATTACCCTATAACGCCCAAGGAGCACGGCGTGGACTTCCTGATGGACAACAGGCATCTCTGGATAAGGCACAAGAGGCAGCATGCCATATTGAGCATAAGGCACGAGGTGATGGCAGCGGCGCAGCAGTACCTCAACGAAAACGGGTTCTTGAGGGTAGACTGCCCGATACTCACGCCCGCCGCCTGCGAGGGTACGACCACCCTCTTCGAGACGCAGTACTTCGAAGAGAAGGCGTATCTGAGCCAGTCGGGCCAGCTATATAACGAGGCGGACGCGATGGCATTCGGGAAGGTGTACTGCTTCGGGCCCACATTCAGGGCCGAGAAGTCGAAGACGCGCAGGCACCTCATAGAGTTCTGGATGCTGGAGCCAGAGATGGCCTGGTGCGACCAGGAGGAGAACCAGAGGGTGCAGGAGGAGCTGGTTTCCTACATAGTGCAGAGGGTGCTGGAGCGCAGGCGCCCGGAGCTTGCCCTGCTTGAGAGGGACGTCACAAAGCTCGAGGACATAAGGCCGCCGTTCCCGAGGCTCAGCTACGATGACGCGATCAAGCTGCTTAAAGCGGAAGGGCGCGAAATCAGCTGGGGGGACGACTTCGGAGCCCCGGACGAAACCATCATATCGAACAAATACACAAGGCCCGTGTTCGTGACCAACTATCCGACATCTATGAAGGCATTCTACATGCAGCCGATGCCTGGAAGGCCTGAGGTCGTAAAGTGCGCGGACCTCCTCGCCCCTGAAGGCTACGGAGAGATAATAGGCGGAAGCGAGAGGATCTGGGACCCTGCCATCATGGAGGAGAGGATGAGGCAGCACGACCTGAGCGAAGAGGCCTATGGATGGTACATGCAGCTTAGGAAGTTCGGCACCGTCCCCCATTCCGGCTTCGGCATAGGAATAGAGCGGACCGTGGCCTGGATAACAGGCTCTGAGCACATAAGGGAGATGATCACTTACCCGAGGCTCCTGTACAGGATGAAACCGTGATGCCTTTCGTCCCGACAGGAACGAACGGCCAGACTTTGGCGTCATATGACTTGATGACATACCAAATTTGACGGGGGGGTTGACAATGCCGAATAAGAGACGCAATGCGCTCCTTATCGCAGCGCTTATTGTGATGCTGCTTCTGGGCGCAAGCCATGCTTCAGCCCAAGTCTCCACTTACCTGCAGAACGGCGAGAGGTTCCTCGCCGAGGGAAGCTGGGCTTCGGCCATCAACGAATTCAGGTTCGCCCTGAACTCAGAACCGCAGAACAGCGCAGCCTGGTATGGCCTGGGCAGGGCATTCGAGGGCCTTTCAGGCGCCAAGGCGAGGTTCGACTCGCTCGTCGAGTCCCTTACCGGCGCCGCAGGCACTGCCTATGAGCCCATGGGGCAGCAGGATGCCGCAAACCTGGAGGAAGCCATCAAGGCCTACACCAACGCCAGCTCCTTCTACCCTCCCCAGGCCGCCGCAGCCGCAGCCCTGGGCAGGGCCCAGTTCATGGCTGGGAGGACACAGGAGGCCCTTTACACGCTCGAGAGGGCGGCGGGCACATTCACCCTTAACAACGACGCCCTCGCCCACATGCTATACATAAGCATGCTGACCGGGGACGCACAGAGGCTGCAGTACTACTCGTCGCTGGCCAAGGGCAACGCCCAGGCCATGTCCGATCAGGGGGTCGTCCACGCCCTGGCGGCGATGGAGTACAGGGCAGGCAACTTCAAGGGGGCCGAGTCGCTCCTTACGCCGCTGATGTACAGGTACGACCTCGGATACCTGCCTTTGAAGGCCATGGGCGACATACTCATCGCCCAGTCCAGGCCGACCGAGGCGCTGGATTTCTTCAGATATGCCGCGAACGTGAACCCGAAGTCCGAAGGCGCCCAGCTCATGACCGGGGACATACTGTCCCTCATCGGCAACCCCGCGGGCGCCGTCTCGGCTTACAGGGCGGCCCTTGCCGCGATGCCCGGGTCATTCTGGGCCAAGCTCGGCCTCGCCAGGAGCCTGGCCGAGACAAACGACGTGAACGGGGCGCTTGTGCTCGCGAAAGAGCTTACGGAAAAGGGAATAGGCCCCGAAGCTGACGTCGCCTTCACATACAGGGCTATCCTTGAGAGGACTTTGGGGCAGCTCCAGCAGGCGGAGCTTTCGTTGAAGTCAGCCCTGGTCCTCAATCCTTCGAACCAGGTAGTCACCCAGTATCTGAGCCTGGTGCAGTCCGAGATGAGGGCCAAAGGCATGGGCAGCCTCGCCTTCGACGGGATACCGTTGCCGGCCTTCGACGGCTTCGTGATAAACGGAGGGGCGAAGGTCACCAACAACAGGAAGGTGACGCTGAGCGTCAATACCACTGCAGCATACACCGCCTTCAAGAACGAGAACTCCGATTACGGCTCGTGGAACTTCAAGTTCGGGACAAGTGCCAGCTACGACTGGCTGCTTTCCGAAGGGGACGGCAAAAAGACGGTGCGCATGCGCACAAGGGAGGGCCTGTTCTCGGTGGCACAGGAGGGCCCTGTCAGGGAGATCACCCTGGATGCGACGCCGCCTGCGATAACCGGACAGGAGGCCAAGCTCATATCCGGGAACGTCTTCGCAATGAAGTTGGGCGTAACGGAGGCTATGAGCGGGATCAAATCCTTCTGGCTGTCCACGGACGGCGCACAGTGGAAGCCGTACAGATGGATCGGAAGCTCGTTCCCGTTCACGTTCGTGATGGGATCAAGCAGGGTTGTTTCGGCCGCAGTGGTGGACGGGGCGGGGAACTTCGCCCCTGTGCAGGTAGATATCAGCCAGTACATATCCGGGCCCGTCATAACCAACGTGACGGCCCAGGAGACATCGGCCGGCACGGTGAACGTCAAGTGGGCGACAGACAGGCCAGCAAGCAGCTATGTCGAATACAAGCTGGGCCAGTCGGCCAACGTCGTGGGGTCTGAGACCTCCACTAGGTCGCACAGCGTCGACGTGGCAGGGCTCCTGCCGGGACAGACCTACCAGTTCAAGCCGATATCCGTGGACGCGTACGGCCTCAAGACAGAAGGCCAGGCGGTGACGCTAACGACCAGCGCTGCAGCGAGGCCCCCTGCGATCACGGGGATAAGCGTCAGCAACGTGACTGCGAATACCGCGACCGTCGCATGGTCTACGGATGCGCAGGCATATGGCTACATAGTATACTCCAGCGGCGGGCAGCAGTTGACATCGCAGCAGGTAGGCCCGTCAACGAGGCATCAGGTGACGATTTCGGCCCTCCAGCCGATAACGACCTACCAGTACCAGATCGTGGCGTGGGATTCGGCCGGCCGGCAGGCCTATTCCGACGTCAGGACCTTCACCACGCTCTCGGCCGACAGGAGCGCTCCCAGGATCAACAGCTTCAGGATCAACGGCGGGGCGGCTTCCACCAACAACAGGACCATAAGCCTGGAGCTCTATGCCACCGACGAATCCGGCTTTGTGGCCGAGATGAGCTTCAGGGACGACTCGTCCAACTGGAGCGCGTGGTCTGCGTACAGCTCGTTCGCCAGCTTCGTGCTGAGCGACAGGGAAGGGGCAAGGACCGTCTATGCAAGGGTAAGGGACGCAGCGGGCAACGTATCGACCGAAGCGACAACCACGATATCCCTTGACAGGACGGCCCCCAGGATCGGCTGGGTGGGGGCCCAGGCCGGCATAGACAACGCGGAAGTGACATGGGACACCGACGAGAACTCGGACTCCTGGGTATTCTTCGGGACATCATCCGTTTCACTGACTTTCAGCGCAGGCCAGGGCGACTCGACGAGGGCACATAGGGTGTTCCTCACCGGTCTCAGGCCCGATACGACATACTTCTACAAGGTGATGTCGCGCGATTCCGGCGGCAACTCGGCCGAAAGCTCGGTGGCGTCCTTCAGGACCCAGGCGTCGATACCTGCGGACACCAAGGCGCCCACGGGCTCGCTTACGATAAACGACAACACGCTGTACACCCGTTCAAGGTACGTCTACTTGAACCTCAGCGCCACGGACGACAGGTCGTCGCAGGCCGAGATACAGTTCAGGGTAGGTGAAGGCGCAAGCCAGGCCAACGTGGCATGGGGCAGCTGGCAGGGCTTCTCCAGCAGGGTGCAGTACATAATGGGCTACGGCGACGGCCAGCGCAACATCTGGGTGATGTACAGGGATGCAGCTGGCAACACATCTCCGGCTTACGGGGCGTATGTGGTGCTAGACACCAAGGCGCCGTCCATCACCAACCTTGCGGTCTCCAACGTCACGACGCAGAGTGCGGTCGTGAGCTTCAGGACCAGCGAACCGTCGTTTGCAAACGTGGAGTACGGTACGGCGTCGTTCTCGCTCAGCCTCTCGGCAGGCGACAGCGAGGCCAAATCCGCCTCGGTGAGCTCGGCGGAGCCCACAGCGGTGATAATCACTCCGAACCCTTCGCCGACCAGGACCGGTTCGACGAACTTCAACTTCAGCTTAACCGGCCTTAGGGCGAGCACGACCTACTACTACAGGGTGGTCGCGGTCGACCTTGCCGGCAACGCGGCAGCGACGCAGGTGGCAAGCTTCAGGACGCCGGACCCTGCGCCGGTCGATACTATGCCCCCGAGCGGGTCGGTAACTATCAACGACAACACGATGTATACGAGGTCCAGGTACATCTACCTCAACCTCAACGCCCAGGACAACATGACTCCAACGTCCGGTCTGCAGTACAGGATAGGAGAGGGCATCAGCTCCTTCAGCATCAGCTGGGGCAACTGGACGCAGTTCGCAAACAGGGTGCCATACACCCTCTCCTACGGCGACGGGCAGAGGAACATATGGGTGATGTACATGGACGGTGCGGGCAACGTCTCGCAGGCATACGGCGCACAGATAATACTGGACACAAGGGCGCCATCGATCTTGAACCTCGGACTTGCCAACGTGACGCAGACAAGCGCCGTAGTCACGTTCATGACCAACGAGCCCGCGTTCGGCAGCGTAGAATACGGCACCTCTTCGATAGCCCTGAGCCTGTCGACTGGGGACAGCGAGGCTAAGTCGGCCTCGGTAAGCTCGGCCGAGCCCAGCGCTGTGATAATCACCCCCAACCCGAGCCCGACGAGGACGGGGGCCACTAACTTCAACGTCACCATCACAGGGCTGCGCCCCGGCACCACTTATTACTTCAGGGCGGTGGCCATGGACCTCGTCGGCAACGCGTCGGCATCCCAGGTGGGCAGCTTCAGGACACAGGATGCGGCTCCCGCCGACACGATGCCTCCGACAGGGTCGATAACGATCAATGACAACACAATGTATACAAGGTCCAGGTATGTGTACTTGAACCTAAACGCCCAGGACAACGTGACGCCGCAGGCGTCGATACAATACCGCATAGGCGAGGGTACAAGCTCGTTCAACGTCGTATGGGGCAACTGGACGCAGTTTGCCGGCAAGGTGCCCTACACGATGGCCCAGGGGGACGGGCAGAGGAACATATGGGCCATGTACAGGGATGCTGCGGGCAACGTCTCGCAAGCCTACGTCGCGCAGATAATACTGGACACCAAAGCGCCGACCATATCGAACCTCATGTCCGGAAACATAACGGATAGCTCGGCGACGATAACCTGGTACACCAACGAGCCGGCCTTCGGAAGCGTGGAGTTCGGCACCAGCGCGTCCTCGCTCAGCGCAGTCTCAGGCGACGCCGATGTCAGGTCGTCGGCAGCAACCTCGAGCCAGCCAAGCACGGTAATAATAACGCCGAATCCGTCGCCGACGAGGATAGGCAGCACCAACTTCAGCCTCAACCTGACGGGCCTGAAGCCCAATACCACGTACTATTTCAGGGCAGTGGCGATGGACCTTGCAGGCAACGTCGCGGTATCCCAGACGGCGAGCTTCCGCACGGCGGCAACATCGACGCCTCCGGTGGTTACGCCACCCGTCGTGACTCCTCCGGTGACGCCTCCAGTTGTAACGCCTCCTGTGGTTACACCGCCTGTAGTGACTCCTCCGGTTACGCCGACGCAACCCGGGCTGGTCAACCTGGCGGGCAAGTCTCAGGGCACGAAGACAAACACCAACGGATGGACCGGGGGCAACACCGCGGCGCTAGCCATAGACGAGAACGTGTCGTCCTTCTGGCTGTCCAAAGGCTCGGCCACATCCGGCACACCTCAGTGGATAGAGGTCAACTTCCAGAAGACGGTCGCGCTCAACAACGTAGTCATAAAGATAGCGGCACCAAGCGCGCCTAAGAGCATGAAGCTGATGGCCCTGATAAACGAGAAATGGACAGAGATCTACGACTACAAGGACAACAAGGCGGCAGGTACGACTCCCAGCGAGACCGAGGTGGTGGCGATAAGCATGACCTTCAGCAGGGTGCAGGCGACCGCCATCAGGGTCTACTACTACGACATGCTCTACAAGGACGAGTTCGTGAAGATATACGAAGTGGAGGCCTACAACAAGTAGAAGGGCCTGTGCCATAGCTGAGGCGCCGCGGAGGTGACTGGGTCAAATCCGCGGCGCCACCATCGGAGGGCTTCGATTTGGGAAGGATCAGGATCTACAAGGGGAAGGACAGGAGAATAAGATCGGGGCACCTGTGGATATTCGAAGGCGAGATAGAGGCCATAGAATCCGCTGCGCCGGGCGACATAGCCGATGTAGTAAACTTCCAGGGCGTTTTTTTGGGGAAGGCTATGGTAAGCGGCTCGGACACGCTGAAGGCGAGGATGCTCACAAGGAAAGACGTGCCGGTCGACGAGGAGTTCTTCAGGCGCGCCCTTGCGGGCTGTCTGGACTACAGGAGGCTGGTGGCCCAGGGGGCTACCTGTTACAGGCTTGTAAACAGCGAGGGCGACATGCTGCCGGGCCTTACGGTTGACGTCTACGAGGACGTATTCGTCCTGCAGACGACCACCCTCGGGATGGATATGAGGAAGGGGATGTTCGCCTCCTTGGTATCCGAGCTGCTGGGCACCAGGAAGGCCTATGAGAGGAACGACATGCCCGTCCGAAGGTACGAGGGCCTCGAACCGAAGCAGGGCTTCCTGATGGAACAGTTCGACACGGCTGTAAGGATAAGGGAGAACGGCTCGCTCATGGACATAGACGTCTCCACCGGCCAGAAGACGGGCTATTACCTTGACCAGAGGGAGAACAGGCTTGTCGCAGCCGGCTTTGCGAAGGATGCAGACGTCCTGGACGCCTTCTGCTACAACGGCAGCTTCGGCATATTAGCGGGGCTACGCGGCGCAAGGAGCGTCCATTTCATGGACATGAGCGGGCAGGCCATAGAGAAGGCCAGGCACAACGCATCGATAAACGGCCTTGCAGGCATAAGCCGGTTCAGCGCGGTGAACGCGTTCGACGAGCTGAACGGCTTAGTAAGGGACGGGGCGTCTTACGACCTAGTAATGCTGGACCCGCCGCCCTTTACGAGGAACAAGGAAGCGATAGAAGGCGCCCTGAGAGGATACAAGGAGATAAACCTGAGGGGCATCAAGCTGACCAGGCCGGGCGGATATCTCGTAACATCGAGCTGTTCGCAGCATATAGACATGGAGATGTTCAAGGACGTCATAGCCTCGGCAGGCGCCGACGCCGGCAGGTACCTCCAGCTTGTGGAGGCAAGGTCGCAGGCGAGGGACCATACGCAGCTGCTTTCGATGCCCGAGACGGAGTACCTGAAGTTCCTGATTTTCAGGGCCTGGTGAGGATAGATTCCGCTTCCATTCTTCCAGGGCATTGTGTTAAACTACTTATTGCTTTACGTCAAAGAGACAGTTCCTTCTCTTTTGTGGAGGTGAACGAAATGAAGGAAAAGATACATCCGAAGTACAAGGTGACGAAAGTCACCTGTGCATGCGGCGAGACCTTCGAGGCGGGTTCGACGGCAGAGAACCTCAGGGTCGAGATCTGTTCCAAGTGCCATCCTTTCACTACCGGGGTCCAGAGGATAGTAGACACCGGCGGCAGGGTGGAGAAGTTCCGCAAGAAGCACAACCTTTAGAGCTGCGGGCGAGCCGGCTTCGAGCCTGCTTGCCCTAAGACGAATATGTCGGAGCCTTGCTATATGCTAAGGCTCCGACATTATTTTATAATTAATTGGCAAGGCACTCCTGGAGGTAATGCAGATGGAGCTCAGGGTAAGCAACCCCGGCGGCTGGATAGAGGTAATCTGCGGTTCCATGTTCTCCGGAAAGAGCGAGGAGCTCATAAGGAGGGTGAAAAGGGCGAGGATCGCCAAGCAGCGCGTGGTCGTCCTGAAGCATTCCATAGACGACAGGTTCTCTCAAAGCGAAGTCGTGTCCCATGACGGGGACAAGCTTGAAGGCATGCCTGTCGCAAATTCCCACGACCTGATCGGGAAGATCCCCGTAGGCACACAGGTGGTTGCCATAGACGAGGCTCAGTTCTTCGACGAAGGTCTGGTGGGCGTGTGCGACAAGCTCGCCTCAGGGGGCGTTAGGGTAATAGTGGCGGGCCTCGACACCAACTTCAGGGGGGAGCCGTTCGGGCCGATGCCAGCGCTGCTGGCCCTGGCGGAGGACGTCACCAAGCTTAACGCGATATGCATGAGATGCGGCGCTACGGCATCTAGGACCCAACGCCTGGTGAACGGCAAGCCCGCCAGGTTCGACGATCCCGTAGTTATGATCGGCGCAAGCGAATCCTATGAGGCAAGGTGCCGCAGGTGTCATGAGGTCCCAGGAAGGCCGGGGGCCGACTGAGAGGAGAAGACATGGGCGAAAAACACAGTTACGGAGGCCAGGCGGTGCTGGAGGGCGTCATGATGAGAGGACGCAAGGGCATGGCCGTGGCGGTAAGGAAGCCCGACGGGCAGATAAGCATCTACAAGAAATTCATGAAGCAGCAGGACAAACACCACATCCTCAAGCTGCCGGTCATAAGGGGAGTAGTCAACTTCGTTGAGACGCTCGTAATCGGCATGGATGCCCTGATGTTCTCGGCTAACGAGGCCACAGGCCAGGACGAGAAGCTTTCGAGCTGGGAAGTGGCCCTCACTATGATAGCATCGTTCGGCCTTTTCGTAGGCCTGTTCATAATAGTGCCGAACCTTCTGGTAGGGCTAATCACGAAGTACATCAGGAGCGTAGTGGCGGTGAACCTGATCGAAGGGGCGTTGAGGCTCACGATATTCGCCCTATACCTTTACGCGATCTCATTCATGAAGGACATCAGGAGGCTGTTCGCATACCATGGCGCCGAGCACAAGGTCATCGCGGCCTACGAATCCGACGAGCCGCTAGACACGGAGCACATACAGGCGCACAACACCATGCATACCAGGTGCGGGACGAACTTCCTCCTTATTGTGATGTTCATGTCCATACTCATATATTCATTGCTGGGAAGGCAGACTATGCTCGAGCGGATACTCTCGAGGGTCATCCTGCTGCCTTTAGTGGCGGGCCTCGCCTATGAGCTGTTCAAGCTGGCCGCAAGGAGGCGCGAGAGCGCCATACTGCGCGCTGTATCATATCCTGGCCTCCAGCTGCAGAAGCTAACCACCAAGGAGCCCGACGACAGCATGGTAGAAGTGGCTCTGGCGGCGTTCAGGGGGGCCCTGGAGATGGACGGCGAACCTGAGCCTGCTTCTCATATGGCTGACGCCGGGGCGGCTCAAGGGGGATCCCGATGATAGAGAAGCTGGTCGACGTTGAGAAGAGGTTCGAGGAGCTCGAAGCGAGCCTGTCCTCCCCCGATGTCGTGTCCGACATGGAGCAGTTCAGGAAGACGAGCAAGGCGCACAGCTCGCTGCAGCCCATAGTCGAAAGCTTCAGGAGGCTCAGGACGGTGGAAGAACAGCTGTCCGGGGCCCAGGAGATAATGTGGCACGAGGAGGACCCGGAGCTGAAGGCCATGGCCTCCGAAGAGGTCCAGGGCCTCGAAAAAGAGAAGGAGCGCCTTATAGAGAAGCTAAAGTTGCTGCTGCTTCCAAAGGACCCTCTGGACGAGAAGAACGTCATGCTGGAGATACGTGCTGGGACCGGCGGGGACGAGGCGGCCCTGTTCGCAGGGGACCTTCTCAGGATGTACGGAAGGTACGCCGAGAGGAAGGGCTGGAAGCTGGAGATGATGAGCTCCTCCGAGACGGGCCTTGGCGGGTTCAAGGAGGTCATAGTGATGATCTCCGGAGACCAGGTATACTCGAGGTTGAAATTCGAATCAGGCGTCCACAGGGTGCAGAGGGTGCCCGATACCGAAGCACAGGGCAGGATACACACTTCTGCCGCCACCGTGGCGGTGATGCCCGAGGCCGAGGAGGTGGACGTCGAGATCAACCCCAACGACCTGAGAGTGGACGTCTTCCGCTCGGGAGGCCACGGCGGCCAGAGCGTGAACATGACGGACTCTGCCGTGAGGATAACCCACATCCCATCCGGGCTGGTCGTGCAGTGCCAGGACGAGAGGTCGCAGCTTAAGAACAAGGAGAAGGCTATGAAGGTCCTAAGGTCGAGGCTCCTTGAGAAGACGATAGAAGAGCAGCAGTCCAAGTACTCGCAGCACAGGAAGAGCCTGGTGGGCACCGGGGACCGCTCCGAGCGCATAAGGACCTACAACTTCCCGCAGAACCGCATGACCGACCACAGGATAGGGCTTACACTGCACAAGCTTGACCTGATCATGGACGGCGACATAGACGAGGTGATAGACGCGCTGGTTTTGAGCGAGCAGAGCGAAAGGCTGAAGAAGGATGAATGAAACGGGGGCTCGCCCGACGGTGCTGGACCTTCTTAACAGGTCGGCATCATACCTGGCGGCCAGAGGGTCGTCCTCGCCGAGGCTCGATGCCGAGGTGCTGCTGGCGGACATTCTCGGTTGCAGCAGGATCCAGCTCTACGTGGGCTTCGACCGGGGGCTCGACGAGCGGACGGTGGACCTTTACAGGCAGGCCATAATGAGGCGCGGAAGGCGGGAGCCCGTGGCGTATATAACCGGAAGGAAGGAATTCATGGGCAGGCAGCTGCACGTAAGCAGGGATGTACTGGTACCCAGGCCTGAAACCGAGCTCATGGCGGAGGCGGCGGTGGAGGCCGCCGGGGGGCTTGAGCGGCCGCTGGCTGCGGAGCTGTGCTGCGGGGCCGGGGCTGCCGGCATCCATTTCGCCATCAGCGTGCCTGGCGCCCATATCGTATTCACTGACATCTCGGAATGCGCCCTCGAAGTGGCCAGCAGGAACGTGTCGGAATACGGCCTGTCGGACAGGACCGAGCTGTTTTCAGGCGACCTTTTCGACGCGCTGCCGGAGGGCTTCAGGGGCAAGTTCGACGTAATCATGGCAAACCCGCCCTATATCGCAAGCTCGGAGATCGACGGGCTGGAACCGGAGGTAGCAAGGCATGAGCCGAGGCTGGCCCTCGACGGAGGCCCGGACGGGCTTCAATTCTATAGGAGGATCTGCACGGAGGCCCCGGTATGGATCAAGCCGCAAGGGTCTCTAGTGATGGAGATAGGCAGCAGCCAGTCCGGGCCAGTATCGTCGATGCTCCATGAGGCGGGCTTCAAGCAGGTCCGCATCCGGAAGGACCTTGCAGGACTGGACAGGGTAGTGCTAGCGACCGCATGAAGGAGGCTTCCCATGGATACCGTCTACGTCAACATGACCTCCGGGATTAACGAGGGGGGCATACAGAAGGCGGCTGGGATCATAAAGGCCGGGGGGCTGGTCGCCTTCCCGACGGAGACCGTATACGGACTCGGCGCCAACGGATTCGACCCGGATGCGGTGGCAAAGATATTCAAAGCCAAAGGAAGGCCCCAGGACAACCCCCTCATCCTGCACATCTCCGACATGGAGTCGCTCCATGAGCTGGCCTCGGAGGTGCCGGATGACGCCCTTCGCCTGGCCCATATGTTCTGGCCAGGGCCTTTGACGATGGTGCTGAAGAAGAGGCCCATCGTGCCGGATGTGGTGACGGCGGGCCTTAAGACCGTGGCCATAAGGATGCCGGCGAACGACATAGCCTTGAGGTTGATAGAAGCATCCGGCGTGCCGATCGCTGCCCCTTCCGCCAACGTATCGGGCCGGCCCAGCACGACTAGCGGGGAGCATGTGATGAGCGACCTCTCCGGGGTAATAGACATGGTGATCGACGGCGGACCGGCGAGGATAGGCGTCGAATCGACGGTGGTAGACATGAGCGGCCCGATGCCGAGCCTCTTAAGGCCGGGCGGATTGGGGCTGGAGGATATCAAGCTGGTGCTTCCGTCCATCGAGATGGGGATGGACAACCCGGACGGGCCAGCCAGGTCGCCGGGATTGAGGCACAGGCACTACGCCCCGAGGGCCCCCCTTTTCCTTTACAAAGGGCCCGTCGAAGAGCAGATATCCACGATAGGCAGGGAGATGGTCTCCCTGGCCAGGAACTCCAGCAGGGTGGGCATTCTCGCCGCCACCGGCGAGATAGAGAAGATAAGGAAATCGGCAAGGCTGGCCGGGCTTTCGGCCGCTGACGCCCCGAGCCTTGATTCGGACATAGTCTATGCGGCGACAGGCAGGCGAGAGAAAATGAGCGAGGTCGCCTCGTCGCTCTTCTCATGCCTGAGGCAGCTGGACATGTCCGAGGTGGACATCATACTGGCTACTTCATACGTCGAGGAAGGCCCGGGGTTCGCGGTCATGAACCGCCTCATCAGGGCCTGCGACGGCAGGGTTTTCACGGTCGAGGAGAGATGACGTTCCGGAGGTGCGATGATGAAGGTTTCCATCGGTTCCGACCACGCTGGTTTCGACCTTAAGAAGAAGCTCGTAGGCAAGATCCAATCCCTCGGTCATACTGCTGTTGACCGCGGGACTTACGTTTCGACGTCGGTTGACTACCCTGACTTCGCGGCCCTCGTGGCAGAGGACGTGGCGCGAGGCGAGGCGGACAGGGGGGTCCTCATCTGCGGGACCGGCATAGGCATGTCAATCAAGGCGAACAAAGTGCCCGGGATAAGGGCGGCTGTAGTATACGACCTTGAGACCGCAAGGCTGTCAAGGGAGCACAACGACGCGAACGTGATGTGCATAGGGGCCCGCACCCCGAGCGCGGAGATAGCACCCGAGATGCTGGAGACATGGCTTGCGGCCGAGTTCCAGGAGGGCAGGCACAGGAGGCGCGTGTGCAAGCTGGAGGAGGCCCCCGCCCCAAAGGGCGGCTGGGAGGGCCATGCGAACGTGCATGTCATAGAGCACCCGCTGATACAGCACAAACTGTGCCTCATGAGGCAGAAGGACACCGAGCCCAGGCACTTCAGGGAGCTGGTGTCCGAGATGGCGAAGCTGATGGCCTATGAAGTGACAAGGGACGTGCCGCTTGCAGAAGTAGACATCGAGACTCCCATATGCAAGGCCAAGGCGAAGGTCATGGCGGGCAAGCATTTCGGCATAGTGGCGGTTCTGAGGGCCGGGCTTGCGATGGCCGAATCGATACTTGAGATGATGCCCGGCGCAAGGATGGGTCACATAGGCCTTTACAGGGACCCCGAGACGCTCATGCCCGTCCAGTACTATTCCAAGCTGCCCCTTGACACCTCCGAGAGGAGCATGATCCTGGTGGATCCGATGCTGGCGACTGGCGGCACGATAGTCCACGGGATAGACCTGCTCAAGGAGGCCGGCGCCAGGAGCATCAAGGTTGTCTCCATTGTATCCGCCCCGGTCGGGATAAGGAAGATCCTCGAGGCCCATCCGGACGTGGAGATCTACGTAGCTGCGGTCGACGAGAAGCTGAACGACCACGGTTACATCGTGCCGGGGCTGGGAGACGCGGGCGACAGGCTTTACGGAACGAAGTGAGGAGGACCTCCCTATGAACTCCAGGCCCAGCTGGGACAGGTATTTCATGGACATAGCCAGGATGGTGGCCACAAGGTCTACATGCCTGAGGCGCAGCGTAGGCGCCATAGCGGTGAACGACAGGCGGATACTCGCCACCGGCTACAACGGTACCCCCAAGGGCCTGAGGCACTGCGAGGAGGTCGGCTGCATAAGGCAGCAGCTGAACATCCCCTCCGGGCAGAGGCACGAGCTCTGCCGGGGGCTCCACGCCGAGCAGAACTGCATCATACAGGCGGCGGTGCATGGCGTGCAGCTGGACGGCAGCACGATCTACTGCACTTTCCAGCCTTGCGTGGTGTGCGCCAAGATGCTCATAAACGCAGGCATAACGGAAATCGTCTACGAGGGCGGATACCCAGACGACATGTCGGTTTCCATGCTGGCCGAGGCGGGCATCAGGCTCAGAAGGCTTGATCCGGAAGGAGCTACCGAGAATTGAACCTCATGGCAATAGGCTTCATGCTCGCAACGGCCATATCCCTTGCGCTGACACCGGCCGTGGGCTGGCTGGCCACGAAGGCAGGCATAGTCGACAAACCCAGGGGCAGGCACATACATGAAAGGCCCGTCCCGCTCATCGGCGGGCTCGCGATATTCGTAGCCTTCCTTGCGACGTCGCTGATGCGCTTGGAGCTGTCAGGCTGGGTGCGGGGGCTGATACTAGGGTCGGGCTTCATAATGGCAGTCGGCGTAATAGACGACATCCTTGAGCTCAGGCCGTTGGTGAAGTTCGCAGGCCAGCTCATAGGCGCGACCGCCATGGTGTACATGGGAGTGCGCATGGAGTTCATATCGGACCCGCTCGGAGGCATGATATACCTGGGATGGCTGTCTTACCCGTTCAGCGTAGTGTGGATACTCTCCTTCGTGAACGCAGTAAACTTCCTTGACGGTCTCGACGGCCTGGCGTCCGGGGTTGTTGCTATAAGTTCGATGGGACTGGGCATAATAGCCTACGGCAAAGGGCACATCGACGTCGCGATAATCTCGGTCATACTGTCGGGCTCCTGCTTGGGCTTCCTATGGCACAACTTCCACCCCGCCCAGATATTCATGGGCGACACGGGTGCGATGTTCATAGGGGCCGCCATGGGCGGCATCAGCGCCGTCGGCGCGCTTAAAGGGCCGGCCACCCTGACTATAGCAATACCTGTCGTCCTGATGGGGGTGGCCGTGATGGACACTACTCTCGCCATACTAAGGCGCGTGGCCAGGAAGGCCAGCATAGGGGAGGGCGACGACCAGCACATACACCACAGGCTGCTGAAGATGGGGCTTACCCAGAGGCAGGCGGTGGGCATAATCTACGCTGTCACAGTGGTACTCTCCCTTACCGGCTATTACATCTCCAGGCAGGATGCGACCTCAAAGGGATGGTTCATCGCCTTCGTGGCCTTCGCCGCGCTAATCGGCCTGGGGGCGGTAGCCGGCATGTTCAAGCTGGGGAAGCTCGGGCGGAAGATAAGGGAGAGGATGGTACGCAAAGGTTGAAGAGGATAATGGCGGCCTTCGGAACCAGGCCCGACACCATAAAGATGATGCCGGTGGTAGAAGCGCTCAAAAAGGAGCCGGACCTGGAGGTGCTCGCCCTTTCGACGGGGCAGCACAGGCAGATGCTGGACGATGTCCTGAGGGTCTTCGGTGTGGAGCCCGACATGGACCTCGGGATAATGAAACCGGACCAGAGCCTCGCCGACATCGTGACCAGAGGGCTTCCTGCATGCATGGAGGCTTTGGCAGAGGCAAAGCCGGACCTCGTGCTGGTGCACGGGGACACATCGACAGGTTTCGTGGTATCCCTTGCGTCCTTCTATTCTGGCATCAAGGTGGGGCACGTCGAAGCGGGGCTGCGGACTCACGACAAGTTCAACCCGTTCCCCGAGGAGATGAACAGGAAGCTGATAGGAAGCCTTGCCGACTTGCACTTCGCCCCGCTTGGCACCCACAGGAGGAACCTCACCGAAGAGGGCGTCGCGCCGGAGTCGATCTTCGTGACAGGCAACACCGCGGTCGACGCGGTGCTCAAGACGGCCTCAAGGGTCGACAGGCTTGAGGACGGCGACCTGGCCGAGGCGGTGTTCGGACCGGGGCGCCTGATCCTCGTGACCGCCCACAGGAGGGAGAGCATCGGCGAAGGGATAGAGAACATCTGCGCGGCCGTAAAGGGCATCCTTCAAGACTACCCTGACGTGAAGGTCCTGCTGCCGGTGCATCCGAACCCGCGTGTCGCATCGACGGTCCGAGGCCTGCTGGACGGCGTCGACAGATGCCATCTTACCCGGCCGATGTCTTATCCGGACATGGTGCTGGCCATGAAGAACTCCTACTTCTGCATGAGCGATTCGGGCGGCATACAGGAGGAGGCCCCTTCGCTCGGAAAGCCGGTGCTCGTCCTGAGGAACGTGACCGAAAGGGCCGAGGGGCTGGATGCCGGCACGCTTAAGCTCGCAGGCACAGACCCGCGCGTCATAAGGCGGATGGCAGGGGAGCTGCTCGAGGACGAGAAGGAATACAAGAGGATGTCAGGCAGCCGCAACCCTTTCGGGGACGGCAAGGCGTCGTCGAGGATAACAGAAGCCGTGAAATACTCCTTCGGCCTTTCATCAAGGCCCGAGGATTACGCATAGGTTCCGGAGGTAACGAAATGGATCTAAACACGCTTGTAGTAGAAGGCGGCAGGAAGATAGACGGAACCGTAAGGGTGGGAGGGGCGAAGA
>Ga0116174_10001496_pt1 | contig 21103 bp, 17 predicted proteins | sample AD_UKC087_MetaG_FD_89801 | JGI IMG/M metagenome (GOLD analysis project Ga0116174, IMG submission 89801) | Active sludge microbial communities of municipal wastewater-treating anaerobic digesters from USA - AD_UKC087_MetaG | ecosystem: Engineered > Bioreactor > Anaerobic > Digestate | place: USA...
CGAAACACGATGCCCGTGTCGGGCTGTGCCGGTCGCAGGGTCAGCTCGACCCGCTGGCCGCTGTGCAGGCCCACGCCTACGGCGCGGGTCAGTGTCTTCAAGGTGCGTTGCTGGAGCATCTGGCGATTTTAGTGGCCCGGCCCCACAAGGAGCACCCATGTTCTCCTATGACCTTCATAGAAAACAGCGTGCCCGAAACCGGCGCGGCCCCGCCGGGGAGACCGCGCAAGGGCCGCCCCGCCGCGCTGATGTCGGCCCCTCCCGAAGCGCGCAGCGCGTAGAGAGGAAGAAAGCGGCAAAGCCGCTCAGGGGGAGTGCCGAATCAATCGGCCTGCTTGCGCAGGAACGCCGGAATCTCCAGATCGTCCATGCCGCCCGACGACAGGGCATCCACGCGGGCTGCGGCCTGCGTACGGTTGGTACGCCAGACGCTGGGCACCGACATGCTGCCGTAATCGGCCTGCGAACCACCGGCCATGCCACTGGCCACGCCGACGACGCCCCCCATGCCACCGCTGGTGGTCATGGGCATCTGGTACGCCATGTTGTCCGTGCCCGTGCGCAGACCGCCCTGCACCACCGAGATCGGCTGGCGGCGCGCGTTGGGGCGCGACAGGCCGGTGGCCACCACGGTGACGCGGATCTCGTCGCCCAGGCTGTCGTCGTAGGCTGCGCCGTAGATGACATGCGCATCGGGCGAGGCGTAGGCATTGATGGTGCTCATGGCCAGGCGCGACTCGGACAGCTTGAGGCTGCCCTTGGCGGCCGTCACCAGCACCAGCACGCCCTTGGCGCCCGACAGGTCGATGCCTTCGAGCAGCGGGCAGGCCACGGCCTGCTCGGCAGCGATGCGGGCGCGGTCGGGGCCACTGGCGGTGGCCGTGCCCATCATGGCCTTGCCGGGCTCGCCCATCACGGTGCGCACGTCTTCAAAGTCGACGTTCACATGGCCGTATTCGTTGATGATTTCGGCGATGCCGCCCACGGCGTTTTTCAGCACGTCATTGGCATGCGCAAAGGCTTCGTCCTGGGTGATGTCATCGCCCAGCACTTCGAGCAGCTTTTCGTTGAGCACCACAATCAGCGAATCGACATTGGCTTCGAGTTCGGCCAGACCGTTGTCGGCATTGCTCATGCGGCGCCCACCCTCCCAGTCGAAGGGCTTGGTGACCACGCCCACGGTGAGAATGCCCATTTCCTTGGCCACGCGTGCAATCACGGGCGCGGCGCCGGTGCCGGTGCCGCCGCCCATGCCGGCGGTGATGAACAGCATGTGCGCGCCACGGATGGCGTCGCGGATATCGTCCACTGCGGCTTCTGCGGCTTCACGGGCCTTCTCGGGCTTGCTGCCGGCGCCCAGGCCGCTTTGGCCCAGCTGGATGGTGCGATGGGCCGAGCTGCGGGTCAGCGCCTGCGCGTCGGTGTTGGCGCTGACAAACTCCACGCCCTGCACGCTGCGCGCGATCATGTGTTCGACGGCGTTGCTGCCGCCGCCGCCCACACCGATCACCTTGATCTGGGTGCCCTGGTTGAATTCTTCGGCTTCGATCATTTCGATGGTCATGTTGGAGCTCCTGGTTCTAGATTCGTATGCAATTGCCAAATGGAAAATCGGGTGGTGGTTCTCAAAGCGCCTGGCGGTCCGTTACATCGCCATCGCCCGCTAAGCATTCGGTGTGGGCTCCCCCGCGCGAGCCAAAGTGGGTATTTCATGGTCAGAAATTCCCCACGATGAAATCTTTGAAGCGCCCGAATGCGGTCTTCATGGACCCGCTCTTTTGCGCCACCTTGAAGCCGCGCAGCCGGGCCAGGCGCGCTTCTTCGAGCAGCCCCATCACGGTGGCGGCACGGGGCTGGGCCACCATGTCCGCCAGGGCACTGGAATACTTGGGAATGCCGCGCCGCACGGGCTTGAGGAAGATGTCCTCGCCCAGCTCGATCATGCCGGGCATCACCGAACTGCCGCCCGTGAGCACGATGCCCGAGGACAGCACCTCTTCATAGCCCGACTCGCGCACCACCTGCTGCACGAGCGAGAAGATTTCTTCGACCCGCGGCTCGATCACACCGGCCAGGGCCTGCTTGCTGAGCATGCGCGGGCTGCGGTCGCCCAGGCCCGGCACTTCGACCTGGGCTTCGGGGTCGGCCAGCAGCTGCTTGGCGTAGCCGCTTTCGACCTTGATGTCTTCGGCGTCCTTCGTTGGCGTGCGCAGCGCCATGGCGATGTCGCTGGTGATGAGGTCTCCGGCAATCGGGATCACCGCGGTATGGCGGATCGCGCCGCCGGTGAAGATGGCCACGTCGGTCGTGCCGGCTCCGATGTCCACCAGCACCACGCCCAGTTCGCGCTCGTCATCGGTCAGCACCGCCTGGCTCGATGCCAGCGGGTTGAGCATGAGCTGCTCGACCTCCAGGCCGCAGCGGCGCACACACTTGATGATGTTTTCGGCCGCGCTCTGGGCGCCGGTCACGATGTGGATTTTGGCTTCCAGGCGGATGCCGCTCATGCCGATGGGCTCTTTCACATCCTGCCCGTCGATCACGAATTCCTGCGGCTCCACAAGCAACAGGCGCTGGTCGCTCGAGATGTTGATGGCCTTGGCCGTCTCGACCACGCGCGCCACATCGGCGGCGGTGACTTCCTTGTCTTTCACGGCCACCATGCCGCTGGAGTTCAACCCTCGGATATGGCTGCCCGTGATGCCGGTGTAGACGCGCTGGATCTTGCAGTCGGCCATCAGCTCGGCTTCTTTCAGCGCCTGCTGGATGCTCTGCACGGTGGCGTCGATGTTCACCACCACGCCGCGTTTCAAGCCGTTGCTGGGTGCCACGCCCAGGCCCGCGAGCTTGAGCTCCCCATTGGGCAGCACCTCGGCCACCACAGCCATGACCTTGGCCGTGCCGATGTCCAGCCCCACCACCACGTCTTTGTATTCTCTTGCCATATCAGTGTCTGCCCTTCATTGTTCTGTCCCGTCGCACGCGCTCACCGCGGCTATTTCTTGGCCGCCGCCGCTTGCGCGGTCACGGTCGTCACACCGCGCAGGCGCAGTGCATAGCCCCCGGCGTGGCGCAGGTCGGCCGACTCCAGTGCGTCCACGCGCCGCTGGTACTGCGCCGCCACCTGCGTCAGCGTGCGCAGGAAGCGCTGCGTGCGCTGCACCACCTCCTGCGGCGTGCCGCCCCCCAGCTCCAGCACGGCGTCGCTGTCGAGCGTGGCGCGCCAGCCGCCGCGCCCGGTCAGCTCCAGCTGCTCCAGCACCATGCCCAGCGGCTCGAACACCGGCTGCAGCAGACCATGCATCCGCAGCACCTCCAGCGAGCGGCCCTGCGGCCCCAGCAGCCGGGGCAAGCCCTCTTGCTCCACATCACCCACATTCGCCTCGAACACCTCACCCTGGCTGTTGACCAGTGCCGCGCCGCCCTCGGGCCCCCAGTAGGCAACGGCGTCGTGCTCCTGCAGTACCACCCGCAGGCCGCCCGGAAACTCACGCCGCACCAGGGCCTTGCGCACCCAGGGTGCCTGCTCGAAAGCCGCACGCGCAGCCCGCAGGTCGATGGTGAAGAAGTTGCCCACCAGCTGCGGCGCCACATTGGCCCGCAAGGTCACGGCGTTGTTGTGCACCAACTCGCCCTGCACCACGATGCGTGCCACCGAAAACGCCGGGGAACCCAGGGCCCAGCGCGCGCCCGCTGCCAGCAGCAACAGCACGCAGCCCAGGAACAAGACCGATGCAGTCAGGTTCATGAGCTTGACGTCCAGCGGTGCGGGCAGCGACGGGTTCATGGCGCGGTGGCCTCCTGGCCCTGGCCTTGCGCGGGGTTCAGCGTGGCGCCCGGCGGCGTGTCCAATGTGGCGGTGGCCAGCACGCCCAGGCACAGGTCTTCGTAGGGAATGCCCAGGGCCCGTGCCGACATGGGCACCAGCGAATGCCCGGTCATGCCCGGCGAGGTGTTGATTTCCAGCAAAAAGGGCTTGCGGTCACTGGCGCGGATCATGATGTCGGCCCGCGCCCAGCCCCGGCAGCCCAGCGAACGGAAGGCCTGCACCACCAGGCGCTGGATCTCGCGCTCTTCGGCTTCGGGCAGACCGCTCGGGCAGTGGTATTGCGTGTCGTCGGTGAAATACTTGTTCTGGTAGTCGTAGTTGCCCTGCGGCGCCACGATACGGATCACCGGCAGCGCGTAAGCGCCGGCGCCTTCGCCCAGCACCGGACAGGTGGTTTCATCGCCTTCGATGAACTGCTCGCACAGCACTTCGGGGTCGTAGCGCGATGCCAGCGCATAGGCCTGAGCGCAGGCCTCGGGCGTGAAGACCTTGGTCAGCCCGATGGTCGAACCTTCGCGCGCCGGCTTGACGATCATGGGCGCGCCCAGGGCGGCCAGGGCCTCGGTGGTTTCCTGCGCGCTGGCCACGAGGCGCCAGTCGGGCGTGGGCAATCCTTCGGCCCGCCAGATGCGTTTGGTCATGATCTTGTCCATCGACATGCTGGACGCCATCACGCCGGACCCGGTGTACGGGATACCCAGCAATTCCAGCGCGCCTTGCACCGTGCCGTCTTCGCCATGGCGCCCGTGCAGGGCAATGAAGCAACGGTCATAGCCGCCGCGCTTGAGCTCGGCCAGATCGTGGTGCGCGGGGTCGAACGCATGGGCATTCACGCCGCGCGAACACAGCGCCTGCAGCACGCCACGGCCGGACATCAGCGACACATCGCGCTCGGCCGAGGCGCCGCCCATCAGCACGGCCACCTTGCCGAGCGCACGGGCTTCGGTATTTTTGCCAAATGAGTTCATTGCACCTTTCCTGTCTGCGGCAATAGCTCATTATTTTGTAGCATCTCGACGACTTTTCCGGGCACGGCAGCGATGGAGCCGGCGCCCATGCACATCACCACGTCGCCATCGCGGGCGTTGTCGGCGATGACCTGGGCCATATCGAGCACACTGTCGACAAACAGCGGCTCCACCCGGCCCGCCAGGCGCAGCGCACGCGCCAGCGCGCGGCCGTCGGCCGCCACCACGGGCGCTTCACCTGCGGCATACACCTCGGAGAGCAGCACGGCATCGGCCGTGCCGATGACCTTCACGAAATCCTCAAAACAGTCGCGCGTGCGGCTGTAGCGGTGCGGCTGGAAGGCCAGCACCAGGCGGCGCCCGGGAAAGGCACCGCGCGCTGCTGCCAGCGTGGCGGCCATCTCGACAGGGTGGTGGCCATAGTCGTCGATCAGCGTGAACTGGCCACCGCCCTTGGCCGGCAACTCACCGTAACGCTGAAAACGCCGCCCCACGCCCTTGAAACCAGCCAGCGCGCGCTGCACGGCAGCGTCGGGAATGTTCAACTCCACCGCCACGGCAATGGCCGACAGCGCGTTGAGCACGTTGTGCTCGCCCGCCAGGTTGAGCACCACCTCCAGGTCGGGCAGCGTGACGCCGTTGCGCCGCTGCACGGTAAAGCGCATCTGCCCTGCCTCGGCCTGCACGTTGATGGCGCGCACCTGGGCGTCTTCGGAAAAGCCGTAGCTCGTGACGGGGCAGGTCACGCTTTGCAGGATGTCGCGCACCGCGGGGCTGTCCACGCAGAGGATGGCCGTGCCATAAAACGGCATGCGGTGCAGAAAATCAACAAACGCCTTCTTGAGTCGGCCGAAGTCGTGCCCATAGGTTTCCATGTGGTCGGCATCGATGTTGGTCACCACGGCCATCACGGGCAGCAGGTTCAAAAACGAGGCGTCGGACTCATCGGCCTCGACCACGATGTAGTCACCGCTGCCCAGCTTGGCATTGGCGCCCGCGCTGTTCAGGCGCCCGCCGATCACGAAGGTGGGATCAAGCCCCGCTTCGGCCAGCACGCTGGTCACGAGGCTGGTGGTGGTGGTCTTGCCATGGGTGCCGGCAATGGCGATGCCCCGTTTGAGGCGCATCAGCTCAGCCAGCATGAGCGCGCGCGGCACGACGGGAATCTTCTTCTCGCGCGCGGCCAGCACTTCGGGGTTGTCGGCCGTGACGGCGGTGGAAGTGACCACGGCATCGGCACCGGCGATATGCGCCGCCGCATGGCCCAGGCAGGTCTGGATGCCCAGAGCCTGCAGACGGCGCAGCGTGGGGCTGTCGGCCAGGTCCGAGCCCGAGATGCGGTAGCCCAGGTTGTACAGCACCTCGGCGATGCCGCTCATGCCGGCGCCGCCGATGCCGACGAAGTGGATATGGCGAATGGCGTGCTTCATGCGGCCAACTCCTCGCAGGCAGCCACCACGTCGTGGGTGGCATTGGTTTTTTGCATGCTTTTGGCCTTCTCTGCAATATTTAAGAGCACTTCTCGCTCTGAATTCAATAGCATTTTCGCCAACCCTTCGGGGGTCAGATCGCGTTGCTGCACCAGCCAGCCGCCCCCCGCACCCACGAGGAACTGGGCGTTGGTGGTCTGGTGGTCGTCCACCGCCGCGGGAAATGGCACAAAAATGGCGGCAGCGCCCACGGCGGCGATTTCGGTCACGGTGCTGGCCCCCGCGCGGCAGACGATGATGTCGGCCTCCGCAAAGGCGCTGGCCGTGTCATCGATGAACGGGGTGAGCTCGGCCTGCACACCCGCCGCCTCGTAGTTGGCACGCAGGGCATCGATCTGCGTGGCGCCGCTCTGGTGCGTGACCACAGGCCGCTGCGCGGCAGGAATCAGCGCCAATGCCCGGGGCACGATCTCGTTGAGAGAGCGCGCACCCAGGCTGCCCCCCACCACCAGCAGGCGCAGCGGGCCGCTGCGGCCGGCAAAGCGCGCTGCCGGGCCCGGCTGCCGGGTAAAGGCCGTGCGCAGCGGGTTGCCCACCCACTGGCCCTTGGCGAACACGCCAGGAAACGCCGTGAACACGCGGTCGGCCACACCGGCCAGCACCTTGTTGGCCATGCCGGCCACCGAATTCTGTTCGTGCAGCACCAAAGGTTTGCCGCACAGCACGCCCATCATGCCGCCCGGGAAAGTGATGTAGCCCCCCAGGCCCACCACCACATCGGGCTGGACGCGGCGCACCACCTGCAGGGCCTGCCAGAAGGCGCGCAACAAACGCAAGGGCAGCAAGGCCAGCGTCGCCAGCCCCTTGCCGCGCACCCCCGAAAAATCGATCAATTCCAGCGCAAAGCCATGCTGCGGGACGATGCGGGACTCCATGCTGCCCGGTGCACCCAGCCAGTGCACGCGCCAGCCGCGCGCGCGCAGTTCTTCGGCCACGGCCAGACCCGGGAAAATATGGCCACCCGTGCCACCGGCCATGATGAGCGCTGTTTTCTGGCTCATACGCGGCCTCCACTCATCAGGCGCTTCGCGCCTGGCATTGCGAGCGCAATGCGCAGCTCGTTTTGGTGAAACAAACTGCTCATACGCGGCCTCCGCGCATGAGCAGTTTGTTTTCATAATCCACGCGCAACACGACGGCCAAAGCCACCAGGTTCACCAGGATGGCTGAGCCGCCAAAGCTCATCAGCGGCAGGGTAAGCCCCTTGGTCGGCAAGGCGCCCAGGTTCACCCCCATGTTGATGAAGGCCTGAAAACCGATCCAGATCGCCACGCCCTGCGCCACCAGGCCGGCGAACACGCGGTCGAGCGCAATGGCCTGGCGGCCGATGTGCATGATGCGGCGCGTCATCCAGACAAACAGCAAGATGAGCACCAGCACACCCACCAGGCCGAATTCCTCGCCAATCACGGCCAGCAGGAAGTCGGTGTGGGCCTCGGGCAGCCAGTGTAGTTTTTCCACGCTGCCGCCCAGTCCCACGCCAAAGACCTCCCCGCGCCCGATGGCAATGAGCGAATGCGAGAGCTGGTAGCCCTTGCCCAGCGCGTGGTGCTCGCTGAAAGGGTCGAGATAGGCGAACACGCGCTCGCGGCGCCAGGGCGAGCTGGCGATCATGACGGCGAAGGCCGCCACCAGCACCCCCGCGATCAGGAAGAACATGCGGGCATTGACGCCGCCCAGGAACAGGATGCCCATGGCAATTACGGCCACCACCATGAAGGCGCCCATGTCCGGCTCGGCCAGCAGCAACACGCCCACGATGGCCACGGCCGCGCCCATGGGCAGCACGGCGCGGAAGAACCGCTCCTTGACCTCCATCTTGCGCACCATGTAGTCGGCCGCATAGATGAGCACGGCAAACTTCGCCACCTCGGAGGGCTGAAAGCCGATGGGCCCGATCGCCAGCCAGCGGCGCGCACCATTGACCACCTTGCCCACACCCGGAATCAGCACGGCCACCAGCAACAGCAGCGCGGCCACAAACAGCCAGGGCGCCACACGTTCCCACAGGGCCATGGGCACCTGAAAGGCCAGCAGCGCCGCGACAAAGCCCACGGCCAGGTACAGCACATGCCGGGTCAGGAAATGGGTGGATGCATAGTTGGCAAACCGCGGGTTGTCGGGCATGGCAATCGAGGCCGAATACACCATCACCAGCCCCCAGGCCATCAACGCCACCACCACCCACAGCAGGGCCTGGTCAAAGCCCAGCACCGCAGCGTTCGTGGTGTGGTTGGGGCGGTAGTCGGTGCCGCCCACGCGCACCGGCAGCACATCGGCGGCCTTGCCCGACAGCCCTCCCAGCCATTCGGTGACGCGCTGCAAAGCACCTGGTGCGGTGGTCATTGCGGGCCCTCCAGTTCCTGCCCGGCGTCATGCGCCAGCGTGCGCACAGCGTCGCAGAACACCTGGGCGCGGTGTGCGTAGTCGCGGAACATATCAAAACTGGCGCAGGCAGGCGACATCAGCACCGCGTCGCCTGCGTGGGCCTGCTGTGCTGCCATGGGCACGGCCTGCTCCAGGGTCTGCGCATCGAGCAGCGCCACACCGGTGTCCTGCAAGGCGGCACGGATGAGGGGTGCATCCCGGCCGATCAGGACCACGGCCCGCGCGTGGCACGCCACCGGCGCTGCCAGCGGCGCAAAGTCCTGCCCCTTGCCCTCGCCTCCCAGGATGACCACGATGCGGCGATCGGCACCCAGACCGGTCAGCGCCGCCACCGTGGCGCCCACGTTGGTGCCCTTGCTGTCGTCGAAATATTCCACGCCCGACACCATGCCAATGGGCTCCACGCGGTGCGACTCGTCGCGGTATTCGCGCAAGCCGTACAGCATCGAAGACAGGGCGCAGCCGGCCTCACAGGCCAGCGCCAGGGCGGCCAGGGCATTGATGGCGTTGTGGCGCCCGCGAATGCGCAAGGCATCGGCCGGCATCAGGCGCTGGATGTGCAGCTCTGGCTCTTCGCTGCGGCCGCGCTTGCGGGTTTCGTCCGACTCCATGGCGCGCACCAGCCAGGCCATGCCGCTCACCATTTCGATGCCAAAGTCGCCGGGACACCGGGGCATGTCGCCCCCGAAGGTAGTGTGTGCGCGCTGCTGCGGCTTTTGCAGCTTGACACGGACCGGTTCCGGAAGCATCTGCATCACGAGCGGCTCGTCGCGGTTGAGCACCATCCGTCCCGTCTGGCCGAAGATGCGCGCCTTGGCCGCGGCGTAGGCCTGCATGTCGCCATGCCAGTCCAGGTGGTCCTGCGTGATATTGAGCACCGTGGCCGCCGTGGGCTCGAAACCGTCCACCCCGTCGAGCTGGAAGCTCGACAGCTCCAGCACCCACACCTGGGGCAAGGTACCCGCGTCGATATGGGCTGCCAGCGTGTCGAGCAGCGTCGGGCCAATGTTGCCGGCCACAGCCACGGTCTTGCCCGCGCGTGCAACGAGCTGGCCCGTGAGCGAGGTGACCGTGGTCTTGCCATTGGTGCCGGTGATGGCCAGCACCGCCGGCGCATAGCCGTGCGCGGCACGCAGGGCATCCAGGGCCATGGAGTAGAGGCTCAGTTCGCCCCCCATCCTTATACCCACTGCACTTGCAGCTACAAAAACAGGAGCTACAGAAGCAGGACTCAGGCCCGGCGAGCGGTACACCGCGTGCAGGCCCTGCCCCTGCACCAGATCGGCGCTGAAGGCACCCGCCACGAAGCGCACCTGGGGCAGCTCCTGCTGCAATGCGGCCAGCTGGGGCGGGGCCACGCGCGTGTCGGCCACGGTGACCTGGGCGCCACAGCGCACGCACCAGCGCGCCATGGCCAGGCCCGAAGCGCCCAGACCCAGGATGAGAATGTTCTGCCCCTGCAGCGGCGCCAGGCCCTCGCCCGGCCGACCGGCAGGCGCGGGCGACTCTTCTACAGGCGCGGCAACGTCTTGCGCAGGCGCTGGCAACTCCGCCGGGGCGGGCTCGGGTGCAGCCACATCGGCAAAGATCTGCGCCACAAACTCGGCTGCGGCCTGGGCCGCAGACAGGGCGGGCGCAGCCACCCCGGCCTCGGCAGGCAGGGCCGGGGGTGGGCCGGGCAGGAGGGGGTCGCTGGTGTTCATCGCAGTTTCAGGGTCGACAGCCCCACCAGGCACAGCAGCATGGTGATGATCCAGAAGCGCACCACCACCTGCGTTTCCTTCCAGCCACTCTTTTCAAAATGGTGGTGCAGTGGCGCCATCTTGAGCAGGCGCCGGCCTTCACCGTAGCGGCGCTTGGTGTATTTGAACCAGGTCACCTGCAGCATCACCGACAGGGCCTCGACCACGAAGATGCCGCCCATGATGGCCAGCACGATCTCCTGGCGCACGATGATGGCGATGGTGCCCAGCGCGGCACCCAGCGCCAGCGCACCCACGTCGCCCATGAACACCTGGGCCGGATGGGCGTTGAACCACAGAAAGGCCAGGCCCGCCCCCGCCATGGCGGCGCAGAAGATCAGCAGCTCGCCCGAACCGGGAATGTGCGGCAGGAACAGGTACTTGGAATAGACCGAGCTGCCCGTCACATAAGCGAACACCCCCAGCGCCGAGCCCACCATGACCACCGGCATGATGGCCAGGCCGTCGAGCCCGTCGGTCAGGTTCACGGCATTGCTCGAACCCACGATCACGAGGTAGGTCAGGATCACGAAGCCCAGCACGCCGAGCGGGTAGCTCACTTCCTTGAAGAACGGCAGCTGCAGCCCGGCCTTGGGCGGCAGGTCGAGCGAGAAGCCCGACTGCACCCAGCCCACGAACAGTTCCCACACCTTGGCGTTGGAGCTCTCGGAAATGCTGAACACCAGGTACAGCGCGGCCACCAGGCCGATCACCGACTGCCAGAAATACTTTTCGCGCGAGCGCATGCCCTCGGGGTCCTTGTGGACCACCTTGCGCCAGTCGTCCACCCAGCCGATGGCGCCAAAGCCCAGGGTGACGATGAGCACGATCCAGACAAAGCGGTTGGACAGGTCAAACCACAGCAGGGTCGAGATCGCGATCGACAGCAGGATCAGCACCCCCCCCATGGTGGGCGTGCCGCTCTTGGACAGGTGCGACTGCATGGCATAGCCGCGGATCGGCTGGCCGATCTTGAGCGAAGTGAGCAGGCGGATCACCCGGGGCCCCGCCACCAGGCCGATGAGCAGCGCCGTGAGGGCGGCCATCACGGCGCGGAAGGTGAGGTACTGGAACACCCGGAAAAAGCCGAACTCGGGCGACAGGCCCTGCAGCCATTGCGACAGCATCAGCAGCATATGAGACCTCCGTGCGAGGTACAGCGGGCATCAATGGCTTGCAGCATGCGGCGCCTCCGGGTGGACGATTTTTTCTTGTTCTGAGGTGGCGACCATCGCCTCCACCACCTGTTCCATCTTCATGAACCGCGATCCCTTCACCAGCACACTGCCCACCTGGGGCAGCGCCTCGCGCACCGCCGCCTGCAGCGATGCCATGTTGTCAAAATGTTGTGCGCCCCCGAACGCCCGCGCCGCGGCCACCGACTGCGGGCCCAGCGCATACAGGTGGGCGATGCCCGCCGCATGCGCATGCGCGCCGGCTTCGGCATGGAACTGCGGCCCCTGGTCGCCCACCTCGCCCATGTCGCCCATCACCAGCAGCTGCGGCGCGGGCAGCGCGGCCAGCACGTCGATGGCGGCGCGCATGGAGTCGGGGTTGGCGTTGTAGGTGTCGTCCACCACCGTGATGTCGCGGCCCGCCCACTGCACGCTGAGCGCGCGCGAGCGCCCCTTGACGGGCGTGAAGGCATTCAGGCCGCTGGCAATCGCTTGCAGCGGCGCACCCGCCGCCGCGGCACAGGCGGCAGCGGCCAGCGCATTGGTGACGTTGTGCCGGCCTGCGATCTGCAGGCGGCAAGACAGCGCGCCTGCGGGCGTGGCCATCTCCACCGCCCATGCGCCCTGCTGCCAGGTGGCGCGCAGGCATTGCACATCGCCGCCTTCACCGAAGGTGATGCAGCGGCGCGGCGCAGCCAGACCGCGCCACAGGGCGGTGTAGGCATCGCCTGCCGGGAACACGGCCACGCCATCGGCCGGCAGCGCCGCCAGCACCGAGCCGTTTTCTTCGGCCACCGCCTGCACCGTGTGCATGAATTCGAGGTGCTCGCGCTGGGCATTGTTGACGAGGGCCACCGTGGGCTGCGCCATGGCGGCCAGCGTGGCGATTTCGCCCGGGTGGTTCATGCCCATCTCGATCACCGCGGCGGCGTGCTGTGCGCGCAGGCGCAGCAGCATCAGGGGCACGCCGATGTCGTTGTTGAAGTTGCCTTGCGTGGCGAATGCAGCCTCGCCCTTCCAGGCGCGCAGGATGGACGCCACCATCTGCGTCACCGTCGTCTTGCCATTGCTGCCCGTGATGCCGATCAGCGGCAGGCTGAACTGCGCACGCCAGCCGGCGGCCAGCGCGCCCAGCGCCGCCAGGCTGTCGGGCACCTCGATGCCGGGCAGGCCTGCGGCCTCCAGCCCGCCATGGGCAATGGCCGCCACGGCACCGCCTGCACGGGCATCGGCCAGAAAGGCGTTGGCATCAAAGCGCTCGCCCTTGAGCGCCACGAACAGGTCGCCCGCCTGCAGCGTGCGCGTGTCGGTGTGCACCCGTGCCAGCGGCGTGGTGGCATCGCCCACCAGGCGCGCCTGGGGAATGCGCTGGCGCATGCAGTCCAGTGCCTGCTGCAGGTTCATCATGCCCATGAGCTGGCTCCCCGGACGGCCAGCGCTGCCTGCGCCTGCGCCATGTCATCGAACGGCCGGCGCACGCCAGCAGTCTCCTGGTAGTCCTCATGGCCCTTGCCGGCGATCAGCACCACGTCGGCCGCGTCGGCCTCGCCGATGGCCAGCGCAATGGCGGCGGCACGATCAGGCTCGGCACGCACGGTCTCGCCCGCAATCGTGCCCTGCAGGATCTGGTGCAGGATGGCCACGGGCGCTTCGCTGCGCGGGTTGTCACTGGTCACCACCACCCAGTCGGCATGGTGTTGCGCCACGGCGCCCATCAGCGGGCGCTTGCCGGCATCGCGGTCGCCGCCGCAGCCGAACACGCACCACAGCTGGCCGCCGCGCTCTTGCGCCAGCGGGCGCAGCGCCTGCAAGGCCTTGTCCAGCGCGTCGGGGGTGTGGGCATAGTCCACCGCCACCAGCGGCTGCCCCGGCGCCACCAGCCGCTGCATGCGCCCCGGCACGGGCTGCAGGCAGGCGCAGGCCTGCACGGCATGCGACAGCGGCACGCCCAGGCTGCGCAGCGTGGCCAGCACGCCCAGAAGGTTCAGCACGTTGTAGTGGCCGATCACTCGGGTCTGCAGCACCAGCCGCTCGCCCCCCTCCAGCACGGCGAAGCGCAGCCCTTGGTCACCCAGGGCAATGTCCTGCGCCATCAGCCGGGCCGGCCCCTGGGCGGAAACGCTCCACAGATCGAGCACGCCACCCGAGAGTTCGGCGTGCAGTTGCGCACCGGCGGGGTCGTCCACGTTGATCACGGCGGCCTGCAGGCCGGGCCAGTCGAACAGGGCGCGCTTGGCCTGCCAGTAGGCGGCCATGCTGCCGTGGTAGTCGAGGTGGTCCTGGGTGAAATTGGTGAAGACGGCCACGCGGATCGGCGTGCCCGCCAGACGCGCCTCGGCCAGCCCGATGGAAGAAGCCTCGATGGCGCAAGCGCCCAGCCCCTGGTCGGCATACTGGCGAAACGCGCGCTGCAGCCGCACCGGGTCGGGCGTGGTCATGCCCGTGGCCTCGAGGGCCGGCACGACACCCATGCCCAAAGTGCCTACCAGTGAACATCCCGCCTTGGCATATTGCTCTTTATTTGATAGCAAATTTAAGGCACCCGCCAGCCACCAGGCGGTGCTGGTCTTGCCGTTGGTGCCCGTCACGGTCAGCACGGCCAGCTGCTGTGCCGGGTCATCGAACCACTGCGCGGCAATCAGCCCGGTGGCGGCCTTGAGGCCCGGCAAGGCAGCGATATGCGCGCCCGTGAAACCGAACGCATCCACGCCCTCCTGCTCCACCAGGCAGGCCACTGCGCCCCGCGCCATGGCGTCGGCCACATGGGCGCGCCCATCGGTTGCAGCGCCGGGCCAGGCAATGAAGCCATCGCCCGGGGCAATGTGGCGGCTGTCGGTCTGCAAGGTGCCGGTGACGCGCTCGCGCAGCCATTGCACGGCGTCCTGGACAGAGGTCAGCATGTGCATCACAGCGACTCCTCCACCCCGTTGGTCACGATCTGCGGCTTGACGGCCATGTCCGGCTGCACGCCCATCATGCGCAGCGTTTGCTGCACCACTTCGCTGAACACCGGCGCCGCCACCAGGCCGCCATACACCTGGCCGGCGCTGGGCTCGTCGACCATCACGGCCACGATGATGCGCGGCTTGTCGATGGGGGCCATGCCGGTGAACCAGGCGCGGTACTTGCCGGCGGCGTAACTCTTTCCCACCTGCTTGCGGGCCGTGCCCGACTTGCCCCCCACCGAGTAGCCCAGGGTCTGCGCCTTCTGCCCCGTGCCGCCCGGGCCCGCGGCCATCTGCAGCATCTTGCGCACCTGGTCTGCCGTGCGTTCGGAAAACACGGGCACGCCAATGGCAGGCTGATCGCTTTTGAGCATCGTCGCAGGAATCACGCGCCCGCCGTTGGCAAATACGGTGTACGAGCGCGCCATCTGGAACAGGCTGGCCGACAGGCCGTAGCCGTACGACATGGTGGCCTGCTCGACCGGGCGCCAGGTCTTGTACGGACGCAGGCGACCGGTCACCGCACCGGGAAAGGCGAGCTGCGGCTTCTGGCCAAAGCCCACGGCAGAGAAGGTCTCCCACATCTCGCGGGCAGGCAGCTGCATGGCGATCTTGGTGGTGCCCACGTTGCTCGACTTCTGGATCACGCCCTCGACGGTGAGGGCACCGTAGTTGTGCGTATCGCTGATGGTGGAGCCAGTGATCGTGACACGCCCGGGCGCGGTATCGATGACGGTTTCGGGCTTGAAGCGACCCGATTCGAGCGCCAGGCCGATGGTGATGGGCTTCATGGTCGAGCCGGGCTCGAACACGTCGGTGAGCGCGCGGTTGCGCAGCTGCTCGCCGGTCAGGTTCTGGCGCTTGTCGGGCACATAGCTGGGGTAATTGGCCAGCGCCAGCAGCTCGCCCGTGTGCGCATCGAGCACCACCACGCTGCCCGCCTTGGCCTTGTGAAGGGCCACCTGGTCGCGCAGCTTCTGGTAGGCGAAGAACTGCACCTTGCTGTCGATGGACAGCTGCATGTCGCGGCCATCCACTGGGGGCACAGTCTCGCCCACGCCTTCGACCACGCGGCCCAGGCGGTCCTTGATCACGCGGCGCGAGCCGGCGCGCCCGGCCAGCTCGCTATTGAAGGCCAGCTCCATGCCCTCCTGGCCCTTGTCTTCCACGTTGGTGAAACCGACCACATGCGCGATCGACTCGCCTTCGGGGTACTGGCGCTTGTATTCCTTGCGCTGGTAAATGCCCTTGATGTTGAGGGCGGCGATTTTCTGACCTACATCCCAGTCGAGCTGGCGCTTGACCCAGACAAAGGTCTTGTCCTCGTCCGCCAACTTGGCGTTGAGTTCGGACAGGGGCATTTCGAGCAAGGCGGCCAGTTGCTTGAGCTTGGCGCGCACCTCGGGCAGGTCCTGCTCCACGTCTTCCGGGATGGCCCAGATGCTGGCGGCCGGGACGCTGGAGGCCAGGATGAGCCCGTTGCGGTCCAAAATCTTGCCGCGGTGGGCGGGCAATTCGAGCGTGCGCGCAAAGCGTACTTCGCCCTGGCGCTGGAAAAAGGCATTGCCGAACACCTGCACATAAGCCGCGCGCGCTCCCAGCCCCACGAAGCCCAGTGCAATCATCGCAACGATGAATTTGCTGCGCCACACCGGCGTCTTGCTGGCCAGCAAAGGGCTGGAGGTGTAGAGAACGCTGCGGCTCATGGCTGCGACTCCGACGCGGCCACCGGGTTTCTGGCACCGGCAGGATCGGCCACATACTGGGTGATGGCCGGGGTGGCCGTGCGCATGTGCAACTGCGCCCGCGCCAGTTTTTCCACCCGCAGTGGCGTGGCCTGGGCGCGCTTTTCAACCTGCAGCCGCTGGTGCTCGGTCTCTAGCCGGCGGGCTTCGGAAATGGCCCGGTCCAGCTGGGTGAACAGGCGGCGCGACTCATACTGCGTGTGCACCAGGTGCAACGCACTGGCCATCACCGCCACCAGCAGGACGAGACTGAGCCGGGTCACGCGGCCTCCGTGCGCTCGGCAACGCGCATGATGGCGCTGCGCGAACGGGGATTGGCCGCCACCTCGGCCGCGCTGGGTTTGATGCGGTCCAGTGCGACCAGCTTCATGACCTTGGGCGGGGCAAAAGGCGCACGGCGGTCGTACACCTCTTTGGAATGCTGCGCGATGAACTGCTTGACGATGCGGTCTTCCAGCGAATGAAAGCTGATCACCACCAGCCGCCCACCGGGCCGCAGCACCGACAGGCTGGCTTCTAGCGCGCGCTGCAGCTCTTCAAGTTCAGCGTTGATGAAAATGCGTAACGCCTGAAATGTGCGCGTTGCAGGGTTCTGGCCCGACTCGCGGGTCTTGACCGCACCAGCCACGAGATCGGCCAGCTCGGCGGTGGTTGCAAGGGGGCCGCGTTCCTCGCGCCGAGCAACAATCGCCTTTGCAATGGGGCCAGCAAACCGTTCTTCACCGTAGTCACGTATCACCTCCGCAATCTGTTGCACCTCGGCAGTGGCCAGCCACTGGGCCACACTCTCGCCGCGCGTGGTGTCCATGCGCATGTCCAGCGGGCCATCGAAACGGAAACTGAAGCCGCGCCCGGGGCTGTCGATCTGGGGCGAGCTCACCCCCAGGTCCATCAACACGCCAGACGCACTGCCTGGCGGCAAATCCGCCAGATGGCGAAAACCTTCGTGCCGAATGGAAAAACGCGCATCGGTGATGCGCGTTGCCTCTTGGATGGCCTCAGGATCCTTGTCGAACGCCACAAGCCGCCCTTGCGGCCCCAGCCGCAACAGAATGCGCCGGGAATGGCCGCCACGACCAAAGGTGGCATCCACCCAGGTGCCCGAAGGCTCAGGGCCCGCACCGCCCAGCAGCGCGTCCACGGCTTCATCGAGCAGGACGGTGGTGTGTTGCAGATCAGGGGTCACCACGGGCCTTAGAAAGAAAAATCCTTGAACACGTCGGGCATCTCACCCTGCATGGCCTGCGCCTCTTGCGCGTCGTACGTGGCCTTGTCCCACAACTCGAAATGGTTGCCCATGCCCAGCAGGATGGCGTCCTTGGCGATGCCAGCCGCCTGGCGCAGCTCGGGCGACACGAGCACGCGGCCCGTGGCATCCATCTCCACATCCATCGCATTGCCCAGGAAGATGCGCTTCCACCACTGGGCGGCCATGGGCAGCTGGCCAATGCGTTCGCGGAACTTTTCCCATTCGGGGCGCGGAAACACCATGAGGCAACCGTGGGGGTGCTTGGTGATCGTGAGCTGGCCCGCCGCCGTCGCGCTCAGGACGTCACGATGCCGGGTCGGCACGGACAGCCGACCTTTCGCATCGAGACTCAGCGACGAGGCACCTTGAAACACGGAACGCTTCCCCTACTCGGACCAGACCCCCTTGAACCCAAAAAATGGACTTCAAGGGCACTTTTCACCACTTAATTGCACTTTTTTGCACTGTAGCAGGAAAAGCGCTCCAAGCAAGGGCGCTTGCAATAAATTTTTGCAATGAAATCAAGGACTTAGAAGCGTTTTGCAAAGAAGAAAAACGCCAAAACCCGTTATCCGGCAAGCACTTAGAACGGCCTTCGCACGTGATTCATGAAGGCAGGACAAGCGCTCAGAGGATGTAGCGCGACAGGTCCTCGTCCTGGCTCAGAGCCTGCAGCCGCGCATCGACATAGGCGGCATCCACGGTGACCGTCTGGCCGGACAGCCGTGCCGCATCGAAGCTCACCTCATCCAGCAGCCGCTCCATCACCGTGGCCAGGCGGCGCGCGCCAATGTTTTCCGTGCGCTCGTTCACGTCAAAGGCAATGTGCGCCAGGCGTGTGATGCCTTCGGGCAGAAAGTCGAGTGCCACCCCCTCGGTCGCCAGCAGCGCCTGGTATTGCTTGACCAGCGAGGCATGGGTTTGCGTGAGGATGGCCTCAAAGTCCTGCACCGACAGCGATTGCAGTTCCACCCGGATCGGAAAGCGCCCCTGCAACTCGGGAATCAGGTCGCTGGGCTTGGACAGATGGAAAGCGCCGGAGGCGATGAACAGGATATGGTCCGTCTTGACCATGCCGTATTTGGTGGACACCGTGGTGCCCTCCACCAGCGGCAGCAGGTCGCGCTGCACGCCCTGGCGCGACACGTCGGAGCCACTGGTCTCCTGGCGCGCCGCCACCTTGTCGATCTCGTCGATGAACACGATGCCGTTTTGCTCGGCATTGGCGATGGCGCGGGCCCGGATCTCCTCCTCATTCACCAGCTTGCCGGCCTCCTCCTCGGTGAGCAGCTTCAGGGCCTCGGCGATCTTGAGCTTGCGGGTGTGGCGCTTGTCCTGCCCTATCTGGCTGAACATGCCGCGCAACTGCTCGGTCATCTCTTCCATGCCCGCAGGGCCCATGAGCTCCACCTGGGGGCGGCTCTCGGCCAGGTCGATCTCGATGTCCTTGTCGTCCAGGCTGCCTTCGCGCAGCTTCTTGCGAAACACCTGGCGCGCCGTGCTGTCCGTGGCCGGCTCGGCGCCCGCCGCCGCGCGGGCCGGCGGAATCAGCACATCCAGAATGCGCTCTTCGGCCGCATCTTCGGCGCGGGTGCGCACCTTCTTCATTTCGGACTCGCGCGTCTGCTTCACGGCCATTTCGGCCAGGTCGCGGATGATGGCATCCACATCCTTGCCCACATAGCCCACTTCGGTGAACTTGGTGGCCTCCACCTTGATGAAAGGCGCGTCGGCCATGCGCGCCAGGCGGCGCGCGATCTCGGTCTTGCCCACCCCCGTGGGCCCGATCATGAGGATGTTCTTGGGCGTGATCTCCTGGCGCAGGCTGCCTTCGACCTGCTGGCGGCGCCAGCGGTTGCGCAGCGCAATGGCCACGGCGCGCTTGGCGCTGGCCTGGCCGACAATGTGGCGGTCGAGTTCGGAAACGATTTCCTGGGGGGTCATGGACGACATAGGGCTAATCCGGATCAAAAATGGCTCTAGCGCTTATCAATCAATCACTGATAGCTACTAATAAAATAGCAAAATAACACACACCGTCACAGCGTCTCGATGGTGTGATTCATGTTGGTGTAGATACACAGCTCGCCAGCGATTTCCAGCGACTTCTTGACGATGTCCTGCGCGGACAAGTCGGTGTTCACCAGCAGCGCCTTGGCGGCCGAATGCGCATAGGCGCCTCCCGACCCAATGGCCACGATGCCCTGCTCGGGCTCCAGCACATCGCCGTTGCCGGTGATGATCAGCGATGCGCTGGCATCGGCCACGGCCAGCATCGCCTCCAGGCGGCGCAGCACGCGGTCAGTGCGCCAGTCCTTGGTGAGCTCGATGGCGGCGCGAGTGAGGTGCCCCTGGTGCTTTTCCAGCTTGGCCTCGAAACGCTCGAACAGCGTAAAGGCGTCTGCCGTGGCGCCGGCGAAGCCCGCCAACACCTTGCCATGGTAGAGCTTGCGCACCTTGCGCGCCGTTCCCTTGACGACGATATTGCCCAGGGTGACCTGGCCATCGCCACCAATGGCGACCTGCAAGCCCTGGGGAGTCTGGCGGCGCACACTCAAAATGGTGGTGCCGTGAAAAACGGGATGTTGGCTCGATGATTCCATAGCCGGGGCAGATGGGGACTGCAGCGCCATTTGCAAGACGGCTGCCTGGCTGATACGGATTTTCCGTCAACCGTCAACGAGCGTTGGTTCGCCTCGCCGTGCTACGGCGCGGTCTTCGGTTTCACGCTGCGTTACCCGGCTGCATGCCCCCCCGTACAGGTAACTTCGCCGATTCAGCCTTTGCGCGGAATGACCCAGGCGTGCTCGTTGACGCCGATGACATTGAAGAAGATCGCCACCAGCCGGTGCAGGTTGTGAAACTGCACCACCTGGCCGCGGGTCTGCTGCTCGGCCGCCCAGTTGAGCACCGATCCGGTGGCGCCGAAATCGATGCGGATGAGCCGGTCGCAGGCAATGACCAGGGGCTCACCGGGGCGCAGCAGCGGCAGGAAGGACTCCAGCAGCGGCGTGACGTCGCCATCGATATAGCCACTCAAGGCCGCAGTCCGCCCCCCTTCGGACGCCACCACCGCCTTGGGATCGGCCGCCTCCCGGGCCAGCAGATCATGTCCGGCGGCTGGCGCACCGGATTCGGCCGCGTGTTCGCTGTCTAAATACCCGCAGCGCGGCGCGCTCCACGAGGGCGGCGAAACCTCGTAGGTCACGCAGTAATCGAGCGCAACCAGCTCGAACTCGTCAGGGCGGCCCATGAACCGCAGGGCCGCCATGCGCAGCCGCCACCATTCGGGACTGTTGGACCGGTCGCCCGACGCGGTCTTGCTCTCCAGCAGGGCATTGAGCGCAGACACGCCCGAAAACACAAACTGGCCGGTGCGATCGGCCCACTGGGTGAACTGGTCGGCCAGCAGCGGCACGGCCGCCTCATCGATGGCGGTCAGGCGGCCCCATGACAAGGCCCATGGCGATGCAGCACGCGCCAGCGCGGCCTGCAACGCGGCCACCGATGACACCGCCAGGGTGGCGGGCGCGGCCCAGCTGAAATCACGCTGCGCAGCCGCAGCCGCAGCC
>Ga0116174_10001517_pt1 | contig 20934 bp, 13 predicted proteins | sample AD_UKC087_MetaG_FD_89801 | JGI IMG/M metagenome (GOLD analysis project Ga0116174, IMG submission 89801) | Active sludge microbial communities of municipal wastewater-treating anaerobic digesters from USA - AD_UKC087_MetaG | ecosystem: Engineered > Bioreactor > Anaerobic > Digestate | place: USA...
CTGCCATCCTCGGTATGAGCGAAAAGGAAATAGCCGCCAAATATGATGATATTGTTGCCTTCGCCGACATCGGAAATTTTCTGGAGCAGCCTGTTAAAACCTATTCCAGCGGCATGAAAATGCGCCTGGCTTTTGCGGTGCAGGCTTTTATCGATCCGGAAATACTGATCATCGATGAGGCTCTTTCTGTCGGTGGCGGTGCCTTCCAGATGAAATGCATGCAGCGCATGCGCGAAATGATCGAGCAGAAAACAACGATCCTGCTGGTCAGCCACAGTTTACAGACCCTGCGCTCTTTCTGTTCCCGGGTGATTTGGCTCGATCAGGGCCGGATTAAAATGGACGGTGACACACGTGAGGTAACCGGACGGTATAGTGAAGTGCTTTTCGGAACAGCAGTACAAAAGCAAAAAGAGAAGGCAGACCCGGAACAGAACATTCGCGAGGCAGGGCCATCCCCGGATTTTCCGGTAATAAACCTGGAGACAGCATCCCGAACGGAAACACTGCGAAGATGGGGCAGCGGCGAGGCGAAGGTGACCGCTTTTTCACTTCATGATGACAGCGGGAAGATGTCAAAGGTCTACGAATTCGGCGTCACCCTCCAGCTCAATATAGAGGCTGAAGTAATCGATGAACTTCCGGATGCGTTTTTTTCCATGGCTTTTGCTGTAAAAAACCGGCAGGGTCTTGATATCATCTCTATCAGCACGGACCGGCTCGGTATTTTCACAGATCCGCCGGATACAGGAAGTAAAATCAAAGTGCGATTTACCTTTCCTCTGCAGATTGCACCGGGAGATTATTCGCTGGTACTTGCCATTGCCTATACCCATGAAGGCAGACGCACCTACATGGATTACGTTGAAAATGCCTGGTATTTTTCTATTCTTTCGGATCGGCCGCGCTACGGCATTTATGAGCCTGATGCAACAGCTGTTTTTTTAGACACCTGAATCTTGGGAGAAACGGATGGACACACAGCCCGGTATCAACTCTCCAGAGTATTGGGACCAGCGCTTTCAGCAGGATTGGTCCGCCAATGGAGGGGAATCCTATACCCGTGCCTACGGTGAACTGCTGAAAGAGCATCTGCCGGGATTTTTTTTTCAGGAAATGTGCAGAGAGCAAATGACTGTCTGTGATTGGGGCTGTGCAGAAGGCGAAGCGGTTGCGTATTTAAGTCAACTCTATCCCGAACTGGATATCAGCGGTGTGGATGTTTCCGCCACCGCTATCGATAATGCCCGGAAAAAATACCCATCGCTCAAATTTGCTGCGGAGAACTGGCTTGATCCGAACCGGGAGCTGCCCGCATACGATGTGGTTTTCACGTCCCATGTCCTTGAACATTTTGTGAATCCCCTGGAGATCATACAGCAGACACTGGCACGGATCGCCCGGACAATGATTATTATTCTGGTGCCTTATGCAGAAGATCTTGACAGAAAAGATCCGGAGCACTTTTTCCGCTTTTTTGACAGCAATCTGCCGGTCCGCTGGCCAGGCTGGGTCTGTACTCATTTTCAGGTGCTCGATACCAGAATGCGGGCAGGCTTATGCTGGCGCGGGCAGCAGGCGCTCCTTGTTTATGCGGAAGAGAACTGGGCAAAAAAAGCCAATCCAGCCCGATGCCTCAACAGTTTTCGCGGAGAGGCCGCTGCGCTTCTCCCTGAGGTGAAGTTGCTGGAACAGGAAAAACAGTTGCTGGAACAGGAAAAACAGTTGCTGGAACAGGAAAAACAGTTGCTGCGTGCACAGGAAGAACAGTTGCTGGAACAGGAAAAACAGTTGCTGGAACAGGAAAAACAGTTGCTGGAACAGGAAAAACAGTTGCTGCGTGCACAGGAAGAACTGGCGAAGCGGAAACTGGAAATACAGTACCTCCACGATGCCAATCTGATGCGTGTTAACGATACTTTGCGCTCAAAAATCAGCACTATTGAAGAAAACCTGAAAAAAGAAACCGCCGAGCATAAAAACCTGCAAAAAAAATACGCTTTGCTCAGCAATGACGCTGAAACACTTCAAAAAGAGCTGAAGGCACAAAAAGCAGAAAGCGCACAGTTTGCAAGCCGGAATGAGCAGCTCAGCCAGGATCTCGCCCGGGCAGAATCAAATTACCTTGAAACAAAAATGATCCTGCACTCGCCCGGGAAAATTGCGCTGTATTATTTACGTGCATTGAAAAGAAGGCTCGGGGCTGGATCTGAAAGCCCAGCGCAAAAAACACGCCCTCTTTCATCAGATGCCCCGCATACCGACGAGGAGCAAAGCGGCAGGATTCCTTCTGAAAAAACAGCTTCGTCAACATCCCCGAAAGCCACAGCACCTGAAGCAAAAGAAATTCGTGTCGCACCCGGAGCCCGTCAAATCCGCAATAAAGACAAAGCGTTGAAAGGTCTTACTGTTGCCTGCATTCTTGATACGTTTTCATATGCCTGCTTTGCGCCTGAGGCAAACTTTATACCTGTAACGCCTCATGACTGGCGGCAGACATTTCAGCAGGAAGAGATTGATTTTCTGTTTGTTGAATCTGCCTGGAACGGCAATGACGGTGCGTGGCAGTATCGGATCGCCTCTTATGCCAACCCTGCAGGAAACGAGCTGGATGATCTGATTCAATGGTGCAATACCCAGGATATCCCGACTGTTTTCTGGAATAAGGAAGACCCGCCGAATTTCGACCGCTTTATCCGGACTGCTGTCAAGTTTGATTATATTTTTACCACTGATGAAAATTGTGTGCCGGCCTATAGGGAAAAATGCGGACACGATCGCGTGTACCCGCTCATGTTTGCTGCGCAGCCTGCTATCCACAATCCGGTCGATGCGAAGTGGGGCTACAGGAGAAATGTCTGTTTTGCCGGTACTTACTATGCGGATTGCTTTCCGGAGCGGAGGCGGCAGATGGAAAACCTCCTGGCGGGCAGCGTCCCTTATGGTCTGGATATTTTTGACCGTATGCACGGCTATACCGGAGAAGACCGGAACCGTTATATATTTCCCGAGCAGTTTCAGCCTTATATACGAGGGCGGCGCAGCTACGAGGAAATGCTTGAAGAGTACAAAAGGTATCGGGTTTTTCTCAACGTGAATTCGGTACAGGATTCCCCGACCATGTTCGCCCGTCGTGTTTTTGAGCTGCTCGCCTGCGGAACGCCGGTTGTTTCCACACCCAGTCTTGGCATTGAAAAAATCTTCGGTGAACTTGTGCCTCAAGTTTCTACGGTCGAAGAAACCAGAAAAGCACTGGAACTTCTTGTGGAAAGTGACGAGGTCTGGCATCGCCGTTCCATTCAGGGAATGCGTAAAGTGATGGCGGAGCATTGTTATGAGCACCGCCTCGCTGAAATTGCAGCAAAGCTCGGTTCGGGATCTGCTCCTTTTAAACCAACAATTCATCTCATCCTTGAAGTGGGCGCAGGATTCCCCGAACGGATTATTGAAGAGATCCTGTCGCAACATTATCTTCCCAGCCGGATATTTATGTTTCAGGGAACACCGGGCGAGACTTTGCGCAAGAAAGCTTTTGAGCGATGGCTGGAAAAAACAGGCTGCAATGCGGAAGAATTTCCGTACAGTCTGTGCAGCGACGAAGAAGCGCATGAAAAAATCCGGACCGCTCTTACCGCCGCCGGTATCTCTGTTGCGTCTTATGAAAGAAAAAAGACAATTGAAAAATTACAGCAGGACAACAGCCAGGATTATTTTGCGCTTTGGGATGGAAAAAGTTTTTATGGCCCCCATCATCTGTCAGATTCTGTTCATGCGCTTCACTTTTCCGGGACATCCTGTGTCGGTATTTACTATTGCTTCCGGATTAATGGTATAGGAGAATTTTGCACACCGCCTCCTTCAGTTTATGACTGGAAGAATAGCAAATACTCAAAAAAGAACCCCCATGACGAAGGATTCGTTTTCCCGGCATCTATGGTGGGCAAGATGGAAGGTTTAGAGGAATTTTTTGTGGAAAGGCTCCCTGTAGATGAGCCTGTTGGCGTCACGGCGGACAGTATCATCCGTTATCCTTATGAGTTTGTTTATTCTTCACGAAACCCGGAACCTCTTCCCCATGAAATTCGTGCCCAGGTGTTTATCTGATCTTTTTAAATCATCTCCGAAGAAAACAATCCGGTCGGAGGCTGCCCGGCCTGTCCGTTTCCTTCTGGCGGGTCATGATCTTAAATTTACGGGTCCCTTTCACGACTATTTCTCCAACAACCCGCGCTACGAATTTCGCATTGATGAGCACCCGGGACACGAGATCGCTTCGGAAAAACAGTCCCGGGAAAGCCTGGAATGGGCCGATGTCATCTTCTGCGAGTGGGCTTTGGGAAATCTGGTATGGTATTCCAAACATAAAAAGCCCGGTCAGATGCTGCTTGCCCGGCTTCACAGCCAGGAATGGAACTATCGGGACCGGCTGGACTATATTTACAAAACGGACTGGAACAGAGTCGATAAACTGCTGCTGGTCACCCCTGTAATTTATGATCACATCATACAGGAATTTCCACAGCTTGGTCGGGGGAAAGCACAGGTACTGAACTGCCCTATTGATACAGATGCCTACGTTAAAGCAGGGCAAAGTGCCAGAAAAAAATATGCCCTGGGCTTTGTGGGCATGGTGCCTGCCATGAAGCGCCTCGATCTGGCATTGGAGATGCTGGAAATACTTCAGCGCGAAGTACCCGAGTTTTCGCTGCATATCAAAGGAAAACGCCCGGAAGAGTACCCCTGGATGCTGCAGCGCGAAGAAGAAATGCGCTGGTATGAAGGATTGTATTCAAAAATAAAAGAATTGAAAAACCCGGACAGCGTTATCTTTTATGAACATGGCTCTGATATGCCTGAATGGTATGCCTCTGTAAGTTTTCTTCTGTCAACCAGTGATCATGAAGGATGCCATCTGTCCGTAGCCGAAAGTATGCTGGCAGGCTGTGTGCCCAGCATTCGCAGTTGGGACGGTGCCAACCGTATTTATCCTCCCCGTTTCGTATGGTCGACACCTGAGGAAGGCGCCCAAAAGATACTTGCTCTGTTCGAAGAAAATGCCCGGGAAGAGGCTTCCGCTTTCAGCCGGACTTATGCGGAAGAGCGTTTTTCCCAAGGGCACTTATGCGAACAGGTGGACAGCATGATCATGCGGCATTTTGAAACTGTCTGGCCTGCCGTTGTTTCCGGAGAATGTCGGGAAATCAGCAGCCGTCTGTTGCCGAATATCCTTTTTGTCGGATATCTGGCTTCGTCGAGTCAGAGCGGCTACCGTATTCGCATCGAACAGGAAATCCGTGCGCTGGCACGGGCAGGGGCACGGATTCATTTTGCCTGCTGTCATCCCGAAATGAACTCAGCGGTGCTGAATGCATTGAAGGTCGAATTGGACGCCCTGCCCTGCCCGGTCTCCTTCCATAGGGCACCCTCTTTTTTTGATATGAAACTGACTGCTGCTGAGGTAAAAGCACTTCTGGACTCGCTGGAAGAAGTGCTTCAGAAAAAACGTATCGACATCCTCCATTGTGAAGCCTTGTATTGTGCGCGCATCGGCACCATGCTGAAAGAGCGGAAACCGGAACTGAAGCTTTTCTTTGATTGCCATGGTATTTCACCGGAAGAGGAGGCCATGGGCGGTGCTGCAAAGACACGAGTTGAGAAGGTGAATCAACTGGAAATGGAAGTGCTTTTCCGGACAGATCTGAACATCTTTGTGTCTGAAGCCATGCAACAGCACTTCAGAAATAAACACGCCTATGTCGGAGAAAATTACTGGATCCTGCCGTGCTGCGTGGCAGAAAGTCAGTTCGCCAGCGACCGCGAGGAAACTGAGCAAAGACTTTCTCTCCCCCAAAATGCTCTGATCCTTTCCTATGCCGGAACACTGGCGGCCTGGCAGTGTGGCGAAGAAATGCTCCGCCTGTTCTCACTGCTTCATCAGAAAGAATCCCGGCTTCATTTTCTTCTGTTGCTCCCCGAAAAAGAACAGGAAAAAGCCCGGGAGTGGCTTCATGACTATGGCGTCTCCGATGAGTCGGTGACCATGCTGGAAGCGCGCCATGATGAAGTGCCGCTGTACTTGCAGGAGGCTCATGCGGGCTTGTTATTGCGCAAGGAAGACCCCGTGAATCAAGTAGCTTCACCCACGAAATTCGGTGAATATCTCGCCGCAGGTCTGCCCGTATTACTCACGGAAGGCATCGGCGATTTCAGCGCATTGGTGGAAAAAGAAGGGCTGGGCATGATCGTGCCTTCGTCTTTGCTCGACACGACCGAGGCAAACGATGAAGAGTTGGAGCAGATCTTGCAGTTTCTGAAACAGACCGTATCAGGCCGGGACCAGATGCGACGGCGTTGCGTCCACTACGCCCGGACAGAGCTCCACTGGGAAAGACACGCTCATGACTTTCTAAAGGCTATTACACGCTGACTCTCAAGCTTTTCAGATTCCCTGACTCTTGTCCAGTCGTTCCCTGTAATGCTCTTCATAATAAGCTTTGAATTCCCCGCTCTTGATTTTGCGCCACCACCATTCATTTTCCTGATACCACTTGACGGTGAAGGCAATACCTTCGTCAAAATTCATTTTCGGCTCCCAGCCGAGCGCTTTTAATTTTGTGCTGTCTATGGAATAACGCCTGTCATGCCCGGTCCGATCTTCTATATACCGGATTAATGTATCCGGGCGGTTCAATAAAGAGAGCACTTTTCTGGTCAGTGTAATATTTTCCCGTTCATTTTCTCCTGCAATGTTATAAGCTTCTCCCGGCGTTCCTTTTCGGAAAGCGCAGTCGATGCCGGCACAATGATCCTCCACAAAAAGCCAGTCCCGCACGTTCCTTCCATCACCATACAGCGGAAGGGGCTCATTGTCTATAGCGTTGCTGATGAAAAGAGGGAGCACTTTTTCCGGGTACTGGTATGGACCATAAGTATTGGAGCCGCGGGTTATGATCACCGGCATGCAAAAGGATTCAAAATAGGAAAGCCCGATGAGTTCTCCGGAGGCTTTGCTTGCAGAATAGGGATTTCGCGGAAGGATCGGGGAATCTTCTTTGCTGGAGCCATCCGTAACGCTGCCGTACACTTCATCCGTAGAGACAAGCAAAATCCGTTCGAGATTCATTGCACGTGCCTGTGACAGAAGCGTATTGACCCCTCCTACATTCGTTGCAATGAAATCCGATGCGCCGCTCAAACTTCGATCCACATGGCTTTCCGCGGCAAAATGTACCGCGCCGTCACAGCCTTCCAATGCATGGCGGACATGCTCCGGATTATTCACGTCACCCCGGATGAAGGAAATGCGTGTTTCATCAAGCCCTTTAAGGTTGTCCAGATTTCCGGAATAGGTCAGTTTGTCCAGTACAACAACATGCTGATCAGGGTAGTTGCGTAATTGGGTTCGGACAAAGCAGGATCCGATAAAACCGGCACCGCCGGTGACGAGAATTTTTTGCATAGATTTTCTCCTGTGCAGCACTCGGAACTAAGGCGCATCGACACTGCGGCTTTAGCCGATTTTATAAAGGCGCATTTTGGCTTAGTTTTTGTTTTTGGCGTTTGACAAGAAAACGCAGGTAATCTCCATAGGCGCTGCTTCCCATTTTTTTGGCAGATTTTTCCACCGCTTTCAGATCAATCCATCCATTTTTAAAGGCAATCTCTTCCAGGCAGGCAATCTTTAAGCCTTGTCTTTCTTCGATAGCCTGCACAAACATCGTGGCATCAAGAAGACTCCTGTTGGTGCCGGTATCGAGCCAGGCAACGCCACGCCCGAAAACAGATACCTGCAGCCGCTGCTGTTCCAGATAAATGCGGTTTAAATCGGTAATTTCGAGTTCGCCCCGCTTGCCGGGTTTCAGATTTTTCGCCAGTGACACAACATCCGGACCGTAAAAGTACAGTCCGGGGATGGCAAAATTACTTTTCGGGTGCTCCGGTTTTTCCTCAAGGCTGACTGCTTTGTTTGAAGTATCAAATTCTACAACGCCATAGCGCTCCGGGTCGCTCACATAATAGGCAAAGATTAATGCGCCCTCCTGAATTTTTGCCGCTTTTTGCAGGATAGCAGACATGTTGTTTCCATAAAAAACATTGTCGCCAAGGACCAAAGCCACAGGTTCACCGCTGCAAAACTCTTCACCGATAATAAACGCATGAGCCAGGCCATGCGGTTGAGGCTGTTCGGCATAAGACAACTGTATACCGAATTGAGAACCGTCGCCCAAAAGCTTCTTGAAGAGCGGAAGATCGTGAGGCGTAGAAATAATCAGGATGTCACGGATGCCCGCCAAAAAGAGCATGCTTAATGGATAGTAAATCATTGGTTTGTCGTAAACAGGGAGCAACTGTTTACTGACTGCCACAGTAATCGGGTGAAGCCGGGTTCCGGCGCCACCTGCCAGTACGATACCTTTCATCTTAAAATATTCCTTTGAGTACTTTACTTTTTTTTCGATTATAAAGGTCGTGCCTGAACATATCAAGCCAATGCGCTTACTTCGGATTGCTCCTCGTTTTCCAATGCTCAGGTTTAAGTGTGAAAAATCACCTTTGAACATTGTGCACTTGATGACAGGAATAAAGTATACTGTACTCAGAATTCTTTGGATTCGGATTTGTTCCTGAGTAAAGAAACGGGATCGCCGGGCAGGTTCACCGCCTTCCCCCGGCTTAACCTTTCCTGTATTGTATAAATTAGACGGAGATAGAGAATGTCAAAACGCGTTGTTCTCGTTACCGGCGGCGCTGGATTTATCGGCTCTCATGTCGTCGATGCTTTTATTGAAAAAGGTCATACTGTTATTGTGTTGGATGACCTTTCTTCGGGTAACTTTGATTTTGTGAATAAAGAAGCGGTATTTGTGGAAGGTGATATTCGTTCTCCGCAGATTGCCGAAATATTTGAGCAATACAGTCCTGACGTAATCTGTCATCATGCTTCACAGATTGATGTGCGCAAGAGCGTAGACGATCCTGCATACGATGCCGATGTCAATATCCGGGGGTCTTTGAATCTTCTGGAACTGGCTGTGGCGCATAAGGTTAAGAAGTTTATCTTTGCCTCTACGGGCGGTGCCATCTACGGAACCCCCGCCCAGCTGCCGGCGGACGAGCAGTGCATTCCCAGACCTGAGTGCCCTTACGGCACCAGCAAGTTCTGTGTGGAACAGTACATCATGCTGTTTTCCAGGATGTACAATCTTTCCTATACAATTCTCCGCTACCCCAACGTCTTCGGTCCCCGTCAGAGTCCGGAAGGCGAGGCAGGTGTCTGCTCAATTTTTGCCGGGCTTATGCTCGACGGAAACACGCCCGTCTTATATGGAAAAGGTAAGGCGTTTCGTGATTATGTGTATGTGGGCGATATTGCCGCTGCCAATCTTCTGGCCCTGGACAAAGGGGCAGGCGAGACGATCAATCTGGGTTCGGAAAAAGCGATTACCGTCAAAGAACTGTTTACGCATATAGCCCATCTAACAGAATACAAAGGGAAAGCCACTTTAAAACCTTTGCGTCGCGGCGAAGTGGAAGGAATTTATATTACCGGATCCAAAGCGGCACAAGTGCTGGGCTGGAAACCGGAAGTGTCTCTCAGTGATGGCTTGAAAAAAACAGTGGACTTCATCCGCGCGCAGAGGGAGAAAGAAAAAGCAGGAGATACTGAATAAGTGCTCAGGATTAATGGTCATTATTTTACGGTTTAAAATAGGAAGCTAAGCAGGAAACGGCAGAGTTCTAAAGACTGGAGAAGAAGTGTTCTGAATAGGGGATGCGTTCATGGCCGAATATGGACAATTGATAGTACTTAACGGCGCACAGGAAGGTCAGGTCGTTCCAGTATGTGAAAAGGTCACCATCGGGCGAAGCGAGTCCAATACGCTTCGCCTTACAGACCTGCAGGTTTCCCGTCGACATGCGGTTGTGCTCGGCAGCGGTCAGGGCGTAATCATCAAAGACCTTGACAGCGGCAACGGTCTTTATGTCCGTGGCGTTCGTGTTACGGAACAGCTGCTTGAAGATGGTGATATGATCCGCATCGGCAAACAGCAGATCCGCTTTGAGCAGAAGCAGCCGCAGGAATTGGGAAGTTGCAAGGCTCCTGTAGAAAAATCCGCTATTGAAGCACCCAGCAGCATCGAATCCAAAGAAGCAAGTGTTCTTTATAAGTCCTTTTTCCGCCCCCCCCATTCCTCTGCTTCCGCCATTGAATTGAAAGGTCTCCAGAAACGGCTGCAGGCTGTCTATATCGCCAATCAGGCAATTGCCAGCGAGCAGTCTCTCGATAAAGTGTTTCAAACAGTAATTGACCAGATTTTTTCTCTGGTGAAAGCACATAATGGCCTGATCCTGCTGAAACAGGACGACAAAACAGAACTTTCCGTGGAATTTGTGCACAACCGGGATCCGGAAACTACGGTTCACGTCAGTTCCAGTATCATTACCCGGGTCTTTGAGAATGGCGAAGCGATTCTGACCAATTCTGCCGCTGAAGGGATGGGCATGGGCGGCGGTGAAAGCATCATCCAGCAGAACATTTCTTCAAGCATGTGCGTCCCTCTGACCCATCAGTCAGAGTGCCTGGGCGTAATTTATGTTGACAACCACGGTCTGGACAATGCATTCAATGACTCCGACCTGGAACTGCTCGTAGCCCTTGCAGCGTCCGCCGCATCAGCCATCAAAAACGCCCAGTATCTGAAACAACTGGAGCAATCCTATCAGGACACGCTGCTTGCTCTGGCGAATGCCATTGAATTGCGGGATCATTACACGGTCGGTCACACCTGGCGCGTGACCAATATTGCCATGGAAATGGCGCGTGAACTCGGATGGGACGAAGAAAAGATAAAAGAAGTTCAGACAGGCGGTGTTCTTCATGACGTTGGAAAAATCGCCGTAGATAACGCCATTTTATGCAAACCCGCTCCGCTGACCGAAGAAGAATTTGCGCAGATGAAAGTGCACCCGGAACGGGGCGCCGACCTTCTGCGCGATATAAAATTTTTGAAGCCCATGATCCCGTACTGCCTCTATCACCACGAAAAATGGGACGGATCCGGATACCCCTTCGGTCTCAAAGAAGAGTACATTCCTCAGGAAGGCAGGCTTGTGGCAGTGGCAGATGCCTTTGATGCCATGACAAGCACCCGACCATACCGAAAAGCAATGGCACCGGAACGCGCCCTCAATAAAATCATTGAAAAAAAAGGCACTCAGTTTGATCCGCTCATGGTGGACGCATTGGAAAAGGCGTATAAAAAAGGGAAAATAGAACAGATCCTTCAGGACTACCATAAAAGCGAGGCATGCAGTATTGCGTGCCCCTTCTGCAGCACCTATATCCGATTTGAGGAAAGCATCGAAGCCGGGTCGCAGATTCGATGCAATGTCTGCCACAAAACCATTTATCTGCTTCAGCAAAACGGACGCTTTTATGGAAATTTGACGCCTCCCAATGGTGTTGAGTAAAGAAACAGGTGTTGTCAAACCAATTACACCTGCCTGACGCGAATACGCTGTTGCAGTGTTCGCAAGCCCGCGCCCCTGAAGTGTATATTTTCAACGAAGTATAAAGGGAAATTTATGAGTACTTTGGATAAGCGCATGTTGCAGGACTGGCGCGAAGCGCTGGAAGCGCTGATAGACCAAAACGGGTCGGAAACAGCACTGCAGCTGCTGCGCACTCTGGAGCAGGATTTACACACAGAAACCGGGGTAAAGGCCTTTTCCGCCACTACGCCCTATGTCAATACCATTCCCCGGGATCAGGAGCCGCCTTATCCGGGCAATCGCGATCTGGAGCGTATTAACAAATCGCTCATCCGCTGGAATGCCATGGCAATGGTGGTACAGGCCAATCAGGCTTCTGACGGCATTGGCGGACATATCTCCACATATGCATCAGCAGCAACTTTATACGAGGTTGGCTTTAACCATTTCTTCGGCGCCAAATCCGACACCTACAGCGGAGACCAGTTGTTTATTCAAGGACACGCCTCGCCCGGCATCTATGCCCGCGCTTTTCTTGAGGGCCGCATTTCTTCTGAACTTATGGCAAATTATCGTCGAGAGCTGAAGCCGGGCGGTGGGCTCTCCTCTTATCCCCATCCCTGGCTGATGCCGGATTTCTGGAGTTATCCCACCGTAAGTATGGGTCTTGGCCCGATCATGGCAATTTATCAGGCACGCTTTAACCGGTATCTGGAAAATCGCGGACTGAAACCCGCCAATGGAGGACACGTCTGGGCATTCCTGGGTGACGGAGAAACAGACGAACCTGAATCACTGGGTGCCATAACGCTGGCTGCCCGCGAGCGGCTGGACAATCTTATCTTTGTGATCAACTGCAATCTTCAGCGCCTGGATGGACCGGTCCGCGGGAACGGCCAGATTATCCAGGAACTCGAAGGCCTATTCCGGGGGGCAGGCTGGAATGTGATTAAAGTACTCTGGGGCAGTGAGTGGGATCCTCTCTTTGAATCGGATACAGAGGGTATTCTCCCACAAGTGCTGGGCTCCATTGTAGACGGCGAATATCAGAAATTCAGTGTGGAATCAGGCGCCTATATCCGCAGGAAAATGCTCGAAAAAGATGCGCGACTGGCACCGTTTCTGGATAGGCTCAGCGACACGCAAATCCGGAAGATCCAGCGCGGAGGGCATGATCCCGTAAAAGTATATGCGGCGTATCATCGTGCCATCCACCACAAAGGGCAGCCTACGGTGATTCTTGCCAAAACAATCAAAGGCTACGGCCTTGGTGAAAGCGGAGAAGGCAAAAACATAACGCATCAGCAGAAAAAACTGAATGAAGAGGAACTGTGGGAATTCAGAGGACGCTTCGGCATACCGATTTCTGATGAAGAAATTGCCTATGCACCTTTCTATCGTCCCTCTGAAGACAGCCCCAGTATGAAGTATCTCAAAGAAAAAAGAGATGCCCTCGGCGGCTGGCTTCCCAGGCGGATCGTCAATGTCGCACCGGTAAGAAAACTCGAAGACAGCATGTTCGAAGAATTTCAAAGCGGATCGGAACGCCCTGTCTCCACAACTATGGTTTTTGTCCGCATCCTGATGAAACTGCTTCGCGACCCTGATATCGGCAAACTGATTGTGCCCATTGTGCCCGACGAAGCGCGCACCTTCGGCATGGACGGTCTTTTCAGGCAGTTCGGTATTTACTCCTCCATCGGACAGCTATACGAGCCTGTGGATGCAGAAAACCTTCTGTATTACAAAGAAGCGAAAGACGGGCAGATTCTGGAAGAAGGAATTACTGAAGCAGGGGCGATGAGCTCTTTTCTTGCTGCCGGAACAGCCTATGCCAGCCACGGCATCAACGCCATTCCTTTCTTTGTTTATTATTCCATGTTCGGGCTGCAGCGGGTCGGAGATCTTGTCTGGGCCGGCGGAGACATGCGTGCCCGCGGTTTCATGGTCGGCGGCACCTCCGGAAGAACCACACTTGCCGGAGAAGGATTGCAGCATCAGGATGGAAACAGCCATCTCCTTGCCATGCCCGTACCCAATCTGCACGCCTATGATCCGGCATTTGCTTACGAACTCGCTGTGATCATTCAGGACGGGATCCATCGCATGTACACCTTGCAGGAAGACTGCTTTTATTATGTGACGATCGGTAATGAAAGCTATGCCATGCCGCCAGTGCCCCAACGGGAAGGTATCCGCGAAGGGATCCTGAAGGGGATGTACAAATTCAGGCCTGCCGAAGAAGTCATGGACACCGGCGAGGCAAAGCACAAAGCCGTACTCCTTGGCAGTGGTGCTATTATGAATGAAGTGCTGAAAGCCCAGGAATATCTTTCCACCCATTATAAGGTTGCTGCGGATGTCTGGAGTGTTACCAGCTACAAGGAACTTAGAAACGACGGCATGGCAGCAGATCGTCATAACATGCTGCATCCCGAAGGCCCGAAAAAGAAAGCCTACGTCACTCAATGTCTGGAAAATGAAGCTCCGGTGGTTGTTGCCGCTTCAGATTATGTAAAAATGCTTCCCGACAGTATCGCACGCTGGATCCCGCAGGGGATCACCAGTCTGGGCACAGATGGCTTCGGCAGAAGTGAAACAAGGCAGTCTCTGCGTGACTTTTTCGAAGTTGACTTCCGTTTTGTTACACTTGCAACCTTGAGTGCCTTGATGGAACGGGGTGAACTTCCACAGGAAACCGTGGTGAACTTCATGAAAACCGTCGGGATCTCCTCTAACAAGCCGAACCCTCTGTTCAGTTAAACTTTTGTGGCGTATTCCACTTGAAATAGAAGGGAAATTTGCATGCTAACTGAATTTAAGATGCCGGAACTGGGTGAGAACGTCAGTGCCGGAACCATTGCCCGTATTTTAGTCAACATAGGCGATGCGATTGCCGTCGGGCAGAATGTATTGGAAGTGGAGACGGATAAGGCCGTTGCCGAAATTCCAAGCACCGTGGCAGGAGTCGTCCGGGAAATCCGTGTAAAGGAAGGACAGAAAGTGAATACCGGCGCTGTGCTTTTTACACTGGACAGCGACAGCGCCGCCCGGCCGGCAGCGGCTGCAAAAGAAGAACAGCCCGTTCCGGCACAACCGGCTGCACCGACGGCAGCGCCGGCAGCACCAAAAGAAGCGCCGGCCCCGGCCACTGCGCCGAAGTCGCCCGCCCCGGCAGCCGTACCCTCTGTGGCGCAGGGAAAAGTGCGTGCAGCACCGTCGACGCGACAGTTCGCTCTCAATAATGACGTGGATTTATCGCTCGTTCCTTCCGGCGACGGCTCCGGCAGAGTGACCACTCAGGATGTAAAAAACTACATTGCCCTGCGTGACAGCGGAACTCCGTCCGCTCCTGCTGCAGCTGCTGAAAAGGAGGCTCCTGCTCCGGTATCTGCTTCTATTACTGCGGGCGAAAGCGGCGTCGATACATGGGGCGCCGTTGAAGTGCTTCCTCTTAGCACTTTGAAAACAAAAGCCGCCGTGCACCTTACCTCATGCTGGCAGACCATCCCTCATGTAACCCATTTTGATAAAGCGGACATTACTGAGCTCGAAGCTTTCAGACAGGCATCTGCACGCAAGGCGGAAGCCCGGGGCGTTCGTCTTACCATTACCGCTTTTCTTATCAAAGCATTGCCGGAAGTACTGAAACGTTTCCCGACCTTCAATGCATCCATCGACATGGACAATCTGCAGCTCTCGCTGAAAAAATATTACAATATCGGCGTGGCAGTGGACACTGAAAACGGTCTGCTTGTACCCAATATCCGGTCTGTAGATCAGAAAAATGTGACGGATATTTCCGTTGAAATGGCTGAACTGGCGAAAAAAGCACGGGACAGGAAACTGACTCTGGAAGAAATGCGGGGCGCCACCTTTACTGTGAGCAATCTCGGCGGCCTCGGCGGTTATGCATTCACACCCATTATTAACGCTCCGGAAGTTGCTATTCTCGGCGTTTCCCGTTCAGTGGTTGAGCCGGTCTATCTGGACGGTGAATTCCAGCCCCGGCTCATGCTGCCCCTCAGTCTGTCCTATGACCATCGTGCAATCGACGGCGCGGATGCGGCGCGTTTTCTGCGCTTCCTCTGTGATGCACTGGCACAGCCCTGGCAGCTGCTGCTGGGTGCATAAGCAGCAAAGGTCTTTGTTCCCTCCGGAGGCGGCTTATTTCAGAATGCCGCCCCGGCGGGAGCTCAGCCGAATCCCCTGAAGCAGCATGTTCAGGTCTTCCGGATTGTCGGAAATATCCATGCCTACCTCTTTAGTAATCAGGCCGGATTTAATCAGATCATGCAGGCTGTCATTGAAGCTTTGCATGCCTGCTTCCCTTCCGCTGGCGATGACGGTATCCAGCTGGAGTATGCGGTTTTCCTTGATGATCATCCTTGCTGCAGGATTAACCACCAGCACCTCGCAGGTAGGCACACGGCCGATTCCGTCCGCTCTGGGCAGCAGGCGCATACACATGATCCCGCGCAAATTAAGCGACAACTGTGAGCGTATCTGATCATGATGTGTTGAAGGGAAAAGATCAATAATGCGGTCGATGGTCTGCACCACATTGGTTGTGTGCAGTGTGGTGAAAACCAGATGCCCTGTTTCCGCCGCACTGATTGCGGCCTGAAAAGTTTCCAGATCACGCATCTCGCCCACAAGAATCACATCCGGATCCTGGCGCATCATCGCTTTTAATGCCGACGAGAAATCTCTCGTGTCCATCGCAATTTCGCGCTGGCTTATCAGTGCTTTTCTGTCCTGATGCAGATATTCAATGGGATCTTCGATCGTGACAATATGGCATTTCCGGCGTCGGTTAATGTAATCCACGATGGAGGCAAGGGTGGTTGTTTTTCCGCTGCCCGTCGTACCGGTAAACAACACCAGCCCGCGCTGCATTTCTGCAAAAGTGACCATAGCAGGCGGCAGGTGCAGCTGCTCAAAAGTCTGAATAGTGGTCTTGATGCGCCGCATAACAATGGAAATATAACCGCGCTGGCGGAAAATATTGACACGGAAGCGACCCACCCCTTTTTCTGTATAAGACACATCCACTTCACCCCGCTTGACAAAATACTGCTTCTGATCCTCATTCAGCATAATGTCCAGTATAATGTCCATCATTTCTGCGCTATAAGCTTCTGTGTCCACCGGTGCCATTTCGCCATCAATGCGAAGCCAGGGAGGGCTGCCGACTTTCAGATGTACGTCTGAGGCATCCCGCTGGACACATCGCTGCAGTAATTTTGAAAACTGCTCTTTCATGGCTTGATCCTGCTGTTATATTGTTTTTGCAAGAAAGGAGGGATATTCACATCGACACTGCTGATCGTGGAAGCCGGCTGCTCCTGAAAAAATTCTGCTTCTTCATCAGATGCCAGGGCAAAAACACTTTCATCTTCAGCAGCCGGAACTTCTTCTGCAGCTGGCATTTCTTCAGCAACAGACGTTTTTCCGTGCGTATACTCCTTTGCTGACGACGTCTCAGGCGCCGCCGGGGCTGTTGCGGAAGTGAGTTCCGGAACAGATGCGGGTGCAGACTGATACTCCGTGTGGTCCTGATGCGGAAATCCTGACGCAATCACTGTTATCTGAATCTCTTCCCGGTCTTCCGCATCCACCACATTACCCGTAATGATTTGCGCATCCGGACTCGTATTCTGCCTGATATACGTATTTGCGGCGGTAACTTCAACGATCCGCAGATCTTTGCCGCCCCGTATATTCACGATAACACCGTGGGCTCCCTGGATATTGGACTGATCCAGCAGAGGGCAATTGATAGCCTCTGCAGCAGCTCTGATGGCGCGATTCTCGCCGGTGGCGACACCGATACCCATAAGGGAGCGTCCTCCCGCACCCATAATCGTGCGAACGTCCGCAAAGTCAAGATTGATCAGACCTGGCACAGTAATCAGTTCAGATATTGCACGCACGCCGTTATGGAGCACCTCGTCACCGTGGCGGAATGCCTCTACAAGAGACATGTTGGCATCGCTCAGCTCGGCGATGCGGTCATTGGGAACGACAATGAGCGTGTCCACTTCTTCTTCCAGCTGTTTCAGACCTTCAAGCGCGTTTTTCATACGCAGCGTTCCCTCAAAATCAAAGGGAAGGGTGACCACGGCAACCGTCAGCGCACCCACTTTCCGTGCCTCCTGTGCCACCACCGGTGCAGCTCCTGTTCCTGTCCCACCGCCCAGGCCCAGTGCCAGAAAAACCATATCCGAGCCCTGCAGCATGCTGTTAATCTCATCGCGGTGTGCTTCCGCCGCTGCCCGGCCGACCTCAGGCTGCGCACCGGCGCCCAAGCCGTTCCCCCTCCCGATCTGCAGCCTGTTCGGTGCCAGAGACTGCTGTAAATCCTGTGCATCCGTGTTGATCGCAATGAAATCAACGTCGGACATGCGGGCATTGATCATCCGGTTTACCGCATTGCCTCCTCCGCCGCCTACACCGCACACTTTAATGACAGCCGTCTGATCAAAAGTTTCAAATGTGTTTTTGTCTGGCATCGTCTTTTCTCCTTCTGAAAGACATCATTTACCGACCCGTATCCGCCACTATCTGCAAACCAGATCTGCATCAAAACGCAAATCCAGATAACACTCGCAGGGAAGCTCGCCGTGGCGGTCTTCCCAGAGAATACTCAGGCGTGTCGCCTGCTTTTCGAAATCGGAGCGTCCCCAACGGATTTCATAAGGAATCTCCTCAAAAAACATACGCAAAAGAGTGGTGCTTTCGGCAGACAACTCGGAAAGCGTAAGACTGTCCGACAAGGGAAGCCGCACAAAAGCGTCCCACAATGATAGCGCCGTCATAAGTTCCGGGCTTTCAATCTGCGTGCCAGGCACTCCTACATTCAACAGAGGCAGGTTGGTGATCAGAGGACCGGTATGCAGAGCAAACCCGGACAGTTCGCGCAGAATATAGCCCTCCCGGTCAATCTCAAAAAGACGGTTGTGCATAAGCACGCAGGCGAAGGCCTTGCGCTCTGTTACCCGGATCAGAATTTGCCACGGGTACCTGATGTGCACTTCGCAATGTTTGATATAGGGAATTTTCTCGATTCTCTGTTTTGCCGCCTTCTGATCAAAATTCCATGCTGTAGTTTCGGCGGTAATCCCTGCAGCGTCCCGAATCTCCGCCTCGTCCACCATGTAAGTGCCTTCAAACAAAATCTGATTTATCGCTAAAGCATCTTTGACAGCCTGGGCAATATCGCAATCTGAATTCTTGATCCATAGGTACCCGAAGATCATGATAATTATAAGCAGTGCTGCAAGTCCGCATATTGTTTCTATACGAATGCGAGAGTACCAGCGCCGGGCTGGCGCCGGTTTTGGAGCAGCAGATGAAGATTTTTTCTTAGGTTCTGCCATATCCCCTCTCTTTCTCCACTCCTTCCAGACTTTCAAGAATGGCTGGGGCAATGCAATTAACATCGCCTGCACCCAGCACCAGCACCATATCGCCGGCAGTTGCAAAACGTGCTATTTCTGCCGGAACTGCATGCATGTCGCGCACAAGCTCCACGTGAGAAGCGCCCAGTGCACATGCCGCATCCACAATCAGCCCCGCGTCCACGCCGGGCAGTGGCTGTTCGCGAGATGGGTAAATATCTGTCACCAGCGCCCGATCCGCCTGAGCCAGAATCCTCGCAAAGTCTTCACAGAAAAATTTAGTGCGACTGTAAAGGTGAGGCTGAAACACGCATACAATCCGCTTCGGTTCCAGCCAGCGGGCTGCTTCCAGAGTGCTCGCGATTTCGGTCGGGTGGTGTGCGTAATCTTCAATCACTTGCACTCCGGCAGCTGTACCGCGCCACTGCAGGCGGCGGCGCACCCCGTCGAACTGGCGAAGACCTGCTGCTACCGCAGCAAAGCGCATGCCCAGACACAAACCAACAGAGCATGCCGCCAACGCATTCTGTATGTTGTGACGGCCCACCGCCTGAATCTCCACCGTACCGAGAAATCCCTCCTGGCCGAAACGGTTGTCATGGCTGATGACATCAAAAAGCGTACGAAAGGGGCTCATGCCACCGTCACCAAATTTCTTTTCCGCAACGGAACCTTTGCGGATATTGACCCCCTGAAGTGCGGCATCTTCGTTAAGGCCGTAGGTGAGCGTGACTCCCTCGATTTCGGGCAGGATATCCCGACAGTTCAGATCGTCGCCACACAGAATGGACTGGCCGTAAAAAGGAACTCTATTGCAGAAGTCCACAAAAGCCCGTTTGATCCGGTCAAGGGTTCCATAATATTCAAGATGCTCGGCATCGATGCTGGTCACTACCGCAACAGTCGGATGGAGCTTCAGAAAAGAGCCGTCATGTTCGTCCGCTTCCGCTACCAGGTAATCCCCGGCGCCCCACCGTGCATTGGTGCCGCTCCGGTGCAGAATACCGCCGACAATGGTTGTGGCGCCGATATTGGCGCTGTCCAGAAATGCGCTGATCATGGACGTGGTGGTCGTTTTGCCGTGCGTACCGGCGACAACTACTGCATGGGGCTTCAGCCGGATAAGGTCAGCAAGCAGTTCGCTGCGGTGCAGTACCGGAATACCGCGCTGCCGTGCCGCCACGATCTCCGCATTATCTTCGGAAATGGCGGCAGACACGACTACAATCTCCGCATCACCCAGATGCTCGGCGGCATGTCCCCTGTGAAACGTAAGACCAAATTGCTCCAGCCGCTGGACAATGGAAGAATGCTGTACGTCCGATCCCGACAGCTCATACCCCAAATTCAGCAGAATCTCGGCAAGACCGCTCATGCCGATTCCGCCAACACCGATAAAGTGCACTTTTCTCCGGGGACCATTAACAGCTTGCATGACTCTTTATCCCATATATTGTGGTTTTTCTATTATACCACAAGATAAACCACAATAAAAAGGGGTAATTTAGTGAACAAATGTACCTCGCAGCCCGCTTGGGCTAAGAAGCATGTCTTCAGAGCGCATATAATAATTCCAAAAAATACGGGAGTGACGGTGCTTGATTGTATCCGGGGGGCAGGCTGTGGATAATACAAGCAAGAAAAAAAATATCAAGCAGATCAGGCGTGCAAAAATTAAATCGCCTCTTTAGCAGAGCACAAAAAAATGGCAGCCATTGAACTTTCCTTTACGGCATGGAAACCGTATCCCGCACCCTGGCATTTTCTTCATACGCTTGCCGCTGCCCATAAGAACTCTCCATTGCTGAAAGGCGACGGCCCATTGAAACCGGAAACTTCCCGGCATTCCCGCCACTTCCCCGGCATTCCTGCTCCTCCCTCCGTCATTCCTGCGAAGGCAGGAATCTTAAGCCGGGTATAAACGTCTTTGCTTCACAGGGTTTCATTCCACACCAAAACCAGTGGACATAGTGGACACAGTGGACTGTGCATTCGGGGTATGTCCCCAGCCTTATTTCCTGCCTGAGGCTTAATATAA
>Ga0116174_10001519_pt1 | contig 20923 bp, 18 predicted proteins | sample AD_UKC087_MetaG_FD_89801 | JGI IMG/M metagenome (GOLD analysis project Ga0116174, IMG submission 89801) | Active sludge microbial communities of municipal wastewater-treating anaerobic digesters from USA - AD_UKC087_MetaG | ecosystem: Engineered > Bioreactor > Anaerobic > Digestate | place: USA...
CCACGCCCGCGCCTGCTTCGCCCAGCACGTGGGCGCGCGCGCCGGCGTCCAGGTAGGGGCTTTGGGCCGGGCGCACGGCGCCGGAGGCCAGGGCGAAGGCGACCGAGGGCATGGGGCGGCGGTCTTCGGCCGCGGTTTCGGCCAGGGCCTCCTCGCAGACATGGTAGTCCTCGAAGAGGTAGCGGCACGAGTCGCATTCGGCCATGTGGGCCATTATCCGCTCGCGCTCCGATTCACTGTCGACGAGCCCCTCGGCGAAGGCCATCACGCTCTCGGCCATATCGTCGCGGCAGGGAGGGGCGTCGAGAATTTTCTGAAGGCGTTTTTCGTCCATGGCCCCTCCTAAGCGAACTCCATGTCGGGATAGCGCTTTTTTGCCGCGGACCGCATGAGCTTTTTAGCCTTCGCGTAGTGCTCGGAGACGGTGGACTGCCGGAGATTGAGGGCGCGCGCCACATCTTCCTGTTTCATGCCGTCGAGGGCGATCATGGTGAAGATGAGGGCCTGCTTTGCGGGGAGATTCTTCGCTTCGGCCCTAACGAAGTCGAGCGCCTCGCGCTCCTCCAGTTCGCGCTCGAACCCGGCCCGCGAAGGCCCGACCTCCGCTCCTTCATCGTACTGTTCGGTTTTTTCTCTATGGGAGCGGATCCTGCGCAGATGGTCGTAACAGGCGTTGCGTATCATCCGGAACAGAAAACCCTCCACCGGCGATTCCCCGCGATACGAGCGCAGGGCGCCTTCGAGGATTTTTATGTATATCTCCTGCCTGATGTCGTCGATGTCATGCTCGCAGGCAAGGCCGCGGTACTTGCGCGCAAACCCGTCGACGCACTTTCGTATGAACGCGTCGTGCTTCGCTATTGCGGCCCTGGCGTCGCGGTGGTCCGCGGTTTCCCCGGAACGGTCGGATTTCATCGGAAGAAGGCTGTGGCTCCCACAGTGATGGAACAGTGTGATCATCGAATATATCATCCGTCAACCCTTTTACCCGGTGCGAGGGACACCCCATGCGTACGCATGCATGCCCGCGCCTCACATGGTATGACGGCCCATGCCATGGGAATATCGGCAAAAAACGCGCGGTACGCGCAAAATGCTTGAATTTTACACTCGACGGGCGCAGGATAGGCGCGAACCGTTCAATCCCATAAACAGAAAGGAAGCACCCTATTGATCGAGCAGAGGCCGGCGCACGCCGTCGATCCGGAACTCACAGGGCGCCTGAAGGCCGCGAAACGCAAGGAGCGCTTCAGGCTGTATTTCGACGAGGTCCGTCCGCGCATAACAGGAATCCTCCGGGAACAGCTTGAAGAGAAGGTCCGCTCCGGGCTTATACCCCGGTACGCCCGTCTGGCGCTCGCGCTGGGGCACAATCCCATTCCCTCGCTCATAGTGGCCAACGCCCTTTCGCCGCGGGAGCTCGTGCTGTTCCATCCCCCGCGCCACGGCACACTTCTGCGCGAAAAGGTGCTTCCCGCGCTCGACGCCTCAATACCGCGCGACGGAATAAGGACCATCGAGCTTTCCTCCGCCGATCACGACGCGAACTACGCGGTCATTCGCGAGGAGCTCGCCGTCCCCCGGAGCGGCTACACGCTGTGCGACATCACCGGCGGCAAGAAGATCCTTTCGGTGCAGCTCGGGCTCATCGCGCGCGAGCTGGGCCTCGACCTGTGCTATATAGACAGCGAGTCGTATATACCCGACTCGGACTTCCCCGAGCCCGGAAGCGAGTCGATCTACATCCACTCCCCGGACCGCGAGGGCCCCACCTCCATACGCATGGAGGCGGTGCCGCGCCTTACCGTATCGCTTACCCCCGGCGAGGTCGTTTTCAATTATGACGAATACGGCACCCCCTACAGGTTCACGTTGAAGGGGCTCAGCGATTCGATCGTCGGGACGGTGCGGGAGGAAATCGACTCTCTGTACGAACGGATCAACGCGAACATTCTGCGCGGCGACGACTCCGGGCGCGAGCTCGACGAGCTTGCCGGCCTTGTGCGCTCCATGCTCATGCCGCCGGGACTGGACGAGCGCATACGCGAGGCGCGCGACGGCCTGCGCCTGCATCTGGACACGGAGCTTGCCGGCATCCCCTGGGAGCTCGCGTTCAACCGGCTGTACGGCACCCCGCTTCCCGTGGCGCGCATGTTCAACCTCACCATGGACTACCGGCGCCCGGGTCCGGGCGCGCCCGCCAAACAGGGACTTCTCGTTATACGCGGCTCAGGCGAGGGGCTCCCGCGTTTCGACGAAATCGCCGCGCTGCCGGGCGAGCTTGCCGCGCGTTTCGGCCTTAAGGCGCGCGGAGTGCGGGCCGAATCGCGCGGGGCGCTCATTAAAGAACTCGGGGCGCGGCGCTACGACACCGTGCTCTATTTCGGCCACTCCGAATACGGCCCCGCCGATGAGAACACGGGATGGCGCTGCGAGAACGGCGAGATATTCAACTGCTCCGACCTGCGCTGTCTGGAGGCCGCGCCCCCGGACCTCATAATATCCAATTCCTGCCACAGCGCGCGCTCCATGCCCTTCGCGTCACATTCCTTCGCTCGCGGCGCGATTCGCGTCGGGGCGCGCGCGTACATAGGCACGCGCTGGTTTTTGGAGCTCGAGCGGAGCCGCGTGTTTCTTGAAGGCCTTACCGGCACCGCGCCCGCCCGGCAAACGCCCACGGCGCGGGCCTTTGCCCGCGCGCTCCGGACGCTTGAGGAGCGCTTCGGCGAACGCGACATATCGCTGTACAATTACGTGTATTACGGAAAGTGACCCCGCGCGGGCGCGCTTTCGGAAAAACAGAAAGGGCACAGCCATGAAGAAAATTCCGGCCGAAACCGCCGACCTGCTCTACGGCCAGGCCGGCGAGATCGACGCCGCATCGTACGACATCCCCCTCAAGCTGGACCGGTTTCGCGTACTGCTGGAGGAGCTCTTTCTGAACCTCACGCGCGATGAGCGCCTGTGCCTGGCCTCCGACAACGCCGGCCGCATGTATTTCATCTTCGACACATATTCCGTATCAAAAGACTTCCAGAAGGAACTCGTCGCACTGCGCTCCTATACCAATCTATTCCACCACCCCGAACACCCGGTTCCGGACGAGGAGAAATACCTTGTGTGTCTGAAGACCCTGTGCGGCGCGATCGAGCGCTTCTCGACGGTCGAACCGCCCGAAGCGCTCGCCGCGCGCTATCGTCCGGTCGCCAATCTCACCATGAAGGGAAAGGAGGCGGCGCCCAGGGAGCGCGTTCCGTTTCTGCGCGCGGCGGTGCGCTCCCTGAAGCGCGCGAAGAACGACGGAAAGCAGGCCGAGAGCTTTCTCGCCTGCTCCGACGTCGACGGCGACGGCCTTGGCGTCTCCTTCTGGGACTACGACGGCACCGCCCCGGGGCTTAAGATGGGCGACATGGCCGATCTGGCATGGGTCGGCGCGACCGTGCACCTGTTCGACATCGAGAAACGCCCGAACCAGGAACGCCTGTACACCACCGGCCGCAACTCCATGGTCGTGCTCGAACCCGACTACCTGGTCGACGCCACGGCGGTGGCCGCCTGTTTTGCGCACAACGGAACAAACCCGCTTCTGCATATGCTGAACCGTTTCAAACCGTACGAAATCCAGCTTCCGATCGTGCGGGGGACCATAGCCAACATCCTGCTGGACGGCCTGGTCGCCGACGGGAAGGCCCCCTTCGAGAGGCTGTTCGCCGAAGCGCTTTCCGAGTGCGCCATGGACATTGCCGCCCTCATGCACGGCGACGCCGGCCCCGACGCCTCGGTCGTAGAAACGCTCGCCCAGGCGGCAAGGGCCCACCACGGTATTTTAAAAAAGTGCCTGGCCGATTTCCGCGCGCCGGCGGTCCACATAGAGCCAAGCTTCATATCGCCGCGCTGGGGTCTGCAGGGCCGCCTGGACCTTCTGCTGGAACACGGCGGCGCGCGCAGGGACGTCATAGAGCTCAAATCGGGGAAGGCGCCCGGCTCGAGCGGCCCCTGGAAGAACGACGAGGCGCAGGCCCTGTGTTACGAGCTCATGCTCGACTCCACCTTCCCCGAGCGCGAGGGTACGGGATGCATCCTCTACTGTTCCGACTCCGGCGGCGGAACGCCGCTGCGCCGCGTGGAAAGCGGGACGACCGCTCGCCAGAACGTCCTCATGGCGCGCAACCGCGTGGTGGCCCTGGAGCGAAGGCTGGCCTCCGGCGACGCCTCCGTGCTGGACTCAATCGTTCCGGACGCTTTCAGGGGGGCGGCTCCCTTTGTTATGGAATGGGCCGGGGAGTTCCGCCGTACGCTCGACTCGGCCTCCCCGCTGGAGCGCGCCTGGTTTTTCGCTTTCGTTTCCTTCGTCGCGCGCGAGCAGTGGACGGCAAAGCTGGGCTCCGCGGACCGGGGCGCCGCCTCGGGGCACGCGGCGCTGTGGAACGCCGGCGTGGACCAGAAACAGCAGTCCTATTCGATACTGCATTATCTCGAAATCGACGTAAAGGCCAGCGATTTCGGGCGCTTCCACCTCGTCTTCAGGCGCAACCTTCTGAGCGACAGGGAAACCGGGTTCCGCGAGGGCGATATCTGTCTTCTGTATCCGGTCGAAAAGCTTGGAGAGTCGCGGCCCTGGGAAAGGACCGTGCTGAAGGGGGTGGTACGCGCCATTTCATCCGACAGCGTGACGATCGCGCTCCGCAACAGGCACGCCGACCGGCGCTATTTCAAACAGTTCCCCTTCTGGTCGCTCGAGCGCGACCTTATGGAATCCGGCTTCAACGACCTCTACCGCTCGCTCTACGCCTTCCTCTCCGCGCCGGCGGACAGGCGCGCGCTCATTATGGGCCTCACACGGCCGCGCTTCGACGAGACCTGCCCCGTGCCGCTCGACTACGCCGGGAACGACCCCGCGGTGGAGGACGCCCTGACGCGCGCCCTCTCAGCGCGCGACTATTACCTCCTCCAGGGCCCGCCGGGCACCGGCAAGACCTCGATCGCGCTGAAAGAGATCGTGCGTCACCTGTACCGCGGCACGGACGAGAACCTCATGGTGATCGCCTTCACCAACCGCGCCGTGGACGAAATCTGCGACACACTCGCCGCGGCCCCGGTTCCTTTTTTCAGGCTCGGCCGCGGCGCGGACAACTCGCGACAGTCCGGGGAAACGACGGGCCCCGCGGAGCTGTACGAACGCCTGCGCGCCGCGCGCGTCTTCGTCTCGACGGCGTCCACGGCGCACCGCTCGCCCGCGGTCTTCCGGATAAAGCGCTTCCGCACGCTCATTGTGGACGAGGCCTCCCAGCTCACCGAGCCGGCCCTGGCGGGACTGCTCGCGCGCTTCGAGCGCTTCATCCTCGTCGGCGACGAGAAACAGCTGCCGGCCGTGGTGACCCAGCCCGCGGCCCACTGCGCGGTGGAAGACGACGGCCTCCGGAAGGCCGGGCTCGCCTCGCTTGCGGGCTCGCTCTTCGAACGCCTGCTCGCCAACGCCGCGGCGAAGGGCTGGAGCGAGGCGCACGGCATGCTCGTCACCCAGGGACGCATGCACCGCGACATCGCCGCCTTCTCAAACCGCGAGTACTACGGCGAAAGGCTCATGGAGGCGCTCGAACGGCAGACGGCCGCGCGGGGGATGTTCGATCCCGCCTCGACCGACGGGCTCGAGCGCGCGCTCGGCTCCGCGCGCGTGGTCTTCCTTCCATCCACGGCGGAATCGGGAACGCGCACCCATAAGGGAGAGGCGCGCGCGGTTCGGCGGATCGTCGAATGCGCGCTTCGCGTACTCGGCGGCGATTTTTCGGCCAGGTCGCTCGGCGTCATCACCCCCTTCCGCGCCCAGATAGGCGAAATACGAAGGGAGATCGCCGAGATCGACTCCCCGCTCGATCTCGACGCGCTCGTCACCGTGGACACGGTCGAGCGCTTCCAGGGGAGCCAGCGCGACATCATCGTGGTGTCGTTCGCCCTCAACCACCCGGGACGCATCGAACAGGCGCAGTCGCTCTCCCCCGACGGCACGGTGGACCGGAAGCTCAACGTCACCCTCACCCGCGCCCGCGAGCACCTGGTGCTTGTGGGCTGCCCCGGGGTGCTCGAAAAGGCGCCGCAGTATAAAAAACTGCTGGAGCACGTCCACAGGCTCGGCGGCTATCTGGGTCCGGACACGCTCAATCATTCCCTGTAAAAGCCTTTGCTGTTCGCGCGGAACCGGATATACTTCCGGCACAGTATGGTACGCGTTAACGACACGATCACGGAGGTGAGCGCACATGTCCCTTGTCGCGCTGCTCAAGGGAAGAGGCCCGTCGGGCTTCGGCTACGGATCAAGCGCCGAGACGGTCGCGGCGGGTCTGAATTTGAAGGGAAAACGCTATCTCATCACCGGATGCAATTCGGGGCTCGGCTACGAGACCATGCGCGTGCTCGCCTCGAGGGGCGCCGCGGTAATCGGTACGGCGCGTTCCCTGGAGACTGCCGCGGCGGCATGCGCCTCGGTGAAGGGGGACACCGCGCCCGCCGCGTGCGAGCTGGCCGAGCCCTCGTCGGTTCGCGCCTGCGTTGCCGCGGTGAAAAAAACGGGCCCGCTCGACGCGATCATATGCAACGCGGGCATCATGGCGCTGCCGCGTTTAACCCTGATACACGGATACGAAGCGCAGTTTTTCACAAACCATATCGGGCACTTCATGCTGGTAACGGGGCTTCTGGACGGTCTGGCGAAAAACGGCCGGGTGGTGATGGTGAGCAGCTCCGCCCACATGGCGGCGCCGCGCGCGGGGATCGAGTTCGACAACCTCGACGGGCGCAAAGGATACGGCGCCTGGAAGGCCTACGGCCAGTCGAAACTCGCCAACGCTCTGTTCGCGCTCGAACTCGCCCGGCGCCTCAAACCCGGCGCGCGCGTGGCGAACTCACTCCACCCCGGCGTTATCAAGACAAACCTCGGGCGGCACATGTGGAGCGGTTTACAAACCATCTTCGCGGCGATGGGACCCCTCTTCCTGAAAACGATCGCGCAGGGCGCGGCGACGCATGTCTACGTGGCGGCCCATCCCGACACGGCCGCCGTCAGCGGCGAATACTTCGCCGACTGCAACATCGCCAGGCCTTCCGCGCGGGCGAGGGACCCCGAGCTCGCGCGGCGGCTGTGGGAGGAATCCGAGCGGATTGTCAGGCGCCTGCAGCGCGGAGATAACGGCGCGCGACGCACCGCGCGGCCCTCCCGGACGACGACCGATATTACAGCTTCGCCTTGTAGTCCTCGAATTGCTCGGTCGTAATCCGTCCGGCATCCCGAAGGTCCGCGAGGGCTCGGACCTTTTTAAAACGGTCGCCGTCGCCGCTCACTATCTGCTCCGGAGTAAGACCGTCGAACGATTGAGCAGCGACCGTGTCGCCGCCCAGCAGTCTGGAAATAAGCCTCAATTCATTCCGGATCTGTCGTACGTAATGCGGCAGCAACAGCAGCATAATGAGAAGATATACGCCCAACACCACGGCAATCACCCACACGAACATGCCGAAACCAGCCAGAGCTCCCATATCATCCTCCGAATTATTATTGTTATTCATCACCGTTCCCCATATATACGGGGACGCTTGCATCCTCAGCGTATACCTCAGGCGCCTCTGCTCTCCGGTCTGCGGTCCGGAACCACCAGCACCGCGCTCATGCGCGATATCCGGAACGTGCGCTCCTCCCCGCGGAGACGGCAGAAGCCCGTCATATACACCTCCCCGCGGTACGACAGAACGCGAATCGGCCTCACCCAGCGCCGTGTGGAGTTGAACCGCCTGTCCTCGTATTCGAACGCAACCCAGTGCCCGCGCTGTATGGCCATCTCGATAACGAAGGCGAGCTTCGACGACTGCGAATCAATTGGAATGGCCTTCGCCATGTCCACATCCGGCTCCACCGCGCGCGCGGGGACCGCCGCTCGCCGGGCCCTGCCGGGGAAAGGAGCGGACGCCTTCCGGCCCTCCTCTTCCGCGGGCGGACGGACGCCAATCCCGGACACCGTCGAAACACGCGCCAAAACCTTTTCCTCCTTCATCTCGCGCTCGAGGCGCTCGCGGCGCAGGGCGCGGAGCGCGAGCTCGCTTTTTACGAGCAGGCGCACGAGCAGTCCCAGCGTGAGATAGAGGGACGCCTCGCTCCAGGCGATAAACTCGAACTCCGGATACGTGGGAAAGTATATTCCGTACCGGTTGATCCAGTGGTCCGTCACCGCGGCCACACACTCGAGTGCGCCCCCCGCCGCGTCGCGCGCGGAGGCGTAGAGCGCGCTCCAGCCCGGAAACGCGTTCTCGACGACGCAGGCCGTGTTGAACAGCATGAAGCCGACAAGAATCCAGTGGCTCTTTCTCATACCCCCTCCTTCGCGGCGGGACAGGCCGGCTCACTCCGCCCCCGGCCCAATGTACAGGTAACAGCGCGCGTCGGGGTTCGATATCCGCACGGTGCAGGGCGCGCCGAACTGCGCGTGCAGAACGAACTCCTCCATGTCGCCGCTCTCCGAACCGGCGTACAGGCGCGTGAGCGGGGCCGGGAAGCCCTGCGTTACGCGCCACTCGAAGTTGGTGACGCCGGCCAGAAGTATCGACTGCCCCATCCCCGCGCGCAGGCGGTATCCGTACTCTTTCTTTAAAATATGAATGTCGGTTACGCCGGTAAGCACGATATCGTGGCACATCTCGTTCATTGCGTTCATCCTCCGTGACGCGGGGCCCGCCGCGCGGTTCCCCGAATGTAATGGTACGTACGACGTTCGGCGCGGGCGGATTATCGGTTTTTTTTCCGATGGCCGTGCCGCCGGCGCCGCTCCCCGCGCGTCGCCTCCGCCATCCCGCGCGGACGCCGGGGGCCGCCTCACGACGACGCGCTCAACGGACGCGCGGTACTACCATTATTGAAATGAGTACGCCAAGAATACGGAAAACGCGGAGGGAATGGTACACCTTCGAGGTCGAGGTCTTAAAAAACGGGCGTGGGCGTAAGGCGGTCAGCGGGCGCGCCGGTACACCGAAGAGCTCTCTTTGAGCATGTGGATCATGGTCTTTCGAAGTTCCGGCGGCTCGAGGATCTCCACGTTTCTGCCGTACAGGAAGAGCTGCTTGCAGAGAAAACGGTCGTCGGAGACGGTGAAGGAGGCGCGGTAGTGATGTTCGCCGTCGGGGCGGATGTCCGGGTCGAGAATGGAGAGGTTTTCCTCCATCGTGCCGAGCAGCTTTTCGTGGAAGCGGAGCACCACGGCGTATTTCGGGCCGATGAACGAGCCCAGCGAATCGCGGAAGACCTCCTCGACCGGCGGGGCGTCCTCGGTAAACCCGTCGTCGAGCACGGCGAGGGCGTTGATCCGGTTGAAGATGAAGAGCGCGGTCACGTTATGCGAGAGGCTTCTGCACACCAGGTACAGGTTGTTGTTGCGGAACACCAGGTGGTACGGGTGCACGCGGTAGCGCCGCGGCTCGCTCGCCGTGGCCGGGATGTAGTCGAACTCTATCTTCTTTTTTAATAACGCGGCGAAGTAGACGCGGGCCAGCATCCACAGGCCGTCCTCGGGATGGCGCGCGATGAGCTTACGCAGTATGATGTCGCGGCCCGTGTCCGTGGTCACGAAACCCGAATAGACCGCGGCCATGCGGAGCTGGACCTCCTCGTCGAGCGGGATGCGAAGCCCCGTGTGCCGTTTGCCCTTTTCGGTGGCGACCTCTATTCCGAACTCGTTTACCAGGTACTTCTGGATATAGTCGCGCACGGCCTTGTCGGTGATGGGGTCGCGCGGCTCGTCCATGGAGAGCAGGTCGGCCAGGTTTCCGGCGTTCCACTGCACCGTATCCGAAGGGTTCTGCAGAAGCGCCAGCACGTGCAGGCAGCGCTTTATTACACCGAGGCGCGTTTCGGGATTGGGGATGGGAGCGTCTTTCATTTCGGCCCCTCTCTGTTTTTACCGCATGGTAGCGGACGCCCGCGGGAAACGCAATACTTTTTGCGGCTGGACGAAATCCCTCCGGCAAAGCGGGCCGGAGCGCCTTATGGCCTCCGGAGGCTATTACCATCACATTTTTTTCCAGGTAGACCGCGAAGGTAGAGATCCCCGGGGCCTCTTCGCCTATATTCGGTACATACAGACAGCCGCTTGCGGCGCCCCGGCGACCTTCCGTCCGCATGCCGGGGCGCCGCGCTCTTTCCGCGCCGAAAGGCGCGGCATTCTCCACCCGGCCGCGCACGCGCGACCGGATGGATACACCGGGAGGCAGCATGAAAAAAAAGGACCGCACCGCCACTCCGCGCGACGGGTCGCCGGACGGAATCCCCGAGGCTCAGGGCGCGGAAGCGCGCGGAGAGCAGCATCGGAGCGAACGCGAAGGCTCAGGGGGGAACCGCCCGGGCGGCCCGCCCGCCCGAAAGGACACCGTTGGTAAGCTCTTCAATATCGATGACTTCAGGCTCCCCTCGTGGAAAAACAGCGAGTCCTACCGTTCGGCGCTCAACAGCGTGCTCGAACGGCTCGCGGAGACGAGCTCGGATATTCTGTCGGCCTGCTTCGGCATGGCCGTCGCGGGCACATGGCGAGAGTGGGACGCGACCGTCCCCGTGGGCACGGAGATCGCCGTCGACGACGAAATGCTCATGGATACCGGGGATACAACAATCACGGCGCTTATAAAGCTTAAAAAACGAATCGATGATTTTCTTTTTCTGTGTTCGATAGATGATACGCACAGAAGCTCACCGCATGGGCTACATACCGGTGAAATTAAACTGGATGAGGTAGACACACCACATTTCCCCTGGGACGACGTAAAGGCGTGTTGTGATCATGTACTGGACGCTGAAGGATATAAAGACCGTAAGCCGTGTCCAAAATGCGGGACGCGGCCGGAAAAACTTATATGGATCAGCTTTATGAGCCCTCTCTGGACATGGCAGCAGTTATGCGGCCAGCAGGGTCCGCTCTCGATCTGCCCGAAATGCACGATACAGGTTGAATTCATCCTTAACGCGATGAATTGAAGTTCAGATCAGGCGAAGAACACCGGGGGAGGGCCGCCCCCGGGGATTTAATAATCAAGCGACAAGCCTTCGTTACGGTCGATCTCGCGCAGGATTTCGGACAGTGGACCCCTGAGCGGCGGCAGATCTTCTTTTATGGTATTCCAGAGAATCTTCATCTGGAGACCGAAATACTCATGAGTAACCTTGCCCCTCATGCCGGCCATGCTGCGCCATGGCACCATGGGGTACGCGGACCGGCTATCGCATCGATCGAATCGATGATATCCTGAATGTAATCACCCGCGCTCCTCCGGGTCACAGGTACACGACCTCTTCGAGGGTTCTCCTGCCGATACGGGGCTTGAGCCCCTCCAGCGTGACAAGATCCACGCTGACGCCCACGGTATTCGAGAGGTACTCTTCCATTTCGACGAGCCCGAACAGCCCGAGCGTGGGTTCCGGACCGAGATCGACAAGAACGTCGAGATCGCTGTCTTCCTTCTGCTCGTTGCGTATATACGACCCGAAAACGCCTATGCGCTTAACCCTGTATTTTTCAGACAGCACCGGAACGGTTTCCCTCAATCGTTCCAGTACGGCATCTGTCGATTTCATCGTGAAAACCTCGCATGAGAATCAAGCGCGCCACGGGAAAAGCGGCGAACCCGTCCGCCGGCTACGGGAATCCATTCACCTCTCAGGGCGCGTGTTCCCAGCGGTTCCGTTCGGATAGTGGCGAATATACGACCTGTCAAGCCAATCATCACGCCCCCGCGTTTCCGCGGTCAATGCCCGCGCCGGCTCACGATGAACCTTCCCGTAAGCTCCCGCATCTCGCCGGCCTGGCGGGACATCTCGGTGCTGATGGCCGCGGTCTCCTCGACCAGGGACGAATTGTTCTGAGTGGCCCTGTCCACCTCGAGCACGGCGGTGTTGATCTCCTCGATGGCGCGCTTCTGCTCGTGGCTCGCCGAGGCGATCTCGCGCACCATGGCGTTGACCCGCGAGATCGAGTCGAGAATGTTCTGAAGCGCCGCGCGGCTGCGCTCGCCCTGAGCGGCCGCGCTCTCGATGCTCCGCATTGACTCGCCGATGACCGCCTCGATCTGCTTTGCGGCCTCGCCGGCGCGCCGCGCCAGGTTCCGCACCTCGCCGGCCACCACGGCGAATCCCCGCCCCGCATCGCCGGCCCGCGCGGCCTCCACCGCCGCGTTGAGCGCGAGAAGGTTCGTCTGGAAGGCGATCTCGTTTATGAGCGCCGTGATCTCCACTATCCGCCTGCCGCTGCCGCTCACGCTCCCTATTGCGTCGATTGCCGAGTTGACCACCTCCGATCCGCGCTCGGCGGTGTCGGCGGCGGTGCGCGACATCTCGTCGGCGGCAACGGCCTGGTCGGCGTTCCCCGAAATGCTGGACACGGCCTCCTCGATGCTCGCGGCGATCTCCTCCAGGGCGGCCGCCTGCTCGGAGTTCATCTGCGAGAGCTGTTTGTTCCCGCCGGCGATCTGGCCGATCACATCGTCGAGACGACGGGCGTTGGCCACCACCTCGGCGACGAGCTTTTCCAGGTTGTCGGCCGAGGCGTTCAGCGTGCGCGCCAGCACGCCTATCTCGTCCTTCTGCACCAGGTCGATCCGCTCGGCCAGGTTCCCGCCGGCAAGCTTGCCGGCAAAGTCCACGCAGCGCCCTATCGACTTCCGGATTCCCCGGGAGACCAGGAACACCAGCACGAACATGACCGCGGTTATCGCCGCGAAGACCAGCGCGAGCTCCACGCGGAGGGTCCTGAGGCGCCCGGCTATTTCGGCGCGGACGTCGGTTTCGTACACCCCGGTTCCGATTATCCAGCCCGCCTCGGGGATGGAGCGCACGTATGATATTTTGGGTTCCAGCCGGTTTTTGTCGTTACCGTACTGCCAGATGTAGCTCACGTAGCCCGCGCCCTCGGCCCTGCACACATCGGCCATCGCCACGAAGAGCCGGTTGCCTGCCGGGTCCCTGTAATCGGTGAGGTCCCGGCCGTCGAGGTCGCTTCGCAGGGGGTGCATCACCATGCGGGGATGGAAGTCGTTTATCCACAGGTAGTCGTTTCCGGACGCGCCGTAGCGTATCCTGCGCACGTAGTCCATGGCGTTTGCGCGGAAGCGTTCGTCGGCGTCGGCCCCCCCGCCGCGCTCGCGGTACATGGCCTCAACGGTCGTCACCGTGGCGTCGACCATGTCCTTTATCTTTTCCTTCTTGAGGTCGTAAATGGAGCGCTCGATGACCGGGACCACGTAGAACACCATTACGGCCACGAATCCCGCTATGATACTGCATCCTATGACGAGGATCTTTTTCTGTATCGAGATGTCGTTCCAGCGCATGGACCACCTCCGTGTACAGCATATATTGACCACGGTACTATATACGCAATACCGCCCGCGGTCAATGTATTAATTATGCGCAATCCAAAGAAGCGGGATCAGCCCGGGGTTCGCACCCGCGAGGCGGAGAAGAGGTTGACCAGCGCGATAACGGCGCCCAGCAGAAAGACGTACTGGTAGCCGAGCGTAAGCCATATCCAGCCGCTGACCAGGGCGATCGCGATGGAAAAGAAGTGGTCGATGGTGACGCCCATGGTGAGCGTCTGTGTTACGTCGGCCGGCTCCACGGCGATCTTCTTTAAATACGTGGCGCGGGCCATGCCCACCGACATGAGGAGCTGGTCCACCACGTAGCAGGCGCAGGTAACGTAGAGCGCGGCGGTTTCGCCGAAGGCGTCGCGCGAGAAGCCGTAGAGCAGGCACACGGCGACCAGCGCCACGGCCTCGGCCATAAGGATGCGGCGCTCGCCGAGCCGGTCGATGGCCCGCCCCAGAAGAGGTTTGAAGACGATGCCTATAACCCCGCCCGCGGCCAGAAGCGTCGCCACCACCTGCGTCTTCTGGTGGAAGACCGTTACCAGCACCCAGGGCGCGAAGGTTATGAAAAGCTGTTTGCGCGTGCCGTAGAGGATGTTGAGCCAGTAGAAGAGGCCGTATTCCTTCCGGAGAAGGAAGCGCGTCTTCGCCGGGCGCGGCTCGTCGGGCGTCATGATGAAGATGAGGACCGACGCGGCGAAGAAGCCCGCGGCCGCGAGCATGAACGAGGAGACGAAGGTGAAGCCCAGGTAATTGAAGCCCGCGAAGACGGCCACGCCCCCCACGATCGCCGCCAGGTTCGCCGAGCCACTCAGCTGGCCCAGGCGGCTTCCCGCCTTCCCGTCGGCGGCGAACTCCATGCCTATGCTCGAGGTGAGCGGGAGGAACAGGTGCTGGCCCGAGCTGAAGACGAAGAGCCACAGGAGCATGACCGGAAAGCTTACGGAGAAAAGGCCGAGCAGGATGATGCCCAGCGCCATGAGCGCGTTGGCCAGGGCCGCCAGGCGGCGGCTTCCCACGAAGAAGAAGAGCGCCGAGAGGAAGATGACCAGGAAACCCGGCATCTCGCGCGGGAGCTCCATGAAGCCGCGCTGGAACTCGCTTATGGAGAAGGTCTCGGCCAGAAAGTTGTTGAGCGTGGCGTCCACCACGCTCTGCGAGAATCCGAACACGGCCACCGCCGCGAAAAAGAGCGCGTACTGCCCCGATTGCGCCGATAAGCGCCTTTTCCTGCCGTCCATATCCATACACCCGACTGTCGCGCGGCCCCGGTTTCGGACCATGACGCTGAACCATCTGCGCGGCGCGGATTTTGTCAATGGAAAAACGCGGGATGGGGGAATCGCGCCGGGCAAAACTCCGTCGCCCGGGCGAAAATGGAGTTGCCGAAAGCGGGGAGGACCGGCACTCTCGCAAGGCCGGCTCGCCGTGTCATCGCACGATGACCGAGTCGGCGGGAATGCGCAACGGCGGGGAAGCGTACATCGGCCGCATTCATTCGGGGGGGCATCGGCATGAAGATTCTCTTTTTCGCCTCCGGCGTTATTGGAAGCATTATCGCCGCGCGGCTCGGCTCGTCCGGGCACGACATCACCGTGCTCGCGCGGGGGGAGCGCCTCAGGCGGATACGCGAGGGCGGCATCGTCGTCCGCGACGGCATCGGCGGCGAGACTCTCGCGATCAGGCCGCGGCTCGTCGAGCGGCTGGACCCGGACGACTTCTACGACCTCGCCGTGGTGCCGGTGCGGGCGGACCACCTTGACGCCATACTGCCCGTTCTGGCCGCCAACCGGGCCATACGGGACATTCTCATCATGGTGAACAACCCGAAGGGATACGGCGGGATCGTCGAGGCCCTGGGGCGCGAACGCTTTTTCCTGGGATTTCCCGGAATGGGCGGCGGGCTTTCCGATAACACCGTAACGTACACCATAGCGAACCGGCTGATCCAGCCCACCACCCTGGGCGAGACCGACGGATCGATCACGCCCAGGCTCAGGCGGGTGGCGGCCGCCCTCCGCGGCGCGGGTTTCCCGGTCGCCGTCGAAGGCAACATGGAGGCCTGGCAGAAGACCCACGTGTGCTGGATACTGCCGCTGGCGGCCGCCCTGTACATGGCCGGCACTTCCTCCGCCTCGCTCGCCGGGAGAAGCGACATCCTGCGGCTCATGCTTCGCTCCATCAGGGAGTGCTTCGCGGCGCTTCACGCCATCGGCGTTCCGGTCACGCCGTCCAAACTCCGCGTCTTCGAGCTGATGCCCGGGCGCCTCATGCTGAAAGCCCTGAGCTTCGGCATGGCGAGGGCCGACATGGAGTTCCTTGCCGCCCTGCACGTGCGCAACGCCCCGGGCGAGATGCGGCTTCTCGCCGACGGGCTTATGGAGCTGGTGCGCGGCGCCGGAGTGAAGGCCCCGGCGCTCGAAGCGATACTGGCGCATATTCCCGCGAAATGAGCGTACGGGCGCACGGCGCGGGCGCGGCGGACACCCGTCCGGCATGCTGACGGCCGCCGGAACCGTTCGCACGGACGGATTGGGCGCCGACCGGCGCGCGGTTCGCGTCGAACGGCGGGCAGTGAGGGGACGACATGCCCGCCGCGCGGGCCCACCCATCACCCCCGAAAAAAATTTTCCAATTACCGCGTGTGGACGCAAAATGTGTTGCGTTTTTACCTCCGGTGCGTTTCTCAATGGTCGTTGCGCACCACCGGCGACCGGCCGCACCGGCGCCGCGTTCACTTTCACGCGTCAAAGGACTGTTCCATGGCCGCCGACAACGCCTGCCAGAGCCCGCACGAGCTCTTTATCGCCTCCGGGTGCCTTCAGTGCGCCGGTAACGAGGAGAGCTGCTGCGCCGAAAGCTACGTTCCGCTTACCATCGCCGACATCTCCGCCATACTCGATCTGGGCTACACGCTCGAGGAGGCCGCGCAGGCCGGCGAATACTACGAGGAATACCTGGACGACGCCGAGCCCTGGTGGCGCGCCGGCATTACCGAAATCGACGGGCGGCTTTTCCGCCTCACAACGCGCAAGAACGAGCGCGCGCAGTGCGTCTTTCTCCGCGAGGGCCAGGGCTGCGTGCTGGGCGAGCGGCGCCCGCGGGTGTGCAAAATCTATCCCTTCTGGGTGGACGAAAGCGGCCGGATTATCGTGGAGCCGGGCGAGGAGGAGTGCTGCCGCATCGCCGAGGGCGCGGTGCCGGTAGAGCGCGGCATCCGCATGATCGACGAGAGCCCCGCGAGCATCATGGAGCATTTTCTGGCGATAAAGCGCGACTGCGAGGAGAACGGGGAACGGCACCGCGAGCTGCTCGAGCGGCTTCTGGCCGGATGCGAGGCCCGGGCGCTTTAGTTCTCTTCTTTTGGGAGAGGGGGATGATGCGAAGGCCCGCCGGGCGCGGGCCCTCGCCGCCGGCGCGTATGGGCGCGTTCAGCCCTTCGCGCCCCGCTTTTCGCCGAAACGCGAGGCGCGCACGGCGAAAAGCCCCAGCACCGCCGACAGGACGGCCAGCGCGATGTATACCTTGAATGCGGGCAGATAGCTTCCGCGCGCGTCGTAGATATAGCCCGACAGAGGCGTCCCCAGCCCGCTTCCCAGCATCATGAACAGGTTAACCACCCCGAAGACCACGCCGAAATGCCTCAGTCCCGCCGAGCGCGCAGTCATGAGCGGCGGGAGCACCGTCTGTACGGTTATGCCGAACGAAAAGAGCGCGGCCCCGGCCACCGCCGCCGTCGCGGAGGCCGCGCCGAAGAGCAGGCCGATGCCGGCGACCGTACAGCCGAATACCAGCGCAAGCGCCCTGCCGATGCCCCAGCGGTCGCTCACCAGGCCCACGATCACCTTGGCCGGCACGAGCATGCCCAGCGTGAGCCCCATGACGAGCGAGGCGAAGGCCGAGTCGTGCCCGATGTCGCAGAGATAGGGGACCAGGTGCATCTGCACGCCCATCACCTCCACGCTGGCGAAAAAGACCATGAGCGCGAGGAGCCAGAACGACACCGTCGACGCCGCCTCGCGGAGCGACAGTCCCTCCTCCCCGGGCCCGGCCGTCTCCGCGGCGGGCCCGCCGGCTCCGTACGGGGCCAGGCCCATCTCGCGCGGGCGCGAGCGCAGGAGAAACGAGGGGGCCACGGTGAACAGGGCGATCGCCCCGGCGAAGAAGAGATAGGTGGCCTGCCAGCCGTACAGGGCGAGCACATGGTCGCCCAGCGGGTTGAAGACGAGCCCGCCAAGGCCGCTCGCCGAAAGCGCGATTCCCATGGCCAGGCCCCTGCGCTCCGCGAACCAGTTGGTGACGAGCACCGACACCGCGATAAGCCCGGTGGAGGCCACGCCCACACCCATGAGCGCCGAGACCGCGTAGAACTGCGCGAGCGTGCGGCACAGCGAAAAGAGCGCGAAGCTCCCCGAAAGAAGCACGGCGCTCACCAGAACAACCAGGCGCGCGTCGCGGCGCTCGTACAGCGTGCCGATAAAAGGCGCCGAGAGCATGATCGCGACCGCCCCCACCGTAAAGCTCAGCGTGAAATCTCCGCGGCTGAACCCGAGCGCCTCGCTGACCGGCCTGAACAGTATGCTGATGGAGTTCATGGCGATGCCGACGCTCGCGAACGAAAGGCTGAAACAGCCCGCCACGATCCACCACCCGTAGAATATCCGGTTTCCTTTTTCCATAATTACCCGTCCCGGCGCGGTCGCGCCGCGCGCTTTTTTTTCGCGTATCCATCGGGCGGCCGGGGCTTCCGGCCGCCCGATAAAGGTCTATTTATTCATTTTAAGAAAGGCGCCGATACGGGCCTCGGGCCCGCCCGATTTTCCCGTGTCGATCATCGCGCGCCCCTCGCGGTAAAGAGCGTCCTCCAGCGTGCCCTGGCGCGCGGCGTTGAGCACGCGCTTGGCGGTGCGAAGCGCGTAACGGTCCTTCGACGCGAGCTTTCCGGCGTACTCGCGCATAACGGAATCAAGCTCCCCGCGCGGGCACACCCGGCACACCAGGCCCATCTCGAGCGCCGCCTGGGCCTTCACCACCTCGCCGAGAAGCATGAGCTCCCGGGCCCTCCCCTCTCCCACTATGCGCGGAAGTATCATCGTCGAGGCGTTGGAGTAGAAGATGCCCAGGTCGAGCTCGGGCATCATGATCTTCGTGTCGTCGGCGGCCACGCGCAGGTCGGCCGCGAGCGTGTGCTCGAACCCCCCGCCGACTATCCAGCCGTGGTAGCCGACGATGATGACGCCGGGGTGATCGAGCATTGCCGTGGTGAGCTCCTGCCAGGTCCACAGGTCGGCGACGGCCTCGTTTTTAAGCTCCGGATCGGTGATAAGCCGGTAACCGTGCTTGAGGTCGGCGCCGAAGGTGAAGTTTTTCCCCTCGGCCCGGTAGATGACGCACACGTCGCCTCCGGCCGCGCTCTCGCGGAAGGCGTCGACAAGCCGCCTGAGCACCTCGAGCGAGAGCGGGTTCGATTTCTCGGGATTGTTGAGCGTGATGACGCCCACGCCGTCGTTCGTTTCATAGAGTACGGGTACATCCATTTCGCGCCTCCGTATCGTTCAAAGTTTTCCGGCCGCGATCATCTCGCGGACCCTGTTCTGCACCTCGACCCGGTGCACCTTACCGATGCGGGTGATGGGAAGCTCGTCCCACACCAGTACGCGGCGGGGGACCTTGAAACCGGCGAGCTCCTCCCCGCAGAGCCGCAGGAGCGCGTCCGGGTCCGGCGCCACGCCCGGAAAGGGGCTCACCACGGCCCACACCACCTCCCCGTACACCGGATCCGGAACGCCGATCGCGGCTGCCATTCCCGCCAGGCCGCTTTTGAGCAGCACGTCCTCCACCTCCGAGGGAAGCACCGTGTAGCTCCCCACGCGGATGATGTGCTTGATGCGCCCCTTGATGTACAGCCCGCCCTCCGCGTCCAGGTACCCCAGGTCGCCGGTCTTGCAATAGCCGTCCGCTGTGAAGCCGGCGGCGTCCTCATCCGGCATCTTATAGTAGCCCCGTATGGTGTACGGCCCGGCCACCACGACCTCGCCCTTCTCGCCGGCGGGGAGCGCGCGGCCCTCCGGGTCGACGACGCGGATATCCGCCCCCGGAAGAGGCCTTCCCACGTAGCCGTCGGCGATCGCCCGCTCGTCGTCGCCCGGAAGGGTGAAGGTCACCTCGGACCCGGCCTCGGTGCTGCCGTAACCGATCACGACGTTCGGGCATATCTTCCGCTTGATGGCCCGGATGAGCTCCAGCTCCACCTTCTCGCCGGAGAGGATGGCGACCTTCAGCGACGAGAGGTCGTAGCGCTCGATGTCGGGCATGAGGAGCGTGATGGCGAACATGGTGGGCACGCCGCCGATCCACTGGATGCGCTCGGCCTGCACGGCCTCCAGCGTGCGCTGGGGGCTCCACGAGTCGTGGACGATGATCTCGTAGCCGCCCGCCAGCGCCATGCCGATCATCTCGACCGTGCCGCCCACATGGCTGGGCGGAAGCGAGGCGATCGTCGTGATCCGCCCGTCCACGTGCGTGGCCAGTATGCCGGCCTCCACCGCGGCCATGGTCGCCACGTTTCGCCGTGAAAGAAGCGCCGCCTTGGGAACGCCGGTGGTCCCGCCCGTAAAGACGACGAGCAGGCCGTCGTCCATGTCCTGGTCCGCCTTCGCCGCGGCAAGCGCCCCCTCCTCGCGTTCCGTGCCGGAGAGAAGCGGCGCGAAGTTGTAGCCGAATTCCGAATCGCCGGTAAAGATGTAGCGCGTTCCGTCCGCGCCCGCGCGCGCGGAGTCGACCTCGCGCCACACGGCGGTTAGGTCGCGGTCGTTCGAGCGCGAGACGGAAATCACGGCGGCCGGTTCGATGTGCGCGATGAAACGCTCCAGGTCGGCCTTCCGGTATTTTATGTCCATCGGCACCACGATCGCGCCGATCTTGTCCGCGGCGAGCAGGGTCATGATGTACTCCGCGGAACAGGGAAGCATGGTCACTATCGCGTCCCCTTTCCGCACGCCCAGCGCCAGCAGGTTGCGCGCCAGGGCGTCAGTTTTGGCGTCCAGCTCCCCGTACGTCACGACCGGTCCGTCTCCCCTCAGGGCGGTAAACGCGGGATCGATCCCGGCCCATCGCTCAACCATCTTCCACAACGCCTCTTCGCGTACGCTCATGCCTGCCTCCGTTCAATTCTCCGCGCCACGGTCCACCGCATTCCCGACATGGCGCTAGTAAGTATTCATATTAATGTAAATAATACATTATGATGTAATAATTACATACAACCCCATTGAAATAATTCAGTCAAGTAAAAATAATTCATTGTAATGAATAATTTTCACCTTGGCCTTTAGTTGTTGACAGCCGGTCGGATAGGGCTTTCACTCGCGTGGAAGCACGAAGTGAACGAGGAGAACGGGATGAAACGAACGGACGATGCGGCGGCCAGGAGCGCCGAGCGCCGCGAGAAGAAAAAGGCCATGCGGCAGGAGCAGCTCGTCGACGCCGCGGAGAAGGTATTTCTGGCGCGCGGCTACGAGGCGGCCACCATCGA
>Ga0116174_10001525_pt1 | contig 20885 bp, 15 predicted proteins | sample AD_UKC087_MetaG_FD_89801 | JGI IMG/M metagenome (GOLD analysis project Ga0116174, IMG submission 89801) | Active sludge microbial communities of municipal wastewater-treating anaerobic digesters from USA - AD_UKC087_MetaG | ecosystem: Engineered > Bioreactor > Anaerobic > Digestate | place: USA...
CAGCGAAGACAGCAGGAAGTCCTGAAGACTGACTGAAACGGGACTTTCTTCCGGCGGGGTGCAAGCGACAGCACGGTTACAAGGACATTTCAGGCAACTGGAGAGGCCCTCCTCGCCCGAATATTCCACGCAACAACGGGGATGACTGGCAGAGGTGGAGTAGGGAGGCACCCCACCGACCGAAAGCGCTCACTGGTTAAAGGTCACATAACCCTTTTGACGAAGACGTTTGGGAAGCCGTATGCGGGAAATCCGCACGTACGGTTTGAGGAGGCAGGAGAAGGAAACCGGGAGAGAGTAAGCTGCCAGGTGGTGTGATGGATACTCACACACATAAATCGAGAGCGGTACATCTCTGACTCCACGGCGCCTTCTCTTGACCCTACGTCCGGCACGTCTTTTCGGCTCTTCGATACATTACTTGAAGCCCACTGATCATCCAAGAAATATAAAGTAACATAAGAGGAATAAAAAGAGTCCGCGAGATGGCGGATTATGCGATTAGAGCGGATTATCGAAACGGTCTAAGGGTCTACAGAATTATTACGGTTGAAGATGTTAATTAAGTACGTCTTGTAACGTGTCGAAGAGCCGTCTTTTCTTTTTCCGGGAGAGTCCTGGCCCTTTGCCAGTTTTTCCTCCGCGCTCTCTGTGCCCTCTGTGCGAACCCTGTTTTTTGATCTTCGGAACGAACGAAAACCGGGGTATCGCGCCGTCGCGAATAGAAAGGGCGATTACGCCGCGATGCTTGTCCTCTCCGTGTTCTCTGTGCCCTCTGTGCGAACCCTGTTTTTTGATCTTTTGAACGAACGAAAAGCGGGGTATCGCGCCGTCGCGAAAAGAAAAGGCGCTTACGCCGCGATGCCTGCTCTCTCTGTGTTCTCTGTGCCCTCTGTGCGAGCCCTGTTTTTGATCTTTGGAATGAACGAAAACCGGGGTATCGCGCCGTCGCGAATAGAAAGGGCGCTTACGCCGCGATGCTTGTTCTCTCCGTGCCCTCTGTGCGAACCCTGTTTTGCTTTTAAGATATGCCAACTTCAAAATTGGCGTTTCCAGAGAAAGGCCGACTGGAAGTCGGCCCCACAAAGAGAAAAGGGGCTTACGCCGCTTTGACTACGTGGACCAAAAATCGTGCGGTCGAATCTGACCTTGTTTCTCGATTGCGCCCCATATCTTGAACCACACCGGTGCTTTGAAGCGTAGCGCTTTATTCCGATCTGGCTACGAAACAATTTCGCTCTTGAAACAGTTTTCGGAAAAAGGGACAGACCGTCGACCCGTAACGCGCCTGCCCTGCGCGCTGGAGTGGGTTTGTAAAACAAAGACCAGGTTTTCCCGAGGTAGACGACGCCTAATTTTCATGGTAAGATTCTAAGCGCGCCGCGCCGAACCTGGGAACGCTCTGGGAACGTCAACTTGTAAGTTGGCATGTCTTTCGGAGTGCTCCGAACTTCAGTCCGGCTCGTTTTACAGGAGCTCTTCGAACCCCTCGCGACACTCGTTTAAGCCGGAGGCGGCGCTCCACGAAAAGACGCGCAAGATCGAAAAATGGAGAGGTGAAGAACGTGGAAAAGGTAAAAGTCGGGATCATCATCTGCAGCCGCTACCGGAATTGCGGAGGCGGGAAGTGTCTTAGGGCGGCGCGAAACCTGGAAGGAGGGTTCAGCGTCCACGAAGGAAAAGAGGTTGAAATCGTCGGATACTCGTCGTGTGGCGGATGCCCGGGCGGAAACGTTGAGTACGTCCCGGCAGAAATGAAGAAGAACGGGGCGCAATACATCCACCTCGCCACGGGGATGATCGTGGGATATCCGCCCTGCCCAAACCTTCGGTATTTCAAGAGGTTCATAGAAGAGAAGTACGGATTAGAGGTGATTCTCGGAACGCATCCGATACCCGAGAATTACTTTCGAACGCACTTGAACCTCCGCACCTGGGATTCGCCCACCTGGCAAGAAATCATCGACCCCCTATCTCGAGACGAGGCGCTCCGCAAAGCCTACGACTGAGCCGAACAACCTCGAGATCGTTTATCCCTTGGGCGCGCCTGTTAGCGCCCATCTGAGACTGCCGAACTATAGTTCGGCATTTTTTTACCTTTCTGAGAACGCTGGACGCTTGGGAACGCTCTGGGACCGCCAACTTTTAAGTTGGCATGTCTTTCTGGCTCTTCGACTCGTTACTCGAATTCCGCTGAAAATCCCAGAAATACGAAGCTTCATACGAGGAATAAAAAGAAACCACCAGGTAGTCGATTTGAGCACTGTGAAAGGATTATCGCAACAGCCTGAGGATCTACAGAATTGTTCCGGCAGAAGACGGCAATTAAGCACATATAGAAAATTGCCGAAGAGCCCGACAAACCTGCCAATCTAATGATTGGCGTTCCCAGAAACCTTGCCGAACAATAATTCTGTGTTCCAGTACCTGCGGCTTTCCCGGAAACTCTGCCGAACTAAAGTTCGGCGTTCCCATAGACCTGCCAATCTAAAGATCGAAGTTTCGAAAAAACCTGTACCAAACTTAGGCTCAAGAGAAGGCGCGCGAAGACGGAAGCTATCTGCGGCACGCAGCTACCAGACCCTATCTCCAAAAATAGGCAAAACATATGGTATACTCCGTACGAGAGGTGATCGGATGTGTCTAGGCAGAAGTTCACAATAGAAGAAATAGTAGAGATTCTTTCGGCCGAGAAAAAATCTTCCGTAGCGGGCGTGTGTCGAAAACACGGAATTAGCGCGTCCACTTTTTATCGTTGGCGGGAACGCTACGCGGCCGCTCGTGACCAATCTGGCGCATATTCTTTGGATATCGCGAAGAAGCTTGTGGCCTTAGAGGCAGAAAATGCCGCTCTCAAGAAAGCCTTAGCCGAGAAAGAATTAGAATATACGGTGCTTAGGGAATTCATTGAGAAAAATGATCTTGAAAAGTGAAGGCGAGTCCTTTGCCATAGCCGCTTTCACATCTCAGGATCTCTCATGCCCATAAGGGTCTCGAAGACAAAGGAACGGTTCTAGAAAGGCGCTCTCAGGAACTATTTCTCTGTGCCGTCTGTGTTCTCCGCGCGAACTCTGCTTCTCTTTTTGCGAAAAACACCTGCAAATCGAAAGACTGGCGTTCCCGAAAACCATGCCGAACTAAAGTTCGGCGTTCCCAGGCGTTCCCAGTGTGCTCCCAAGCATCTTTTCACTGTGCCCTCTGTGTTCTCTGTGCGAACTCTGTTTCTCTTTTAACGAAAAACACCTGCCAATTGAAAGTTTGGCGTTCCCAGAATACATGCCGAACTGAAATTCCGCGATCCCAGGAGGGCGTTCCGCACGGAATGGTAATTGACGCAAACTCCCTGTGAATCCCCTTCAGCGAATCTCTATAACCCCGCAGAATACGCGCTTAGGGGATTGACTTTTCAATTTCCATTGGCGTATAATGCGGCTATTGGGTTTTCAAGAAACAGCGCTGTTTCCTCTGTCCCCACTATCATCTGGTTCAATTAACTCCAAGAATTCGCGTTTTCTTGGCCATGTCTAACGTTCGCGAATTTTCCTCTCCAATCTCGTACACCTTAATTTTAGGAGGCTGAACGATGCTCAGAGCATTCCGTTCGGATGCTGTTAGAAAGTTTTTTTTAGTATGGCTAGTCGGAGTTTTGGTCTTTGTACCGTTTATCACGGGCTTTGCGCTTCAAAATGAACAACCGGCCGTTTTCGTGGACTCAACTCCTTTCATTCCCGGTGAGCCGCTAGACAAGAATGAAATGCGGATCACTTTCATGGGGACTTCGGTGATTCCGCGGAAAGGGCAGGCCAGTAACAGTGTCTTCGTGGAGACAGGTAACGGGGACAGCTTCATCTTTGATATCGGATCGGGCGTTTCGACCAACTACGTGGCGATGGGGATTCCTTATTCCCGTATGGATAAGGTGTTTTTAACCCACTTGCACGCTGACCATATGAGCGACCTGACGACCCTGTATTGCTTCGGACCTTCGTTGGATCGCAAGACCCCCCTTAGGCTTTTCGGACCCAGCGGCGATACTCCGGAGTATGGGACTATGGCCTTCGCCGAAGCTTTGAAACTGCTGACCAGGTGGCACGTGGAGAGCTTCAGCTTCACCCCGACGGGTCTCAAGAGCGGGGTCAGCGGTTATGATATCGATGTAAAGGAGCTGCCCTATATGGAGGTCGGTGGCGTCGCCTACGAGGAGAACGGGGTCAAGATCACACATTTTCCAGCGGTGCACGACCGGAACGGTTCCATTAGCTACAAACTCGAATGGAACGGCCTGTCTATGATCTTCTCTGGTGACACGAAACCGAACTACTACATGGTCGACCAGGGAAAAGGGGTGGATGTGCTGATTCACGAGATGGTCGTTCCGCCGGAGGTGTGGGCGGCGAAAAACACTGGGATGAAGCCCGGCGACGTGGGGTGGCCGCAGGCGATCGCATACACCACCGCAGTCGAGGACTCCTCACACACGACCCAGAAGGCGCTCGGGTATATTTTGAGCCAAGCGAATCCCCGCCTTGGGGTGGCCACGCACTTCCAGGTGAACGAAGACACGGTGGATAACGCGCTGGAAGATGTCCGCACCTGGTATCAAGGGCCCTTCGCCATCGCCACGGACCTTCTGGTGATCAATGTCTCCAAAGACCGCATACGCCTGCGCTACGCTCAGGTCTCGGATTACAGCTGGTATCCGTCGCCAAAACTGTATCCTCCCGCCCAATTGGCTCCTCCAAAGTATCCGTCGCCGCTCGCCCAGCTCAACGAGGAGTTGTTGTCGCACGTCATTCCCGCGAGCGTCTACGCAGGAGAGACCAAATAATCGCGCATTCAAGTTGAAAAACCCGTTCCTCCTGCCGCCTTTAGGGTATAGTAGGGTAGTTGAGCGTTCGGCTACCGGAATCGAAGCGCCCCGCAACAACACGAAAATGGGGCGCTCCCGTGTTTCGTAGCATCATCGTTTTCGAACAAAAAAGGAGGTACGGGTATGAGATTCCTCAACAAGGTATCGTTGGCGTTATATGCGCTTTTGGCAATTCTGTTTTTACTTTCCTGCAGCGCTTCGACGCCGCCAACACCTACGCCGATACCGGATTTGACTGATCCGGAGGTCTTTAACGCGATTATGACGGTCGTCGGAGTCTCAGACCCCTCCCAATACACCCGGGAAGACCATCCGTTCTCCCTTCTTCCGGGTTCGGAGGTTTGGGAGTTTTCCCTCGTCGCACGTCAAAACGTCCTCTACACCGTTCGTTTCCGAGGCGTCCGGGTCAACCCCGTCGGTAGGAAGTACGTCCTCAACCTGAGAGGTCTAGAGAGCGGGAAGTACGCTGTCGAAATAACAGCTTCGAGCGCGTCGGCCGCCCTGAAATTGGGTGGGGCGTATACGTCGGCTTCTTCCCGCGATTCTACGGTTTTCTTTTGGATAAAGGTCACCGAGGCGAATCCGGAACGGGTCTTCTATATCTCTCCCACCGGTAACGACGCCGGAACAGGCGGCCAGCAGTCGCCTTGGCGAACGCCGCACCTGTCCGTTGCGAAACTCGTACCAGGGGATACGTTGATTTTTCTTGATGGAGAGTACGTCTTGTCGGAGTTCGACGAGATCATAATTCCTCCCTCTGGAACGGAAGACGCTTGGATCACTTTAACGGGCGCGCCCGGCTTCAAACCGTCCATCAAGGGTGAGAACAACCTGTATTCCGCGATCATCCTCTCCGATGTATCGTATATCAAGATATCAAACCTCGAGTTCACTTCCGTTACCGGTGAGTACTTCCGAGATGCCATTAACGGGGTGGACGGCCCGATTAACCATATCGTCCTCGAAGACTTGGATATTCACCATATCGACGAGTTCGGGATCAATTTTCGTGACGTCGAGCATCTCCAGGTTCTGGACTGCCGCATCTTTTATTGCGGGTTTGGGGCAATCGGGGGCCCACCAGCGGAGAACGACGGCTGGCGACATATCTTGATTCGCGACTGTGACCTCTCCTACAGCGGGCATTATTATCAAGGCGTTGAAGACAACCCGCTCAATCCTTATGATCGACCCGACGGCCTCGGCCTCGAGGCTTCCGACGGGCCCATAGAGATCGTCCGTGTCACCGTCCGGCATAACCGCGGGGACGGTCTGGACTCCAAAGCGGCGAACACCTTCATCCATCATTGCCTCGTGTCGAACAACTACGCCGATGGGATTAAACTGTGGGGCGCCGGGTCGAAGGTAGAAAACACCCTCATCTGTGGGACCGGCGACGGCGCGCTCGAGTCGGGGTGGTGTCCGTTTGTGATCAGCTATTGGGGTGCCCCAAACGCGACATTCAAGCTGACGAACGTCACGATCGCGGATACCCCGGACCGGCCAAGCTATAGCGCCCACATTCAATACGATTCGACGGTACCCATCCGGGTGACCCTTAAAAACTGCATTTTCGCGAACGCCTACGGGACCGTTTACGCGAACGTGAACGTGGACCTCATTGTCGATCACTGTCACTTTTATCGTCCAAACGACGCCGTTCAACTCGAGGCGCACGGTAGAACCTACACCGCCGATCAGATCGCCGCCGGGCAAGCGGGCGTCGGGAACTCCGTGGGCAATCCCTTATTCCTGAATCCGGTTTGGGCTTCTGATGCGTTTGACTACCAACTCGAAGGAACGAGTCCGGCCGTGGATACGGGAACCTCTACCGGAGCTCCGTTTGACGATCTCGACGGAACAGCCCGCCCTTTGGGCGCCGGAGTTGACAAAGGCTGCTACGAGCGCGCCGGGTCGACGCCAATCGGAGAAGGGATCGTCGTCGATCATCTGGCCACGAATATATCTTCGATCCCGAGAAATTGGATCGAGGCGGTAAAAACCAATTCCATCCTTCACTACGCGAGGAGGTCCCACGGCTCTCAGCTCAACGTGGGCGCAGAGTGGCTCCAAAGCCAGAACGCGCTCTACGCATACAGCGAGAACTGGTGCGCCTTGCCCGAGCCCTCGAACGCATTACGCGTCTGGAACGGGCAGACCCCCGAGATCGGCGACTACATTTTTCCTTGGGACTACTGGGAGGCCCCTGAGGGGCTCGCGGTAACCCGCGCCATCCTCACCGCGAATCCGTCGATCAAATACTCGATGTGGTCGTGGTGCACGGAGTTGGACGAGTGGTCGGCGGAACAGGTGGACGCCTATCTCGCGGCCATTTCCGCGCTCGAGGCGGAGTTCCCGCAGGTCAGGTTCATCTATATGACAGGCAACGCGCAGGCCACTGGCGCGGAAGGCTGGAATCGCCACCTCAGAAACGAGCAGATTCGCGCTTACTGCCGGGCCAACAACAAAGTCCTATACGATTTTGCAGACCTCGACTGCTGGTATCAGGGCGTACAAGCGACGACCTCCTACGCCGGACACACCTATCCGATTCAACACAACGCCTACGCGAGTCCCGAGTATGAGGGGACGCACGTCAACCGACAGAGCTGCTCGGTCAAAGCGAGCGCCCTATGGTGGCTGATGGCGCGCTTGGAGGGATGGGGCGGTATTTGAGAGGGGCATTGCGATACGAAACGCCGTTAGACCCCGGACCTCTGAAAAAGAACCGCTTGAGTCTTATGCGTACGAAACCAACTTTGGCGAGATAGATAGATTACTCCCGTGCGAGTGGAACAGCGTGGGTATGCTATCGAGGTACAGGAAAAAAAGAGGAGGAAGTCCGCCTTTTGCTCTTTTTATACCGCGATAGGCTTGGGGAGTTATCGCGGGGTAACCAGCGGGCTAACTTCGGAAGCCCGCGAAGTCCCGCGACTCGCTTTTTTGTATTCTTTACGCCGCGATGACTTCGGGGTATCGCGCCGTCGCGAAAAGAAGAAGCGCTTACGCCGCGATGCCACCACATAAACCTTATCGCGTTATCGCGAAAAGGAGAAGCGCTTACGCCGCGATGCCCGTGTGGGGTTATCGCGGGGTAACCAACGGGTTGACTTCGGAAGCCCACGAAGTCTCGCGATCCGCCTTTTTGTATTCTTTACGCCGCGATGACTTCGGGGTATCGCGCCCTCGCGAAAAGAAGAAGCGCTTATGCCGCGATGCCACCTCTTAACTTGACCCACACGTGGGACATACGATTGAAGGGAGTTTGCATATGGCAAAAAAGAAACTAAACCGATTCTGGGCGCTTATCCTGATTCTGAACCCCATCGCCTCTCTCGCGCTGGGTTTGTGGGTCTTCTCTTTGCCCGGAACCCTCGGGTTGGTACGATGGGATAGCTTCTATCGTCTCTTGGTCGGGTTGGTCCTTTCGCTTGGCCTTTGGGCTCCCGTCTTGTGGGTCGTGGGCCGCCTGTTTCTGAGGAAGCGGAAGTGGCTCGCAAAGATATGGGGAGTCGGTGTCGCCGCTCTGAGCGCCGCCATATTGGCTTTCACATTGGGCGCCTGGGGATACCTCATTGCCCAACCGATGCTGAAAAGCGGAGACAAACCTCCCGTGCTGTTGGTCTCTTCCCATAGCGGGGCCGCGATGCCCGATTTAACTCTGGCCGTGTGGACCAAAACTCCGCAACAGCTGACCGCCTCTCTGGGCTCGGAAACAGAACCGACGCGTAGCATTCTGTCGGACTCCGGGCGGGTTCATCGCCTGTTATTTCCAAAGCTGCAACCGGAGCGGGTCTACACCTACCAGCTTGAGGGCGGAGAGTCCGTCTCTTTCCGGGCGCTGCCGGATATCGCCCTCGAGGGATCAAAACCGATGAAAGTGGTCTTTTCGTCGGACGTGCACTACGGAAGCTCCAAAAGTAGTGCGGAAAAGACCACGCGAATGATGGATCAATGGCTGAGCCGCAAGGACGAGATCGACCTCTTCTGCCTGCTCGGGGATATCACGGAGTTGGGGTTTATGGATTCGGATTGGCAGGACGCGTTGGACTCGTTATCGCCAGTTTTTTCACAGATCCCGATGATCCCGGTCATAGGCAACCACGATTTACTGTTTCAAGGGTATCGGCACTATCTGGATTACCTGCACCCGGAAGGCCGGACCAGTTTCGAAGACCTCTACCGGCGCGTGGATATCGGACCCGTTCACTTCTTACTGTTGAACGCCGTTTGGGGCACGGAAGACGTCTCTCGTGAGCAGCTCGCCTGGTTGGAAGCGCAATTAGCCTCGATTCCAAAAGACCATTGGAAGGTCGTTCTTTCCCACGCCTACTACTACGCTTCGGGGTCTACGTTCGCAGGCGAACCCTGGTATGACAATCGGGAGATGATCCGCATTTTTGGGCCGATTTTTGAAAAGCGCGGGGTGGACCTCGTCGTTAGCGGGCACAATCACCTGCTGGAAGTCCTGGAACACGCCGGCGTGACCTATGCGGTTGTCGGCGTAATGGGAGCCCCTTTGGATACCATCACATATCGCTCCCCCGCCTCCGTGTGGTGTCGGGATGTTCACGGGTGGATGGAGGTCACCTGGACCGCGCGGGAGGCGACCCTCCAGTTTTTCCAATGGGACGGCGTACCGCTGTTCTCACAAACCTTGACCAAGTGATGACATATGCCTTACGGGCTCGCGGGAAGCCCTTCGCGGTGTTCGCCAGTCTGTGCAGGTGAAAAGAGCGTCCGCTTTCTGAGAAGTGCTGCGTGGGTATACCATCGGGGTACACCAAAATGGGAACGCCGAACTTTAGTTCGGCATGTTCAAAAAAGAAGATGGTGGTTTCGCACAGAGTACACAGAGTACACAGAGAAAACATAAACTTGGCGTTGACGCTTGTAAACACCTCTCTTCTTTGTGCCCTCCGTGGTCTCCGTGTGAACCCTGTTTTTTTAAGACATGCCAACTTAAAAGTTGGCGTTCCCAGGGCGTTCACGAAGTGTTCTCAAGCGTATCGAGCCGTCGCGAAAAGAAAAAACGCTTACGCCGCGATGACTACACGGAATAAAAATCGTACGGTCGATTCTGACCTTGTTTCTCGATAACGCCTCGCAACTCGACCCACACTGTTCATTCTGATTCTAAGCGGATGTGATACAATATCCGCAACCACCACAGAAAGGGGAGATAGGGAGAGATGGATGCCTTGACCGATCTGGGAGTCAAAAAGATGAGCTGGGCATGGCAATATATGCCCATTCTGAACGAATTACACCAGAAATACAAGGATGAGAAGCCCTTCGCCGGGTGTAAGATGGTCGTCTGCTGCCATCTGGAAGCGAAAACCGCGAACTTGGCGCGACTTTTCCGTGACACCGGCGCACAGGTGTGGACGACTGGGTCCAATCCGCTGTCCACGCAAGACGAGATCGTCGCGGCTCTGGCCAATCACGAAAAGATGGTGGTCCACGCCAAACACACCGAGGACAACGAAGCCTTCCGCAAAAACCTTTATAAGGCGCTGGAGCTCAAGCCGAACTTGATCTTGGATGATGGGGGCGATCTCAGCGCCATCGTGCATACCGAGCGAAAAGACTATCTGGAAGGGTTGAAGGGCATCTCGGAAGAAACGACCACCGGCGTCGTCCGGTTACGCGCCCTCGAAAGAGACGGTCTCTTGAAAGTACCCGTGATCGCGGCGAACAACGCGCAGATGAAATACCTCTTCGATAACCGATACGGTACCGGGCAATCCGTGTGGGACGGCATTATGAGAACGACTAACCTGACGATCTGCGGAAAGGTGGTCGTCGTCGCCGGCTACGGGTGGTGCGGGAAGGGCGTCGCGGGAAAGGCGCGCGGTTTGGGCGCGCGTGTCATCGTAACCGAGATCGATCCGATCAAAGCTCTCGAGGCGCTGATGGACGGTTTCGACGTGATGCCGATGGACGAAGCTGCCCCGCTCGGTGACATTTTCGTCACCGTCACCGGAAATATCGACGTGGTATCGAAACGGCATTTCGACCTTCTGAAAGACGGCGCGGTTTTGACGAACGCCGGCCATTTCGACGTCGAGATCGCGGTTGCCGCTCTCGAAGCCTACGCTCAAAACACCTGGGAGGCCAAACCGAATATAAAAGGGTATCGACTTCCGAACGGCAAATCGGTCTTCGTGATCGGAAGCGGTCGATTGGTCAACATCGCCGCAGCGGATGGGCATCCGATAGAGATAATGGACGGTTCCTTCGGCGTACAGTATTTATCGATGCTCTACCTCTGGAAGAACCGCGACAAGCTGGAGCCCAAACTGTTCGACACTCCCGCCGAGATCGATCGGGAACTGGCTGCCCTGAAGCTGAAAAGCCTGCGCAAATCCATCGATACGTTGACAGAAGAACAAACGCGCTATATGAACAGTTGGTGATCTCTTTGAGCATCAACCGGTTACTGGTGATCGCGGACGATACCGAACGCGTGGAATCTTTCGTAAAACGCGTTATAGAACTTGGGATAGAGGTCCTCGGATATGGAGAGGGCTATCGGAGCCTACTGGAAAAGGGGTATCCGATCCAGCCGCTCTTTCGTCCCGAAGAGGAGTCACGGGTGACGGAAGGTTCGGACAAAACGTTGGACTGCGCTTCGGACCCGTATTTTTACATTCTGTTCCGTTTGAAGACCGAATCACAAGAATCAACGCCACTGTTCGATATGCTTCTGGCGGACTTTCCGAAACTCGGGCGCGTGAGTTCGGCGTTATCCTTTCCCACCGTCGAGGAGGAAGAGACGGCCCCCTCTCGAGTCGCGCTCCTCAGAAACGTCGCCAAAGACTTCCGCAGTATCGCCACCCTCGTCGATGAGACCGATTTCGACTGGGTACTCTCTTCTTTGGCCGAATGCGGCGACATCCCCTTACAGGGGAGAAGACAGTTATCCCTAAAGGTCTTCTCGGAGATTCTGAAGTTCGACACGCAGACCTATAATGGCTTCTCGTTGTTGTTCGCCGACGAGAGCCGTAAGCACCTCTCTTTGGAAAAGGCGCTGTTGTTACAGTACGGCTCGAACCCCCATCAGGAAGCCTATGTGGCGACCCTTTCCGGAGAAGACCATCTCTTGGGGCATCTGCACGCCGTGAAGAAGGGGAATATGACCACGCGGCGGATCATCGACCTCTATAACGGTATCCGTTTTGTCAGAGAATTGCGAGAGCCCTCCGGCGTCTACATTCGGCACGGCAACCCTCTTTGGGTCTCGGTGACGCCTGGAGAAGCCGAGTACGCTGGGTTGATTCGGGTTATAAAAAACGAAACCATTATGGGCGGGGTGATCGTGATCAATCACACGCTAAACCGCCAAATCCTCGAGCACGTCCGCAGGCTGCCCGTCGAACTTGTCGCGTACAACAGAGAGCTCGAAGCGGAAGCCACTTCCCTTCAAACCTCCTCCATCGCTTCCGTTTACGCCTTCGATCTGTGGAAGCTCTCCGAATGGGAGTACAAGTACCTTGACGGTTGCTTTATCGTTCAAGAGCGGGATACCGAGGTTCGACAGGATCGTTTTCGGAAACTGAAAGAGGAGCTTTTCGATCCTGTCGTGGAAAGAGAGCTAATCCTGGCTTTTCAAGTGTCGAAGCTCACGCGATCGGATTCGGTCGTCCTGTGGGCAGGTACGCAAACTGCCGGGATCGGCGCAGGGCAGATGCTTCGGCGCGATGCCTTCGATATTGCCTTGTCGCAAGCGAAGCGGCGTGGCCTGGCCATAAAGGAAACCGTTTTTGCGACGGACGGCGCTATATTGGATACGGAGCTGTTCACGCGCGTCCTCAACTCGGGGGTGCGTGGGATGGTCCTTCCCTCCGTGACGAAAACCAACCAACAGATCGCCGCGCTGATGGCCGAAAGCCGCGTGCCGATACTGTTGTCCAATCACCGCCATTTTACGTAAAACAGAGGTCTATAGAGGAAGACCTTGCCGGTCGGGCGGCGTGATAAAATGCCCGGCACCTAAGAAAAGGCGAGTGGGTTGTCATCCGCACTCGAGTTCGTGGGGACCTTCACAGGTGCCCTTTGTCTATGAGGAGAGATAGAGATGAGCCTTTTATCGGATCTTTTGGAAGAATTGCGGCTACTCCGGGAGCAGTCAGAACAAGCCATAGAAGCCGCTGAGAACACCCAGATGCTCGAAGAGTTGCGGGTTCGTTTCTTTGGAAAGAAGGGGACGATCAGCCAAGGCATCCTGAAAAAGTTAGGCGCGCTGCCTCCCGAAGAGCGCCCCCTTTTGGGAGAGAAAGCCAATGAGGTGAAGGTCCTCCTTCAGGAAGCGATGGATCGGAAAAACCGCCATTTCCTGGACGCGGAAGAACGCGTCTTTGAGGAGTCGATTCGGATCGATCCCACTATGCCGGGCGCCAGGAGGATGGTCGGTTTCGAGCATTTGATCACGAAGACGCAGCAGGAAATCGAAGACATCTTTCTGTCCTTGGGGTACGAGATCGCCGAAGGCCCGGAGATCGAAAACGTCCATGACAACGTCGAGGCGTTGAACACCCCGGACTGGCACCCTGCGCGAGACGATCAGGACACCTTCTACATCGTGCCCGATCAATGGTTGCTGCGCACCCAGACTTCACCGGTCCAGGTGCGTACGATGGAGAAGAAGACGCCGCCCATCGCGCTCATCTCCCCTGGAAAGGTCTACCGCAGCGACTACGACGCCACGCATCTCCCGATGTTCCATCAGTGCGAAGGGTTGCTGGTCGACGTCGATGTCTCGGTGAGCCATTTGAAAGGCACACTCGAATACTTCATCGAAAAGATCTTCGGCGAAAAGAAGAAGATCAGACTCAGACCCAGCTTTTTCCCTTTCACGGAACCGAGCTTCGAAGTCGACGTTCTCTGGGAGAACAGGTATGGGGAAACGCGCTGGCTAGAAGTCTTAGGGTGCGGCATGGTAGACCCGAACGTCTTTCGTTCCGTCGGTTACGACAGCGAAAAATGGACCGGATTCGCGTTTGGGATGGGGATCGAAAGGATCGCGATGCTGAAATACCGGCTCACGGATATACGAGATTTCATCCGAGGTTACGCGCATTTCATCCGGCAGGACCTATAAATTCTCCCTGATATGGCGCAAACACGACACGAGAACAGAGAAACGGACTCTCTAAAAAGGAGCGATAGCGATGCGCATCTCGAAAAAATGGCTGAATGAATACATCCCCGTGAATGACCTGTCCGATGGCGAGATCGACGGTCTCCTCAGCTTGAGCGGTACCGAGATAGAGGAGACCCTGTACCCGTGGGAGGGGTTGAAGGGGGTGATTCTGGGCACGGTGATCGAAACCCGCCCGCATCCTTCGCATAGTCGTCTGATCGTTTGTATAATCCAGTTACCGGGCGAGACCAAGCGATTGGTCACCGCCGATAAAACCGTAAAAACGGGGGACCGCGTGCTCGTCGCGTTACCGGGAACAGTTCTCTACAATGGAAAACGGATAGAGGCGCACGACTTTGGCGGCGTCCTCTCGGAGGGGATGCTCTGCTCATTGGAGGAGCTCGGGTTAGAGAACAAATCCGACTACGTCTATCGCCTTACCGACGAATGGCCTGAAGGGTTCTTGGAGGATACGGTTTTTGAGGCGTCCATTACCTCGAACCGGCCCGATGAGTTGGGGATGCTGGGGATCGCGCGAGAACTGTACGCGGTCACGAAAGGCCGGCGCCCCTTGACGATGCCGCCCGCGGACTACGATATCCTCCCGGACGAGGGCGACAGCCGCTTTCGCATCACGATCGCGGAGCCCGAAGACTGTTACCGCTATTGCGGACTGATCGTACGCGATATCCGGCCCATCGACTCGCCGCTTTGGTTGAAGCGGGCGCTGGTCGCCAGCGGACTTCGATCGATCAGTTTCGTCGTGGACGTGACCAACTACGTGATGTTAGAAACCGGTCACCCCGTCCACGCCTTCGACCTCACGAGACTGGAAAACTTCCGCATCCACGTCCGAAAGGCCAAGGTAGGCGAGCGGTTCGTACTATTGGATGGCCAATCGATCACGGCCGAAGGCTTCGAGTGCTTGATCACCGACGGCGACAACCCGCTCGCCTTAGGAGGCATTATGGGTGGCGAGGGTTCCGGCATCGAGGAAACGACGAAGGATGTCCTGCTGGAGGTCGCTACCTTCAACCCGGTTTTGATTCGCAAAACCCGAAAATGGCACAATCTGAACACCGATGCCTCCTACCGGTTCGAGCGAGGGGTGGATCCCAATAACAACCCATTCGTGCTCGGTCGGCTCGCGCATTTGATACAGAAATACGCCGGAGGGCGCGTCACCACAGAAGTGATCGATGCCTATCCGCACCGGATCGAGAATAAAACCGTCCTTCTGCGGCGGTCCCGTGTAGAAAGCATCCTCGGCGCCTCCTACCCTTCGAAGGCGATCATCGAAAGCCTGGAGAACCTTGGAATCGAGACGGAGGCCATCGAGGATACCGAGATTTTTCGCTGCTCCATCCCGACGGGGCGCCCGGATTTGGAACGAGAGATCGACCTGATTGAAGAGGTCGGAAGAATACAGGGATACGAACAGCTTCCGGGAACGTTGCCGATTGTTCGAGCCCCAGACCGGGGGCGCACACCCTACCAAGTATTTAGGGACGATATCCATCGTCTGGCCCTATCTTTAGGGTATAATGAAATCAAACCGTTATCTTTTACCGATCCGGCGGACTTCGAGCCCTTCGGTATCGATCAAAGCCATCCGTGGAAGAAAGAAGCGGTAGCGCTAGTGAAACCGTTGTCACGCGACCTGTCTTTGCTCCGCCCCACGTTGTCTTTCGGGCTGATCAAGACGCTCGCGTTCAACTTCAGTAGGCAATGCGGCGACCTCAAAGTCTATGAGATTGGAAAGGTCTTTCGGCGTTCGGAAAGTTTCGAGGAATCGGAGTTTTTTGGATTCGCCCATATGGGAGCGGAAAATCCCGAGGATTATACGGATAAACGGAGAGTGGGATTTTATGCGTTCAAGGGGGTAGTGGAAGAGCTTATCCATCACCTGAGCGCCTCCTCGGATGCGTTGACCTTCGCCGCGCCAGATGAAGGTGACCTCTATAACGGGTTTTTGTATCCGACACATTCCGCCGTGATTTCCTTCCGCGGTCAAAGAATTGGTATAATAGGCCTGGTAAAAAAACACGTCTTAAATCATTATGATATCAAAACTGACGTCTATCTGGGGGAGATCAACCTCAATCTCCTCTTTGGCTTCATAAAGGGAAGCAGCAGGGAGTGGAAGTCTGTGCAGAATCTGAACTATCCATCCAGCCGGAAGGACTTTTCCGTCCTTGTACCACGCGGGAAAGAGATGGGGCGCGTGATCAATGGACTTAAGCGGATCGAGTACGTGGAATCCGTGAAGATCATCGATATCTACAAGGGGAAGAACATCCCCGAGGGATTCGTCAGCGTCACCATTTCATTAGTCTTGCGTTCGACGGAGAGCACGATAACCGAGGCCCAAATGAACGGTGTGTTGGAGAAAGTCAGAGCCTTCCTGATTGAAGAGAAACTCGAGATCAGGGAGTTATAACCCCGCCGACGGGCATCCCTATGCGTGTCAGCAAAGTCTTTTCTTTTGACAGCGCCCATTTTTTACCCTCATACCACGGGAAATGCGAAACGCTCCACGGTCATACCTATCGCTTGGTCGTGACAGTCGCCGGCGTTCCCGATGCGGAAGGGATGGTCATCGACTTCATCCTGCTAAAGAAAATCGTGCAAGAGGAAGTTCTGTCGGTCCTGGACCACTCGCTCCTCAACGATATCCTCCCACAGCCGACGGCCGAGAACATCGCGAAATGGGTCTGGCAGCGGATCTCGGAAAAAGTACGCCGTGACCGGGCCGCTTTGTTTGAGGTGGAGGTCTGGGAAACCCCGACGAGTTACGTTCGGGTACGTTCGGAAGATATCTTAGAGTCCACTTCACGCGGCACCCCCGATTGAGCTCAAAACACGGGTAAAGACGAGATTTCGGAGGAAGAACTTTGGATACGCTAACCCTTCTTGTGATTTTTATAAAGAACCATCCATACCGGTGGAATGGAGATGATGATCGCAACCCGCGTCGGGGCGTGTTGTGATACGAACGCAACCAAACCCGACGCTTAGAAGCGTCGGGTTTTTTTATGAAAAAGGAGAGGGTATGGTGAAGATGCATCTGACGGAAAGGAAACTGATTCATAGGGTTTTGGCTAGCGAGAACGGCGAACGGGTTCTCATCGCGGGGTTTCTAAAACGGAAACGCATTTTAGGAAAGAAGCTGGTATTCGGGCTCATCCAGGATAGCACCGAGGAGATCCAAGCGGTTTTTTCTCTTTCAGATATCGGACAAGAAAACCTCGATACCATCGCCGGAATGCCTCTGCAAAGCGTCTGCGCCGTCGAAGGGACGTTACAAAAGAATACAGACCCTACCAAAAAGTCGGAACTGTTGGTGTCGGCTTTCAAAGCGCTATCGATAAGTGAACCACAGTTGCCGATCGATTTGGGTCCCGGGACGGAAACCGGAATGGATTTGCGTTTAAACTGGCGATTCCTTGACCTGCGGGACGAACGTCAGCGGACGATTATGCTTATGTGCTCCGACTTCGAGCGCTTTTCACGCGACTTCTTCTATCGGGAGGGCTTGCGGGAGATCCACTCTCCGAAGATCATGGGAACCGCTTCCGAGTCGGGTGCGGAGGTCTTTACGGTCAACTACTTCGATACAAAAGCCTATCTCGCCCAGTCTCCTCAGTTCTACAAGCAAATGGCGATCGCCGCAGGGTTCGACCGCGTTTTCGAAATTGCGCCCGCCTATCGCGCTGAGAAATCCTACACGAACCGGCACCTGACGGAGTTCGTCTCTCTAGACGTCGAGTTGGGGTACATCGAGGATGTCGAAGACGTGATGGCCTTCGAAGAGCGTTGGATCGTCGACGTGCTCGACCGATTGAAAGAAAAATGGGGCGCGACGGTAGAACGGTTGTTTGGAGTCGAGATCGAAATCCCTGCTCTCCCGTTTCCGCGCATCCGTATGGAAGAGGCGATCGAGAAGGTCAATCGGTCGGGGATGTCCGTCCCAAAAGGCGGAGACCTCCCTTCCGAAGGGGAACGGCGATTGGGACAGCTGATCGCCGAAGAACGCCATCATCCCTTCGTTTTCGTGACGCACTTCCCGTTTTCCGTCAGGCCTTTCTATCATCATAAAACCGACCCGGTTACCTCCTGCAGCTACGACCTCCTATGGAACGGAGTCGAGATCACTACGGGGGCTCAGCGGGAACACCAGTACGAAGTTTTGAAAGGTCAACTGGCGGAAAAAGGTATGAAAGAAGAGCCGTTAACCGATTATCTGAACTTCTTTCGCTTCGGATGTCCCCCGCACGGGGGTTTCGGTTTGGGAATCGCTCGTTTTTTGATGGCGCTGTTGGGACTAGAGAATATCCGGGAAGCCACGCTTCTAACCCGGGATCCGAAACGCCTCACCCCATAAACAGTCGCCCGATTTGAAATATGGCCAAAGAGACGACGTAGGCAAGGAAGAAGAGGTAAACGACAGAAAACAACATCCATTTGGTTCCGGCCTCTTTCCGGATCGCGGCTACGGTCGCCACGCACGGGATATAGATCAAACAGAAGACCAAGAAGCTGTAGGCGGTGAGCGAGGTGAAGTATAGCGGGAGGGCCGTCGCGAGGAGGGCCTCCCCCCCAGCATCGTGCCCAGCGCCCCGACGATGATCTCTTTCGCGAAGAACCCGAAGACCAGCGCGACCGACGCTTGCCAAAATCCGAAACCAAGCGGCGCAAATATGGGCGCGATGAAGCTCCCGATCCGTCCGATCCAGGATTCCGGAGAGGCGTAGGGCACGCCCTCCGGGAAGGTCGAGAGCACCCAAATAATCGCCACGGCTGCAAAAATCACCGTCCCGGCTTTCTTCAAGAAGGAGCTCGTCTTTCGCCATGCTTCTCCCAGCGTCTCTTTCGCGGTTGGCATCCGATACGGAGGGAGTTCCATAATGAAGAGGGCCTCTTCTCCTTTAAACAACACTTTTTTGAAAACGCGGGCCATAATGATCGATAGCAGGATACCTAAGAGATAGATCGAAAAGATGACCGTGCCGGCGCCGTTTTTGAAAAACACTCCCGCGAAGACCACGTAAACGGGGAGGCGGGCGCTACAAGACATCAAAGGCGTCACGAGGATGGTGAGGACGCGGTCTTTGCGCGATTCGAGGGATCGGGTCGCCATTATCGCGGGGATGGTACATCCGAAGCCTAAGATCATCGGGATAAAGGACTTCCCGTGCAGGCCAAACAGGTGCATCAGCTTGTCCATAAGGAAGGCGGCGCGGGACATATACCCGATATCTCCCAAAAAGGAGATGAAGAGGAAGAGGCAGAAGATCTCGGGCATAAAGGAGATGACAGAGCCCACCCCGGAGATGAGGCCATCAACGATGAAGGAGCTCAAGAGCGACTCCCCCATCACGCCCGAAACCGTAGCGCCGAACCAACTGAAGGCGCTGTCGAGAAGAGAAGAAAAAAAACCGCCGACCGTGAAGGTGAATTGAAACATCAGCCACATAATAGCTAGAAAGATCGGAAACCCCCAAATGCGATGGGTCAACCAACTATCGATGACCGTTGTGATGCGCTCTCGTTCTTGTAGGGTCGTTCGGCGTTGTAGAAACTCCTTCGTCAGCCCGTGGATGAAACCGTACCGCGCCTCCGCCAATGCGATGTCCGGGTCCTGAGCCGTATCCCTTTCGAAAGAAAACAGCCTGTCGTCGATCTCTCTCAAAGAATCGGGAGATAGCGATTTTCGGAAGTCCATCGCCCCCTCGATAATTTTGATCGCGCGCCAACGGGCGTGTTCATCGTCAGGGTCGGGGTCGTGCTTTTGTAGCTGGGAGATCAGTTCCTCGATCTTCTCGTCGTACCGGATCACCTTTGGAACGACAGGATTCGCGGCCGATTGCTGGATCAGCGCTTTCAATTGAGAAATGCTCTCCGGCGATTTGCCATAGACGCTGATCACCGGGATGCCCAAGAACGAGGAGAGCGCGTCGGTCTTGATCGTCAACCCCATACGCTCGGCCTCATCTTTCATATTGAGAACCAATATCGCGTTCTTCTTCATCTCCAACACTTCGAGGGCAAAGTACATATTCCGCTCGAAGTTCGTCAGGTCGATAATGATCAACACCAGGTCCGGGTCATCCTTCATCAGATAGTCCCGCGCTACCCGCTCGTCGGCGGAATGGGTTGTGAGCGAATAGGTTCCTGGGAGATCGACGACGCGGTAAAGCCATTCGCCGTTGCGAAGTATCCCCTCTTTCTTTTCTACGGTCACTCCGGGCCAGTTGCCGACGTGTTGATGACTAAAAGTCAGCGCGTTGAAGATCGTCGTTTTCCCACTGTTCGGGTTGCCGCACAACGCGACCGTGCGTTCGTTGTTTCTACCGAATTTATCTCTATCTATCGAAACACCCTCGATGAGCGCCAAGTTAGACCGGCGGTTCAGGTGTTTTCTGCGCATACGTCTTTGCCTTTGCCCGGTTATGCCTTTCATGCAACCCTCCGAAGCCTTCGTTTCGCGATAAAAGATGATTCTACCGATATTATAACATACTACAGAATGAACCTATATCAATAATAAATAGACCAGACTACTTTCGCCAAGCGACGGCTTATCTTCTTTGTGTCGTATAAACCGACGGAATAACCAAGAGCCCTCTTCAAATACTGCCGGATGTGTGAGTAAAGTTATGAGGCGGCACAACTAAGAGGGTCATCGCGGGGTAACCAGCGGGTTGCCTTCGGAAGCCCACGAAGTCTCGCGATACGCCGTTCACCCCTTTTACGAAGGCTCGAGAGCGCCCTGAGAACGCCCTGGGGGCGCTTGGGAACGCCAAACTTTAGTTTGGCATGGCTCCATCTTTTCATTGGGAGTGTTTCCAAGCCAGCATCGCGGCGTAA
>Ga0116174_10001531_pt1 | contig 20848 bp, 18 predicted proteins | sample AD_UKC087_MetaG_FD_89801 | JGI IMG/M metagenome (GOLD analysis project Ga0116174, IMG submission 89801) | Active sludge microbial communities of municipal wastewater-treating anaerobic digesters from USA - AD_UKC087_MetaG | ecosystem: Engineered > Bioreactor > Anaerobic > Digestate | place: USA...
GAATAAACAAGTTTTCATTAGCCGGGTTCGGATAAACTTCAAGCTTTGGCTCTATGGGTTTTATCGTATCCGGTGGTATGGTATCTTCGCATTTGCATAAAACAAAATCATCAAAGAAATACCATGAACTATAATTTGGCCAATTATTAAGTATTTCCCAGTTAATTTGGTCACTTAGTGTAAAATTACCAACTATCATTGCTGTTTCGGAGCCGGTTGATATAAATGTTCCCGATACTTTTTCCCAATTTGCAGTGTCTTTCAATATATGGCCTGAAGGGTTGCTTATTTGCGGTGTTACATAGATGGGCGTAATCCAGTTTAAGGTATCTCCTCCAACAACAGTATAATTATGCAATTTTACTAAAGTATCCGAAAAGTTCATTCCTATGGCATCAATCACTTTATATGAGACGTTGTGAGCTAACACCCAAAACTCTCCATAATAGCATTGGCCTACTTCCAATTGTTTTTTTAATGGCACTTCTATATATGTTCGCCAATTATCTTCTGCCCAAATTATATTATATGACATGCCTTGTGAACGCCAATGTAATTTTCTACATCCAAATGTATCAATTTGAGTTGGAGTACCATCAAACATACATTGATTTAATACCGAACTGGCAGACTGCCATAAGGGTTGCGTCCATGGCACGGCACGATCAATTTGCCAATAATTATCCGGGCAAATCGAAAAACTATCTAAACTTGCGTTAGGTATTAGGTTCTCACCATAACAGTGTTGCCCATAACTATAATGATTAAAAAAACAATATAAAAAAAATATCAGGCAAATTTTTTTCATAGTATAAAAACAGGAAGAGAGATAGCACTCTCTTCCTGTAAAATTAAAGAATTTTATCTGATAATGACCAAGCGGTTATTGTAAATTGTTTTGTCTTTTATTTTTAATACGAAAATATAACAACCTGCCGGCAAATTTCCTGTACTGATACTTACTGCCTCGTAACCGCATGTAAGGAGTTTTTCAAGTACCGGTGCCCCCACCAAACTGTATAATCTCGCATAAATTTGTTGCCCGCTTTGGTATCCGTCGAGCAAAATATTAACTTCGTCGTCCGTTGGATTCGGGTATACCACTACCGTTCCCTCGGTATCATCATCACTGCTTTGTTGTGTTAAACTTTTGTTTTCACTTATAAATGGTTCGGTATACCCCAAAATAGCCCGTGCCACGAATACACCACCGCCACCAATGCAAGGCGGGGTATCGGCAATAAGCTGCAATTGTTCAACCTCGGCAGTAGGTATTTCAAGTTGCGGTAGCACGTAATCAAAATAAACACCATAAGCAAACTGTTTGTTAGTTTCGATAGTATTGGTCGGGGCAATGGCCGCGTTTACACTTCTGGCATCGGCTATTTGCCCGGCATCAATCAGACTCAGTACCCGACTATATTTGCCAATGTTTCCGCTTGTCAGTTGCGAATATATGGTATTATATTGCTGCCTCAGTGCGCTGTTTGCCGGAGATGGCTGCTGCTCCATATTGCTCAGTATGTTGTAAGCATTGTCCTGCAATATATATTTCATCGGTTCGTTGATCTCTCCGAAACTATAGCTTTCGTTAAACGCTATATCCAATGCCTGTGCTTCCGTACTTGTGCCTGATGAATTTGAGATACTCGATCCGCTTGTTCCGCTCCCCATTAGTCCCTGCGGCTGGCTGCCGCAATTTACAGCTGTGTCATTTCCTGTTGTTGCTTGCGGAACAATTCTGGGATTTAATGGATGCCCAATAGGTATGGAAATTTTGTAATAAAGAGGAGGATTTTTATACCACCAGTTGATTGAGATTGCGCCAGGCAAAGCCCCTCCATACCTGTATTCAATAGGTTTCCCTGGATATTCCGAAAACTTGTTGTCAAAAGGCCAATAAGCAGTCCCTTGGTCTGTCAGCACGGTCCCATTTCCACTGTATGCTGTTGCAAAATAAAAACCATGGTAGCAACTGTCGATATTATTCATTTTTAATTTTGCATTGCTTAAGTTTCCAGAGCACTTAATGCCCAAACTCATTTTTGAAAACGAATTATCATGTATATAAGCACTGGCACAATGTTCGAGTTGTATCCCTATTCGTTTTAAAGAATCGGCCACAGGCACCAGCGTCGAGCGTTTTACTTTGTTACAGTATGCATTAATATAGTTCGAGTTTTCCAAACGTATTCCATAAATGAACCCCGTTTTGTTCAATGTTACATAATTATTCCTAACCACCGATTTCAACAAGGCAATAGTTGCATGTGAGGTAATATTCGATAAATATATTCCGTTCGACGGGTCTAAAATCGTATCATACATCACAGTTACTCTGGTAAAAGTCGGCACCGTATTAATTACTTGTATCCCAACTGGTGTGTTAGTTTTCATCAAACTATGGCTTATATAACTTCCTGCGCGCACATCCCTGACTTTAATTCCTGTGTTTGTATTGTATATTTTATTTTTGGTGAGTTTGCTTGTTGTAAAGTAGGTATATATAGCCATATTACAGGTGTCAAAGGTATTGCGGGTTGTAGTTGAATTACCTCCGCATGTTAAACTTGACCCATTAAGCAATAATCCATCAGGATTGTAATAAATACTGAAAATCGCTGTTTCGCAATATTGGGTTGTAAAAACTTCTGGTATAACATATTGGCAGAATGTAGCTGGTTTAATTCTCCTGAAATCATTATTCACTAATTTTATAGTTGAATTTTTGCTATAAACACCGCAATATAAATTGCGAAATGTATTGGTATTTCCAGCTACAATACTATCGCCAATAATCAACCTGTCCACATTATCGAGATAAAAGCCATATCTGGGTTTCTGCCCGCTATATGGGTTAATCAGGCCTGTTCCGCTCTGAGCAAACGTGCAGCCTTTAACAATTCCTTTATGCGGATATCCAGTGAAAGGAAACATATATGGCCCCCAATAATTATTTTTCACTGACACCGAGGTATAATTGTTATAAAATTTTGAATTTTTCAATTCAAATTTTCCACCATTTTCAGATACTACGGCATTCAATGCATCAGCAACAATTGAGCAGGTCGAAAGACTATCTTTTACTACCAATTTGGCATTACTGTCAATTATATAAACACCATCCCACATATACTTACATGAGGCGAAAATGTCAGAACTGGTTACAGTATATGTATATGGAGGATTCACAACTATTTTTGCTTCAGGCCCCATTTGCAAACCAATTAATTTTGATGTAATATTTGCATTTATTGTAATAGTGCCATTTACAACCTTAAAGCTGTTCAATTGGCTCGCAGAAGTAATAGTAATATCATTAATGGAATTTCCAGGCACGTGATAAGTGCAACATTTCCATATCTTAATACTATCTTTCGATGAACATCCCGTAGAATTATTCGTGGCGTTCACGTAAAGCCAGGTAAATTCAGCATTATTTCCAGACAGTGTATAAAGGTTCACCCAATTAACATTTATTGTACTACCATAATGTGGTAAATCAGGACAATATTGGGTATCACTTAACCACCAGTAATATGTATAGTTGGGTTGTTCATTGGAGATAGAATAAGTAGTATTTAATGTGCAGTTATTATGATTGCCTGTTATAATTGGGTTATCAGGCGGAGCAACAATTTGGACAGTTATTGTGGAAGAACCTGTACATCCTGAAGCAGAAGTTCCGGTAACAGTATATGTTGTTGTAGTTGTCGGGCATACATTAACTGTCGATCCTGTTAGATTGCCGGGCATCCATGTATATGTTGATGCACCACTCGCCGTTAAGTTAGTGCAACCTCCTATACAAATTTGTGGTACTTCAGGTGTAATACTTATTGTGACACTTTCAATTTTAACATATCCTACAATCTGGTACAAATAAACTCCCTGTGTTTGATCATAAACCCATAAATCAACTCTGTATAATCCTGGGGTAGTGTATTGCAGAATAACAGGGTCATTTGTGTTACAAGGTGGATTACTTGGGCTAACCGGGATTGTTGGTGCACCATGAAAATCATATTGGAGACAAATTGTATGTCCAACTTGTACATAATTCTCATCAAAAAAATTCCAGCAAGTTCCATCTAAATAAAACGAAATATCTTCAAATGCACAAATTGTATCTAATATACAAGTGTCTGATATTGTGTGACATTCGCTTGTGTTTCCACGAAATTCAGATATAATAGAACAGTGTGGAATAAGTAATTGTGCTTTTACCCCATTAACAACGATTAAAAACACAAATAGCATCAATATTTTTAAAGCATATTTTTGAATTTTCATAATTTTTAATTTTTAATAAAATTGATTTTCATAATATTAATTTTTAATTATTGAAATCAAATCGCCTTCCACTATCGCAGTCAGGCCTTGAATCATCGCATAAATTATTTCAGAAATACCTTGGCGGGGTTCATGAAATAATGTGTTGTTATTAGGCCTTTTTGTATCTTTGCCAAGTGCTTCCTCATGTTTGGTTAAAATTTGTTTTTCATTACCGTGATAATATTTTTTGCCTGCAGGGGAAGCATTTTATTTAAACAACCATCAACTTACGAGTTGAGATAAATAATATATCTTAATTTTCGGCTAATGTATAACAAATATTTATTAAAAACAAGAATCCTTATATAATTATTTTTAATTATTGCATACGGCCCTATTTTATAGTCAGATAGCGGATATTCAGACCGAATTCATGAATTTGCCCTGACTACCTCACCAGCGTCACATTCCCTTTCCTCATCTCCCGTTTGCCTCCCACAAATCCAATTTCCGCCATATAATAATACACTCCGGCAGGGCAGGCTTTGTTTATAAAAGTGCCATCCCATGCTGCCTTTGGCTCATTGCCCTCAAAAACTTTTTCGCCCCAGCGGTTATATACCGTAAGGTGCAGCGTTTCTATATTTTCGCCCCGCACCCTGAAAATATCGTTTTGTCCATCGCTGTTGGGCGAAAAAATATTGGGTATGTACACCACCGCCTCCGGCTCTGCAGGTAGTATGGTGTCTTCGCAGGGGCAAAGGGAGAAGTTGTCGAAAAAGTAATAAGCCCATCTAACAGGCACATCTGGTTGGGAGTAGTATAGTGAATTAACTTCATTTGTATTTTTAAATACTCCTACTGTTAAAAATTTTTCACCACCATTTGCCATAAAAGTACCTGAAATTTTTGTCCATATTGTATCTGTTAGGATGTTCCCAGTTGGATTGTTGATTTGTGAATTAAAAAATAATTCATCCATCAATGTTGTTCTAGGTAAAGTATCTGAAAAATAAACACCTATAGCATCAATAGCTGAATAATTCAAGGTGTTTAAACCTAAAACATAAGGTAATACCCAAAATTCACCATAATAACATTTTCCTGTTAGTAATGGCTCAGATAATTCACCTTGTATGTATTCACGATACGTCTGGGTACTTGGGCTTGGGCTTAATAAATATATACCTGCATAACCATTACCAAAGAAGGAATACTTATAATAAGAAATTAGAATAGTATTATATGAGGGTATTAAATCTAAAGCACATGTATTATAATAATCAGAAGACCCTGGTCCGCTACTTGTATCTTTAGGCTGTGTCCAATATTTAGCATAATGGATTAAACTAAATTCAGTAGGACAAAAATAATAATCCTCTAAACTTGGGTTTTTTACTAAATTTACAGATAAGCATTGACTATTACCCATTTGAGTAATAGCCAATGCTGTAGCTAATGCAAATAAAAGCCTTTTAAAAAGCATATTAATTGTTGATTATTAGGCGACCCTTTATTATCGACTCATTTGTACCCACAAACGAAGCATCATAAATGTATATGCCTTGTTTTATTTGGTTCACATCGATTTTATTTAGATTAGAATATAGTATTTCTTCTAATAATCTTATGCCTAATGTACTCGTTATAACAAATTTAATTGCTTTATCAGTATTTCCAATTATATCAACTATTATATAATCATTAGCAGGGTTGGGATATACTTTGATTTCAACTTCTGAATTTTGTAATATGGTATCATTTTGAATAATTTCTCGACTTTTATTATTAAATCCTGTTTCATTTTCAGTATAGCCTACTATTGCTCTCGCAGTATAAACAGCATCCCCATTAACAAAAGGCGAGGAAGATGCAAGATTTTCCAGATCATCAATAATGTTTTGAGGTATTGTTTTTTTCGGTACGATATAATCAAAATATACCGTATTTATCCATTTGCGATATTGCTCCAGATAATTTGAAGGAACAATCTGATTGTTTAAAAGCATCGCATCATCAATATTTCCTGTTTCTATGCTCCTGTACACTTCTTCAAACTTACCGATATTACTGTTCATTAAATTGTAATAAAACTGTAGTGTTTGAGTATTTAACTCTGTGCTATTTGTACCAAGTGTTTGATATGCATACTGCTTTTCAAAGTATTTAAACGATTCGTCCAGTTCGTTATAATAATTGATTTCGTTGATAATGCCGTTGATTTCGTTCTCATCGTATGCATTGGTAGACAATGATGATCCTGATGGGGCTGACATTTGCATGCCGCCACTACATGAAGTACAGGATGATTGGGCGGGATTACCTGCTGATATTCTTGTAATGAGGCCAGAATTTACGCTAGGATAATACTGTGCACCGGGATATCTATAGTACCATTTTATTCCTAATCCCGCATAAGCTGAGGCATCAATATTATAATATCCCCCTGGTTGGTTGTACCATTTATTATCATTTGGCAACGTGGCAATTCCCTGGCTTGACAATGCTGTCTGTACTGTACCGTAAGCGGCATCGAAATAAAACCCGATATAACTGCCGTCCGAAGTATTGCATTTAAACTGCGTGCCAAGCAACGAACCGGCCCCTTTAACACTAAGCCCGAGCCGCTCGCTTGTATTATCATGTATCAGCGCATTGGCGCATTGTTCTATCTGAATTCCTCTGATCAATAAACGGTACGCGGTTGCAGGGATAGCCGCTCGGGTAATCTTATTACAATATGCTTCCACATAATCGCATTTTTCTAAACGTATCCCATAAACCGAGCTGTTTTTAACATTGGTAATATAATTATTACTTACAGTTGTTTTCAAAGCAGGATTGGTAGGCTGTGAAGTTATATTCGACAAATAAATACCCATGGTTGGATCCAGAATACTGTCATTTTTAATAGTTATTTTTTTTAATAAAGGTAAAATATTAATAAACTCAACCCCTATTGAAATATTGTTTTTAAAAGTACTATTTATTACATAACTTGAGGTTGTTGCTTCGCGGCAATACACTCCGATATGGGTGTTTTTTACTTTATTATTATTAACCTTAGTCAACGTTTTATAAGAATAAATTGCAGTACTGCATGTATCAAATGTATTGCGGCTGTTAGCTCCTGCTCCGCTTATTAGTTGCGACGGGTTGTAATGTATTGCCAAGTGCTTCCTCATGTTTGGTTAAAATTTGTTTTTCATTACCGTGATAATATTTTTTGCCTGCATGGGAGGCATTTTATTTAAACAACCATCAACTTGCAAGTTGAAATAAATATTATATCTTAAATTTCCGGCTAATGTATAACAAATCTTTATTAAAAACAAGAATCCTTATATAATTATTTTTCATTATTGCATACAGCCCTATTTATAGTCATATAGCGGTTTTATTATCCGAAAACAATTAAGGCAAAGCTTATAGTGGCGAAAGGATATATATACAAATAATGATAATTTCTTTTTTTGAGGTGTTGGTAGAAAAAAATACGACTCAAAGTTATCGGAAAATAACATGTTTTCTTTTAAACACAATTTTGAAAGAAGACTTTAGCAGGGCGGCGCCCCGAAATATTTGTAAGAAGCGGTACCCCTCAGAAAAGTAAGGTACAGCCCGCTTGGCCGGCAGACAGGAGTATCGTAATATAATATCCATCACTCAAATAATAATTAAAAATCATATGTTTTTCAATGTCTTTTTGTCAAATTCCCTGCATCAAAACAATTTCTTATTACGGTGTAAAAACAAGATGAATTTATCATTACCTAAAGAATTTGGACATAACTAGGAGTTTAATATTCCGGTACGCTATACCTTGATTTTCGCACTTATTGTTATTTTACAAATATTACGGTGCTCTGCACCTAAATAACAATATTAGAAAAAAATGATAGGGTTGTGTATTAGTAGCTAATGCATGCGTGATCTGGGGTTTTATTTTCATTATTAAATATTATTAGCACCTCAAAAAAATGGTTTAGCCCAAATAATCCACCCCGCATTTTTTATAGAAAAATTATACTATCATTAAGTTTCAGACGTTTTTTATTCAACCCTGTCAAAATTTTTTAGGTATAAAATTTGATAAGAAACAGCCAAAAATTCAGCCTTATGAAAAAAACCGTTTTAACAATCGCTATCGCAGTAGTATCAAGCCTTGCAACCATCTTTGCTTTTCGGTTTGCCGACAAAAAAAACCATGAAATTCAGACATATTACCAGAATCAAACACCTGCCCAAACTGTCAGCATGTCAGGCAGGATGCCAACCACAGGCCCAGATTTTGTGGTTGCGGCCGAAAAAACCGTGCATGCCGTAGTGCATATACAAACGCAGTATTACTATAAAAACTCGTATTACGACCAGTTTTTTGGCTACGACCCGTTTTTCAACTTCTTCAACAAGCGCAACTACAGCAACCAGCCAATAGTTACCACGGGCTCCGGCGTACTGATTTCCGAAAATGGATATATAGTTACCAACAACCACGTGGTGAGCGATGCCAGCAAAATTGAAGTTACCCTGAACGACAAAAGAACATACACTGCCACCGTGGTTGGCAGCGATGCGGGCACCGACCTGGCCCTGCTGAAAATTGAAGACACCAACCTGCCCTTTGTTACCTACGGAAATTCCGACGAGGTAAAAATCGGCGAATGGGTGCTGGCCGTGGGCAACCCGTTCAACCTGACTTCAACGGTTACGGCCGGTATTGTCAGCGCCAAAGCCCGCGATATCAACATCTGGGGCAATAACTCCACCGTGGAATCTTTTATTCAGACCGATGCTGCCATCAACCCGGGAAACAGCGGCGGGGCGCTGGTGAATACCAATGGCGAACTTATCGGCATCAATGCAGCCATCGCCAGCAATACCGGCTCATACACCGGATATTCCTTTGCCATACCTTCAAATATCGTCCGAAAAATTATCTCCGACATTCTTGATTTCGGCGATGTACAAAGAGCTTTCCTGGGTGTCAATTTTACCGATATTACCAGCAAACTTGCTGCCGCACACGACATTAAGGATATGAAAGGCGTTTTTGTCGAGTCGGTTTATGAGGGAGGCGCTGCCGACAAGGCGGGTATCCAAAAAGGCGACATCATCGTGAAAATAGATAATTCACCCATCACCGGGTCTTCCGAACTCAAGGAAATCATTGTGCGGCACCGCCCCGGCGAAAAAATCAATGTGAGTGTGATCCGCGATAATGAAATAAAACAAATGAGCCTCACCCTCGAAAACAGCGAAGGCGGCACTGCCTTGCTGAAATCAGGCGAAGCTGGCAGCGGAACAGTGCTCGGCGCCACCTTAAAAGAAATTACCGACAAAGAAAAAATCGGCCTCGGACTGAGAAGCGGCGTAAAAATCACCAAGTTGGAAAAAGGCAAACTCTCTGGCGCCGGTATCAGAGAAGGCCTGATAATCACACGAATTGACAATCAACAGGTTAAGACTACCGATGATGTGGTCAGGCTGTTAGGAAACAAAAAAGGCACCGTGCTGATTGAAGGCATTTATACCAACGGCATGCAGGCATATTTTTCGTTTGGATTGTAACAAATCACCGCTGATTTTCGTTTAACCTCCCGTGCAGCATTACAGAAAAATATTTTGCTGTTACCGAAAATTTTTGTAACTTTGTACCCGTTTCCCATCAACATTAGTAAATTATTGATTATCAAATGATTATAAACTAATCCTGTATAATGAGACAACTTAAGATTACCAAATCGATCACCAACAGGGAAACAGCCTCCCTTGACAAGTATTTACAGGAAATTGGACGTGAAGAACTGATCACTGCTGACGAAGAAGTAAAACTTGCCCAACAGATTAAAGCCGGCAACCAGGAAGCTCTGGAAAAGTTAACCAAAGCCAACCTGCGTTTTGTGGTATCTGTGGCCAAACAGTATCAGAATCAGGGATTAAGCCTTCCCGACCTGATTAATGAGGGCAACCTGGGCCTTATCAAAGCGGCCAAGCGTTTTGACGAAACCAGGGGTTTCAAATTTATTTCTTATGCAGTATGGTGGATACGCCAGTCGATATTGCAGGCGCTAGCCGAACAGTCGAGGATAGTGCGTTTACCGCTAAACCAGGTAGGCTCGCTAAACCGTATCTCCAAGGAATTATCACGTTTGGAACAAAAATTTGAACGTCCTCCCCTTCCCGACGAACTTGCTGAATCACTGGACATTCCGCAGGAAAAGATCAACGCGGTGATGAAGATTTCCACCCGTCACGTATCCATGGATGCCCCGCTGGCCCAGGACGAAGAAACCAAGTTTATCGATGTGTACATGAGCGAAGACGGTGTTACTACCGACACCAACCTCATGAACGAATCGTTGTCGCGCGAAATTCAACGCTCCTTGTCCACTCTGACAGATAAAGAACGCGATGTTATCAACCTTTATTTCGGGCTGGGCATGAACCACGGGCTGACACTGGAAGAAATAGCCGTGAAATTTGACCTCACCCGTGAACGTGTAAGACAAATCAAGGAAAAAGCTATCCGCAGGCTGAAACACACCTCGAGGAGCAAATTGCTGAAAGCTTACCTCGGTAAGTAAAGGCTCTCCCTGAGTGGGAACATGACTTGCTATCAGCACATGGCTAAAACGCAGTCGTACCCCACTTGCAAAGCAAAAGAACTTAAAAAACCTTCCTTTCGGGAGGTTTTTTTTTGGTTTATTTTTCTTAAAGACACCACCTGGAGTGGGAGTACGACTTACTATGAGAGCATTGCCAAGGTGCAGTCGTACTCACATTTGCATGGCTTATCAGCATGAAGTTTTTATTCAAATAACAGAATTTTTATCTCAGTTATTTAATGCATTACAGAATAATAATAACTGACAAAGTATGATCAGGAATTAGTCTTTATACCGGGCAATGGGCGTTATGCCGCCTTTGACTTTGTCGTGGATTTTTACCAGCACTTCGGTGTTGAGGGGCAACAAAATATCCACCCGTGAACCGAATTTGATAAAACCCAGTTCGGTATTTTGTTCCACTTTCATTTTCTCCTCGGCATAGCATACAATACGGCGGGCCACAAAACCTGCTATCTGGCGCACGAGCACAGGCGCCCGTCCTTCGGGACGGATAATGGTAGTGGTTTGCTCGTTCATATAGGAAGATTTCGGTTTACGAGCCACAAAGTAGCGGCCATAATAGTCTTCGGTTTTTATCACCTCGCCGCTGACAGGGTAAAAATTAATATGAACATTATTAAGTGACATAAATACAGATACTTGTATGCGTTTTTCGTTCAGGTATTTTTCCTCATCAATTTCTTCGATAGCCACTACCTCGCCGTCGGCGCCGGAAAATATCAGTTCAGGATCTTGCACATATTCCCTTGCCGGCACCCTGAAAAAACGCAGTATGATCACATAACACACCAGGGAAGCCGTCAATATGAAAATTTTGAACCACAAATAATCGTCCAGTAGCATAAAAACCGGAAAGTTTATAAGCAACAGCAACAACGCTGAAAAAAGAATTATTCGCGTACCTTCTCTATGTAATTTCATAATTAATTGGCAATAAAAAAGTAAATATAAATGAAAACAAAAACCGCGGCAAAGAACACCCCGTCGAAACGGTCGAGGATACCGCCGTGGCCCGGCATGATGGTGCCGGAATCCTTCACATTCACGCTGCGTTTCAGCATGGATTCGGCCAGATCGCCGAGTGTGCCTGTCACCACAATGATAACCGAAATGATGGCCCAATGAAGGAACTGTATATCTTTGAAAATCAGCGAAAAGACATAAGCGGCTGCCACACCGAAAACAACCGATCCCACGGAACCTTCCCAGGTTTTACCGGGTGAGATACGTTCAAACAGCTTGTGTTTTCCAATGGCTGAACCAACCAGGTAAGCTGCCGTATCGGCAACCCAGGTGATAATAAAAAAGCCGAGGAGGATGTGGGTATTAAACCCGCCTCTCAACTCGAAAGGACTGTAGAAAAAATTCAGCAGCGCCAGTGGCAGCGCGACATAAAGTCCCCCCAGGACCGTATAAGCAATATTGGTAAACGGCTGTCCTTCTTTCCGGAAAAGTTCAGAAACAGGAATGATGATGGCAATAGGCAAACTTAACAATACCCAGCCAAAATCAAAAACGTTATGAGCATATAATGAGATACTTACAAACAAAAAACCGCCAAATACCAGGCCGTTTAAAAACTGAGGCTGGATTTTTTTCAGCAGGGCAAGTTTATAAAACTCATATATGCCGAGCAGCGCAACCACAAGAAATACCAGCATAAAAGAATAAACACTCCAGCAAATGGCGCCTATTACAATAGTAATAAACACAAGGCCGGTGATGGTACGGGTGATAAGCTTTTTCACAAGTTAAAATCCTTTATATAAGTTTTTGCCACCAACAGATTTTCGGGCAAGACATACAGTTCGATATTACCGAAAAGGTATGCCGAATCCTTTTTATTTATGACAAAAACACTGATGTCATTTTCCTCAAGCATCCCCCTCACCATTTCGGCTTCAATATCCTTGTTCGTTTCAAAAACGAGTACCCAATCTTTTTCCATAGTTTATTGATTTATGTCGTCAATTAAAAAAAGATATAGGTCGCGGGGGCCATGAGCGCCCATTACCAGGGTTTTTTCGATATCGGCGGTACGGCTGGGCCCGGATATCACTGATATCAGCGAAGGAAGATTATTTTTATATTTTTTGAACAGCGCCTCGAAAGCTTCGGGCAGGTCGGGCACAATCTGCGAGGCGTAGGCCATAACTATGTGCACATCGGGATATACTATCATGCGGCGGCCGGAGGCCTGTACCGATGACACCATGATGCTGCCCAGCCTGGAGACAAGGTATTCGCAGGAAGTAATTCCTTGTACAGCTTCGGTGAGCGTATCCGGGTCAGAGCTGAAAGGCACGGCTGCTTCTACCAGCAGGCTTTGTATGGATGGCTCCAGGCAATACATATTGTCCCATTTGTTTTCCTTTGCAAAAGCGTTGATGCTATCCACAAACTCTTTCTTATCGGCGCAATACACAAATTTGCCGGCAATTGCAACAAAAGCTTTTGCAAAAGCGACTTCCAAGGGGTCCTCAGACACTTTAAAAACATTCTGGGAAAAGTCAATTTCCGAAAAAGGGCATTCCGCCTGGTGTATTCCGGCGTTTCGCACATTTTTCAGCACTTTTTCCCGTGAGCTGTATTCTTCCATAAAGGTCTGTCAGGTATTAAAATAACTAATTTTCAGTATTATCAGTTGTTGGTTGTGGGTTTTCTTTATCTTCTTTATTTTCAATATCTTCAGGACCGGCAGCCTTTTGTCCGGCATTTTCCCCCGGTTCGGATTTTGTTTCTGAAGTATCTTGCTCCTGCTTTTTTTCAGCGCCTTCGGGTTTTCCTTTACGCAAAGTAAACTCAATATCTCTGGCATCCTGGTCAATATGATGTCCGTCATCGAAAGGCCTTTTGCCGAATATCTTTTCGACATCTTCGCGGAAAATCACCTCTTTCTCGAGTAGCAGATTAGCCAGTTCAGTTACCTTTTCTTTGTTGTCCCGGATAATCTTCACAGCCCTGGTATAGGCAGCATCCACTATTTTGCTTACTTCCTCGTCGATGGTTTGCGCGGTTGTTTCGCTGTAGGGTTTGGAAAGGGCATATTCCTGCTGTCCTGATGAATCGTAATAGCTTAAGTTGCCGATTTTTTTGTTTAGTCCGTAATACATCACCATGGCATACGCCTGCTTCGTGGTTCTTTCCAGGTCGCTGAGCGCGCCGGTGGATATTTTCCCGAAATTGACTTCTTCGGAAGCTCTGCCGCCGAGGATAGCGCACATCTCGTCGAGCATTTGTTCGGTAAAAGTGATTTGTCTTTCTTCGGGCAGGTACCAGGCGGCGCCCAGGGCTTTGCCGCGCGGGATAATAGTAACTTTAACCAGTGGCGAAGCATGTTCCACCAGCCAGCTTATAGCGGCATGACCGGCCTCATGAAAAGCGATGACTTTCTTCTCTTCCATGGAGATGATTTTGCTTCGTTTTTCGAGTCCGCCGACGATACGGTCGATGGCATCGAGAAAATCCTGCTTTTCGATAACTTTTTTGTTTTTGCGGGCCGCTATCAGCGCCGACTCATTACATACGTTGGCAATATCGGCACCTGAGAAACCCGGTGTCTGACGCGAGAGGAATCCGATATCGATATCTTTCGACAAGGTCAGCGGTTTCATATGTACCTTGAAAATGGCTGTTCTTTCTTCCAGATCAGGGAGTTCAACGTGTATCTGCCTGTCGAAACGCCCGGCACGCAGCAAGGCCCTGTCGAGGATGTCGGCACGGTTGGTGGCCGCCAGGATAATCACACCGGCATTACTTGAAAAGCCGTCCATTTCGGTGAGCAACTGATTGAGGGTATTTTCTCTCTCGTCGTTGGCGCCCGTCATGGGATTTTTGCCACGGGCACGGCCAATGGCATCAATTTCGTCGATAAAAACTATGCAAGGTGCTTTTTCTTTGGCGGTTTTAAACAAGTCGCGTACGCGGGAGGCGCCCACGCCAACAAACATCTCCACAAAGTCGGAACCTGAAAGTGAGAAGAAAGGCACCTTAGCTTCGCCGGCCACCGCTTTGGCCAACAGTGTTTTGCCTGTACCCGGAGGGCCCACCAGCAAGGCACCCTTGGGAATCTTTCCTCCCAGTTGGGTATATTTTTTAGGATCCTTCAGAAATTCCACTATCTCCATGATCTCCACCTTGGCTTCTTCCAGGCCCGCCACATCGTTAAAAGTGATGGAACTGCTGGTGTTTTTATCGAACAACTGTGCCTTGGATTTGCCCACATTGAAAATCTGTGAGCCGCCCGCTCCCCTGCCCATCATCCGCATAATCACCAGCCAAATGATGACCAGTATGGCAATGGGCAGCACCCATCCCAGTATTTCTCCTCCCCAGTTGCGTCGCGTTTCAGGAATAATATCCACCCCCTGACGGCTCATAATGGTCTGTTTTTGTTCCAATGTAGCACCTATGGTATCTTTGGCAATCACCAACTTTTCCACTTCCCTGACCTTGGTTTCAAAGGTTTCGGAAGAGAGTATCTCGAACTGAAAATGAGGTCCCGTAATTGGCGATGCTCCAATACCTTTTTTGGGCACCAGGCTTTTAAAAGCCGTGTCGCCGCTGGCAATGGCTTCCTGTTTGATGAATATTTCGGCTATTTCCTTGTTGACTACCACAATTTTTTCAACCTGTTTGTTCTGCAAAAAAGTTTCAAACTTGTTCCAGGTAATCTTTTTGGGACCGCTGCCTCCCCAGTTATAGAAATTTAATGCGATAAACACTACTGCCAGTAAAGCATAAATCCAATAAAAACTGAATTTTTTCTTTCCCGGGTCCCCGCCCTTAATATTATTTTTGAAATTATTATTTTGTTTGTCAGTCATAAAAATTCTGATCTTTCATTTTAGTTACTTTCGGAATCGAACTGTTTAATTTCCGCATCCGCCCATAGATTCTCGAGTTGGTAGAAGTTGCGGTATTTTTCCTGAAATATGTGAGCCACCACATCAAAATAATCAAGCAATATCCATTCGGCATTGTGAAAGCCTTCCCTGTAACGGGGTTTTATGCCTGAGGCTTTGAGTACCTTTTCCTCCACAGCGTCGGCGATTGCTTCCACCTGAGTACGCGAAGTGCCATGACAAATCACAAATCTGGAAAATAACGTATTTTGAAATTTTGAAAAGTCAAGACTGACAACATTTTTAGCTTTTTTTTCTATCATGCTGTTGGCGATAATGTCAGCAAGCAGCGCCTCTTCAGTTATTTTCTTTTTTCTGGGCATTACAAATATTTCATAAATTTGCAAATGTAAGACTTTTTATTGAACATTTTGAATATTTTATGTAGACGGCAGTCAAAAATAAACTATATTTTTTTTAATCCTGACATTTTGAAAATTATACGTAAAGAAACTCTGGGCTCTACCAATGCGTATGCCGAAAAGATGATAGCCAGCGGTGTTGCCGGCAGTCCTTTTTGCGTGGTGGCCGACCGGCAGACCTCAGGCAAAGGCCGTGGCAACAACCAATGGGATTCGGAAGCCGGAGAAAATCTGACATTCAGCATAGTATGTTTCCCTGAGTTTCTCAGGGCCGAAAAACAGTTTTACCTGAACAAGGCCGTAGCGCTGTCGGTATATGAGTTTATTTCAAATCTGGCAACTCAAAAAGATGTAGCCATAAAATGGCCCAATGATATTTATATCGGCAGCAAAAAAGTGGCCGGAACGCTGTTTCAGACAGCGGTACAAGGCGCAATAATGAAAAATGTCATTATCGGCATCGGCATCAATATCAACCAGGAAAAATTTCCTGAAAACCTGCCCAACCCGACCTCTGTTTTTATAGAAACATCAACAAAAACAGAGCTTGTACCGGCTTTGAATCAATACCTTGACATTTTTGAGAAGTACTATGGATGGCTGGAAGAAAAACGCTTTGAAGACATCCACAACCACTATATCAAAAAACTATATCGTTTCGGACAGCGTAGTTTGTTTGAATTTGACAAAAAACCGATCCAGGCAACTATTTGCGGAGTTGATGAATATGGATGGCTGCAGTTGCTAACCGATGAAGGAGTTGTACTGAGCGGCGAAATGGACAAGGTAAAAATGATAATTGAGCCGTGAGTCTAAGCCCTATAGATGGAAAATTGGAATATTAAGGTAATGAACAGTGAATCATTATCCCATAATCCCAAAAAATTCTCCCAGTAAAAAAATTAGTTTCATTCTGCCCTCAATTGCCTTTAAGGCATTGACAGCCCTATTAGCTACCCCAATAATGGTGTCAGCAGGTTCTCGAGTTGTGCAGCCAGCGAATCGGAATCATTTTTAATGATGGTCCAGTCATCCGCGCTAATAAGATATACGCTATTTTCATACACCACATAACAAATTACCGAGCCACCAAGCTCATTCAAAGTAATCTTACGTGTCAGGTAACTGGATATTTGAATGGGTTTTACAACTGCTTCGAACCGGTATTTAATGGTTTCTATATCATCTTGAGTAACTTTTTTTTCATGGCCCGAAAACCTAAACATCAGCTCATAAGTTTTCAGGTTTTCGTTACCAAAGTTTTTTCCGTGAGAAAGTACTTTTTCCATATCAGTAATTATTTATTTCATTTTAAATTGATTTCCGGTATGAAATTACAACAAATTCCTGACACTATAACCTGATTTATCAATATTCCGCTCATTAAAATTCATCCATACAAAGCCGGTTTACACCTGCAATAACAAGGAAAAAATGCAATGGTTAACTATTAAACTATTACTTTAAATATAAAGTGATATCTATCTGTATTAATGCTCCTTAATGTATCGACATTATTTCATTAAAACCATATAGATTTTTTTCCGGCAGGTGGCGGACAAGATGGTGTTTGACTGAACATCGACTTCTGATTGAATCCCACCAATAAAAAAAAGGTTCAACAAAAAAAACTTATGAAAAATTAAAACGCAGGACTTTCGCAATATTCCTTCAGTTTTCCTGCAAGAATGTTAACCAGGTTTTGCAAAGGTCTGGCGGCCATCATCCTTATCATCATGGGCATCTCGTGCTCAAAAACAAAAACCACCTCTGTTTGGTTATCACCTATCTTATCGAGCAGACAGATCAGCTCAAATGTAAACGGCAATTTAGTGCCTGTATCCGGCACAATAAGGATTTTGGTATAAGGTACTTTTTCGGTGATTTTCAGAGCAAGGGTTCCCATGCCGCTGACCTCAAAACTGCATGTATCTGCGGTGGACGTCCAGTTTTTCGCCTGCTCGGGCATCATAGTCTGAAAATTGTTAAAGTCCGAAAGAAAATTAAAAATTTTCTCAACAGGGGCATTGATGCTTACCTTATCGCTTTTAATCTGCTCCATAGTGCACTATTTTCCCCATTTATCAGGTGCTTCGCGCCACTGTGTCAGGTATGGGAGGTCCGACTCTTTGATAAAACTACTTTCTACAGCTTGTTCAAGCAAGGCGTAATAATTGGATAAGGTAAAGAGTTTGCATTTTGCTTTTTCAAAATTCTCTTCTGCTTCGGGAAAGCCATAAGTAAAAATGGCCACCATTCCTTTTACATCGCAACCCGCCTGCCGGAGGGCTTCTACTGCTTTAAGGCTGCTGACACCGGTGGATATAAGGTCTTCGACCACTACCACCGACTGTCCGTTTTCCACCACGCCTTCAATAAGGTTGGTAAGGCCATGGTCTTTGGGTGCAGAACGCACATACACAAAAGGCAAGCCCAGGTCCTGAGCCACCAGCGCACCATGAGCAATGGCTCCGGTAGCCACACCGGCAATAACATCGGGAGAACCAAACTCTTCCTGTATCAACGTACTAAACCGCTGCCTGATATACGTTCTGATCTTTGGATAAGAGAGGGTTTTTCTGTTATCGCAATAGATGGGTGACTTCCATCCCGAAGCCCAGGTAAATGGTTTTTGCAGATTCAGTTTTATTGCTTTAATTTGCAATAAGTATTCTGCCGTTTTCAATGAAACATCATTATTCTTTTTCATGTCACAAAGTTACAAAGTATATATAAACGACAAAGAAATTTTTTTCGGAAATCCGGAAAGTGTTGTAAGCAAATATAATAAAGACAATACAGTATCTGTTTTAGACAAGCCCTCTGCAGATTCCTTACGAATAGCGATAGCAGGTTTTGTTGCCGACCCGCATTTGCAGCAACTGATGATAGTCAGCGAAAATCCTAAAGAGGTTTTCCGGGAGTTTCGGAAAGACTATAAAGAGATAAGGGCTGCCGGCGGCCTCGTGCGCGACAAGGATATGCGCGTGCTGCTGATTTTCCGCAGGGGAAAATGGGATTTGCCCAAGGGAAAAATTGATACTGACGAAAGGAAAAAACATGCCGCCTTGCGTGAAGTTCGCGAGGAAACGGGGCTGGACCAACTTTTTATTCTCAGCAGAATAGCCAAAACCTATCATATTTATACAGAAAAAAACGACCGTATCCTGAAAAAAACATACTGGTACGAAATGGCCGCCATCAATCCGGGTACACTCGTGCCGCAAACCGAAGAAGATATCACAGGCATCCGTTGGTTCGAACCCGACAAGCTGGACGAGGTGTTTTCAAATACCTTTCCCCTGGTAGCCGATTTGTTGAAAGAAAATCTCTCGGCCCAGGCTTAGCTGACAATACAATTATTTGTTCAGGATAAAAAAAAGGACCGGCTTTTAAACCAGTCCTTTAGGCTATGCTAACAGCACATTATAAGTATTTATACAAAGTGCCGCTGTTTCCGTTCCAAATCCAATCGATACGGTACTTGGTCGGGCAGGCACTCCCATTGACATCTACGGGGAGGTTGTTGTCATCAAAACCCGCTGTAAATGTCGCCTGTTTGTTATCGGCAGGAATCTGGTGCACTTTAACGCCGGCACAGGGATCGAAATTGCATGATTCTTTGCGCACCACCGACTGGGTTATTTGAGTGTAAAACAACTCTCCACTACGGTTGGTTCCCCATACTACAAGGTTATTATAACCATCGGCAGAGCCAAATCCGTCAATGGTAACCCAAAGGTTGCCAATAGTGCCGGTATAGGTAATCAGGCGGGCGATGGTCCATGTCCTGGTCGTATTGTCGTTAAAAGTAGCAATCAGCGAGCCTGTTACCCTGTGCACTACGGAGGTGGCCGTTGTCCCCAGGTTGATTATCCTTCCTCCGCTAACATTTGTAAAAATCCTTTTTCCATTCAGCGTAACGGTAAGATTATCGGACACTCTCGTGAAAAGGACATTCAGGTATTTCACGTACACTGTTGCCCCTGCATCAGGCCAATGCGTGTTTACGTGTTTTCTCACTTCAGCCTGTCCCACCCTGTTCCACCGGCCGGAACAATTCAGCCCATTGAAAGTAATGCTGTAAATAATAGTATCACCCACAATTACTGATGAATCCACCGTCACATTGCAGGGGAAGGTATTCGTTGCTTTCTGCCCGCTGCCGGAGAGCACGCTGTTAATATCTTTCATGATTTCATCGTCGGCGGCAGCCACTCTGTTTTCGTCGGAGACAAATTGTTGCAGTGTGGTGGTATCAGGGTCCTTGTCTTTTTTGCAAGAGGTGAATGCTAAGGCCAATACAGCAATTAGCATGGCACATATCCGCGAAATATGTAATGTTTTCATGATTTTTGGTATTAATGATTATTAATTTAATTACTTGAGTTTTGCATGATTTTTTTATGTCACACAGAGCCGTTCCGATAGCTATCGGAACGTGTCGAAGTGTGACCTGCAACGGTCGTCTTCGACAATCTTCTCCTTCCACTTACGTTCCAGGAGAATCTGCTACCAATGAACATCTTTAATTATTATGTTGTATTTCAATTAATTGTAAATCTAACTCTATTGCTTTTTTCTGCATAAATTTAATAAGCTGATTTCTGTATTTTTCTTCATATTTTTTTGTTCCTTCTTCCACATAATCTGCCCCGTATTTCATCAAATTATA
>Ga0116174_10001535_pt1 | contig 20814 bp, 25 predicted proteins | sample AD_UKC087_MetaG_FD_89801 | JGI IMG/M metagenome (GOLD analysis project Ga0116174, IMG submission 89801) | Active sludge microbial communities of municipal wastewater-treating anaerobic digesters from USA - AD_UKC087_MetaG | ecosystem: Engineered > Bioreactor > Anaerobic > Digestate | place: USA...
AAATTGCGCAATTTTTTGATCCAGCGCGCGCCCACTGGGAGTTTCCCGGTCAACGCCTGTGGAACTGGTATCGTTGCAAGCGGAGCTTTGCGGTGGTTCGCGAGGCCCTCAACCCGACAACAAGTCAAGGAAATAGCACATATGAAAAAACTCCTCGCTGTCCTGATGGCTGGTCTGTTCGCTGCCGGTGCTTTTGCACAAGCCCCAGCAGCTGTACAGGCACCGGCTCCCGCCCCAGCGCCGGCCCCAATGGTGGCACCTGCGCCTGCAGCAACCCCGGCACCCGCCGCCAAGGCCCCTGCCAAGGCCAAGCACAAGAAAGCGGCCGCCAAGAAGGCCACGAAGAAGACCACCAAAAAGGTCAAAAAGTCCGCCAAAAAGGCCGTCTGATCTGCCTGGCGCGGGCCGCCCCACCCGCATGGCCGGCCCGGTTGCTTCAAAATCGCCCGCAGCTGCGGGCGGTTTTGTTTCTGGCCACTGCCCGTCCCTGCCACCGTTTCCGACACTTCACCTCCGCTGAAAGCCAGCCCCATGAGAACCATGCCTTTCACTCGCCACCGCGCCTGCCGCCCTGGTGATCGTCGCGCGTCACCTGCCCTCGCCGCCGCACTGGCCTCCGTGCTCACCTTGTGGGCCGCCGCCACCGCCGCGCAAGACGGACCGCAACTGGCGCTGCAACGCATCGAGCTGTCTGCCGGCATGCACCGCATCGAGGCCCAGGTGGCGCAGACCGCGCAAGAGCGCCAGACCGGCCTGATGCATCGCAAGGAGATGCCGGCCCAGGAAGGCATGCTGTTCATTTTTGATCAGCCCGGTCAGCAGTGCTTCTGGATGAAGAACACGTTGCTGCCGCTGACTGCAGCATTCGTGGCCGACGATGGCACCATCGTGAATCTGGCCGACATGAAACCCCAGACCACCGATTCGCATTGCTCGGCCCAGCCCGTGCGCTATGTGCTGGAGATGAACCAGGGATGGTTTGGCAAGCGCGGCATCAAGGCGGGCGCCAGGCTGAGCGGCGCCCCGTTTTCGCGCCGTTGAGACGCTTAAATTGCTATTAATTATATAGCGATATGCATTGATTTACAAAGGGCTGAACGCCCAAAAACACCAAACGGCCCGCGTGGGCCGTTTGGTGTTTCAGGGGCGAAGTGGGCGAGATGCCCACCCCTGCGGCCCGCTTCAGGCGAAGTTGGCTTCGGCGAACTTCCAGTTCACCAGCTTGTCCAGGAAAGTCTCGACAAACTTGGGGCGCTGGTTGCGGTAGTCGATGTAGTAGGCGTGTTCCCACACGTCCACCGTCAGCAGCGCCTTATCGGCGGTGGTCAGCGGCGTGCCGGCAGCGCCGGTGTTGACGATGTCCACGCTGCCGTCGGCCTTCTTCACCAGCCAGGTCCAGCCCGAGCCGAAGTTGCCCACGGCCGACTTCACAAAGGCTTCCTTGAAAGCGGCGTAGGAGCCGAACTTGGCATTGATGGCCGCAGCCAGCGCGCCCGTGGGCTCGCCGCCACCCTGGGGCGCCATGCAGCTCCAAAAGAAGGTGTGGTTCCAGATCTGGGCGGCGTTGTTGTAGATGCCGCCACTGGACTTCTTGACGATCTCTTCGAGCGTCATGGCTTCGAACTCGGTGCCCTTTTGCAGGTTGTTGAGGTTCACCACATAGGCGTTGTGGTGCTTGCCGTGGTGGTATTCCAGCGTTTCCTGGCTGTAGTGCGGTGCCAGAGCGTCGATGGCGTAGGGCAGCGGGGGAAGGGTATGTTCCATGGTGTTTCCTCGTGGTTTTGAAATTCCGGAGTACCCGGCTGCAATGCAATCGGGTACGGGCGAACAGGCATTGTAGAAAGATCAATCACCCTGTGCTGCAAGGGGCGGACAAGTCATTGCCTTCGCACCGCCATGGCGTCCTTGCCTTGCAAAGGGCGCGGCACTACAGCAAGCGCGGCTGCACCACGGTGACATCCACCGCGCCATCGGCCAGCGTGGCACGCAGCGCGTCGCCCGGCTGCGCCTGGCGCACGCTGGTGACGGGCCGGCCCTCGGGGTCGGTCAGCAATGCATAACCGCGCTGCAGCACCAGGCGCGGATCGAGCAGTTGTAGCCGCAGGGCAGCGCGCTCCAGCCGCTCGGCATGCAGGCCCAGCCGGCGTTGCAGCTTGGCAGGCAGATCAAGCTCAAGCCCTTTCTGCACCTGCACAAGATGCTGCATTTTCAATAGCAATCCGTGGCGCATGCGCTGGGCCAGGCGCGCCAGCAGCATCTGCTGGCTTGCCACGATGCCCGAGGGGCGGCCCAGGCGGGCCGCGGCCTGGTCCAGCCGCTGGTGGCGCGCATCGAGCTGGCGCTGCACGCCATCGGCGAGCCGGCCAGCCAGCAAATCTAGCGCCCCCAGCCACACGGCACGCGGCTGGGCCACCAGTTCGGCGGCCGCCGTGGGGGTGGGCGCGCGCAGGTCGGCACAGAAATCGGCGATGGTGAAATCGGTTTCGTGCCCCACGCCGCTGATTAACGGCACCGGGCTTTGCACGACGGTGCGCGCCAGCTGCTCGTCATTGAAGGCCCACAGGTCTTCCATCGACCCACCACCGCGCACCAGCAGGATCACGTCGATCGCAGGAGTTCGCTTCAAATCAGCCCCAGGTGCTTGTGCAGCCTGGGCCATAAGATACATTTTTGATAGCGCTGCAACCAGGGACTGCGGAGCAGCAGCCCCTTGCACCAGGGCCGGCACCAGCACCACCGGAATATGCGGAACACGGCGGCGCAGGGCAGTCACCACATCGTGCAGCGCCGCCGCGCCCGGTGAGGTAACCAGGCCGATGCCTCGGGGCTGCAGCGGCAGGGGACGCTTGCGTGCCGCATCAAAGAGGCCTTCGCTTTCGAGCCGCGCCTTCAGGCGCAGAAACTGCTCAAACAGCGCGCCTTGCCCCGCACGCTGCATGCTCTCGACGATGAATTGCAGGTCGCCGCGGGCCTCGTAGACACCAATGCGCCCGCGCAACTCCACCAATTCGCCATCGCGCGGTGAAAAGTCCAGCAGGCTGGCCGAGCGGCGGAACATGGCGCAACGCAACTGGCCGTTCGCATCTTTCACCGAGAAGTAGCAATGCCCGCTGGATGCGCGCGAGAAGCCGGTGATCTCGCCGCGCACGGCCACCGGATTGAATCGCGCCTCCAGTGCATCAGCAATGGCGCGGCACAAGGCGCCAACCTCCCAGATACGTGGCGTCGCCACGGGGTTGGATACCTCAGACATGAGCCGGGACCGGCGTTTGCAGGCAATGCACCGGGGTACTACTCCACAGCCGCGCGCCAGCGGCAGCTACTTTCGGCACGGGGGGAAAAACCTGCCGGAAAACACGAAAATTCGTACAACCCATTGATTTATAACGTTTTTTCACTGACCAATTTTTCATCAATCTGTTGAACCCACGGCGTGGCGCCGCTTTGAGCAGCCATGAGGCCCAGTTGCCCACAAAGTTATCCACAGATTTTGTGGGTGAGAAAAGGGTACTCGAAGTGTATCTTCGCGTAACCGATTGCGTCACGGCGCGCCCGACAAGCTGGGCCATAATCAGCGCTTGCCTACACCCGTGCGGAGAGAGAATTGCTGTCCATCATACAAGCCGCAGGCTGGCCCATCTGGCCTCTGATCGCCTGCTCCGTCCTGGCGCTGGCGCTGATTTTCGAGCGCTTTGTGGCCCTGAAAACAGCACGCGTCGCCCCGCCCAAACTGCTGGACGAAGCCATCACCGTTTCGTCCAAGGCCCTTCCCACGCCCGACATCGTGAACCAGCTGGCACAAAACTCCGCCTTGGGCGAGGTGCTTGCCAGTGGCCTGCGCGCCGTCAACAACAACCCCTTGTGCACCGAAGCCGACCTGCGCGCCACCATGGAAGGCGCGGGCCGCACGGTGGCCCACCGGCTCGAAAAGTACCTCAATGCCCTGGCCACCATTGCCTCGGCGGCGCCGCTGCTGGGCCTGCTGGGCACCGTGATCGGCATGATCGAGATCTTCGGCTCGCAGGTAGGCACCGGCGGTGCCAGCCAGGCCATGGGTGGCGGCAACCCGGCGCAGCTGGCGCACGGCATCTCGATTGCGCTGTACAACACCGCGTTCGGCCTGATCGTGGCGATTCCGGCGCTGATTTTCTGGCGCTATTTCCGCAGCCGCGTGGACGCCTACCTGCTGACGCTGGAACTGGCCTCCGAACAGTTCGCGCGCCATATCCTGCGGCTGCGCAAATAAGCCCCAGCGCCCAGCACTTCGCCTGAAAGACCCCTGCCGATGAATTTCCGCCCCCGCCAGAAGGACGAGCCGGAGATCAACCTGATCCCGTTCATCGACGTGCTGCTGGTGATCCTCATCTTCATGATGCTGACCACCACCTACAGCAAGTTCACCGAACTGCAAGTGACGCTGCCCGTGGCCGATGCCGAGCAGCCGCGTGAGCATCCCAAGGAAGTGATCGTGGCGGTGGCCGCCGATGGCCGCTATGCGGTCAACAAGATGGCCGTGGATGGCAAGACGGTGGATGCCGTGGCGCGTGCGCTGGGCCAGGTGGCCGGCGCGGGCCGCGACAGCGTGGTCATCATCAGCGCGGACGCCATGGCGCCGCACCAGGCCGTCGTCACCGTGATGGAAGCCGCACGGCGCGCGGGCCTCCAGCAAATCACGTTCGCCACGCAGTCTTCGGCACTGGCCCGCCCGGGCAACGGCCGCTAGCCGCCATGGCAGGCGCCGGGCAACGGCCCGCCATGACGACCGCAACGGCAGCGGCAGACCGTCCACAGCCCACGGGCCTGGCGCGCATCTGGCGCTCGCGCGGGCCGGCCGCCTGGGCCTTGTGGCCCCTGTCCCTGGCTTATGGCGCCCTGGTGGTGTTGCGGCGCTGGCTTTACCGGCTCGGCTGGCTGCACACCGAGCACCCCGGCCCCCCGGTCATCGTGGTGGGCAATGTGATTGCGGGCGGCGCAGGCAAGACCCCCGTGGTCATGGCCCTGGTGCGGCATTTGCAGGCGCAGGGCTGGCGGCCGGGCGTGATCTCGCGCGGCTATGGCCGCACCACCCAGGACTGCCGCGCGGTGCGGCCCGACAGCCCGGCCCTGGAGGTCGGAGACGAACCCGCCCTGCTCGCCCGCGCCACCACCGCCCCTGTTTTTGTGGCGCCACGGCGCATCACCGCAGCGCGCGCGCTGCTGGCAGCGCACCCCGGCACCGATATCCTGGTATGCGACGATGGCCTGCAGCACCTGGCCCTGGCGCGGGACCTGGAAATCTGCATCTTCAACAGCGACGGCGTAGGCAACGGTTTTCTGTTGCCCGCGGGCCCCCTGCGCGAGCCCTGGCCGCGACCTGTGGACTGGGTGCTGTACGCCGGCACGGCCCCCGCTGGCCCCGCCCCGAGTTTTGCCCTGCAGCGCCGGCTTGCGCCCCATGCCCTGCGTGCGGATGGCCGACAAGTCCCCCTGGCGTCTTTGTGCGACCGTCCGGTGCATGCCGTGGCCGCAGTCGCCCGGCCCGAAGAGTTTTTCGCCATGCTGCGGGCGCAAGGCCTGCAACTCGCAGGTGCCGAAGCGCTCCCAGATCACTATGATTTCAATAGCTGGAAGCCCAATTTCAGTAAGGACACCACGCTGATTTGTACCGAAAAAGACGCCGTCAAACTCTGGCCATTGCAGCCCGATGCGCTGGCGGTGCCACTGGCGCTGGACATCGATCCCGCCTTCCTGGCCGCCCTCGATGCCCGGCTCGCGCCGCAGCGAACCGCGCCGCTATCATTGCCCCCTGCCTGATTTCCGGAAAACGCCGCCATGGATCCCAAACTGCTCGAATTGCTCGTCTGCCCTGTCACCAAAGGTCCGTTGACCTATGACCGCGAGCGCCAGGAGCTGGTGTCGCGTAGCGCGCGCCTGGCCTACCCCGTGCGCGACGGCATTCCCGTGCTGCTGGAAAACGAGGCGCGCACCCTGACCGACGAGGAGCTTTCGGCGTGAGCCCGGCGGTGGCACCGGGCTTCACCGTGCTGATCCCGGCACGCATGGCATCAAGCCGCCTGCCCGACAAGCCCCTGGCCAGCATCGCCGGCCTGCCCATGGTGGTGCATGTGGCGCGCCGCGCCGCGCAAAGCGCTGCGGCCCGCGTGGTGGTGGCCGCCGATGACCCGCGCATCCTGCAGGCCTGCGAGACGCACGGAGTGCAGGCCCTGCTGACGCGCCCCGACCATGCCAGCGGCAGCGACCGGCTGGCAGAGGCCTGCATGCAACTGGGATTGGACGGCGACGCCGTGGTGGTCAACGTGCAGGGCGACGAGCCCCTGATGGACCCGGCACTCATCGACGCCGTGGCGGCCCTGCTGCCCGCACGCCCCGAGGCCAGCATGGGCACGGCAGCCCACGCCATCCAGACACTGGCCGACTACGAGAACCCCAACGTCGTCAAGGTCGTGCTGGATGCCCGGGGCCTGGCCCACTATTTCAGCCGCGCACCGATTCCGCACGCCCGGGACCACGCGGGCCAGGCCTGGTGGCAAGGCGCTGCGGCACAGGCCGCGCGGGGGGTGGCAGCACTGCACGGATTTGCACCGCTGCGCCATATCGGCATTTACAGCTACCGCGCGGGCTTTCTGCGCCAGTTTCCCCACTTGGCGCAGGCCCCCACCGAGGCGGTCGAGGCACTGGAGCAATTGCGCGCACTTTGGCATGGCCACCGCATCGCCGTGCACATTGCCGCGCAGGCCCCCGGCCCCGGTGTGGACACCCCGGCCGACCTCGACCGGGTGCGCCAGCTGCTGGCCTGAAACCCTGTGCGCTGCCGCCTGATTGGCAGGCTGCGCCGTAAGCTGCGGCAAGGTACCTGCATGCTATCCTTGACCGCAACGAGAGCATTGCATCCGGGGCGTTTGGCCGCGCCCCCGCCAGCGATGCCAGCTGATTTCTAACCTTCGAGGATTTCCATGAGACTGATTCTGTTGGGCGCCCCTGGTGCCGGAAAGGGCACGCAAGCCACGTTCATCTGCCAGAAATACGGCATTCCGCAGATCTCCACCGGCGACATGCTGCGCGCCGCCGTGAAGGCCAGCACACCGCTGGGCCTGCAGGCCAAGGCCGTCATGGATTCAGGCGCGCTGGTCAGCGATGACATCATCATCGGCCTGGTCAAAGAACGCATCACGCAGCCCGACTGCGCCAACGGCTTCCTGTTTGATGGCTTCCCCCGCACCATCCCCCAGGCCGATGCCATGAAAGAGGCCGGCGTCAAGCTCGATTACGTGCTGGAAATCGACGTGCCGTTCGACGCCATCATCGAGCGCATGAGCGGCCGCCGCTCGCACCCCGCCAGCGGCCGCACCTACCATGTCAAGTTCAACCCTCCCAAGGTGGCAGGCAAGGACGACGCGACCGGTGAAGACCTGATCCAGCGCGAAGACGACAAGGAAGAAACCGTCCAGAAGCGCCTGCAGGTTTACAGCGACCAGACTCGCCCGCTGGTGGACTATTACAGCCAGTGGGCCCAGGCCGAGCCCGGCGCAGCGCCCAAGTACCGCGCCATCAGCGGCACCGGCAGCGTGGAAGACATCACGGCGCGCGCGCTGCAAGCCCTGTCCCACTGAGCGATGGTTTGACCGCGCCGGCGGCGGGTCCGGTGTGGCATTCCCGCGATACCACTGCGCCTCCCCGGAGGCAACGCAGCGGTTACGGCAAAAGATCCAACATCAGCGCAATGCGCGCCTTCACCGGGGACAAGCCCCGGGAATCCGGCAATGCATCATCGGCCTTGGGCAGCACTTGGCCCTCCGGGCACCGCGTGGAACGCAGCACACGCACACCAGCCGCCTGGGCGCGCAACAGCGCAGATTCCATCGCATGGTGAACCGTGCCATTGCCCGTCCCGGCCACCACGATGCCTTGCACGCCATCACGCACCAGTGAATCCACCAGGGAGCCGTTGGCGCCAGCGTAGCTCGTGACCACATCGACACGTGGCCATTGCGTGCAATTTGCTATCTTTTCAATAGCTATTGGTGCTTGTTTTGATTGCACTGCAGGCCAATCCTGTACCAAGCGCACAGCCCCCTCTTCCACCCACCCCAAAGGGCCGGCATCACCCGAGCTGAATGCATCCACCCGGTAAGGATGCACTTTGCGGACGCGCTGCGCGCCATGCACCACGCCGGCCACCACCGCCACAACGCCCCGGGCGCCCGCAGCCATCGCCACGGCAACGGCGTCGAGCAGGTTCTGAGGTCCATCGGGTGCCAAGGCCGTTGCCGGTCGCATCGCGCAGGTCAGTACCACCGGCTTGCATGCATCGAGCACCGAGTGCAAAAACCAGGCGGTCTCCTCCAGCGTATCCGTACCGTGGGTGATCACCACGCCGCGCACCTCAGGATCCGCGAGCGCGGTAGCACAACGCATTGCTAGCAAGCGCCACACGCTGAACTCCATGTCCTTGCTGTCCAGCTGCGCGAGCTGTTCGGCCACCAGGCCGCCAGCGGCCAACCCCTGCAGGCCCGGCACGGCCTGCAGCAACTGCTGCACCCCCAGCTGCGCGGCGGTGTAACCCAGGTTGTCGCCAGGGCGGACTGCCGTGCCCGCGATGGTTCCACCCGTCCCCAGCACCACAATTTTTTGACGGCTCACTTGCATCCTTTGAAAAACTGGTGAAAAATACAGTTACTGGATTAATAAACAGTTATTCGCCACTCCGTGGCATGCCCTGGAAAACGCCATGCTCGACCAACCCAAGCTCACCGCCCGCCAGCAACAAATCCTGGACCTGATCCAGGTCGCCATTTCGCGCACGGGGGCACCGCCAACCCGGGCAGAAATCGCAGCCGAACTGGGCTTCAAGTCAGCCAACGCGGCTGAAGAGCATCTTCAGGCCCTGGCACGCAAAGGCGTCATCGAACTGGTCAGCGGTACCTCTCGCGGTATTCGCTTGCGCGGTGACGCCGTACGCTCGATCAATGCCGCGCGCGGCACCCAGTTCAGTCTGCCCATACCGGGATTGTCACAACTGGTCCTGCCGCTGATCGGTCGCGTGGCCGCCGGCTCACCCATTCTCGCGCAGGAACATGTAGACCAGACCTACAGCGTGGAAAACAGCCTGTTTCAACACAAGCCCGACTACCTGCTCAAAGTGCGCGGCATGTCCATGCGCGACGCCGGCATCATGGACGGCGACCTGCTCGCGGTGCAGTCCACCACGGAAGCCCGCAACGGTCAGATCGTCGTGGCGAGGCTGGGCGACGATGTCACCGTCAAACGTTTGCGTCGCACGGCCAGCACCATCGAGTTACTACCAGAAAACCCCGACTACCCGGTGATTGTGGTGCAGCCGGGAGAGGTTTTTGCCATTGAAGGCCTGGCTGTGGGCTTGATCCGAAACACCATGCTCATGTAACTGCCACCATGAACTGCGCACCTCAGGTGGCGGGCGTTTGATGAATCCATGGCGATTTGTCAGCCCTGAGACTGCGCTCCCTTGCAATCCTGCCTGTGCTCAACCCCTTGTTTCACGGAGTTTTCACATGGGACTTGCCTTGTTCGCCCTCTCTGCGCTCGCACAACCGTTTCACGCTGTCGTCCATTGGCTTCAGTCCCAGGACGGAGCACCTGCGCGCAGTGCCGCCCGCCCGGCCTGCAATGCCAGCGTCTGCCGCGAAGTTTTTCCACCCGGCCCGGCCACCGGTGTCGACGCGCAATCAACGCAGCCATCCCCATGGTCAGCCACTGCGCGCGGCCCGGCTGTTTCCGCAACCACCAGCGCGCGCAGCCACAGGTCGGTTCGATTGCAGAGTGCGCCATCCGGCACCACCAGGCTGCGCACACCCAGCCGCCAGAGCTCCCATAGCCCGGTACGCGTGCTGTACCCACCCACACGATCCAACGCAGGACGCATGGTCATTGCGGGTCGCATGGCAGACGTTTGCGCAGAACTTGAGCGCATGGTGGCCTGCGAGACATGGCACCACTGATGGCTGCGGTCCCCGACTTGGCCCAAGGCATGCGACAAAGCGTTGCCTATTGATCCAGGTCGTCGAGCCCAAAGCAACTGCCGACCGGCTCCCGCCAAGGCACAATGGCGGGATGAATATTGTGATTCTGGATGACTATCAAGACGCGGTGCGGAAACTCCACTGTGCGAGCCGGCTCGATCCCTATTCGGCGAAGGTCTACACCAACACGGTGAAAGGCCAGGGGCAACTGGCCGTGCGCCTTAAAGATGCCGACATCATCGTGCTGGTGCGCGAGCGCACCCAGATCACGCGCCAGCTGGTTGAGAAACTACCACGGCTGAAGCTGATTGCATAAACCGGCAAGATCGGTAGCCATATCGATGTAGCGGCCTGCACCGAACGCGGCATTGCCGTAGCCGAGGGGGTCGGCTCACCCGTGGCGCCTGCGGAACTGACTTGGGCCTTGGTGATGGCCTCCATGCGACGATTGCCGCAATATATCGCCAACCTCAAGCATGGAGCCTGGCAGCAATCCGGCCTCAAGGCGGCCTCCATGCCTGCAAACTTCGGTATCGGCAGCGTTTTGCGCGGTAAAACACTGGGGATCTGGGGTTATGGCCGTATTGGTCAGCTGGTGGCGGGCTATGGCCGCGCATTTGGCATGAATGTAAGCATATGGGGTCGCGAAGCATCCCGCGCTCAAGCGCTTTCCGACGGATACCAGGCCGCCACCAACCGGGAAGAGTTTTTTTCGCAATGTGATGTGCTGTCGCTTCATCTGCGACTCAACGACGAAACGCGCGGCATCATTTCTCTGGAAGACCTTTCATGCATGAAGCCCACGTCACTTCTGGTCAACACCTCGCGTGCTGAATTGATTGAACCCGATGCGCTGATCGCCGCACTGAACCGCGGGCGCCCCGGAATGGCAGCCGTTGACGTGTTTGAGAGCGAGCCCATCCTGCAAGGTCACGCTTTGCTGCGCCTGGAAAACTGTATCTGTACTCCCCACATCGGTTATGTGGAACAGGACAGCTACGAATTGTATTTCGGCGCTGCCTTCGACAACGTGGTGAATTTCATCAAAGGTACGCCCACGAATATCGTCAACCCGGGCGCACTGCAGGTTCGGCGCTGAAAACCGGCCGGATATTGAAGTCTTGCGAATAGGCCTTACCAGACCCGCCATAAAAAATGGCTTCCTTCTGGGAAGCCATTTTTTCAGGCAGCATCCATAGATACCACCCATAATCTCTCGGCATTTAGTTCAAAGGCACTTTTTTCCCATCCCTGTAGACATACAAGGAAATGGATGGATTCTTCAATTCGCCGTTGGGCTCAAATGCGATTGTGGAGGTCACACCCTTGAACTGAGATTTCAGCAATTCGGGGGTATAGACTTTGGGGTCTACCGAATTGGCACGCTTCATGGCATCCACGATCAGGTAGGTGGCGTCGTAGGTGTAGGGACCATAAACTTGGAATTGGCCCGGGTATTTGGCATCGTACTTGGCCTTCCACGCCTTGCCGCCAGGCATTTTATCGAGCGATGCGCCGCCTTCGGCGCAGACCACGTTGGCCAGCGTCTTGGCACCCGACACCAATTGAATGATCTCTTGGGTACAAATGCCGTCGCCACCGAAATACTTCACATTGGTCATGCCCAACTGCTCCATCTGGCGAAGCATGGGGGCGGCTTGCGGGTGCATCCCACCAAAGAAGATGGCATCGGGATTCTTGGACTTGATGGCCGTCAGAATGGCCATGAAATCAGTGGCCTTGTCGGTAGTGAACTGCTCGTCAACCACCTTGATGCCCTTTTCTACAGCAACCTTCTTGAACACGTTGGCCACACCCTGACCATAAGCCGTACGGTCATCGACGATGGCGACAGATTTCAGCTTTAGCGTATCGGCAGCGTAGAAAGCCAAGCCAGCCCCCAGGGCGTTGTCGTTAGCAATGATGCGGAATGTGGTCTTGTAGCCAGGCTTGGTGAGGTTGGGGTTGGTCGCTGCGCCCGTGACATGGGGAATGCCGCAGTCGTTATAGACCTTGGATGCGGGGATAGTGGTGCCAGAATTGAGGGGCCGACGACACCGGCGACCTTCGAGTCACAAAGCTTTTGTGCAGCCGCCGTACCCTGCTTGGGGTCCGCGGCATCATCTTCGGCCATCAATTCAAACTTGATCTTCTTGCCACCAATGGTGATGCCCTGGGCATTCAATTCCTGAATGGCCATACGCGCGCCATTTTCATTGTCTTTCCCATAGGAAGCCTGTGCACCCGACATGGGCGCAACGTGACCAATCTTGACCACTTGCTCTTGTGCAAAGGCCATACTAGTAACAGCCATGGCAGCAGCAACTGCTGTCAGTTTCAACTTCAATTGCATATCAATCTCCAGTAAGGATAAAGGCCGAGTAGATTTCCAACGTCACAACGCAGATGAACATATCGCAATTTACGGGCCAGTTCATTAGGGAACACGCTTACAAAACCGTGCCCCCCGGGGGAAATACGCCGTCATCGCTGGGGCCACAACGGGTTGCCGCTGGCCAATTCGTCAGCCACTGCCTCGTAAACCGCGGACCGAACTACCGAATCAACGACCGACTCAATTTCCTCTCGCAGGCGAGGCATGAGGGTGCGGGTCTGTTCCTGTACCACCAGTGCAATCGCGTCGCGCAGCCGCTGATCCAGCATCACGTCCACGCGCTGCATGACGTGGTGCACCATGCACTCCTCCAGGCCCTGCGGCGAAGCGCTTCGCTGGGCAGGCGTCGTGGCGACGAAGTCTGCCCCCTCTTCGCCCGCCAATCGCACGGGCACAGCGGCCGCTGCAGTATCAACCTGGTGCGGTGGCGCAGGTTGCACCGGTGGCACGGGAATAGGGAGCACATCCGGCACATGCACCACCTCGGTGAGGGTTGGCACAAAACGGGGAGGTACCCTGGGCGAGATAGACATTAGTCGGCTTTCAACACCAGGTCATGGCGCGTAATCACATAACCCCGTGATGCATAGTGGCGCCAGCGCGCACGCGCCGCACTGCGGTCAGCTTCATCGGTGGCGCTAACCACTTCCACCAATCGCTCAAAACGGCTGAAACCTTCCGGCACAGCCCCCCCCAGATTCAACAGCACCTCTTGATGCCCCCCCTGGCGTACATCCACAGCCAGCACCACAGGTGAAAAGCGCAAAAGTTCTTCACCGGCATCGCTGCTGCAATGGGCAACGAAATCCTGGGGCATCATGTTCCAGAGCATTCCGTCGAGTTCCACCAATGTGTCTGCAGACCCTGAAATCACCAGGCGCACGCCACTGCGTTGCGCCTTGCGGGCAAACCGACAGGCATAGGCCAATTTGTCAGGCGCATTGAAGTGGAAGGCTATTTCAGTCATCACCAACTCAGACAGGTGTTGAGCGGGCCTTGCGTCTGGTCGTCGCCCTGGGGACCGCCGCCGCCAACAGGCCCGTTTCGGACAACTGCCGAGCATGTTCAAGGAGGTAATGCACAAGCAAGCCCACAGGTCGGCCAGTCGACCCCTTGACCGCCCCGCCTTTCCATGCGGTGCCTGCAATGTCGAGGTGTGCCCATGAGAATTCCCCCACAAATCGCTGCAAAAACTTGGCTGCAGTGATGGCGCCGCCCGCACGCCCGGCCACATTGCCCATGTCGGCAAAATTGCTTTTGAGGCCCTCGGCATAGTCTTCGTCCAGCGGCATGCGCCAGCAAGGGTCCTGAGCCGCCTCCCCTGCAGCAGACAGGGCAGCTGCCAGCGCATCGTTATTGGCAAAAAGTCCGCTGCGCACCCCGCCCAGAGCAATCACGCAGGCACCGGTCAAGGTGGCGACATCCACGACCGAGGTAGGCTTGAAGCGCGCAGCATAGGTCAGCACATCGCACAGCACCAGACGCCCTTCGGCATCCGTGTTCAGCACCTCGATCGTCTGCCCGCTCATGCTGGTGACAACGTCACCGGGCTTCACGGCCCGGCCATCCGGCATGTTTTCGCAAGCGGGAATGAGGCCCACCACATTGATCGCGGGTTGCAACTCTCCCAGAGCGCGAAACACGCCCAGCACACTCGCTGCGCCACACATGTCGAACTTCATTTCATCCATCTCGGCAGCGGGCTTGATGGAAATGCCCCCAGTGTCAAAAGTGATGCCTTTCCCCACCAGCACCACCGGGGCATCGGCTTTTCCGGCACCGATGTACCGAAGTTCTATCAGCCGCAGCGGCTCCTCGGACCCACGGGCAACGGCCATGAATGCGCCCATGCCAAGACGAGCCACTTCAGCGGGGCCATGCACCTTGCACTGCATCCGGGGCTGCCTGCCCAGGGACTTGGCAGCCTCGGCCAGCAGACTCGGTGTTGCATGGTTGGCCGGACGATTGCCCCATTCGCGGGCAAACTCCACGCCAGCCATGAGCCCCAGCCCTCGCGCAAAAGCCTCGCGCACCGCCTCTGCGTGAGCCACACCAATCACCACCCGGTTCAAGGTGCGTGCCTCGGCCTTGGGCTTGGTCGTTGTGTAAACATAGCTGGCATCAGCGACTGCCTGCACAGCAGCGCACACGCTCTCTGCCTGGGCATCCCCGGCAAAGCAGACCACTGCACGCTTGACCTGGGGCAGCTTGAAGGTCATTGCAATGGACTGCAGGGCTTGGCGAACGTTGCGTGCGGATCCGTTACCAGAACCCAGCAAAACGACACGGCGGGCGCTGACGGCAGGCGCCAAATAGAGTTGCAGGTGCTTGCCCGCCTTGGTTTCCAGATCGCCGGACTTGAGCGCATGTGCCACCAGCACCGACAAGGCGTCCTGCCCCGGCCTGAAACCCTCGGACACCAAAACGACCAACAGGTCACATTTTTCGATAGCCGCCGCCGGCAGCTCCAGCGTCTTCAGATCAAAGTTCATAATCGGTGTTTTCCTTCGAGCCAATGTTATTCGATTCATCCATTCGCAAGGAGCTGGCGCGCAGCTTTGGCGCGACGCTGGTGGTCTTGGTCACCGTGGTCATGACCATGATGCTGATCCGCACTCTTGGACAGGCTTCACGTGGCAGCGTGAGTCCCTCTGACGTCATGCTGGTCATGGGCTATACGGTGCTGGGGCAGCTGCCAACCATCCTCAGCCTGAGTCTTTTTGTGGCCGTGGTTGGCGTCCTGTCGCGCATGTACCGAGACAGCGAAATGGTGATCTGGTTTGCCGGTGGCCAGGGGCTCTTGAGCCTGCTGCGTCCCTTGCTGCGCTTCTCCTGGCCCGTGATGGTGGTTATTGCCATCCTGTCTCTGGGGGTATGGCCCTGGGCCAACGCCCAGATACAGGAGCTCAGGACACGCTACGAGCAACGCAGTGACATCGACCGCATTGCGCCAGGTGAATTTCAGGAATCATCCAATGGCAGCCGGGTGTTTTTCATCGACAAGGACAGTCCGGACACCCAGATGGGCAACAACATTTTCATTGCGACCAGCAATGGCGCCAAGGAATCCGTGACAACCGCCCGCAGTGCTCGGCTGGAAGTACGCGCTGGCGAACGCTTCGCATTGCTTAGCCAGGGGCAGCGAATGGAATCCGCCACGGACCAGCCTGGCCTCAAACTCAGTGAGTTTTCCGAGTACGGCACCCGCATCAGTTCGGCATCCGGCACGACCAAAGAGGAACTCGCGGTCAAGACACGCGCAACACATGAGCTGTTGAGGCAGCCAGCACTACCTGCCTACCAAGCGGAGCTGGGCTGGAGATTGGGGCTGGCGCTGGCAGCTGTCAATTTTGTGGTTCTCGGACTGGCCCTGGCCAGCGTGAACCCGCGTGCTGGACGTAGCGGGAGCTTGGTGTTTGCACTGTTCGCCTTTGTGGTGTACTACAACCTCATGACGCTGGGCCAAAGCTGGGTCGGCGCTGGAAAGCTGGGCTTGCTGGCGTTTATGGCCTTCCTCCACGGTGGCACGCTCTTTCTTGGCATGGCCATTTTGGCCGTTCGGCATAACCGCTGGACACTGCGGCGTCTTTGGCCCACCAGGAGCAGCATGTGAAAGTTCTTCGCCGTCTCATTCACCGCGAAGCCCTTTTGGCGGTGGGATTTGTGACCCTTGGCTTTCTGGCACTGTTTTTTTTCTTCGATCTGATCGACGAATTGCGCTGGGTCGGACTCGCGGGGCCTGATGGCTACCAGATCTCCCATGCACTGCTATTTGTCGCGCTGAGCATTCCCAGCCATTTGTACGAATTGCTTCCGATCACCGTGCTCATCGGCACGATTTTTGTGATGGCGCGGCTGGCACAAAGTTCCGAATTCACCATCATGCGCACCAGCGGCATGGGGCCCTGGAGGGCACTGCGCACCTTGCTGACCCTTGGTGGGTTCTTCGTATTGCTGACCTTTGCCATGGGCGACTATGTTGCCCCCCTGACCGAACGTGCGGCACAACTCATCAAGGTGCGCCACCTGGGCCGATTAACCACGGGCGCCACAGGTGCCTGGCTCAAGGAGCGCCAGCAAGACCACTCTTTTGCAGTGAACGTGCGCGCACTAACGACCGATGGCGGCATGGTGGATGTGCGCATTTTCGAATTTGATGAAAAAGGACAACTGGCCTCCCAGACCCATGCTGCAACCGGACGCTTTGGCGCTTCTGGAGGCTGGGAACTGCAACAGGTGCGGCGCAGCAGCTTTCAGCAGGGCCACACAGAAGCCAGGGTGGAACATTTACAGGCGCCAACGCTGCAATGGCCTACGCGCATCAGTGCGGACATGGTGGCGGCCTCGCTGCTCAAGCCCGACCGCATGGCAACCGTGGACCTGTTCCAGTACATCCGGCATCTCGATGCCAACGGCCAGTCAGCCCAACGCTACGAAATCGAGTTCTGGCGCAAGGTTTTTTACCCGCTCAGTTGCCTGGTCATGGTGGTGCTGGCATTGCCTTTTGCCTACTTGCACTTTCGTGCCGGCGGTATCGCAGGTTACGTGTTCGGCGGAGTCATGGCCGGCATCAGTTTTTTCTTGCTCAACAATGTGTTCGGCTATGCCGGCAATCTGCACAATTGGTCACCTTGGCTGACCGCAGCTGCTCCCGGATTGATTTACTCCCTGTTGTCGCTGGGAGCCTTTGGTTGGCTTGTCTTGCGGCGCTGATCCTTACTGCATTTGCATGTCCCACACGCCACCTGCCGTCGTGCTCTTCTCCCATGGTTCACGCGACCCGCTCTGGCGCGCCCCCATAGAGGCCGTTGCTGCGCGCATTTGCGCGCAGTACCCCGGCCGGCTGGTGCAGTGCGCCTATCTGGAACTGTGTGAGCCCACCTTGGCGCAAGCCGTGGAATTGTTGGTTCGACAAGGGGCAACCCATGTCACGGTGGTTCCCATGTTTCTTGGCACGGGCAAACATGCAAGAAATGACCTTCCTGTACTGGTGGAGCAACTGCGCGCAAGACACCAATCAGTGCATTTCACCGTGCAAGGCGCCATCGGAGAAGACCATCGCATGACGGAATTAATGGCCGAGATCGCCTGCGCCCCCTCTGCAGCCCATCCAATCCTTATACAAGTAAGACATAATGATGCGTCTTCTTAGGCGCCATCAGACATGAACCTACACCAATTCCGATTTGTTCAAGAGGCCGCACGCCGCAACCTGAATCTGACCGAAGCCGCCAAGGCCCTGCACACATCCCAGCCCGGAGTGTCCAAGGCGATCATCGAGTTGGAAGAGGAACTCGGAATAGATATATTCGCACGCCATGGAAAGCGGCTTAAGCGCATCACGGAGCCTGGACAGCACGTACTCAAAAGTATCGAAGTAATCATGCGCGAGGTAGGAAACCTGAAGCGCATTGGCGAGCAGTTCAGCGCGCAGGACAGTGGCACTCTTTCAATCGCGACCACCCACACCCAAGCACGTTATGTGTTGCCTGTTCCAGTCGCAAGGCTGCGAGAGTCGTACCCCAAAGTAAACATCAGTCTGCACCAGACCACACCTGACCAAGTCGCACGCATGGTGATCGACGAAGTGGCCGAAATCGGAATGGCCACGGAGTCACTGGCAGACTATCCCGAACTGGTGACCTTGCCGTGCTACGAGTGGGAACATGTTTTGGTACTTCCTCCAGGCCATCCACTGACCCAGAAAGAACGGATTGGTTTAGATGACATTGCCCATGAACCACTCATCACCTACCACCCTACGTTCACCGGTCGTGGCAAGATTGACCTGGCCTTTGCGACCAGGCGCTTACAGCCTCGCATCGCGCTCGAAGCCATTGATTCCGACGTGATCAAGACCTATGTGCGCTTAGGTCTGGGCATAGGCATCGTTGCGGAAATGGCTATGCGCGATGACCCTGTGGGTGACTTGGTGGTACGCCCTGTGGGACATCTTTTTGGCCAAAGCGTGGCGCGGGTAGCGTTCAAGCGTGGCGCCTATTTGCGCAATTTTGTCTACAAATTCGCAGAACTGCTCAGCGACCGCCTAAGCCGTGAATTGATTGCTCGTGCCATGACAGGGCATGTCAACGACTATGAGCTCTAAGCATTCGTTGCAATTTACAGTCCCAGCGCATCCTCTGCCCTTTTTTCTATGAATTGCAACTTTGCGAGCCCCAACACGCCGACATTCCCCAGCAAGCTACCCCAAGTCGGCACCACTATTTTCACAGTGATGTCGGCACTCGCCGCAGAGCATGGGGCAGTGAACCTGGGTCAGGGGTTTCCCGATTTTGAGTGTGATCCGACCTTGGTGAATGCTGTAACTCAAGCCATGCGGGCGGGTCATAACCAATACCCACCAATGCCTGGTGTACCAGCCTTGCGCGAGGCTGTTTCTTCAAAAATAGAAGCATTGCACGGCAGAAAATACTGCCCCAGCACTGAAATCACCATCACTGCAGGTGCCACCCAAGCCATTCTTACCGCCATATTGGCCATCGTACATACAGGCGATGAGGTCATCGTACTGGACCCTTGCTACGACAGTTACGCACCCAATATCGAACTGGCCGGCGGAACCGTTGTACGCGTTCCCCTCACACCCGGAACATTTCGCCCGGACTTTGCCCGCATCGGTGCAGCGATCACACCACGCACCCGTGCACTCATCATCAATAGCCCGCACAACCCGAGTGCTACCGTGTGGAGCGTAGCAGACATGCTCGCACTGCAGGATCTTCTGGCCCCCACCAACATCCTACTAATCAGCGACGAAGTCTACGAACACATGGTGTTCGACAGCGCTGAGCACCAGAGTGCAGCTCGTTTTCCAGGTCTTTATGCACGCGCTTTCGTCGTATCAAGTTTCGGCAAAACTTTTCATGTTACGGGCTGGAAAGTGGGGACGGTGGCGGCCCCCGAATCGCTTACTACCGAATTCCGCAAGGTACACCAGTTCAATGTTTTTACAGTCAATGCCCCGATGCAACACGGGTTGGCTGAGTATTTAAAAGATCCAGCACCTTATCTGCAATTGCCGGCTTACTATCAGGCCAAGCGGGATTTGTTCCGACAAGGGCTTGAAGGATCACGCCTAAAATTACTGCCAAGCAAAGGCACTTATTTTCAGTGCGTAGACATTTCAGCCGTGAGCAATCTCAACGAATCCGACTTTTGTCAATGGCTGGCACGTGAAGTAGGCGTTGCAGCAATTCCACTTTCCGCATTTTATGGTGATGGATTTGATCAAGGTGTCGTTCGCTTCTGCTTTGCCAAAAAGGAGGACACATTGATGAAAGCACTTGAACGGTTACGCAAACTCTAATCGGTAGATCAGACTGAATTGCCCTAAATCGCCCCGGGTTTGGACTGGCCCCCCAGAAGTTGTACAAACTTCAATGTGAATCGCCCCGGGTTTTGAGGAGGCTCAACACTCTGAGAGGATTGAGCCATGAAGAAGACGAATAAGTTCTCGCCCGAGGTGCGTGAGCGCGCAGTGAGGATGGTGCAGGAGCAGCGCGGGGAATACCCATCGTTGTGGGCCGCCATCGAATCCATCGCCCCAAAGATTGGCTGTGTACCCCAGACCCTGAACGAATGGGTTAAACGTGCCGAAGTGGATGCAGGCACGCGAGAAGGCGTCACCGCGGCCGAAGCCCAACGGGTCAAGGAACTGGAGCGCGAGGTCAAAGAACTGCGCCGGGCCAACGAGATACTGAAGCTGGCCAGCGCGTTTTTCGCCCAGGCGGAGCTCGACCGCCGTCTGAAGTCCTGTGACCCTGCCTTGATTTCACGTACAGCAAGAAGTTGGAAACTTCAGCTGTATGGAGAATCGAGATGCGAGATAGCAAACTGCCCAAGCGGCAGTACACGGATGAATTCAAAGTCGAGGCGACCCGGCTGGCCGAATCGGTCGGAGGCCACGAAGCGGCGCGCCGATTGGGTGTTCCGGTGGCCACGTTGGGCAACTGGAAGCGTCGCTCAACCGCAGCAGGCACAGGCGCACCTGATGTCGCATTGAACTCAGGTGCCGTGCCCACGCGCCGGCCCGTGAGCGAATTGGAGGCCGAGAACAGCCGGCTACGCCGGGAGCTTGCCGATGCGAAACTGGACGTGGAAATCCTTCGAAAAGCGACGGCGTACTTTGCCAGAGGGTCGCGATGAAGTAGGCCTGGATCGAGAACCATCGCGACGAGTACACGGTGAGCCGGTTGTGCCGGGTTTTATTGGTATCGCGCTCGGGGTACTGCCAGTGGCGCGTGCGGGCGCCCAGCGCGCGATCCCTTGCCAACCAGGCCCTGGACACCAAGGTGGCGGCCATCCATCAGTGCAGCCGCCGCAGCTACGGCAGGCCCCGGATCACGCAGCAACTGCGCCAGCAGGGCGAGTGCGTGAGTGCCGAGCGGGTGCGCCAGAGTC
>Ga0116174_10001539_pt1 | contig 20773 bp, 13 predicted proteins | sample AD_UKC087_MetaG_FD_89801 | JGI IMG/M metagenome (GOLD analysis project Ga0116174, IMG submission 89801) | Active sludge microbial communities of municipal wastewater-treating anaerobic digesters from USA - AD_UKC087_MetaG | ecosystem: Engineered > Bioreactor > Anaerobic > Digestate | place: USA...
ACCGCGTCGAGGTGCACCGAGACCCCGTACGAGAGGTCCTTGCCTCCCTCCACGAAAAGCACGTCCTTGTTCTTGCTGGTGTTGGCCACGAGCTCCTTGACCTTTTCCCCGATGCGCACTTCATCGTACATATAGCGCAGCTTGGAGTGCTCGAAACCGATGGTTATATCCTCCGGATTCTCGTGGAGGCCGAGCACCTGCGTAACGAGGGCGGCATCGTAGTCCCACAGCCTCTTTTTACGGTACAGCAGCCTGTCGCCGAAAGGCTTGATGTATCCGTATGTCTTTCCCATGGCCTTCGCCAGGCCCACTATTATGCTGGTCTTTCCGGCGCTCTCCCTTGACGATGAAATCACTATCTTGTCCATAGACCACCTCTTTTCTGTACGTTAAATTCAAAATAATTTCTATAAATCAATATTATCATCGAAATATAATATGTCAAGCTTTTACAGGCCCGTAACCTCGATACCTCCCCGTACGCGGCTCATTGATAAAACAGCCCTTCCCCCGATCGCGGGAGAAGGGCTGTGGCGAAACCGTGCGGCTGCGTTCTCCGTTTTCCGGTCGAACTACTTGGTGATCAGAATACGAACGTCAACCGCCTTGACTCCCTTGCCCTTCTCGTAGACAACGATCGGGTTGATCTCGATGTCGGTGACCCTGGGCACCTTGCGTATGATGGTCGCCGTCTTGATGACGGTGTCGACCACCACGTCTATGTCCTTCTGTTCCTCGCCGCGGGCGCCCAGCAGAAGCGCGTACGACCTGGTTTCGGATATCATCTTGAGCGCTTCGCCCTTATTGAGCGCGGCGGAGCGGAAGGCGACGTCTTTCATCACCTCAACGTAGATGCCGCCCATACCGGCCATAACGATGGGTCCCATCTGCGGGTCCTTGCGCGCGCCTATGATGATCTCGGTGCCCTTCTTGACCATTTCGCAGACCTCTATGCCGTCGATCACCGCGTCGGCCTTGTAGGCCTTGCAGTTGCGCATGATCGCTTCATAGGCGTCCACAACCTCGTCCTTGTTCTCGATGTTGAGGGCGACGCCGCCCGCGTCGCTCTTGTGGAGGATGTCGCGGGAAACGACCTTCATGACCACCGGGTAGCCTATTTTCTCCGCGCATTTGACGGCGTCGTCGATCGATTTCGCTATCGCCGCGCCGGGAATCATGATGCCGGCCGCCCTCATGACATCCTGTCCTTCGTTGGCAAGGAGGAAGGTGCGCCCGTCGGCGAGGGCCTTGTCGATGACCTTTTCGATCGCGCCGAGGTCTATCTTGGACTCGTTGATCGAATCGTCGCGGGTTTTGTTGTAATCATGGTGCCGGTACAGGGCCCCCATGCAGGAAATGGCGTCGTAGGGGTCGGCGTAAACGGGAACATTTTCCTTGTTCAGGGTGACGATCGCGTTCTCGACGGCCGATCCGCCCACGATCGCGTACACCACCGGGGTGCCGGTTTCCATGTGCTTCTTGTAGGTGTTGCGGATCATCGGCGCCAGGTTCTCGGAGTCGAAGGTCGCCGTCTCGCAGTAGAGCGCCATGGTGGCGTCCATCTTGTCGCTCACGGCCGGCGCCGAAAGCGCCAGGTCGTACGCGGCCGAATTGGCCCCGCCCGTAATGTCGATCGGGTTCTTGAGAGAACCGAACTCCGGCGTGGCGGGCGCGAAAACGTCTGTAAGAACGGTCTGGTCGTCATAGAGCTCGACACCGTATTTCTCGCACGCGTCGGTGGCCATAACGCCGATTCCGCCGCCGTTTGTCACGATAACGCCGCGGTTGCCCTTCGGTTCCGGCGCGTTGGAGAGGAACTTGCACCAGTTGAAGGCCTCCTGCAGGCTTTCCGCGCGGAGCGCCCCGCACTGCTTGAGAATGGCGTCCGTGATCTCATCGGCGCCGGCCAGGGAGCCGGTATGCGACGCGGCGGCCGCGGCGCCCCTTTTCGAACGGCCGGACTTAAGAACAACCACGGGTTTGATTTTCGTCGCGACCTTGAGCGCCTCGATAAAACGCTCTCCGCCCTTTATGCCTTCCACGTACATCAGAATGACTTTCGTCAGATCGCTCTTTACCACATACTCGAGGCAATCCGCCTCATCGATGTCGGCCTTGTTGCCGATCGAAACGATGGCCGAGAGGCCGATGTTGTTGACGGCGGTCTTCCCGATCATCGCGATGCCGAGCGCGCCGGACTGGGTGAGAATCGCCACGTGGCCGCGTGCGATTTCAGTGGCCGAGAACGTCGAATTGAAATTCGACGTCGCGGAGAACACGCCGAAAATGTTTGGGCCCAGTATGCGGGAACCTTTCGATTTCGCGTAATCGACGATCTTGTGCTCGAGCTCCACTTCACCGACCTCGGAGAATCCGGAGGTAATGATCTGGATATGCTTCACTCCCTTGTCGGCGCATTCCTTCACGGCGTCGAAGGCGAGCTTCGCCGGAACGATGATCGACGCGACATCAACGTCACCGGGGATGTCCTTTACGCTGTTATACACCTGTTCGCCGAGGATCTCGCCGCCCTGGGGATTGATGGGGTATATCTTTCCCTTGAAACCGCCCTGTTTGAGGTTGCGGACCACGCTGAAACCGATTTTTCCCGGCTTGGACGAAGCGCCCACCACGGCGATCGACCTTGGTTCGAACAGCAGATTCATGTTTGATTCTTCCTTCATAGCGTTTCTCCTCTGAATTGCATCTTTAACTCATAGACACCCGCACCACTTCTCTTTTCTATAATGAAGCCCATCTTCTCGAAAAGATGGAGCATGGGCCTGTTCTCCACCAGCACCTCCGCGGTGAAGCCCAAGAGGCCCTCTTTTTTTGCCAGATAGGTTACGTACGACAACAGCTCGGTGCCCACGCCCTTGTTCTGGAAGTCGTCACTGATAACGACGGCCACCTCCGCGGTGTGGGCGTACTCCTGTTTTCCGTATTGCGCGATCCCGACCACCCTGTCTTTCTGCAGCTGTTCGATTACGGCCAGTATCACCATCTCCCTTGTGTAGTCGATGATGACGAACTCCTGCAGGCGCTCGTGATGCATGTCCTTGCGCGTGGAGATAAACCGCCGGTAGATGCTCCGGTCAGAGAGCGAGTAAAAGAAGTCTTTAAGGAGCGGCTCGTCGCTGATGCGCACCGGTCGGAGCAGGAGTTTCAGGCCGGCTTTGGTTGTCCGGTACGCCTCGAGCGTCTCGGGATACTCGCCCTTCCTTCCGGGGATGAAGGCCTGATCTTTATATATCAGACCGACCTTTTTGGCCTCCTCGATGAGCCAGGGCCTGAACTTGGGATGCGCGATCGCGATGAGATCCATGGCCCGCTCGCGGATGTTCTTCCCGTGCAGGTAGGCAATGCCGTATTCGGTAACCACGTAGTGCACGTCGCCGCGCCCGAGGGTCACACCGGCCCCTTCACTCAGGAAGGGAACGATCCTGGAGACCTCGCCGTCGTTCGACGTGGAGCGCATGGTGAGAATGGTCTTCCCGCCGGGAGCGAGTACGGCACCGCGCATGAAATCCGCCTGCCCTCCGATTCCGCTGTAAAACGTCCGCCCGATCGATTCGGCCGTCGCCTGGCCCGTCAGGTCGATCTGGAGCGAGGCGTTGATCGCGGTCATGTTTTTGATGCGCGCGATGGTCATCGGATTGTTGGTGTACTCTATCGATCGGAACTCGACGCCCGGATTGTCGTGGATGAACCGGTAGGTGTCGCCGTGGCCCATACAGAAAGAGGCGACCGTCTTGCCGCGGTCGATGCTCTTGTTGGAATTGTCCACCGCGCCGCATTTTATAAGCTCCACGATGCCGTCGGAAAGGAGCTCGGTATGGACGCCCAGATGCTTTTTGTTTTTCAAATTGGTGAGAACGGCGTTCGGGATGCTGCCATAGCCGACCTGGATCGTATCGCCGTCCTGGACTATCCGCGCCACATGACGCCCGATGCGGTCGGCGATATCATCGGGCACTTCAGAGTTGAATTCCAGCAAAGGCTCGTCGAAGGGGATGATATAATCGATATCATCGATATGCAGAAAGCCGTCGCCATGGACCCTGGGCATGGAAGAGTTGACCTGTGCGATCACCAGATTGGCGTTCTCGACGGCCGCCTTTACGATGTCGACGCTGATGCCGAGGCTCATATAGCCGTGATCGTCGGGAAGCGAGGTCTGTATGAGCGCCACATCGATCTCGACCAGCTTGCGATGAATGAGGTCCGGAACCTCGGAAAGGAAGATGGGGGTATAATCGGCAAGCCCCGTATTTACGGCGTTGCGCGTATTCTCACCCACAAAAAAAGAATTATGCCTGAAGTTGGTCTTGAATTTCTCGTTCGCGTAAGGGGCGACACCCATGGTCCAGACGTGGATTACCTCGGCGTCGAAAAAGGCCTTGGGGTAGGATGCCGCGTAATTGACGAGGGCATTGACCAGGTACTGCGGCTCACCGCAGCCGGTGCCGATAAAAATCCGGTCACCGCGGTTGATCCGGCTGAAAACCTTCTCCTCGGGGAGAAATTTTTCAGGAAAAAGCTTTTTAATCTCATCAAGCTTTGTTCTTTTGCCTTCCTGGCTCATCCCTTCTCTCTCCCGCCGACGGTCATTCACCCGGCATCGTTATACATCATATCACTGTTTGACAATTCAACAAAATTTGTACTCATTTTTGCCTGACAAAATCGCCCCAATAATGATGTTTTGATACTGTACTAATGTCCTCTTGATAGTAGAAAGTGAGAAAAACATAAGTCAAATTGTTTTTTTTAATTTTTTTATTTTTTTTATTAAATTTTGAAGGGTTACTATTTTTTTATCAAAAACAGTATACAATGTGATTTTTAAGAAATGCCGATACCCGCCCCGGATGTTTATAAAATTTCGAAAAGCCCTCCATAATCCGCCCTGCCGGACCGGGGTAAGCACGGGAACGTAACCGCGCGCGGTGCGTCAAATCCGACCGACCGGTCTGCGAAAAGGAGAGGACTCTATTCCATGCCCGCGTGCACGTGAAAGCGGGCATAAAAACCCTCTCGGCCGATAAAACGGCTGGACGAATCGACGCCCCGCACCGTATTCTTGCCGGCGTAACTTACGAACGATGAAAAAGCGGCGAATTACAACACTGGTATTCACCGCCGTCCTCTTCGCGACGGCCGGCTCGCAAGCCAGGACCATGGACGGCAGATATCCGTTTTTCCCGGGCTTTTCGGCGGCTACGCTCGGCCGCGGCGCGACCGGAGTTTCCGCCGACGGCATACACTCATTCATCCTGAATCCGGCGTCGATAGCGGAGGTGGAGCGTCTGGAATTCGCTCTGGGGCATGGAAGTATCGCCGGGGATTACGGCACTACCGGTATTGTCGCGGCCCTTCCCACTTCGTACGGTACGTTCGGCATCTCCCTCAATTCGATAACGGTCGATCCGCCGCGGGGAGCGCTCGGCACCGCGCGCGTTCTTTCATTCGGGGGGGGAAAGCAATTCACCGACAGGCTCTCCATCGGCGCGGCGTTCGACATGCTGCATGGAACAACGGATGACGGCACGACACGGTACGCGGGAGCCGCGATCGGCGCCCGCTACGCCCTCGACATCTCCCGTACCCTTGGCGGCGGTTTCGGCATATACCGGCCCTCGCTGGGGGCCGCCGGCAGGGCCGGGATACCCTTCGGGACGGAAAAAAAATCCGCCGATATCGGCTTCGCCTCGGCGGGATACGGATTCACCTTCTTCCGGCGCGCCGATTATACCGTCGCTTTCTTTAACGAGGTGGCCGCCCTCAAAGAGCCCGGCGCATACCCGGTAAAATTCGGGATCGAGTCGTGGCTGTACGATACGATCGCGCTCCGTGCCGGACTTACGGCGCCCGGCACATGCGGACATAACGCGCTCAGTCTCGGCGCGGGATGGCGGCTGCAGAGAAGCGACTTTGACGCGCGCCTGGACTATTCGCTCGGTTACGCGCGCGCGGGCGGAGTGACGCATTTCCTCGGACTCACGGTGAGTTACGGGGCGCTCGATCGCGAGCCGCCGGCCGTAACGATAACCCCGGTCGAGGCCTTCATCTCTCCGAACTACGACGGCAGACAGGATTTTATCATCTTTAAAACCGCCGTTCGCGACGCAAGCCGCATCAGGGGATGGCGCCTGCAGATCCTCGCCCCCGATGGAGGGGTTGTCCGCGAATACCGCCTCTCCGACCGCGACATGGAAGAGAGAATGACGCCGCGCGCCTTCATGAAAAGGATATGGCAGAAAAAGGAATCGACCGTGGTCCCCGAGTCGGTTCTGTGGGACGGGACCGACGCGCGGGGCCGCGTGGTGGCAGACGGCCGTTACCGGTATTCGTTTATCGTATGGGACGAACGCGATAATATCTCGGCGGCCCGCATAGGCGTCGTTCATGTCGACACCACTCCTCCCTCGATCGAGCTTTCGACCGACGATCGTCTTTTCTCGCCCAACGGAGACCGTAAAAAGGACACTTTCACCGTTGTCCAGTCGGCCGCCTCCGCTCCGGACGACCAGTGGTTCGCCGGATTCCGCGACGCGACGGGGAGGACGGTAAAGAGCTACCGCTGGAGCGGAATCGACATCCCGCGCAGAGTCGTCTGGGACGGCACGACGGATGGAGGTGATCCGGCCCCCGAAGGACTCTATACCTATTACATCGAATGCGCCGACCGGGCCGGCAACGGAACGTCGGGCACCATCGGCGAGATCACCCTTACCCGATTGTACGAAACTGCCGACGCCGCCGCGTCGCTTCGTCATTTTTCCCCCCCCCTTCACCGGGAGGCCTCCTTCCTCCTTTCGCTTTCGTCCGTAGCCGGTCTCGAGGAATGGAAGCTCACGATAGAGAACGGGGATCGCAAACCGGTCCGGGAGTTCACCGGCAGCGCTCCGCTCGAGCGTATCGTCAAATGGGACGGCAACGACTCCGCGGGCAAGGCGCTCCCCGACGGCGTGTATTATTATACGCTGACGACGCGCTTCGCCAGCGGCAACACTCCCTCGTCATACGCGAAGGAGATCGTTCTCGACGGCACATCCCCCTCGCTGTCGCTGCGTTACTCGCCGTCGCTTTTCTCCCCCGACGGCGACGGCTCGAACGACACGCTGACGCTGTATCCCTCGGCGGTCGACGGGTTCGGAATCGCGCGATGGTCGCTATCGATATATTCGAACGCAGGGGACCTGTTCAAATCCTTCGGCGGACAGGGGACCCCGGCCCACGAGATACTGTGGGACGGCATGAGTACCGGGGGCGAACTCGTCGAATCGGCCGCCGACTATTTTATCGAGATGGAGGCCTACGATGTCGCCGGGAATCACGCAAAGAGCAGGAAGCTCCGGCTCCCGGTCGACGTGCTGGTGATGGTGACCGAGAGGGGCCTGAGAATACGGATCAGCAACATCGAGTTCGCCTTCGACAGCGCACAGCTCACCGGGAAGGCCTTTCCCATCCTCCGCCGCGTGGCCGACATACTCGACCGCTACGGCTCGTACAGCGTCCGGATCGAGGGCCACACCGACGACATCGGAAAGGAGGAATACAACCTCCGGCTCTCCGAGGAACGGGCCAAGGCGGTCATGGACTACCTCGTCTCCAGGGGGATATCGCGGCAGCGCCTGAGTTTCAGGGGGATGGGCGAGACCGCGCCGTTCCTGCCCAACACCGGCGCGGAGAACAGAAGGCGCAACCGCCGCGTGGAATTCATCCTCATAAGGGACGAGACGCGTGAATAGCCGCCCCTTCCACATCGTGTTCACCGATCTGGACGGCACCCTGCTCGATCACCACGACTACAGCCACGAGCGTTCGATGCCCGGGTTGGCGCTGCTGCGCGACTCGGGTATCCCGCTCGTTCTCGTCTCGAGTAAAACCGCCGCCGAGATGGAGGCGCTGCGCCGCGAGCTCGATCTCGCCGGACCCTTCGTCTGCGAGAACGGCGGCGGTATAGTCTTCCCGGCGGAACCCGGAAAAGACGCGCGGATCGAAGCGATGGGACTGAGCGCCGCCGAGCTCGCCGCACGCGCACGTCTTCTCGAGCACGCGATCGGCGCGAAGGCGCGGCTCCTCACCGACATGCCCCTGGACGAGATCGCGGCGCGGACCGGGCTCGATCGCACGGCCGCCGCCCTGGCCAGGGAGCGCTCTTTCACCGTGCCGTTTCTGACGGCCGACGGCTCCACCGTGGACCTCGGAGAGGCCAACCGGCTGCTCGCACAGGAAGGGCTTGCCGTGACACGCGGCGGAAGGTTCTACCACCTGGGAACGGCGGGCGTCGATAAGGGGCGGGCCGTAATGAGGATACGCGAGCACTACCGGCCGGCGGCCGGTGGATCGGAAATCGTCACGACAGGACTAGGGGACAGTGAAAACGACCTGGCGATGCTGAAGGCCGTTGACCGCCCGGTGCTGGTGCGCAAACCGGATGGAAGCGTTATCGAAACGGATCTGGAGGTGATGGTTACCGAGCGGAGGGGGCCCGAGGGCTTTACCGAGGCGATCTTCAGACTTTTTCCGGGCGCGGCCTAGTCCACCACCTCCATTTTTTCCTCGACATATTTCTCGAATTCCTCGCGCGTCATCCTGCCCTCGTAAAGCGGCCAGAGGCTTTCCTTGAGTTCTTCGATGCTCTGAAATTTCGCGCCGTCTATCTTATACCGCGCCATCAGTCAGTTCCCCATAACAGTTTTTGTGAACGCCCCGAACATGAACTCATTCCAGCATAGCGCGCGGGGGGGCGGCGTTCACGGAAAAAACCCGACCTTCCCCGGTTTTCGGCCGCAACAGGCCCGGGACCTGCGCCTATTCAATATTGTACTTCTTCATCTTCTCGTACAGAACGCTGCGGCTGATGCCGAGAAGGCGCGCCGCCTTGGCCTTGTTGTTCCGCGCGAGGTCGATGACGCGCACGATATGCTCCTTCTCGAAAGAAGATACGGCCCGCGCGAGGTCCGGTTCGAACGAAGCGGGCCCCGCCCCTCCGTCCTTGCTTTCGGGAAGAATATGCAGGATTGTGCTCGCCGCTATCCGGTTCTGGCTCTCGAGCACCAGCGCGTATTCGATGAGATGCTCGAGCTCGCGGACGTTCCCGTTCCAGCCGCGCCGCTTGAGGATTTCGAGGGCCTCATCCTCGATAAAGTCGATCTTCTTTCCAAGCTCGCGCGAATACTTTCGTATGAAATGCTCCACGAGATACGGGATATCATCCACGCGGTCGCGAAGCGGCGGCACGAGAAGTTCTATTCCCGAGAGGCGGTAGAAAAGATCCTCGCGGAATGTCCCGTTCTCGATTTCCTTGCGGAGATTGACATTGGTGGCGCTGATGATCCGCACGTTGATCTTCATCACCTTGCTCGAGCCCACCGGCTTGATTTCGCGCTCCTGCAGAAATCGAAGCAGCTTGCTCTGCGTCTGCCATGTGAGATTTCCTATCTCGTCCAGAAAGACCGTGCCGCCGTTGGCTTCCTCGAAGAGGCCCTTCTTCGTTCGGTCCGCTCCCGTGAAAGCGCCGCGCACATGCCCGAAAAGCTCCGACTCTATGATGGTTTCGCTCAGGGCGCTGCAGTCGACGGGCAGAAACAGCTTGTCCCTTCGCTCGCTCTCCTCGTGGATGGCGCGCGCCACGAGCTCCTTTCCGGTACCGCTTTCGCCGAAGAGTATGACGGGGGCGTTCGACCGGGCCACCTGTTTCATGGTGGCCTTCAGCTTCTTCATGGCCGGGCCCTCGCCGACAATGGTCACGCCGCCGCGCGCGGCGCGGTCGCGCTTGAGGCGCTCGATCTCCTTCTTCAGGCGGTAATGCTCGAGGTTCTGCTCTACCTTGACCTTGAATTCCTGGGGCTGGAAGGGTTTGATGACGAAATCGCTCGCGCCTTTTTTAATGGCCGTGACCGCCTCGTCGACACCGCCGACCCCGGTGATGATGACGATCGGGATGTCCGGATAGAGCACTCGTATTTCTGACACGAGCTCGAAACCGTCCATGCCGGGCATGGCGAGATCGGAGATCACCAGGTCGAACGAATCCGAATGCACCGCCTGGATGGCGGACATTCCGTCAGCGCATTTTACGATGCTGTGGCCGCTCGACTCGAGGATGTCCTCAATATATTTAAGAATCGAGGGATTATCATCGACAATTAATATGTTACCCATACCGATTGCGGTGTATACCGGGATTTATCAAGGGACTGCCGCCGTGCCGGTCGACACGATCCGGGCGGCGTAGAGCCATAACCGCTCGCATGCCGATTCGAACGGGCAGGCTTCCTGTCTGAACCGGCTGTTATGGTAAAAAATAAGTATAGACATTTCAATAAATTCTTTGTACGGTGTAAAGAAAAAATACGGGGCTCGCCCGGGCACGATGGCCGCGCCGCCCGGCAACGGTTGATTTATGAGGATACTCCTGACATCCGACCTTCACCTTGGAATCGATGAGCGAGCCGCGGCGGCCCCGGGCCATGCCAGAATAAACACATTCAGAAAAATATGCGCGATAGCGGCCGATCACGACATGTTCCTGATCGCCGGCGACCTCTTCCACGGCGGCGAAAGCAATCCGGTGACGCCATCCGTAACGGGCATCGTGTCCCAGGAGCTCGCCGCCCTCAGACAGAAGGGAGTGGAGATTCTCTACACCCCGGGAGAATGCGATCGCCCTCTTCTCGAAGCCGGCGGGCCCGTTTCGAACGACTGTTTCACCCATATATTCACCTCCGGGGACGGTTCCGGTTTTTCGATAACGCGCGGAAATGAGACCGTTACCGTGTACGGGATTGCTTCGGGACCGCGGGGCACGGGGACCGTCCGCAGGAAGGAGAACGGCGGATTCCACATGGCCCTGCTCCACGGTGACTTCTGCGCCGACGAGGTCGGCCCCGGCACCGAAGTACCAAGCCTCGGCAGGGACGAAATCCGGTCGCTCAATCTCGATTTTTACGCGCTCGGCCACAATCACAATTTCCGGATCTTCAAGTCGCGCAACCGGGTCATCGGCGCTTATCCCGGCAGCCCCGAGGCTGTCGGTCCAAACGAAACCGGGGAGCGCTACGTCCTTTCAATAACGATCGAGAACGGCGAGATCATACAGATCAAGCGACTTGCGGTCAATACGATCACTGTCGACCGTATCGTCATCCCGTGCGAGGGCATCCATTCCTCCAGAGAACTCGCCGACATCGTCGAGAAGAACGCATCCACGCGCGCCGCGCTCACCGTCATCCTTTCGGGCGAGCGCGCGTTTCCCCTGGACCTCCATACCGTAATGCAACGAGCCCGCGGATTCGAACGGCTTGAAATCGTCGACGAATCCTCGCCGGACCTCGCGATCCTCGCCCGCGAATACACGGGAGAAAACTCGCTTCGGGGCGCGTTTTTCGAGCGCCTGCGGGAGATGATCGAGCGTGACGAAATACCGGACGACATCGATCGCCGGCTGCTCGGCAGGATGGCCGGCAGGATGGCCGCGGCGGGCGAGCGCCGATCGGAGGACTGGCATTGCGTATAAAACGGTGCATCGTCTCAAGGCCGGGGCTTTTCAACAACAGGACCCTCGAATTCAACGAGGGTCTTACGGTCGTCTACGGCCGCAACGGGTCCGGCAAGAGTCTCCTCGCGCGGGCGATCATCGAGCTCCTGTGGGGAAGCGCCCATCCCGTCTCCCTCCTGAAAAAAGGCGCCTGGGAATCCCTCTATCTGGAGATCGATCTGTCGACCGCCTTCGAATATACATTCGTACGCAACGGCGACAGGGTCCTGTCGATACTCGGCGGCAACGACAGACCCGAAAGCGAGATCTTCCGCGGAGACCCCTCCACTCCCCCGGAAATCGTACGCGCGGCGCTGGCGGACCATCTCTCATCCCGCGTGGTCGACCCGGTGCTGCGTGGAATGTACACGGAAATGGACGCCAACGCGTTATGCGCGACCTCATTCGTCCCCTCTCCAACGGAAGATTCAGAATTGCCGCCACTGCCCCGGGATACGGTACGTTTCATGCTGCTTCAGGATGCCTCCGGTTTTTACGGCCTTTACCTGTCCGCCTTCGGCGGTACGGGCAGGGGCGCCGAGCCCTTCCTCGGCGAGCTCCTCGGGGCGGAATCCGAACTGAAGGATATCGAAAAGCGGACGCGCATGATCGACATCCAGCAGTCGAGGGGCGAAAAGATCCAGAAGGAACGCAGGCAGGTGGAAAACGAGATCGCGCGCATTGACAACCGGATCGCCGCCCTCCGGGTGGAGAAAGCGCTCGCCGAAAAACTTCTCATCATGATCGTCAATCTCAGGGCGATCGAGAAGAGGATAGAGGATATATCGGGGGAATTGCGCGACTCCGACGATCTGATCAGGAACATCGCAACGCGCGAGGCGTCCATTGAAAGCAGATTCCCCCAGTTCAGGGACTTCACGGACCAGAAGAAGCAGAACCTCAAACGTCTTCAGGAAACCTACCGTGAGATCCGGGACATCCATGTCGCGCTCGACAACTATTTCTCGACGCGAAGGACAAGATTCCAGAAGGCCACGGGAATCCTCGCGATCACCGGCTCGGGAGGCATCGCGCTGATATATTTTCTCGTCAACAGGGGGCTGCTCGCGCTTCCGACCAGGATGAGGATGTACCTGCTTGCCGGGCTCGTCGCGCTGCTGGCGCTCATGGCCGCCGTGCTGTATCTGCCGCTGTTCATACCGAGACGACCGCGCGAGCTCACCGTCCTCCAGGAGGCACGGACCGGAATAGAGACGAAGCTCCGGGAAATACTCAGGGAGAACGAGATCGAGCTTCACGACTACAAGCTGGAAGCTGTGTACGGCTTCCTGCTACAGTATTTCGAGGAGTACGGGGAATACGCCGACGGACTCCTGGAATTGTTCAGGCTGCGCGAGGGGCTGAAAAGCCCCGAGTACCTCGGCTCCCTGCAGGAGGAACAGCGTGAGCTGACGGTCGCGGCGGACGCCCGGCGCGAGGAAATAACGACCGACCTCTCCAGGCTGGCCAGATACGGATCGCGGGAGATCGATGAAACCAGGCTCGGTTCGGCGAAAGAGGACATCGACGTCGAGATCGCCCGGTCCGAGGACGAGCGGCGCGCCCAGACGAAGATCCTGGCCCAGCTGGAGGAGGAGTCCCGGACCACCGTCAATTACGATGAGGAGCTCAGACTCCTCGGCCAGGAGCGGTCCGCGGCCGAGCAGCGCTACGGGAGCCTGGCCGCACGAAGAAAGACCATGGACCTTATCGGTTCCGTGTTCGAAGAGGTCATAGGACTACGCGAGTCCAGCCAGATCGCGCGGCTCGCGCGCGACGCGCGGGCCAGATTCAACGCCATTACCGAGAACCGCCATATAACCGAGATCGACGAAGACGTCCTGATCCGATTCATACGGGCGGGCGGAAGGCTCGACGAACTCAATCCGGCAACAGCGCATCTTTTACTGCTTGCCCTGAAAATCACATTGTCGGATTTTATCCTCGAATCCGGGGGCACGCCGCCTCCGCTGATCGTCGACGACCCCTTCATCTTCATGGACGACAGGCGCGGGGAGAACCTCGAACGACTGCTCTCCGAGGCGGCAAGGGAGAGGCAGATAATCGTATTCACCCAGCACGGATCGCGCACCGATGGGAGCGCCACAATAGAGCTTTAATAATGGACGGCAACGGACAGCTGACATTCTCCGACGACCCTCTGCTGGTCGGCGTCAACGCGGCGTACCAGCTCATCGAGGAGGGCGATTTCGCCTCGGCGGTTAAAAAAATCGACGAGCTTCTTACGGTAAACCCCGAGTATCCCGGGCTCGTGGAGGGCTACCGCACGGCGAAGTTCTGGCACAATCGGCAGAAGGAGATCGCGCGCCTCGACCGCGGCAAGCAGACCGCCGATTTCCTCATGACCCAGTGGGAGATATTCAGGTCCTACTCGCAGGAAAAAACTTTACAGAACTCGAGCGCCTACAAGTCGGCGATGCGCTACATCTTCTTCACCGCCTCCGAAAACTACAAGCTCGCCTTTCAAAGCCAGGAAAGCACGGCGGACAACTTCGAGCTGCTGCTCAACCTGGGCCTGTGCTTTATAACGCTCGGCGAGTACCGTCAGACCGTGGAAACCCTGGAGTACGCCCGAAGCTCGTACCGCTCGAGCGCCCGCCTGCTCGCGCTTCTCGCCGAGGCGTACTACCACATCGGCGAGGTCCCGAAATCGCTCCTGCTGTTCCGGGAGGCCTTCTCCATCAATCCGGCCGAGATCGAACTGGGCCTCCTCAAGGCGAAGCCCATACAGGAGATCCTTGTGGCCGTCGCCGAAAAGAAGCCCTCCGCCGCCGATCCGCGCGAGTGGGTGCCCGTTATCGGTTTTATCGAGGACATCCTCTTCGTCAAGCGCCATCTCAACATGCAGCAGGTGGAGGGCATACGTCGCGAGATATACAGCCTGGAAAAGAGCTTCCAGACCCTCAGCAGGGAACGCGTGGAAAACTCCAACATCGTCCCCAGGCTCCTCAACAAGTACCTGTGGATGCTCGATTATTTCGAGTTCCAGCAGTATAATTTCGAGAGCCTGAGCGAAATCAGGACACGGCTCATACAGATCGACAGAGGGCTCTTCGAGGACTTCTTTAAAAAGAACCGCAACGACCTCAAAAAGCCCCGCTAAAAAAACATTGACACCCCGTCTCCGGTCATAGGAATAATCCCATGTGCCGGAACCGTCGCCGGGCGCCCTGTCGCACATCGTGAACGTATGTTTCCGCCCGCCCGCCGCCGGAACGGGCCGTACAGGGACGAACGCGCGTACTCGAAGCGCGCATTCCCGCGGCGTTAGCGCACCATCACGCATACAGGACCGAACCATGGAACTCCCGTCATCGTACAATCCAAAGGAAGCCGAGGACAGATGGTACCGACTGTGGGAGGAGGAAGGACACTTCCACGCCCGCGAGGACGACGGCCGCGCTCCCTATTCCATTGTAATACCGCCGCCCAACGTGACGGGCAGCCTTCACATGGGACACGCGCTTAACAACACCCTTCAGGACATCCTCTCGCGCTGGCAGCGAATGAAGGGAAAATCGGTTCTGTGGATGCCCGGAATGGACCACGCGGGCATCGCCACGCAGAACGTCGTGGAGCGGCTGCTTCGCGAGGAGGGCAAAAACAGGAACGATCTCGGGCGCGAGGCCTTCGTAAAACGCGTATGGGACTGGAAGGAGCATTACGGCGGGCAGATAAAGGGCCAGCTGAAGCGCCTGGGCTGTTCGCTCGACTGGCCGCGCGAGCGCTTCACGCTGGACGAGGGCCTGTCGCGCGCCGTGCGCAGGGTCTTCGTGAGCCTCTACGAGGAGGGCCTCATCTACCGCGGCTACCGCATCATCAACTGGTGCCCGCGCTGCGAGACGGCGCTCTCCGATATCGAGACCGAATACCGCGATCTTAAAGGCAAACTGTATCATATCAAATATCCGATAGCCGGCGGGGACGGTTTCATCGTCGTGGCGACCACCCGTCCCGAGACAATGCTGGGCGACACCGGCGTGGCGGTGAATCCCGATGACGAGCGCTACACCGGCCTCGTCGGCAGGTTCGTGGTCCTGCCGCTCATGAACAGGAAGATACCGGTCTTCGCCGACGCGTACGTCGACAAAAGCTTCGGCACGGGCCTGGTCAAGGTGACTCCCGGCCACGACCCCAACGACTTCGAGATGGGCAAGCGCCATGATCTGGAGGAGATCAACATCCTCGATCCGCGCGGCTGCATCAACGAAAACGGCGGCCCTTACCGGGGACTGTCGCGTTTCGAGGCGCGCGAGAAAGTGATCGCCGACCTGGACGCGCAGGGCCTCCTCGAGAAAATCGAGGACCACGACCACTCGGTAGGCCACTGTTACCGCTGCAACACGGTCATCGAGCCCTACCTTTCCAGGCAGTGGTTCGTGAAGATCAAGCCGCTCGCCGACGAGGGGATCGCGGCGGTAAAGGGCGGGCGCATCCGCTTCGTTCCGTCCAGCTGGGAGAAGACCTACTTCGAGTGGATGTACAACGTTCGCGACTGGTGCATCTCGCGACAGCTCTGGTGGGGGCACCGCATCCCCGCCTTCTATTGCGAATCGTGCGAACACGTCACCGTTTCGATGGACGACCCGACAACGTGCGAAAAGTGCGGCGCGTCGAAACTCAGGCAGGACGAGGACGTGCTGGACACCTGGTTCTCCTCGGCGCTGTGGCCGTTCTCCACCCTGGGATGGCCGGAATCCACCGCCGCGCTCGACAAGTACTATCCCACCACGGTGCTGGTGACCGGCTTCGACATCATCTTCTTCTGGGTCGCGCGGATGATCATGATGGGCCTGAAGTTCATGAAGGACGTGCCCTTCCGCGACGTCTACATCCACGCCCTTGTGCGCGACGAGCACGGCCACAAGATGAGCAAATCGCGCGGCAACGTGATCGATCCGCTCATCATCATGGACAAATACGGCACCGACGCCTTCCGCTTCACCCTGGCCGTTTTCGCGGCGCAGGGACGCGATGTCATACTTTCCGAAAAACGCATAGAGGGATACAGCGCCTTCTGCAACAAGATATGGAACGCAACCCGTTTCATACTGATGAACCTGGGGGATGATTTCTCGCCGCGGGAGGTCCGCGCGGAGGAGCTCGAGCGCTTCGACCGCTGGATACTGCACCGCCTGGAACGCGCGATCGCGGACGTTAACCGGGCGCTCGAGGAATATCGCTTCAACGAGGCCGCGCAGTCCATCTATGAATTCTGGTGGCACGAGTTCTGCGACTGGTACCTGGAGCTCTCCAAACCGCGCGTGTACGCGGCCGGAGACGGCTCGCGCGCCTCGGGCGAGGCGGCGAAACAGGTGCTCTATTACGTTCTGGCGACATGCATGAAGCTCATGCACCCCTTCATGCCCTTCATCACCGAGGAGATATGGGACCGCATAAAGGCCGCGGGCGACGGCCGTCTCATAGTGGCCCCGTGGCCCGAACCCCGGGAGGAGTTCTCTTTCCCCGAGGATGCGCGCGAGACCGAGCTTTTCAAGGAGATCGTCTACAAGATCCGAAACATCCGCGGCGAGATGAACATCCCGCCCGACAGAAAGGCCGACGTCATCGTGAAGACGGCGGACCCGGCCCTCGGCGCGCTCGTCGAGGCGGAGACCGTGCATATCCGCACGAACGCAAAGGTCGAAACGATACGCGTCGACGCCGGCTACAGCCCGGCGAAAACCGACGCGTCGGCGGTGTTCGCCGGCGGCGAGCTCTTCATTCCGCTCAAGGGCCTCATCGATATGGAGAAGGAGCGCGCGCGCCTGGAAAAGGAAATAGCGAGAGTACAGGGCGACCTGGCGAAGACCACGGCCAAACTGGGCAACGAGTCGTTTACGTCCAGGGCGCCGCGCGAGGTCATCGCGAAGGAGGAATCGAAGCGGGATGAGCTCGCCGCGATGCTCGAAATGCTCGAAAAAAATCTCGCAAAGCTGTCGTAGCATACGGCCGGGGGCGGAAACCGGGTCCAGAACTTGCCGCATACGACGTTTCGGGGTATTATTAGATAAGGCCTTGATTACGCCACCGGAGAGATGCCGATGATTTCATTCGACCTTGAATGCGCCAACGAGCACCGCTTCGAAGGGATCTTCAAGGATTACGAATCCTTCACGTCCCAGATGGAACGGGGGCTGGTAAGCTGCCCCTACTGTGAGAGCGGCGAGGTCAAAAGGCTCTTCAGCGGCTGCTCCATACAGGCCCGCCCCTCGAGCGCGACGCTGGTCGACCGCAAGGGGCCCAACCTCTTCGCGGTCCTGCGTATGATCGAGAACTATGTAAGGGAGAATTTCGACAACGTCGGCACCGATTTCGCCGAGACCGCGCGCGCCATACATTACGGCGCGGAAGAGGAGCGCAACATCTACGGCCAGTCCACGCAGGAGGAAATAAGCGAACTGCTGGAGGAGGGCATCTCCGTGACGCCCCTCCCCTCGGCCGGAACCTCCGAGAACTGAGCGTCCCGGCTCAACGCTCGTCGAAGAAGAAGGTGACCAGCGACGCGCCGATGTACACCACCGGCACGATAATGTTGAGATAGTAGCCGAAACGAAGCGTGTGCGGATCGGCCTTCGTGAGCTCTCCGGCGAGCGGAAGGTACACCACCCAGGCAAGATAATAGGCGTTCAGCAGAACCCGCGCGAGCAACTTCACGGGTCCCTCGAAAAATACCGAAACCAGCATGCCCGCGACAATGGCGATAAGGTACACCGCGAGGGGATTGTTGATGTAGAACCACGTCTCGAAGATGTAGTACTGCGCCACGGACATGATGATGGCGAAAAACGCGGGGACGGTGTTTAAAACCACGAGCTTCTCGGCGAACCCGACGTCGCGGAAGCGGCCGATAGCGATGTCGGCGAGCCGGTAGAGCTGGTCCACTGTATACAGGATGAGGTCCCTCGCCTTCTGCACCAGATAGACCACCAGGTCCATTATCTCCGAAAGTATGTTCATCATGACGCATCCTCCGCCCGAAGCGCGTACTCCATCCGCATTTATTACCATTGTTTTATTTCAGGTCCCGATACAACAATGGCGGCACGGTGTCCCATGCCGCCATGTATATCGCGCCATCCGAGTGGACCGCTATTTCGTCTTGAACTGGTCCTTGTCGATCTTCATCTTCTCGATGGTCGGCTTCATGGCCTCCTTCTGGCGGGCGGCCTCATCCTTCGCTGCGTCCTTGTCGACGTTCTTCGCGTCGGCCATCTGGTCCTTCGCCAGGTCTTTGGCGGCGTCACCCAGGGCCTTCGTCTCGTCCTTGATGTTTCCGATCATCTCCTGGTCGCGGCGTTTCTGGTCCTCGACCAGCGCCTTGTCGCCCTCGCGCTGTTTTTCAAGCATCTCCTTGTTCACCTGCCGCTGGTCCTCGACCGCCTTCCTGATCTCCTCGCGCTGCTCGCGCATCTTGTTCCAGATCTCCTCGCGCATGGCCTTTATCTCGAGAAGAATCGCCAGCGCCCTCATGCGGTCTTCCGAAAGCTGTTTCTTGACCATGTCCTTGCCGGAGATCACATCGACCTCTTCCTTGTCGTTGACCACGATCGGCTCTTTGCCTGCAAGGGAGTTGTTCAGCACCTCGACGCTGCCGTCCAGAACCGCCACGTTCGCCTTGCCCTCCTCCTCGCTTATGAGGAAGTCCGTACCGCGCACACCCGCAGTAGTGGTCGGGCTCTTGACGGTGTACCTGTCGTCCTTCGCCAGCTTCTGGCCCACCTTGGAAAAGAACTGTCCTTTCTCGACATAGAAGGTCGACTCTTCGCCGTTTGTGCTCAGGTTCGTCAGCAGAACCTGCACCTCGACGACCGTGTCGCCGAGCACCTTCACCGCGTTTTCACCGAAGTACACATCGGCGAAGGACTTCTTGCCTACGGTTTTTATCTTCATACCCTGCTTCACTTCGTTGCCGACGGCGGCCTTCGCCTCGGAACCGTCCTTGCCTACAAGAAAGACGTCGCCGCCGATAAAATTGACGAGTCCGGCGCGCTCAACGGTGGCGTCCTTGGCCTTCTTGCAGCCGCTTGCGGCGAACACGAACGCAACGACGGCGAGCAGCGTGACAATGCGTCTCATACGTTCCTCCCGTAATATTTGAATAGACTGGTTGCGAATGTATGGAAATCGGGGCGTCCCCGCGTACGCGGAGCCGTCCCGTATCGTACACCGCCGCGGATCATGCGGCGCCTGGAGACTGTTTTCTTACGACACCCCTAATTAACGCCCAAAACGGGCCTTCGTCAAGCATTTATTGCCGGGCGATCAACGCGCCTCGCGGAAAGGAAGGCGCAGAAAATCAGTCGGGAAGGAGGCGCAGAGTTCGTTCACCCCTCCCTTTACGCGCGCAAGCACCGCGTCGTCGTTCATGTTGTCGATGATGTCGCAGATGAGCGTGCCGACCCGTTTGAATTCGTCCTCTTTCAGTCCGCGCGTGGTGAGCGCCGGGCTTCCCAGACGTATGCCGCTGGTCACCATGGGCGACTTGTCGTCGAAGGGCACCCCGTTCTTGTTGCAGGTGATGCCCGCCGCGTCCAGGCGATTGGCCACGTCGCGGCCGGTCAGGTTCCTGTTGCGCAGGTCCACCAGCATCAGGTGGTTGTCGGTGCCGCCCGAAACCAGGTTGAGCCCGCGAGACAGGAGCGTTTCGGCGAGCACGGCTGCGTTTTTTATGACCTGTTTCGAGTACGCTCCGAATGCAGGCTCCAGCGCCTCGCCGAAGGCGACGGCCTTCGCGGCGACCGTGTTCATGAGCGGTCCTCCCTGTATGCCCGGGAAGATGTATTTGTTCATCACGGCCTCGTGGTCCTTCTTCGCCAGGATCACGCCTCCGCGCGGGCCCCTGAGGGTCTTGTGCGTGGTCATGGTGACATAGTCGGCGATGCCGACCGGGGACGGATGGTCGCCCGTGGCGACGAGTCCGGCTATATGGGCGATGTCCGCGACGAGGAGCGCGCCCACCGAGTCGGCGATCTCCCTGAATTTCGCGAAGTCGATCACGCGGGGATAGGCGGAGGCGCCGGTGATGATGACCTTCGGCCTGAACTCCTTCGCGGTCTGTGCGGCCGCGTCGTAATCGATGCGGCCCGAGTCCTGTTTCACGCCGTACGACACCACGCGGTAATACAGGCCGGAAAAGTTCACCGGCGAACCGTGCGAGAGGTGGCCGCCGTGGGACAGGTTCATTCCCATGAACGTGTCGCC
>Ga0116174_10001545_pt1 | contig 20759 bp, 11 predicted proteins | sample AD_UKC087_MetaG_FD_89801 | JGI IMG/M metagenome (GOLD analysis project Ga0116174, IMG submission 89801) | Active sludge microbial communities of municipal wastewater-treating anaerobic digesters from USA - AD_UKC087_MetaG | ecosystem: Engineered > Bioreactor > Anaerobic > Digestate | place: USA...
GGACCAGGAAGAAAGTTATCCTTATCTCCATAGTAGACTACTCCTGTCATTGGTGCATCGGTAATCCAGGAAACTGTAAATGCACTATCTGTTACATTACTTACCCTGACCTTGTAAGGACGATTTCGAATACTAAAATAACTTGTGTAACCTATGTAACCTAAAATTAACAAAGTACACAATAAAAGGGTCGTTTTAGCTATACCCCTTACAATACTAAATGCCTTTTCTTTCATTAGAGAAAATTATAAATGTTATATATACTACATTATATGTAACTAAATCTTCTTAGTAATGTCAAGACCATTTAGTGCAATGAAAATTCTTTTTGTATATACTGAAGAATACTTAAAATCATCTAAAGAACGAGTAAAAGAGATTTTAAGTAAAGAAGGTGCTTAATATTACACCTTCTTTCCTGCAATCTCCTCTGCTACATTCTTTGGTACTTCTGCATAATGTTCAGGCTCCATTGTAGATGAACCTCTACCACTAGTTAGAGATCTAAGTTCACTTGTATATCCAAAGAGTTCCGCTAAAGGAACAAATGCTGTAATTCTACTAATACCTCCACCTAAACTCTCTGTTCCTTGAATCTGTCCTCTCTTACTACTAAGTGAACCTGTAACATCTCCCATATACTCATCTGGTGTATCAACATCAACTTTCATAATAGGTTCAAGAAGAATTGGATCTCCCTGTCTCATGCCCTCCTTAAAAGCCATAGATCCAGCAATCTTAAATGCTGCCTCAGAAGAGTCAACATCATGGTAAGAACCATCATATACTGTAACCTTAATATCTACTACTGGATATCCTGCAACAACACCTGCTTTCATAGTATCTTCAACACCCTTCTGAATTGCTGGAATAAATTCTCTTGGAATTGCTCCTCCCTTGATCGCATTAATAAATTCAAAACCTTTACCTTTCTCATTTGGCTCTAACTTCAACCAACAGTGACCATACTGACCTTTACCACCAGACTGTTTAACATATCTACCTTCCACCTGCTCAACAGTACTCTTAATTGTCTCCTTGTATGCAACCTGTGGTTTACCAACATTTGCAGAAACATTAAACTCTCTCTTCATCCTATCAACAATAATATCCAAATGAAGCTCACCCATACCAGAGATAATTGTTTGACCTGTTTCTTGATTAGAACTTACTCTAAATGTTGGATCTTCTTTAACAAATCTTGCTAAAGCCTCAGACATCTTTTCTTCATCTGATTTTGTTGCAGGCTCAATAGCTTGAGAAACAACTGGTTCTGCAAACTGAATCTGTTCAAGGATAATTGGATTCTTCTCATCACAGAGTGTATCTCCTGTTACAGAATCTTTAAGACCAACAATTGCACCAATATCTCCTACTCTTAAAGAATCAACCTCTTCTCTATCATCTGCATGCATGAGGATAAGTCGACTTGCTCTCTCTTTAATATTCTTTGTTGAGTTTAAAACATATGAACCTGATTCAATCTTTCCAGAATATATTCTGAAGTAAGAGAGATTTCCTACATGAGGATCATTAACAATCTTAAAGACTAATGCAGAGAATGGCTCTGTCTCTTCCTGCTTTCTTACAATCTCTTCCTCTGTTTTTGGATGAACACCTGTAACTGGTGGAACATCTAAAGGTGATGGAAGACAGATTGTGATGTAGTCTAAAAGTGTCTTAGCCATTGCAGTCCTAGTATCCCCACCCAATACTGGGAAAATATTTTCTGCTAATGTTCCTTTTCTTAATGCTGCTAAAAGTTCTTCTTCTTTTAGTTCTTCACCTGCAAAGTACTTTTCCATCAAAGCATCATCTTGCTCTGCTAATGCCTCTACTAAGATATTTCTTAATTCATCAACTTTAGCCTTAAGGTCCTCAGGGATTGGAATCTCAATTAAATCGGGAGTATCAATACCTTCATATTTGTATGCTTTCATTTTTATCAAGTCTACATATCCATGAAGATCTTGTTCTTTTCCAATTGGATATGTGATTGCAACTGCCTTGTTACTCAATCTGTCCTTAATTGTCTGGAAGCTGTGATCAAAGTTACCTCCGATGAGGTTAATTTTATTCATAAAGCAGATTCTTGGAACATGATATTTATTTGCTTGTCTCCAAACTGTTTCAGATTGTGGTTCAACACCTTTTCTACCGTCAAAGATGACTACTGCACCATCTAAAACTCTAAGAGATCTTTCAACCTCTGCTGTAAAGTCTACGTGTCCTGGTGTGTCAATAATGTTGATTCTGTGATCTTCCCCATTATGCGGCCAAAAGCATGTCACAGCTGCAGACATAATTGTAATGCCTCTTTCCTGTTCCTGTTCCATGAAGTCGGTAGTTGCTTCTCCCTCATGGGTTTCACCAATCTTGTGAACCTGTCCTGTAAAGTACAACAATCTCTCCGTTGTTGTTGTCTTACCTGCATCAATATGTGCAATGATACCGATATTTCTAATCTTATCTAACGGCATCTTAACATTGTATGTATTCTTATCCATATGTTTTAAAGATAAATTAACGATTAAATGAAGGGAAACTACTACCTTCGCGATTGCGATTATACACAACTATTTAAGATTAGACAACAGTTTCAAAGCCTCTTCTGAAATCAGATTTGAATTATCATACTCAACTGCTTTTTCAAAAGCTGATTTTGCTTCTGCAATATTATCTTCTTTCATCTTCACCATACCTAAAAGAAGGTAATACTTAGGATTATACCTATCGTAAGACAGAAGCTGTTCTAGTAGGACATTGGCAGTCGCTATATCACTATCATCTATCGCTAATCTTACTCTCCAATAGAGATGTTCTTTCTGTTCTTCTTCTGTTAATTCTAATTTGCCTAACTGTTGATTGTAAAAATCAACTTTAGCTCTTTCACTTATTTGATAGTTAAGATCAATCCCAAGTAGATAAATATATGCTTTTTCTTGGTTTGTTAGTAGATATTTAATCACATCCATTGCTCTTAAGTTCTGCTTATTTACAAGAAGAATGTCAATATACTCCTTAACTAATTCTTCTGAAACGTCCTTACCACCGTACTCAACCGCTTTGGCGTAGTTATTAATGGCACTTTCCAAATCATTCTTTGAATATTTAGCTCTAGCCTTACCCCAGAATACCTCCATCTCCATTCCACCTAAAGTTGAAGCTTTATCAAAATATTCAATAGCTTTATCATATTGATTAGTTTGTAGATATGCTAAACCTGTATAGTACATTCCCTCTAAATATTGTGTTAGCTCCTCCTTTACTGTTTTTAAAAGATTTAATGCCAAATATGGATAACCATTATTAAGATAGACTCTTGCTAGTTTAGTAGCATTGAACTTTTTATCATCATCTAGTGCTTTTAATACTAGGTCAAACTCATCGTAGTAAGGATTCCACTTCCCAGAAGCTGTCATACTACCTACCTGTGATTTTGCTTTATCTATGTCTGTTAAGGCATAGATATACGAAAGAAGTAAGTTTGCTTCTACTGCACTATCTCCTTCATAATTATGTTTCTCTAGCTGTTTTTTGCCCTCATCAATTCTTCCTATATTCATCAAAGCTTTTGCCAATGCTAATTCAGCATCTAAATTCACAACTCTTAAGCTCAAACCTTCTTGATACATATCCTTGGCTCTTTGATAGTCAACATTCTGATAGTAGTAATCTCCTATCATCTTGTATAGTTGAGATCTATCATCCGGAGAGAGAGCTCTTGTAGATTCTCTGGTGATTGAAATAGCCTGGTCTACTCTGTTTTTCAAGAGAAGTATTTCTACTATACCTTTATATGCTGCGAGTTCTTGAGGAATAATTTCAGTGGCTTCGTAGAACTTATTTATAGCTTCAGAATATTCTCTAGCGTTAAAGCTTAATTCTGCGGCCTTTATCTTCTCATCATAGCTACTTCTTTCTGTCTCAGTCACCCTCCTACTTAGGAAATACCAAGTAACTAAGCCTGCTATTATTAAGAGAAGCATTAACCAAGGAAGAATCTTTTTAAGTTTGTCTTTCATATATTCAAATATAGGTTAGTGAATCATTTATGTCAAATATATATAGTTGTGATAGAATTGACTACCATGTTTTGGAAAAAAATATTTTTTATTCTTTTAGCCACAATCCTGTTTTGGGAGATTTACTATGTTGATTCTATGTTTCCTGTCATTAGTTATTCTGAAGGAAATCCTTCTATACTAGAAGAGGTTTTTAGAAATCAGAAGACTATTGAAGATACAAAAATAAAAGTAATTACAGTAACCTACAACCAGAATTCCTCTGTATACTTAACAAAAAGTATCAATCCTACACAAGCTTTGCTCTCTCTTGGATACCCAGTAACAAGTAGTAACAGGATTTTTTCTACCTCTCCTACAAATACTTTGTATACCGATTCTCACATTTTAGTCCAAACATACAGAACCCAACTTAGTACTATTACTACAGATATTCCTTTTGAGACAATAACGAAGGACACTTCTTTGTGTGCTCGGTTAGCAAAACCTGTTGTTGAACAGAAAGGAGTTTTAGGAGTCAAGACACAGATTATTGAAACATATTATCTTGAAGATAAATTTATATCAGAAAGAGTTGTGAGTGAGAGTATTGATAAAGAACCCGTTGACGAGATAATTTCATATACAGGAGCAAATCATGAACCACATTCAGTGACACAGTTGGGATATAACTGTGATCATTGGAATAGTGTCGTGGATTCTTTAAATGCTACAGATGAGGAAAAGCAGTGGTTAAAATTTACAATGAAACTAGAGTCTGGTTGTAATGCAGAGAGCAATAAATCTACATATAAAGGACTCTTCCAATGGAGTCCATGCCTTTGGTATAGATTATTCCCTAATGACAATATCTTTGACGGATATGCACAGATTAGGAATACATTAAACAAAGTTAGAGCAGGTGCACATCCCAAAAATATGTGGCCAGCTGTTTACAGAAAGTACCTACAACAATACCCACCTCTCAGTTGGTTACCAGAATAGGTTATCTATAACTATAATATTCACAAATATCTTGAGGTATCTCACCTAAGAATCTAGAAGGTAGTTGTGATGAAAACCCATCTCTTGTTAATCTCTGTTCTGCAAAAGTGATAAAAAGCTTTTTCTTTGCTCTTGTAATCCCAACATAACAAAGTCTCCTCTCTTCTTCTAAATCATCTTCCTCCAAGAATGATCTAGAGTGTGGAAGTAGTCCCTCTTCTGTTCCAATCATAAATACATAATCAAACTCTAGACCTTTAGATGAGTGTAATGTCATAAGATTAAGATAGTTTCCTGTACCATCCTGATTCTTTGTTTGTTCTTGTTCAATGATATTAATTTCATTTAAGAACACCTCTAAACTCTGTTTTCCATATTTACTAGAGTAAGAAGATGCAACATTCTTTAATTCTGTAATATTATCTTTCTTCATCTGTGCTTCTTCCGAACCGTCATCAAACCACTCTATATACTTAGTTCTTTCAAGAATAGTATCAACAATGTCTATTAGTTCTCTCTCCTTAGCAAAAAAGTAAAGATTACCAAAGAGAGAGATGGTCGCTATATGTTTTATCCACTTATCTTTAGTTGTAGAAACAGCTTCAATAACCTCTTTGCTTAATTTAGAATCGCCTAAAAACTCCATATTATCTGACACATATGCTGCTATAAGGAATTCTCCAATTGTTAAATGATTCTCTTTTGCAAGAGAGTGTAACTCAGCAACAGCTTTCGGTCCATTCTTTCTTGGTGGAACATTAATAATTCTATCTAAACTAAGTTCATCTTTTGGATTAAAACAAAAGCGCAAGTAACTGATAATATCTTTAATTTCTTTCCTTTCATAGAATCTAAATGCACCTACTAATTTGTAAGGCAATCCTGATTTAAGTAAAACTTCTTCAATCGCTCTTGATTGGTAGTTAGTTCTGTAAAGAATTGCTATATCTTTTAATGGAATACCTTTTTGTTGTATCAACCTGATATTACTTACTACATACTCAGCCTCATCTTCTTGATCCAAAGCTTGATATATTGAGATCTTCTCTCCTTCATCATTATCAGTCCAAAGTACTTTATCCACTCTACTGTTGTTTTGTTGAATTACATGAACTGCTGCCTTGATAACATTCTTTGTAGATCTGTAATTTTGTTCTAACTTAACAACTGTTACATTGTCAAAATCTTTCTCAAAAGACTGAATATTTTTAATGTTAGCTCCTCTCCATGCATATATTCCTTGGTCATCGTCTCCTACAACACAGATATTGTGATGTTTTTCTGAAAGAAGTTTTGCAAATCTGTATTGTACTGTATTTGTATCTTGATATTCATCAATTAATAGATATTTATACTTGTTCTGATATTTTTCTTTTACACCCTCATTCTCTTCCAAAAGCTTTACTGGAAGATAGAGTAAGTCTCCAAAATCAACTGCATTTTGAGATTGTAATTGTTTTTGGTATGCAGGATATATTTCTGAAACAATATCTTCAACAAATCCAGAAAAATGGTAAGGGAATTGTTCTGGAGAAACCATGTCATTTTTTGCTGCACTTATGAAATATGATACGGAAGATGGTTTAAACTGCTTAATATCAATATCTCTTTCTATCATGATTTCTTTAATCATGTTTTCTGTATCGTTCGAATCATATATTGAAAAATTATTCTCTAATCCAACATTGGATGCATTTTGTCTAAGCATCATTGCCCCTATTGAATGAAATGTCCCTATTGTAGGTAAAACTCCTGCCTTCACACCTAAACTTTGTAGGATTAAATTAACCCTTTCTTGCATCTCTCCAGCAGCCTTTTTAGTAAATGTAACTGCAAGAATATTATTTGGTTTTATTTGTTTTTCAGTAACAAGATACGCAATTCTGTTTGTAATTACCTTTGTCTTTCCTGATCCTGCTCCAGCAAAAACAAGAAGAGGACCTTCTGTACACATTACAGCTTTCTTTTGTTGAGGATTTAACCCCTCTAGAATATTATTTGAACTCATTTCTACTGATTAGTTATATTTTCTTGAAATATCTCAACATGGCCCAACCTTCTACTCCTGGTTCGTACTGAATCTTATACCAACCTTCTTCTTCACCTAGTAAGATAAATACTGTACCATCCTTTGGACTATCTATAATTTCACAACTTGCCCATCTACATTTTCGAATATTTACAAATCCAAATTGAGGTGAGTTTACTTGTACAAGAGTATTATCTCCTCTTGTTACAGTTATTTTAACTTCAAAATCCGAACCTTCAAATGGTTCTTCATCAATCCTTTGAAGAACAAACTCTTCTCTGACTTCACCCATTAGAACTTTTGCTTCTACTTCAAATTCTAATTCTATTGTCTCTCCAGGTTTAACAATTTGATCAGAGATTTCTAACGGTTTACTAAAACTAGACCAAACTTTATTAACAGCTAGATCACTCTCCTTACCACTCTTTGTAGAGATATAGATTGGTTCTTTATCTGTAAACCATGGAAATTCGTTGGCATTGGTTAACCTTATAGTTACTTTACTTCTACTACCTACCACAGACTCTTTATTGTATTCAACACTCTCTATCTTAACTTTGTACTGGTGATTTTCTTCTGTACTTAACTGAACACCTTCCAGAGAAGATTTAAGAGAATTAGTAAATTCTGTAGGAGCTTCCACAACACTTATGGAGGAGAACTTGTTCTGTTCTTGAAGGATTTTCAGCTTAACAGCTTTTACTTCACTGATACCCCATTCCGAAGAGAGAGTTTCTACAAGTTCTTTCAGAGAAGCTTCTGCTCTTGCTGTTAAAATTGGAGTATTTGATAGATAGCCTATTAAAACCACATTGTCTAAGTCATTAAACTGAAGATTTGCTCCAATACCTCCTGTTTTTCCATCATACAAGACACCATTCTCATCTAACAGATACGTATATGGTAAGTCTGGAAGATAGAGTCTTGTAATGTAATAGTAGTAGAGTGTTTGAGCCCAAAGAGACGGATTAGTAGAGAGTTCTTTAGATGGAGATGATATCTGAGTTATATATATTTTTTCAGGTATGGTATATACCGTTGTACTCTGATCTGTTAAAGAGGTATCAAATTGTTGAGTTTCTGTTGAATACGAGGAGAAAGCAAGTATTCCAGTAGTAGATAGAGTTATTAAGAGTAAGATTATGATAGCAGTTTTTATATTCTTCATATTTCATTCTATCATTATATTAGGGAATATTTCTACTTTTTATCATTGGTAAGTATTAACTCTGGATTTATAGCATTTACATACCATGTAGAAGGTATAAAGTAGTCTTTCTTTCTATATGTCATTGTACATTGAGCTTCTATTTTATATACAGGTGTAAGATATTCTTGAGCCATGTCTTTGTATAGATATACAACTGATATTTTATCTGCTTTACAATCTCTAATACTTTTATTTATTTTTTCCCATTCTTTAGAATCGTACATCATTTCTTCATAGTTAGGTTCATCTATAATGACTCCAAAATCAAAAGAGTCTGTCTTAGGATAATTGCGCTGGTTAATAAACGTTTTTAGCTCTTTCTGAGAAATAAGAGGAGTTATTTTATTTGTATTCGTAAATTGAGACAAGAGAAGATTTACAGAAATAATTTTTCCATCTCTAATTACAAGATTGTCCGTTTGGTTATCCCAAAGATCTTTTTCCACCAAATTATCTCCGACATATCGCTTTGCATAATATTTTGTAATACCATCTTCAGCTTTCACTACATTAAAAACCTCGTATTCCCAATCAAAACCAAAGTACTTCTGAACTAGTAGAGAGAATATAGAAGAAGTTTCTAATTCCAAGGAATCTAGTACGAATATATCATCCCCAGATGCAATCAATGTGTTTGTTGAGAGATTATATTTTATAAATTTTTCGTCCTTTCTCCATTCATAGAAATAACTCTCACTACTAAAGTTTAACTCTAAACCACTACTATTCGCTATTTCCTTCACTTTTTCAAGCTGGACATTGTTTTCAATTTTCCAAAGAAAAAAGTCCTTATCTTTCACCCATTCGTCTAGACTCTTTAAAGAAATTTCTTTCTTTGATGAGGAAAGAGAAGTTTGTTGTATAGGAGTGATTAAAAATTCTTTCTCTTTCTTATGAGAAAAAAGAAATACTAAGACAATCGCGAAAACAACAATAACAACACCTCCCATTATTAACACCTTTTTATTTTTCATAATTTTCTCAACACTAAAAACATTAGATAGGACAGTAAGACAAAGGACAATGAAAATCATCTCTAAGAATATCCTCAGGATTTACCTGCTCGTTATTAATCCACATTTCAAGATGCAAGTGGTTACCAGAAGAGCATGTATTACCAGTTACCAAAGGAGCACCTGGTATGTAACCTGGCCAAATATAGTATTCATAACCTGCTTCTTGTATTCTTCCAACAGCTTGTTTAGAGGATATCTCTGAACCAACTTCAAGTCCTTCTGCTAATGTTGTATGTACAAGATAGAATTTAAATACTTGACCTTCATATGTTGCCTCAAACTCTACAAAATCACCTGCATTTTGCCAACAATAAGGATAAACCCCAAAATCTGTTACAAAACAATTATTATCACCACAAAACGAAGGAGCAAAAAAATAGCCTAAATACCCTACATCAATAGCATTTAATAAACGTTTATGTGTCCCTTCACCCCCTGGACCTTGAGTACAATCATACCAAGATTCAGGACCCAATAAGCACTCGACATCATCAGGCAAATTAGGTGCTATGCCACCACCTCTTCTACCAACTTTTACATACGGTATCTTATAATCCGTTTCTCCTAAAATAACTTCATTAGGTGCTACATGTGCATACTGATTCTGTGATACTGTAAAACCAATCGATCCAAATATTAAAAAAGCAATAGCAACAACACTAAGTATCAACAATATCAAACCTGTAAACCCAAACTTAACAACTGGTCTTGCTATCGCTAAACCAATCCTAACAACCAAATCAGTAGCCAAATCTATTAAGAAACCTACAAAAACAGATGCACCTGCAGTGGTAACACCCAAAGCTGCCTTTATAGATGCTTTAAAACCTGCAATTAAATACTGAAACCCACCACTACGCATCCATTTACTAATCAACATCTTCGCAGATTCTCCCTTAACAGATCTCAACAACATACCTCCTATCTTATCTCTGATTGCCTTCATAGGAACTTCTATTCTCTTTTTCAGCAATTCTGTAAAATTAGTTTTAAGCCTATTCAACACTCCAAAGCGTATTGCTAACTTCTGTAATTTTTCATTATCTTTTGCAAATTGAAGTAAAGTTTGGTATCTCTCCTGACTCAAAACATTAGAAAGAGAATTTAAGTATGCAGTACCGTTAGAACCAAAAAGTTGTTCCAAGTCTACAGTAACCTGCCAACCCTGTCTTCTCATCATCTCTAGAAACTTCTGTTGGTTTTTATATGTTCTATATGCAAAGCCTTCACCAGTACCTAATGTCTTAATCAAAGAAGTAGGCGTCATGTAATATAGATCTGTCATCATTTGGTAGTACTTATTCATAAATTTACTACCTCTACCTGTTGCTACTTTTGGAATCTTAAACTTTCCTTTTATGCCCAATACCGCTTTCTCATCTACAGGCATATATTTGCCATCAAATATTTTATTTTTTCTACCATCATAGAAATCTCCGGAAAGTATTGCAGGAACTAGTTGTCCTCCTACTGTATATTCCCATGTACCAGAAATTGAAGAGATTAGTCCATCCCATTCTCCTAATTTTGTTGCCGTAGATTGAAGTCTAAACATTCGCAGTTCTTTATGTACATCTCTTATCTGTTTTTGCAAATCCCTTAGATCACTTCTATTAGCATTCCCAGATCTTTGCAATGCTTTTAAATCACTCTGATGTTTCCTCAATTCGGCTTGTCTTCGAAGGATATAGCTTTCTCTAATATCTCTTTGAGCAAATAGATCCACCCCTCGCATCGCTGCTCGATACCTTTCAGCAAGTCTATTATCACCATTACGCCTTGCTTCTTCTTCTTTCATTCTCAAATTATCCACTTCAAAAACAGGATAGAGAAGTTGATATGTGTTATCTGAAAGATCATCGTAAATCTTACCCATATCCCTACTTTTTATACTGTCATTTGAATCTTTATCGTATGACTTAAAAGCATCTTGCAAACCTTTGTAGATTTCTACCCCCTTTTGATTTCCATATCTCGCTTGGAAATCAGCTTGAGTCATATTTCTATAGTTGCCAAATTGTCCAGTCATAACTCTCTCTATGTAATCCCTGTTCTTTCCCCATGCTCCTAATCTTCCCTCAGGTCTAGAAGATGTTTTATCCAGAAAAACTTCTAATTTCTTATCCTTAGACTTTGACCCTAAGTTAAACAATGCATTTTGTGTATCTAAATCTAACCCGTATTTCTTTGCCCATGTAGCAGCGACGACCCCAGAGAGCTGTTCTCCTGCCCAAGCCAATCTACCTAATCTCCTGTTATCTTCCAATCTCTTGAATTGCTTATCAACAAAAGACATATCCCCACTTAAAGCATCTTTAACATTAAGAAGAGAGAATTTAATTTTTTCATTCGGTCCGAAATCTACAACTGTAACATCAGGATTAACCAAATCGTTAAAAGCATCTACTGTTGTTTTATTAACAAATTTACCAGGATTTTCTAAGGTAGCAGCTATAGCATCTACGTATTCATTAACACCATCTACTCCTGTTACTTTAACAGGTTTCTGTTTTGTAGGAGGTTTCTTGGATTCTGTAAATATGAAGTCAAAAACCGATCCTAGAGCACTTTCATATTGCTTCTTTTTTGGCATTTGACTTAAATATCACAATTAATTACGATTTAAACGAGCCACCTATTAGTGGAACCTTAGACATACTGTCTTTTATAACTTTTGCCGTATCAATTCCAGACTTTGGTGCTGTAGCAGGAATAATTGCTTTCACTAATTCAGGAGTATCTGATGCAATGTATATAGCTATTACTTTAGTAACATCTATTAGCATATTGACAATAAAAGGAGACTCAGAAGCATCCATACCAACTAATGATTTAGGAAACATGAGTGTTACTCCTTGCCTTTCAAGGAAAAATGGTAAGTTTACAATGGCAAATGCTAAAGGAAAAACAAGAACATTTCTTGCAACCGATTTAAAGGTATTTCCTACTAAATGTTCATTACCAGGTATAGAACCAGCTGCGATGGATAATGGTGCAGTTACAACATTTACCAAGATTCCAAGATATGTTTTTATCAATGTAATCCAAAGCTTAATACCCCCAATTAAGACAAAAACTGATGCAAAGAGTGCAAAAATTACATCAAGCACACCCTGTCCTAGATTCGCCAGTATATTCCAAGACATTCTCCAAAAATTAAGACTACTCACATCCATACCTTCTATAAATGGTTCAGTTACTGTTTTAGTCCAGAAATTGCTTAGTAAAAAGAATGGGTTATGAGGATGTATAGCTGTCGTTGAGTCTTCTACAAGAACATTCGCAAATACATTTCTTAATACTCCCCCAATATCTATGATTATTCCTACAATTGCGAAACTAAATGTAACAAGTATCAGAGATATTACTAATCTAGGAATAGAGTTTCCTAAAGTAACCATTACCTGTCCTCCTATTTTATTCCTAAACATTATCATAAAACCAATAATTATCATGATCACAACATAGAAAAGATATGCAATATTTCTGGTATAGGACCAAAGATCAACTATTCCAGCTTTTTCCAAATCTTCATAACCATTAGCATAGACCGAATTGGCATCCTTGTATCCAGGAACCCATTCATCTGCTAAATGAGCAACTACATTCACGGTTGGTTGTCTATTAAATATCGCCACTATCTGATCTTCTACTCTACCACCAAATCCTTTTCTCAAATCTCTTCTTTGTAATAGTAACATCTTGCTTTCATCACCTTTGCTAGGTCCACCACCACCATCAATATCTTCATCACTACCACTACCACTACCACTGCCACTACCGCTACCATCAGTTTCTTCTAAATCCTTTAATTTCTCACAATTCTTAAATATACATGGAAACATACCTTGCAAAAGTCCTACTGAGTGAGCAGTAATACTTTTAAGAGCAGTTTTCTCAACATTCTGCGCTCTTGTTTTCATATTGTCATTTATTGTATCTGATATATCAGCAGGTGTAGAATAGAGAACACTACTATCAATACGTTGTTGCTCTTCCAGTTCTTCTATCTGAGCAAATGCCAATCTAGGCGTAGCAATGGAAACAAGTAAAATACCAATTACTATTGCAGAAATGTTCCTTTTCATTTTTTTACAATTAATTAAATTATTTCTATTTAGACTTATATCTATCATAGGATTTCTTTACTGATTTTAATACACTACGCCAGTAAGAAGCAAAATCATCAGGGAAATCCTCTTGTTGTGGGGCAGTATCTCTCTCCTGTAATTTGTAGTTATAGAGTATAGGTGAAGCATCCCAAAGACACAAGGCAGAGTAAGGAGTTCCATCTATAGATACCGCACAATCAGTAGCTACAAAGAACATCTCCGAGTTTTTGGGATTACCTGACAATACAATATTTTTCGATTCTGCAGGAGATAGAGTTTCTCTATACAATTGAGACAGATAGGCATTTCCTGCCAAATCGTCTTCAAGCCTATCTGGTTCCCCAAATAGTGTTGTCATCTTAATACCCAAACCTTTTGTATCTATACATTTTCCTGTTGCTTGTTCTGTTATTTCATAATCACCAAGATCAAGACTTTCTGTTGCAACAGAAATAGTAGGATGACATTTTGTCCACTGCAACAAACTAAATGTCTTTTTAAAAAGACCACTAAGCAGAGCAGTTTTTTGATTGCAAGCTTCTACTACACCAAGCTCTTTGTCTATTTTTGAGTAATGCCTGCCTTCCACAAGGCAACCTTCTTCTTCTTGTATAACTCTGCCATCACCTTTAGGAGCTTGCCCACTTAAATAGCCATCAGATGCTACACGATTAGATTTCCCAATATTAAAATCTGTAACTGCAGATTCTTTAAACACTTTATCACATGATTTCCCATATACTGTGCAGTCTTTCTTAAACGGATCCGTTATTTTGTACTCACCAATACTATCATCAAAAATATTTTCTACACTCCCTAACAGATTAACTTTCGCTTGTACTGTAAAAGGTGTTTTTTCTGTTTCTGAAACGAAATCAGTAAATTCAGAAACTTCGTCAGGAGCAAGAGTTCGAGCTACTAAATTTAAATCTATATGTTTTCCATTAGATCTATACTCTGGGGAATTTTTAGTAATCTGTTTATTACTAGTTACATATGTAGCCTGGCCTCTCCATAAAACTGAAGGATATGTAATTTTTGTTACTTCAATGTCCGAGTTCTTATCCACAGTTACTCCTCCACTTCCAATGGTAAAACTACTACTCCCTGAAAAATCAATCTCACCAGATCCATCTTTGGAACACACAGGTCTGTGAATTTCAAGAAATATTGTAGAATCGAGCCCTCCACAATCTATTTGCTGACCTAATACTGCTTGATTTGTAATATCAACCGTTTGAGATTGATCTAGAAATACAATATTGGCTGTTTCTTCCCCTATATTTTCTTGTATTCCTCCTACCACTTGACAATTATTACACTCTGCCGGTTGTTTTTCACTAAGCAATACTTCCTCTTTCTTAAGATTAAACTTTGAAGTATTCTTTACTACTAAAAAAGAAAAAAGGGTAAACACCAAAAGCAAAAGCAAGGGTTTTTTATTTACCTGTTTTCTTCTCATAGATTCTTAGACATTTTATCATTTTTCTTATTATCTTTTCTAGCAAGAATGTATACTAAAATACCAGAAAGAGAGATAGACGAGGCAATCATTATTATTCCTACGAAGCTGTCAAAGACACCTGTCTTAGGTATTTCACTACTGCTTGAACTTGGAATACCTACAACTGTAGGATCATTTGTAATTCCATAACTACTCAATTGTGACACTACTGTTACAGGTGCAGAAGAACCTTGATCTTGAAGTTTAATCTCTATGGTTTTCTTATCTATCCCCTCCATGCTTTCTTCTTGTATAGATGATTTAGAGGTGGTATATACCTCCAACATTAATGTGTCACCATCTGTATATTCAAAGTACTCTAGCCCATCTTTGGTTCGCATATCTGCAACTGTTAGAGTCCAATTTCCATTATTATCAATTTTTGTAGAAACTTCATTACTGGATTCTGAACTTCCTGTTAAATCATCATCCCTAATACTAGCAATTAGATATGCTTCTCCATGTTCAGGGAGATTCAATACTTTCCCAGAAGTAGAAATATATGGAGGAGCTGTTTCCGTAATAGGTAAAGTTGTAACTGTAAATTTCTTCTCATTATTGTCATATACATCATCCCCCGAGATTATTTCATAATAATATTTAGTCTCTTTTCTTAGACGGCTCAAAGCAACATTATGTACATAGTACTTACCCTTTTCTGTTATATTATCCCTGACATCGTAAGCTGTTTGATCTAGTTCTGTTGGAGATGTTCCAAATCTGACTGAACCACTTTCCTTTTTCTCAGATACCCAAAGAACTGTGAATCCAGAATCTGTTAGATTTGTAAGTCTAATACTCGTAGGACCTACATTTGTAAATTTAACAGGAGCTCTAGTAACTAGTTCTTGCCACTTAAGATGAGTAACAATTCTATATTCCCTGTTTGTAAATTCGTAATCTATATCATTAGATTCTTCACCTTGAGTTGTCAGCATATTTGCTGGAGAATTATCAGGAACCGGATTAATAGGGGTTGGTTTGTCTGGGGTTGGACTAACAGGAATCGGATCAACAGGAATTGGATCATCTGGTGACGGAATATCTATAACAAGTTTTGATTGATCTGATATTTCAGCATAAATATCTAAAGTTGGATCATCTTTCAAGAAAAAGATATCAGGATCTTTTAGTCTTCCATTGCTATCAAATAAGTTGGAATAAGTGTCTTTGAGAATAAGAGATTTCCCTCCACCATTTGTAGCCAAAATTGTCAATCTGGTTCCATCTGTTATCATTGTTTGGGATTCACCAGTTGATTTTAATAATACAGAAAGATCCATAAACCAAGTTTTACTATTTTTAAGAACTGTAGAGGCAGTTGCTACTGGATTATCTTGAAGAACTAAGAATATTAAAACATCATCGTTTGAGACTTGACTGATATCTCCACTTACAGGATTTGGAGGAGGAAGAAATGTAGTAATAGGAGCAGTTCTAAACTTTAATTCTTTTTCTTCGCTTGAAGAATATTCTTTGTTATCAGATTTTATTCTAAACTTATACTGAGTATTAGGTTCTAAACCAGTTAACTCAACATAGTGAGTATATCTCTTTTCTGTTCCTCTTAAATCTTTTGCTTCTAATTTGACTTTGTCATTTTCTAACAATTGAATAGTTCCATTTGTTTTACTGTCTGTTGTCCATGAGATGGTTGTCATGTACGCTGTTAGATTACTTAAAACAATATTCTTAGGATCTGTTCCACCAGATGCTTTCGATATTATTTGAGTAACTTGGTATGCAGCAAACAAAAGTATTGGTAAACCTACTACCAATATTATAATCAGAATGCTTTGTTTTCTTTTTCTTGAAGGTATTTGAGCTATCTTCATTAAGAGATATGATACCTAGAAAAGAGGTTTAATACAATAGAAGGTGTATTTTGCTTACTCTTCTTCTACTGGTTCATCACCTTTTAAACCCGACATAAAACCACTGATAGCAGATATGCCCGAACCAATTGCTCTTACTGGTTTGATAACCATATCACTTACCTCTTGAACTGTTCCTTTGACTGTAGAAACTACAGAGTGTGCATCGGAAGTTATATCCTCAATATTTTTGAGTGTTTTCCTAGAATCCTTTATTAGCATTCCTAGTTCAAATAATATGAAGGATAATAGTGCTGTAAGAACACCAACCACTACCATCCAGTATATAGGAGGTATTGTTTCCATTTTTTACCTTACTAATATTAATTACTACATTTTCCATTGTCTTCTTCGCCAGGATTCCACCAAATACTACGACAATCTGGATTAATATCATTCACCCTAACAAAATAACCTAACTCCTTACTAATAGGAAAATCTTGACCATATTCCTGACCATCAGATAATTGGAATCCTTGATACATACCTCGACTAGTAGGCCACCATGTTACATTATCTGCTTGAAGACCTGAGGTACTATTGATACTCTCTATAAATGTCTTAGCGGTATAGGACTTACTATGACCATGAACGCCTACTAAATTCCAACCGGAAGAAAAGGAAATAGGAACTGGAGAGGTGATACTATAACCAGGGACTAAAATATCTACATCCTTCTCTGCTATTACTACATAGCCAATACCCATTGATAACGCTTCCTCAACCTGACCCTTAACCTCTTTGGTTGTAAAATCATATTGAGCACCACCATCCCACTTACCAGCGCGGAAAGCACTTATACGAGAGACATTGTCACCTTCTTTATTGGCAATATGTAAGAAATCTCTAAATGTTAACTTCTCGTCACCTGTACCTAGAGATGGTAATAGATTAAAGGAGATAAGATTAATACCTTTCTTAAGAGTTATTTTCTTAAGATCTGCAACTTTAGATACTGAGAGGGATGTGCCAGAAATAATAATATCTTCATCTTCTCTTGGATTCTGAGGATCTTTTGCTGGTTGGAAACCTTCTATACCATTTCTATCATGGTAGAAGACTGTAGCCTGACCTCCTAATACAGTCTTACTTACCCCTTCAGAAGATGTTACTTCATATACACCATCATCTGGTGAATAGAAGACCACATTATCTTCCCATTGTCCATCCCCTTCATCTTGAGCATATGCGCGAGAAACAAGACCACTAGGTCCAGGAGGCGTAGGTAAAACTACTCCACATTTTGACCTATCACAAGGTGACAATCTTTGTATATATGCAATATACAAATCTTTTAACGCACACTGCTCACCAGCAGCTTGTACACAAACTTGCTGAGTGGCTGGATCATAGGAAGTTCTATAACTAAAACCTTGTTCTTTTTCTATTTGCGCGATGTTCACAAAAATCACCGTATCTCTTCTTAACAAACACTCTTCCATATTACAGAACTGTCCACCAAGACCTTCTGCTGTGCATTCTGACATCACTAATGTAGGTTCAACATGACTCGTATAGCTAAAGTCATAACGAGTATTACCACAACATTCGTTATTACCTACATATGTGCCAGAAGCAGAACAATAACAAGGCATAGATGCAGTACATCTTTCTCCAGCCTCTATAGTGTTTCCCTCCAGTTGTTTCTTTATATAATCCGTACAATCATCAGCATTTGAGAAAATAGCATGATTTGAATTGTTAGAGCTACAATTTACTGCATTACACTTTGAATCTTTCAATACAGGCTCATAGCATGTCAATCTGTCATCACATTCATAAAGACTCTTATATAAAGACAATCTAGATTTACAATCTTTATCTATACTCCTATCAACATTTGAAAGCACACACTCACCAGCACCTGATGTTCCACTTCTCTCCCAACAATATTTACCAGATTTATCTATACACTCGGTTTCTGTTAAATAACCATAATTTTTTAGACATTCACTATAACTAATATTCTCTTTGTAGAGTTGACACTCACCTCCACTGTAAACATAACAAGCATCTACTTCATAATCAAAAGTTCCACAATTTTCTGCTTTACCATCCAGACCAATAACCTTACCTGCAAGAGCAGTACCAGAAGGACATGCACATGGGGTATATGGTCTAAAATTGGGATCTGTTGAACTAGTAATATCACATAATTCATAACCAGCGGCAAAACAAGAATCCCAATCATCATAATATCCTCCACAATCTTCTGCTGTTGTTAAAAATGGTGAACAATACTTAGACCCATCAGATCTATAACCAGGTTGATAACAGTATTTATTGTCCTCATTAAACTCCACTGTTTTCTTTATAACCGGTGCACATTCCTCACCTTCTCCCTTTGGAACTATACATGATACTCCATCAATATAATCAAAAGAACCATCACAATTTGGATATGCACCCCCTAAACCAGATGTCCCAGATAATGTAAATCTGTAGACACCGTTCCAATCCTTTTCAGGAAGATAAGCATAAGTGAGAGTATACCAACAAACATCTCCCTCATTTGACCCACCTTCATCTTCACAAGTCTCTTGACCTACAGGACATACTCTATTAGTTGTACCACTATCAGGTATCATTAATTTGGCATAAGACTCTTTAACGAAAAATCTCTCAAAAGGAGAAAAGTTCTGAGTAAGCATATGCGTAGAACCACCACCTCCACCGCCTCCAAGACAACTGTTGATGACTTTATACTCTTGACAACCATCCTTACATTCTCCTTTAACCACCTTAAAACATGCTTCACACTTAGATTTCTCTCCTTCTATCTCACCTTGAGAACAAGACTCTTTCAATTGACAAGTACAAGATACTCCTGAACTACTAGAACTGCTTACCTTACAACAACTCTTTTTTTGATCATCTTTATTTAATAATTTCTTATCACATACGGCTTTGGTTATATAACAACCATCCGACATTTTACAAATACTGCCTTCTTTCTTTAATACAGTCTTACAATCATTACTCGTACAATAACAATCGACTGTAGGTGTAGAACAATTTAGTTTATCTTTGGATTCTTCCTCTGTATCTAAACATTTAGCATTTTGGTCAACCTCTCGTTCCCCTATACTACCATCGGATTTACAACTATAACAAATCTTCTTAACAGACACTGAACAATTTGGAGGAGTTTTTGAAGGATAATTACCACCACAAGAAGTCAATTCATTGGTACTCTTTGCTGGACAGGTACTCGTCCAACATGTAACCTTGGGAGGGGTGGGTGTAGAACAAGAAGAAACACAACTACCACCATTATCCTCACACACAAATTCATTCATATTCTTACATGTACTACCCATTTTACAAAGACAAGTTGCTGCATAACTCTTACTTACTAACTCTTGTAATAACCTACTATTCTTAATCTCCTCTACATCACCACTATCCTCCAAACTATTACCCATTAAATCCAATGGAAAAACAAGATTCTCATACTTAGTAGTTCCACTAGAACCAGGTTTAGCATTATCTACCTGAGGTATAAATTCTAGATAAGTATTAGCTAACTCTAATGGACTACCATCTACTCCCCTGACATTAGACAAGTCAATACTCCAACCACCATCATTATTAGTAACTGCTGACATTAATGGATACTCATCTCCCTCCTTAAATGTCTTAAGAAAAATAATGGAATCAAAATTCTTCTTAGCTCCTACCTGACCATCCGAACTGTAAAAGACATTATATGACGTACCATATGCTGGTTGAGGAGATGTAACCTCTTCAAGTATAGGTAAAGTCTTTTGTTTAAATTCTGAAACTGCTGGCATCTCCCGTTCCATGTAACCTACTCCTTCTGTTTTACCTTCCTTAAAACTTATAAAACCATTACCTACCCTAAAATAGTACTCCTTATCAGAATCAAGATTACCAACTGTTACATGGTGGGTATAGTATCTACCACGATGCTCTACCTCAACATCATTACAATTAAAACCACTAGCATCTACTACAAAATTCTCATCCCTACTCTTAGCTACC
>Ga0116174_10001548_pt1 | contig 20741 bp, 15 predicted proteins | sample AD_UKC087_MetaG_FD_89801 | JGI IMG/M metagenome (GOLD analysis project Ga0116174, IMG submission 89801) | Active sludge microbial communities of municipal wastewater-treating anaerobic digesters from USA - AD_UKC087_MetaG | ecosystem: Engineered > Bioreactor > Anaerobic > Digestate | place: USA...
TCAATGCTGTTCTCCAGTTCACGGATATTACCCGGATAGTCGTAGGACATCAGCAGGCGCATTGCCTCCGCAGTGACCCCTTCTACCGTTTTATTCTGCCGGAGATGATTGTTACGGCGGATAAACCGGTCCACGAGCAGGGGAATATCTTCCCGGCGCTCCCGGAGCGGCGGCAGTTCCAGCCTGATCACATTGATTCTGTAATAAAGATCCTGCCTGAAAAGTCCTTCCTGAACCAGTGCGCCGAGCGATTTGTTGGTGGCGGCAATGATGCGCACATCTGTGTGAAATGCGCGGGTTGCGCCCAGCGGCTCATACTGCTTTTCCTGGAGCACCCGCAGCAGCCGAACCTGCATGGCAGGGCTGATATCCCCTATTTCATCCAGAAAAAGGCTCCCTTTTTCCGCCAGAGCAAAGCGGCCGGGCTTGTCTTTGTCCGCTCCGGTAAAAGCACCTGCCTGATACCCGAAGAGCTCGGACTCCAGCAGCGTATCAGGCAATGCGCCGCAGTTGATGCCAAGAAAAGGTCCTTTGTGCCGGCCGCTCAGATCATGAATTGCCCGTGCCAGCAGCTCCTTGCCGGTACCTGTTTCTCCTTCTATGACAACAGGCACCTCGCTGGCTGCCACCTGCGGCAGCATCTGAAAGAGTTTTTCCATGGCGGCACTTCTGCTGACCATGTCGCCCAAGTCATAGCGATGTTCAATTTCACGCCGCAGCTCTTCCACAAGACTCAGATCACGAAAGGTTTCCACACCTCCCACAACATTTCCCCTTTCATCCTTCAGCAGTGCAGTTGAAAGACTGATGGGGATGCGCTCTCCTGCCGCATCGACGATATAGACAGATTTGTTAATGATGGGTTCCCCCGAATCCAGCGTGTGACGCAGGGCGCATTCCTCTTCGCAGGTGCTGGCGCGAAAAACTTCGCAGCAGCGCCTGCCCAGTGCTTCTTCCCGGGGAATACCGGTGATCTCTTCGGCGGCGCGGTTGAAGGAGGTAATACGCCATCCATGATCTACCGTGAATACTCCGTCGGAAATACTTTCCAGAATAATCTCCGTGCTCTCCGGCGGCAGCATATCTTTGGAAAAAGGCTGATCCATGGCACCTCATGTTTTCAGAAAAAAGCGCAGCATTGCACAGCCTCAGTGTAGACCCTTGACCGGCAGCGCTTCAACCTGCACAATAAAAAAACCTGAAAAGGAGCGACGTTCCCGTTCTCCTTTTCAGGCATTGCGTCAAAGAAATTTCAAAGGGCTATTTGCCCGTATTCAGCAGCTTCTGCACTTCCGGACTTTCCAGATTTTCCAGCGTCACCACCGTGACTCCCGTGTCAATGATCGGCGGCACCTCTTCCCCTTTGAGCGATGCCACAGCCGCTTTCACGCCTTCATAGCCCATCTTGAAAGGATCCTGCACAATCAGTGCCTGAATCACTCCTTCTTTCAGCGCATTGATCTCTTCTTCGGTCGCATCAAAGCCGACCAGTTTGACCTTTCCGGCTTTTCCTGCCGCCCGGAGTGCCTGAGCTGCACCGATGGCGCCGGGTTCGTTGGTTGCGAAAATACCGCCCAGATCGGGATGTGCCGTCAGCATATCGGAGGTCACATTCATTCCTGTACTGACATCACTCTGGGTATAGTTCGTGGCAACAATTTTCATGCCCGGGAATTCAGTCACCCCTTCCTTGAAACCGCGCTCACGGATTTCAGACGTTGCAGCGCCGGAAATGAAGGGAAGCAGCCCCAGTTCGCCCTGTCCTCCCATGAGATCCGCCAGCACGCGTGCCGCCATTTTGGCGCCTTCGAGATTATCCGTGGCAACGAGACTTTTCGGAATATCCGACTTCACACCCGAATCAACCATGACGACAGGAATGCCCGCCCTGTCCGCCTGTGCGATGACGGCACCCAGCGCATTTTCATCGCACGCCGCCATGACAATGGCACTCACGCCCCGTGTAATCATGTCCTGCACAATATTGATTTGCTGGGCGATCTCGGTTTCCTTGGGAGGACCCTGCCAGACCACAGAGGCACCGCACTCGGCTGCAGCCGCTTCCGCTCCCGCCTTCACACCCAGCCAGAACTGATGAGACAAACCTTTGGGGATCACAGCAATTTCCAGAGCACCGCTCTTCGCCCCGCCGGAACCGGAACTGCCGCTTCCACTGCCGCCGCAGCCGGCAAGACAAATCAGCGACAACAGAACTGCGCCTGTCGTTATGTATCTCATCGAAAATTCTCCTTGTAATTGCGAATCCTAGCGGGGGATCCGGAATTGTTTGTTGCTGCCTTCCACTTCTATCTCGATGCCGATGCCGGAGGAGGCAACACCGATAAGGCGCGCCCGTGTACCCGGAATGGTTTCACCGACATATACTTTCTTCAGATTGATAATTGCAAGCGCATCAGGCTGATCTTTATCAGCAGGACGCAGCACATTCACGCGCAGCCCGTCCAGACCGAAGCGCGCACGCTCCTGGGAAGACAGACGCGGGAGATTGTCCACACTTACCGCACCGCCGGACGAACGCGCCGACGGAACACGCGGCACTGTCCCGGCAGAGGCGGAGGGGTATTCTGACGGCGTCTGGGCAATCACACTTCGCTCAGCAGGCGCAGGAACAGGCGCAGGAACGGGAACAACCACGGGCTCCTGGACGGGTACAGGTGCCGGAGGTGGCGCTGGAGCAACAGGTTCAGGCGCAGGCACGGACGCAGGAGGCGGCACCGGGGCAACAGGCTCAGGCACTGGCACTGGTGCAGGCTCCGAGACGGGTGCAGGCGCAGGAGGCGGCACCGGGGCAACAGGCTCAGGTACAGGTGCAGGCTCAGGAACGGGCGGCGGCAAATCCGCCACTTTGACCACAGGCGGAGGCGCCGATGTTTCCTGTGGAAAGCGATCGGGCAGCGGGATGGATTCCGGCAGCGGGGGCCGGGTCGTTTCTTTTTTTTCCGGCACTGCCGCCGGGGCAGATTTTGGGGGTGCAGGCGGAGGTGTCGGCGGCGTTTCTCCGGCAGGTTCTGCTTTCGAAGCAGCCTTTTTCTCTTCCGGTACAGGTGCAGCCACAGGCGGAGGCGCCGTCACAGGCATCTGATAGCTGTGCGTATCAGCTGCCGGTGCGCCAGCGACCTGTTCGGGCGGTGTTGCCCCGCCTTTGACGGCAAGAAAATACCCTACAGGAACCAACGCCAGTACAAAACCGCCGCACAGCGCCAGCACAACAGGCAACCAGACCGGCATCCGCTTTTCACGTTCAGGCACAGAGGATTCGCCAAGGAGGACAGATGCCGCCTCTTCAGGGGAGAGGGTCGGCTCATAATCGCCGGGCTGCGACTGCTTCGCCGCTTTTTCCTGCTCCAGTTTATTCAGGGCATCCAGAATGGAACTCATGCACTGGTGCCTTTCACATTCCTGAAGTCGCTGCAGCTGATCATTGATATGCACTTTCCCGGGCGGCGGGCACCAGTGGCGAACTGCCCGTTACAGGCATCGTGGCAGAGGAGGGCAAACCCTCCGGGGCATATCCGGGTGCGATAAAAGGAACACCCGGTTCAGGCAATTCGCGTTCCTCTATCAGTTTTTCTCCGCCGACTGACAGCACAGAAGGGGCCGAGACTTTTTCCTCCTCTTCCCGCACGCCGTCCGCAGGCGCACCCAATAGGCGCAGCAGACTGCTTTCCTGGCCCGGCGCTGCAGCATCACGCTCTTCGCTCAGGGATGAGTCCGTGTTACTTTCAGATGCAGCAGAAGGTTCAGCAGCGGTAAAAATAATTTCTTTTTCGGCTGCAGGCGCCGCCGTTTTCTGTGCAGGAGTTTCCCCGGAAGGCTTCCGGACAGGTGCCGTTTTTTCAGCGACGACGGCTTTTTTCAAGGGATCCTGTTTTGCAGGTGCCGGGACTTTGCTGACCGTTTCCGCCGCCGTAATGGCTGCCGCATCTGCCGGAGCACCGCCTTCGCTTTCGGCCGCATTTCCCGCCGCCGGGCGTTCCTGCAGGGTCGGCACATCAGCGCTGAAACTTGCCAGAGCAAGCCGCACCTGACGCCCCGCTTTTCCGTCCGCCTTCAAGCCCGCCAGCTCCTGAATGCGCATCACCGCTTTTTCAGTGGCTTTATCGAAAGTGTCGCCTGTATTGCCTGCATCCAGCAGGCCCGCCCGACGCAGTTTTTCCTTCAATGCTTCAATCTGAGGGCCCTTCTGACCCAGCACCAGGACGGGTCCCGAGAAACCGGCATCATTCCAGGAGAACACTGCCTCTTTGGCGTAATAGAGGGAAAACTCTTTTAAAGGAACGATAATACGCTTATTCACTGCCGGAAGGAGTGTCACCGTTTCCTGATCCATCCGCACCAGCCCCAGCCAGCAGGTGATCTCTCCGGCATGAAGCCGTACAAGGCCGGGCAGATTGATGGCGGCCAGATGCTCCGCCGACGGGCGGATATGCTCGCTGGCAAGACCCTGGGCTTCCAAAAAGCGAACCAGTGTGTCCGCATCACCTTTTGCCGGATACTCTGACGGCGACGGCCGGTTCCACAGAGACAGGAGCGTTTCCAGCCCGCCCTGAAGGGCTTTTTCCGCATCCAGCTCCGCAAGCACAGGCGCCAGCTGCTGTGCATTTTTGCCGGCTCCTGCCGCATTCAGCCGGTTCAGCACCTGGCGCAGCGGCTCTTCCGTCGCTGGCTGCACAGGCACCGCCGGGGAAGTCGCATCGCTCGCCGCTTCTGCCGCTGTCCGCGCTGCCCCGCTTTCGGGCGTGCCCGGCACCGCTTCGGTGCTACCCGTTAAGATCCGGTTGAAGTGGTTGAGCTCCTGCGCAAAACGATCGAGGGGCGACACAAGATAATGTATCAGCACGATCGCAACAGCCAGAATCAGCAGCAGGGCAGGCGAAGGGATCAGCCGCCTCCACCGGGTGCGGGGTTCTTTGGGTGCCGTAATTTTTTCACCCCGGATTTCTTTCTCCGCCTGCTTCACCAGTTTTGCGGAAATAACATGCTGCTCTTTCGTGTAGCCGATGAGCAGCGTCCGGTCGCATAAGGCGTTAATCATGCGCGGCACGCCACCAGCAAGTTTGTAGACCTGGGTCACCGCCGCCTTGGTAAAATTGATGCGTTTGCGCCCGCCTGCAACATGAATTCTGTAGGCGATATACTGGAGCGTTTCGCTGGCGCTCAGCGATTTCAGATGATAGCGTGCCGTAATCCGTTGATTCAGCTGGCGCAGTTCACGCAGTGCCAGTTTTTCTGCCAGCTCCGGCTGACCGATCAGAATGATCTGAAGGAGTTTTTCCGTATCCGTTTCAAGATTCGAGAGAAGGCGGATCTGTTCGAGCACCTGAGGCGAAAGGTTTTGTGCTTCATCAATGACGAGCACGCAGTCTTTTCCCATGGCACTGGAATGGAGCAGATGCACATTCAGCTCTTCGGTCAGCTCCAGCACTGTATCCGCATCCGATTCAATTCCGAATTCCTGATTGATCTTTTTCATCAGCTCGATGGCACTCAGGAAAGGATTGAAAATAAAGGCGACTTCCGTATTGGAATCAAGCTGGTTGAGCAGGTTGCGGCACAGCGTAGTCTTCCCCGTTCCGATTTCGCCGGTGATCATCACGAATCCGCTACGGTTCTTGATGCCGTAGAGCAAATGAGCGAAAGCCTCTTTGTGCTTTTCGCTCAGATAGAGAAATTTGGGATCGGGCGTCAGATTGAAAGGACGCTCACGAAGCCCGTAAAAGGATTCATACATGGGAGATCATCCGGCCGCTGTTATTTTTCCGGGACTGCGGCGCTGCAGCCGCCGTAAAAGCCACCAAAGACACTTTTTAATAGACTACCAAATATTACCTGTAATATCAAGATTTATTTGTCCTGTCAACAGTTTAATCTTCCTTTTTGATCCTCTTTTCCGAAACGCTTCCGTCCTATTTCTTTGCGGGGATATGCCGGGAATGGTATACTATGAATCTTCTATGACACTTTTACCTGTCACCTGAGGTGACGCCAGTACCTACAAGTACGGAGGAGAATTCCAAATGTCCGGTCATTCCAAGTGGAGTACAATCAAACGTAAAAAAGGTGCAGCAGATGCCAAGCGCGGGAAAATCTTCTCCAAGCTGGCGAAAGAAATCACCGTTGCCGCCCGTCTGGGCGGTGGCGATCCGGCTGCTAACCCTCGATTACGTTCCGTGCTTCTGGCTGCCCGTACACAGAACATGCCCGGCGATAATGTGGATCGCGCCATCAAAAAAGGCACCGGCGAACTTCCCGGCGTCACCTATGATGAAGTCCGGTATGAAGCCTATGCACCGGGCGGCGTGGCACTGATCATCGACGTGCTTACAGACAACAAAAACCGTACCGTGTCAGAGATTCGCCATCTGGTCAGCAAGTTGGGCGGCAATATGGCGGAAGCCGGAGCCGTTGCCTGGAACTTTGAGCCCCAGGGTCTCCTGACCATTCCCAAGGAAGGCATTTCCGAAGAAGAAATGTTCGATAAGGCGATTGAGGCGGGTGCCGAAGATGTCAGCGGCGACGGGGATGCCTATGAAATTCGGACCGCTCCCACGCAGCTGCATGTTGTCGCCGGAGCGCTCGAAGCGGCAGGAACCAAAGCAGAAGAAGTCAAACTGACCATGATGCCCAAGACCACCATGGAGCTGACAGGCAAACAGCTGCTCTCATGCCTGCGGATGATCGAAGAACTCGAAGATCATGATGACGTGCAGGACGTTTTTTCCAATCTGAACATTACCGACGAGGCTATGGCTGAAGTCATGGACGAATAAATGCTGGTGATCGGCTTTGATCCGGGCAGCGCCCTTACCGGTTTCGGTGTGGTCAGCAGGCAGGGCAACCGCCTGCACCACCGTGAACACGGCACTATCCGGACTCCGGCAAAACAGCACAGCGCACAACGGCTGCAGACTCTGTTTCAGGAAGCGGAGGCACTCATAGCCCGCATTCAGCCCGATGCCGTTGCCATTGAACGCCTGTTCTTCAAGCAGAATGTGACCACAGGCATTCAGGTGGCGCAGGCACGCGGTGTGCTGCTCCTTGCCGCCGCACAGGCAGGCTGTCCCATAGGCGAGTTCAGTCCCACGGAAATGAAGATCGCCGTGACCGGCTACGGCAGAGCAGACAAAAAGCAGCTGCAGGAAATGGTGCGGCGGCTGCTGAATCTGCCCGAAGTGCCACGGCCCGACGATGCCGCCGATGCGCTGGCGCTGGCAATCTGCCAGATTCAGTTCGGCGCAACACAGGAACGTCTGCAGGCGGAGCCGTGACGGCTGGCGTTTGCTGCACATAATAATCCGGTTTAATCAGTGCCCGGGCAGAAAGTCCGGGCAAAAACATACAGGGAGACTGTAGTTATGACAATGAAAATCAAAATCAGAGGCATCATGGCTGCCATGGTTACGCCTTTTACAAAGGGCGGCGAAAATGTGGACTACGACAAGATCGGTCCGCTGGCAAACCGCCTGCTCAGTCAGGGAGCTCATGGGCTGTTTCCCTGCGGCACCACGAGCGAAGGCATGCTCATGTCTGCCGAAGAACGTAAGGAAACACTGGAAGAAGTGCTCCGTACGGCGCCGAAAAAGACACCCGTCATTGCGCATACCGGCTGTCTGGACTATGCCACCACGCTGGAACTGACACGCCATGCCCGTGATGCGGGCGCCACAGCGGCCTCCATTGTCGCACCAGGCTATTACGCCTATGACGATGCCGGACTCTTTCAGTATTACAGAAATCTTGCCCGTGCCGTGGACGGCTTCCCCATTCTGCTCTATAACATTCCCGCCTGCGCCCGGAACGTACTCAGCCCTGAACTTGTGCTGAAACTGGCGGAATCGGAAGAAAATATTGTAGGCATCAAAGACAGTTCCGGTGTTATGACCGCACTCACCCGCATGATCGGCAATGCGCCCGACGGCTTTCATGTTATCTGCGGCACTGATGACTACGGTTTCCAGGCCATTCTCGCCGGCTGCCCCGCTCTGGTATCCGGGCTCTCCAATGTGGTCTGCGAAATCTATGCGGCGGTCTACGAGAATATCCAGAAGAAAAACCTGAAAAAAGCCTGGCAGGAGCAGATCCGGCTTGAGCGGGCAGCCCGCATTTTCAAGTACGGTCAGAACCTCGCCTCTTTCAAAGAAGGGCTACGGCTCCGCGGCTTCGATGCGGGGTATGTGCGTCCGCCGCAGCGTGACCTCACCGCTGCAGAGAAAAAACAGCTGGAAAAAGACATGCAGGAACTCGGCGTGATCTGAGGCTGACACAGCCACTCCGTCCGCAACTCCCTGCGCTGCAGAAAGAAACAGGCGTGGAAGTTACAATCCGACCTTCAACACTTCGGGGCAGGATACAAATCCCTGCCTCGAAGTCCCATACCATCCGGGCTGTAGTGATTGCCGCACTGGCACCGGGGGAAAGCTGCATCCTTAATCCTCTGGAATCGGAGGATGCCCGATCCGCCCGCAACGTCTACAATGCCTTCGGCGCACAGATCACCGAAAAACCGGAGATGTGGCGCATCGTCGGCACAAACGGAAGGCCGCAGGCGCCCGACAATATCGTAGACACAGGCAACTCCGGCACCACCATGCGCATGGCGCTCGGCAGCGCAGCGCTGATTCCGAAAGGACTGACCGTACTCACCGGCGATGATCAGGTGCGAAGGCGGCCGGGCGGCCCGCTGGCGCAGGCGTTGAATGCTCTGGGCGCACAGGTGCAGTCCACCCGCGGCAACGGATGCCCGCCCTGGGTCGTCGGCGGCATGCTCCGCGGCGGCGAAACGGAAATGGAAGCCGTCACCAGCCAGTATGTCAGCTCCCTGCTGCTCAATGCACCGCTGGCGGAAGGCGATACACGGCTGCATGTGCCCCTGCTCAACGAAAAGCCTTATGTTGTCATGACCCTTGACTGGCTGAAAAATCAGGGGATTGCCGTGCAGTACAGCGATGACCTGAGCGAATATCATATACCCGGAGGGCAGCAGTACCTGCCTGTCAACCGGCCCATTCCCGGTGATTTCAGTTCCGCCACCTTCTTTCTCGCTGCCGGTGCGCTCCCCGGCAACCGCGTCGCCTGCGCCGGACTGGATATGAACGACAGCCAGGGCGACAAGGCGGTTGTCGGTTTCATCAAAGAAATGGGTGCAGTACTTCGCTGTGAAAAAGACGAAGTGACCGTAGCGGCCAAAAAGCTGCGGGGCTGTGAATTCGATCTCAACGCCACGCCCGATGCACTGCCCATGATGGCAGCCCTCGCCTGTCTGGCGGAAGGCACCACACGTCTGGTCAATGTGCCGCAGGCACGACTTAAAGAAACAGACCGTATCCGGGTCATGCGGATGGAGCTGGAAAAACTCGGCGCCGCCATCGAGGAACTGGAAGACGGAATGATTATTCAGGGCGGCGTGTTGCATGAAGGAGTGGTGGACGGACACGGCGACCACCGTATTATCATGGCACTGGCAACAGCCGCCACAGCGGCAACGGGACCGGTGACCATCCGGGGCACAGAAGCTGTTACAGTAACCTACCCCGAATTTTTCCGGCACCTGCAGGCTCTCGGAGGCAGTCTCTCTGGATCCGGCATCGAAGCGTCGTGACAAAGGATTGCGCATGAACATCGTCATTATGGGCGCCAAAGGCGCCGGCAAAACCACGCTGGGAACAAAACTCGCAAAGCAGCTGGGACTCCCCTGGGTGGATACGGACAGAACCATTGAAGCACTGGACGGACAGAACCGCAGCTGCCGTGAAATCTTTACTGCAGAAGGCGAAGCGCGCTTCAGGGAACTGGAATTGCAGGCAGCGGCGGAAGTGGCAAAGCATGTTTATCATGTCATCATCACCGGCGGCGGCATGATGATGTCCCCCGATGCACGAAGACTGCTGCGACCGGGTAATATCCTTGTCCTTTTCTGCGCCGAGCCGGAAATCCTCTGGGAACGGGCAACGCGTCGCGGCATACCGCCCGCCTTTGCCGGAGATGACGGCTTCGAACGATTCGCCGAACAATGCCGTTTCCGCCGTGAAGTGCTGACCCCCTTTGCAGACATCCTTTTCGATACCACCGATACCGATCCGGATAAAAAAGCCGCCGCCCTCGCCAACGATATCGAATCCGAACTGGCGCTGCGCCGCCATCTCGCCAACACCTATGGCGAAGTGATTCGTGCCACAACCTTCGGCGAAAGCCATGGCAGAGCCATCGGCGTGGTGCTCGACGGCGTGCGCCCCGGCATCCCCTTTGACGAGGAAGACATCCAGAAAGAACTCGACCGGCGCAGACCCGGGCAGAGCAAAGTCGTAACGCAACGCCGCGAAGCCGATACCGTCGAAATACTCTCCGGCGTTTTTGAAGGGCAGACCACCGGGGCGCCGCTGGCAATGGTTATCCGCAACGAAGACCAACGCTCAAAAAGCTATGATAACCTCAAAGATCTGTTCCGGCCCGGACACGGCGATTTCACCTTCTATAAAAAATACGGAGTCCGTGATCATCGCGGCGGCGGCCGCCAATCAGGGCGTGAAACAGCGTGCCGTGTTGCGGCAGGCGCCTTTGCCCGATCCGTCCTCGAATCCATGAACATCCGCATCGTTGCCCATTCCATCGAAATCGGCGGCATCCAGGCTTCCAAATGCGACCTTTCGATCATTGAAACCAACCCCGTCCGCTGCGCCGATCCCGATGCCGCACCGCTCATGGAAGAAGCAATTCTGAAAGCGCGGAGCGAAAAAGACTCCCTCGGCGGCATCATCCAGCTTGAAGTACATAACCTGCCGCCCGGCCTCGGCGATCCCGTCTTCGGGAAACTGGATGCGCGCCTCTGCAGTGCCATCATGACCATCGGTGCCATCAAAGGCGTGGAAGTGGGCGATGGTTTCGCCATCACCCGGCTGCGCGGTTCGCAGGCGAACGATCCCATAGGCGAGCAGGGATTTCTCAGCAACCATCATGGCGGTATTCTGGGCGGCATCTCCAGCGGTGCGCCCCTGATTATGCGCATCGCCGTCAAGCCGACCGCTTCCATTGCATCACGCCAGCGTTCGATACGCATCTCCGGTGAACCCTGCGATGTGGAAGTCAAAGGGCGCCATGATCCCTGCATCGTCGTCCGTGCCGTGCCTGTCGTCGAAAACATGGCGGCGTGGGTGCTGCTCGATGCTTTCGAAGTGCAGGCACGCATCAATCCGGAATGGGCGGAAAAATATTATCCCCCTGCCGCACCCTGAACCTGAAGAATCAGCGGCGCCACGCCCAAAGCAGCACACGGTAAATGCGGAAAGAATCGCGGATCTTCCGGAAATGGCTGCTCCGGTTCCCGGGCTCGTACACGGTGGCGACCGGCGCCGATGCGAGAACACAGCCCTCACGCAGGGCAAAGAGGATCATCTCCATTTCCGTCTCGTAGCGACCGCCACGGCTCTGCGCAAGAAATGACTCCGCAAAGGCACGGGACAGCACTCTGAAACCGCATTGCGTATCGGACAGCGGGCAGCGGAAAACATGGGCGCTGATCCAGGCGGTCAGTACATTGCCGAACCGGCTGCGCAGCGGCATCAGCCTGCGGTCGATCTGACGGGCACCCACCACCAATGCCGCCCCCGTCGACCTGCTCGCTGAAAGCAGAGCATCCACTTCGCCCGGATCGTGCTGACCGTCCGCATCCATCAGAACAATGCGCTGCACAGCTTCATGCTGAAGCGCCTCGCGAATCCCTGCAAGAAGCGCATGACCCTTGCCGCGGTTCTCCGGAAAACGAAGTGCCTGCACAGTCCTCTCCGACAGGCAGTCCGTCCCCCCGTCCGTGGAACCATCATCCACAACAATCACCGGGCCCTCAAAGGAAGTCAGCCCGTTCAGTACCGATTCAAGACGGTTTCCCGCATTGTAACAGGGAATGACAATAGCTGTATTCTGGGGCATTCAGAGATCCCGTCGGTCTTAACATAAAAAAGATCATTTCAAAACGCCCTCTATCTTATCACGGCGTAAAGAAAGAAACACAGCCCCGGAGAAAGGGTGCGGGTTCTCTTATGAAACGCAGGAATTCGGGATAAAAAAGAGACAGCGTCTTCGACGCCATATACATCTGCATTATTAATATTCTGGAAAAGCCCGTACGCCCTCCCGGGGTATACTGATGCCGCATTTTTCCACATCTGCCCCGGATTGTGAATATTTTCCCGGTAAATGGTATTATATATGTGTACTGATGCTTCTTTTTTGAGCATGAAGGAGTATATCCATGCCTGTGTATGAGTATCATGCGATTCGCGCCGAAGGAGACGAAGAGAAATCCTTTATCGGCGGGATCGTCGTGGCAAAGGATCGGCGCGAAGCAAAAGGCAAGCTGCGGGAACACGGTCTGAAAGCGACGCAGCTGAAGCGCGCCCGGGGCATTATGGCTGTAATTAAATGGCTGGATGCCGATATTCGCTGAGTTCGGCGCCGTCTTCACAGCGCATCTTTTGTCGTCTGAAGCATAAACTGGCTTCCCGTCTGTTTTTTTTCTGCCCGACAAGGGCTTCTATCCAACTGAAATCTCTCAACCAACCCTTTACCTGCAGGAGGTTTTTATCCTATGTCTTCAGTGCTTGCCGCCATTCCCGAACTGACCGACACGCTTCCCTTTAAAGTTGCCGATATGGGCCTTGCCGAATGGGGACGCAAAGAAATAGAAATTGCGGAACAGGAAATGCCCGGTCTCATGGCGGTTCGCCGCCAGTATGCGGAGGCGCAGCCGCTCAAGGGCGCACGTATCATGGGCTCACTGCACATGACGATTCAGACGGCAGTGCTCATTGAAACGCTTGTGGCGCTGGGTGCCGAAGTGCGCTGGGCAAGCTGCAATATTTTTTCGACGCAGGATCATGCCGCCGCCGCCATTGCGGCAACGGGCGTACCTGTTTTCGCCTGGAAAAGGGAAACGCTGGAAGAGTACTGGTGGTGCACCTGGCAGGCGATGAATTATCCTGACGGCAAGACGCTGAACATGATTGTGGATGACGGCGGCGATGCCACGCTGCTGATTCACCGGGGCTGCGACTTTGAAAAAAGTTTCGAGGAAACCGGTGCGCTGCCGCCTGTCTGCCGGGACAACAAAGAAATCGAAGTGGTCGATTCGCTGCTCTACAAAGTGCACGAAATGGATCCGGGCTACTGGCGCCGCATCGCGAAAAACTGGATCGGCGTTTCCGAGGAGACGACGACAGGTGTGCACCGTCTGTATCACATGATGCGGGAAGGAACACTGCTCACCCGCGCCATGAACGTGAACGACAGTGTAACCAAATCCAAATTTGACAATCTCTACGGCTGCCGTGAATCCCTCGCCGACGGCATCAAACGTGCCACCGATGTCATGGTGGCGGGCAAAGTGGTTGTCGTGGCGGGCTACGGCGACGTGGGCAAAGGCTGCGCTGACGCCATGCGCGGACTCGGTGCCCGGGTGATCATTACGGAAATCGATCCGATCTGTGCGCTGCAGGCCGCCATGGAAGGCTATCAGGTGCTTACCATGGACGAAGCGGCACCGCTGGGCGACATCTTTGTTACCGCCACGGGCTGCTGCGATGTGATCGCCGGGCGACATATGGAGCAGATGAAGGATCAGGCGATTATCTGCAATATCGGTCACTTTGATTCGGAAATTGAAGTATCCTGGCTCGAATCGAATCCTTCCATCTCCGAAGAGAATATCAAGCCGCAGGTGGACAAATTCATTTTCCCCGACGGGCGTGCGATTTTCCTGCTTGCCCGAGGCAGGCTCGTGAATCTCGGCTGCGCCACCGGTCACCCGTCCTTTGTCATGTCCAATTCCTTCACCAACCAGACGCTGGCGCAGATTGCCTTTTTCACCGAGCCTGACAAATACGAAGCGGGCAAAGTGTATACGCTGCCAAAGAAACTGGACGAGGAAGTGGCACGCCTGCATCTGGGCAAGCTCGGCGTGAAGCTGGAAGTACTGACAGCGCGCCAGGCGTCCTATCTGGGCGTTCCTGTGGACGGTCCCTACAAACCGGACACGTACCGGTACTAAGGACTGCCGCCTCTTTTAGTTTATATTTCGAGCCTGCGCTGCACGCCGTCACGCTGTCCGGACAGCTCCGGACTGCGGTTCTTCTTTCTTTTAAACAAGGGTTCTGTTCATGAGCAAAAAATATGTAATCCATGTGATTTCCAACACGCACTGGGATCGGGAATGGCTGAATAATTTTCAGGAAACCCGAATGATGCTGGTCGAGTTTTTCGACCTGCTGCTGGAAGTGATGGAAGGCGACGATTCCTATACTTCCTATGTGCTCGACTCGCAAACCGTACCGCTGGAAGACTATCTGGAATTCCGACCGGAAAACAGGGAACGTCTCGCAGCGCTGATTGAGGCGGAGCGGCTTCTGGTCGGCCCCTGGTACACCTGCCCTGAAGGCTTTGAAGTCAACGGCGAATCACTCGTCCGCAACCTGCTCATGGGTCATCGTGTTGCTTCCGGGTTCGGTCATGTCATGAAAGTGGGGCACACCCCTTTTTCCTACGGGCAGAATTCACAGATGCCTCAGATCTATTCCGGGTTCGGCATTGACACCATGCTCTTCTACCACGGCGTCAGCCATCAGGAAGTTTCCAACGAATGGATTTTTGAAGGCGCCGACGGCACCCGCATCCTCGGGTCGCAGATGAGCAGCGGCGCACGCTACAACTTCTATCACGGCGTATACCGTCCCGCCGTCATCGGCAGAACCGTTGCGGAAAGAGAACACGAGTGGAAAGAGGGCGGTATGCCTTTCCACAGAGCATCACCGGAACTTTCACTGACGCACCATCTGCTCCTGCAGCCCCGGCGCACGATTGACAAAACACGGCTGGAGCAAGCTGTGCGCGCCCTGAAAGAGGCGGAGACCGGTGTGTCCGTTACCCGGCATCTCTGCTTCATGATGGGCCACGACAGCAGTGTGCCCGACCCGCTGGAGCCGGAACTGATCCGGCTGACCCGGGAAGCACTGCCTGATGATGAAGTGGTGCACAGCAATTATGAAAGCATGCTCCGTGCCGTTCGTGAAGAAATCGACTGGAACAAGCTCACTGTTCTGAAAGGCGAGCGGCGGGTACCCAAGCCCATGCCCATTATTCTGCATCTCTACAGTGACGTACTTTCGAGCCGCACCAGAATGAAAAAACGCAGCTCCCGCGCCGAATATAAACTGCAGCGCACGGTCGAGCCTTTCCTGATGGCTGCGGCGCTGATGGGAGCGCCCTGGCCTGCCGCCATGCTCGAGTACGCCTGGAAGACCATGCTGCGCTGTCATGCCCACGACAGCATCAGCGGCAGCGGTGTTGATGCCATTGAAGAAGATATGATGAATCGTCTCCGGCAGGTGCTCGATCTCAGTGACAGCCTCGGCTCCCGGGCGCTTGCCCATATGCAGGAACAGATCGACACCTCTGCGCTTCCGTCGGATGCGGTCGTGCTGACGGTGTACAATCCCGCACCGAGAGAGCGGAGTGAAGTGGTTACGGCTGTTGTCGATCTGCCGTGGCAGGGACCACGTCCCCGGGGTCAGTTTACCTTGCGCGATGCGGAAAGCGGCAAAGCCATTCCCGTGCAGTGTGCGGCGCGCAAGCCCCACTGGGCAGTCATGAATCATGCCTTTGACGCACCAAACCTTATGAAGAGCGAGCGGTTCACCATTCATTTTGAAGCGACACAGCTGCCCGGCCTCGGCTATGCGACTTTTGTCGCCGACCTCTCCGGCAGCTTCGATACAGGCACACTGGTCACCGCCGCCAACACGCTGGAAAACGAGCATCTCCGTGCCGAAATCCGGCCGGACGGCACGATTACGCTCCTCGACAAACATACCGGCGTTTCCTATCCCGATCTGCATTACTTTGTGGATGACGGGGAAGGCGGCCATGCCTGGATGCACGTGCGGCCCGCCTATGACCGACCTGTCGACAGCCGGGGTTTTCCTGTCGTGATTTCCCTTGAAGAAGACGGACCGCTCCTCGCACGGTACCGTATTGAATACCGCATGTCTGTTCCTTCGGGCATTGACGACAACGGCGGCGATCCCTGGCAGCGGCTGGACGGTGTGGGCAATCATGCATCGCGCGGCACAATGGAAGAAGAAATGACCATTGTTTCCCGCATCACGCTGCGCAGAAACAGCCGGAGCCTCGAAGTGCAGACTTCTTTCGACAACCGGGCACAATGCCACCGGCTCCGGGTCATGCTGCCCACGCACCGCAAAGGAAAATACTGCCATGCAGAAAGTGCTTTCGATGTAGTGGAGCGGGAAACGGCCTTCGATGAAAACAGCGTCTGGCATGGCGCCAAAGGTGTCACCTTCCCCATGCAACGTTTTGTGGACGTGAGCGACGGCACCGCCGGCATTGCTTTTATCAGCGAAAGCCTCCGGGAATATGAAGTTACCGACACGGAAGACCGTGCGATTGCGGTGACGCTGCTCCGTGCTTATGAAATCAATCTTGCCACCGTAAGCTGCCGCTGGGAAACGCATCCTGAAATGATTCTTTCCCAGAGTCCGGGGCATCATGAATTCACTTACCGGATTCATCCCCATGCGGGAAATTATGCGGAGGGTGCCGTACTCGAGGAAGCGGATGATCTGGTGGCGCCTCTTGAACCGGTGCAGGCAGGCGTATGCAAAGGCCGTGCGCCCCTGCGCCAGGGATTCCTTACCGTATCCCCCGCCTCGCTGCTTCTTTCCGCTGTCAAGCAGGCGGAAGACGGTGCAGGCTGGGTCATACGGCTTTTTAACCCGACTGAAAGAACAATCGAAGGAAGTGTCACGCCGCCGCCTTCCGTTACCGGTGCCGCTCTCCTGACACTGGAAGAAAAACGGCAGGAGACCCTTTCGCTTGAGGCAGGACAACTGCACCTGTCGGTGGCGCCTAAAAAAATCGTGACACTGCTGCTGGAAAACTGAGCAGAAGAAACAATGAAATAAGCCTCTCCGGGAATCTGTTCCTGATCATGATATAATTTCCGGGCGGCATGCTGCTTTGTTTGTGGACGGGCTGCTGCCAACTGTCCCCACTGACCTGTCAGCTGTGCCGCCTGCTGAATAGAACGCTTTGCACTGAGAGGATTATGCAGACCATGAAAACTTCCGTTCTGAAAATAACAGGTCTTCTTTTTGTATGCGTGCTTGCCGCAGCCGCAGCAGACAGTAACGAAAACGCAGGGAAAGGATTTGAATCTATGGGGGGACCCTATCCCGACGATCCCAGGCATGTGCATCATTACCGACTTGATAACGGGCTGGAAGTCTTTCTTTCCGCCTGTGTCGATGAACCCCGTTTCTATGCGGAGATTGCAGTGCGTGCAGGCAGCAAAAACGATCCGCCCGACGCCACCGGTCTCGCCCATTATATGGAGCATCTTCTGTTCAAAGGCTCTGAAAAGCTGGGCACCCTGGATTATGAGAAAGAAAAGCCCCATCTGGAGCGTGTTTCCGAATTATACGAACAGCATTTCAACGCCACCGATCCGGCGGAACGGAAAGCCATCTATCAGCAGATCACAGAAGAATCTACCCGTGCAGCTGCCTATTCCGTTCCTAACGAACTTGACCGCACCTACTCCGCTCTCGGCGCCCGGAACCTCAATGCTCATACCTGGGTGGAGGAAGTTGTATATAAAGTCGATCTTCCGAAAAATTGTCTGGAACAGTGGGCAATGATCGAGTCAGACCGTTTCCTTCATCCTGTTTTCCGCCTGTTCCAGACGGAACTGGAAACGGTGTATGAAGAAATGAACAGGGCGCAGGACAACAAAAACCGTATCATTTCGGAAGCAGTCGCCGCCTGTGCATTCAAAAATCATCCTTACGGGCAGCAGACCACACTGGGCAAAGTGGAGCATCTGAAATCACCGTCCATCCGCAAGCTCGAAGAATTCTACCGGACCTGGTACGTGCCCAATAACATGGCCATTTTCATAGCCGGTGACATCGATCCGGACGAGACGATGGAAATTATAAACCGCTATTTTTCCTCCTGGGAACCCCGCCCCATTCCCGAACAGAAACAGTGGCAGGAAGATCCGCTTCGCGGAAGAGAACAGGTGACCGTTTCCTATGAAGGAGAGGAATTTGTGCTCCTCGGCTTCCGGACGGTTCCTTTCCTGCATCCCGACAGGCTGCCTCTGCTTATGCTCGATATGATGCTTGACAACTCCGAAGCGGGGTTGATCAATCTCAATCTGAACAAAAACCAGCGCGTGCAGAGTGCAGGCGCCTACCCGATGATCTTCAATGACTACGGCATGCAGTATCTCTACGGCACACCCAAAGAAGGGCAGAGCAAAGAAGAAGTGGAGGCACTGCTCCTCGAACAACTGCGCATCATCAGGGCTGGCGAATTCGATGACTGGCTCATTCCTGCCATCAACAATTATTTTCAGAAATCAGAAAAAGCAAAACTGGAAAAATACAGTTCCTGTGTTCCTCTGATGCGCGATGCCTGGCTCGCTTACGAGCCCTGGGAGGATGCTTACCGTTTTCTTGACCAAATGGCAGCGGTGACCCGGGAGGATGTGATCCGCGTCGCCAATGAATATTTCGGTGAGAACTATGTGGCGGGCTACCGTGAAGATGGGTCACACAACCCGCCACTGGTGGAAAAACCGCCTCTGCCGGATATTAATATAGATGCCGCTGCCCAATCTGATCTTGCAAAAGCCGTACTGGCACTGCCTCAGCCCGATGTCGCACCGGTCTTTCTTCAGGAAAACCGTGACTACAGGAAGCTGCAGGACGAACGCGGCATCACGCTTTACCATACGCCGAATCCCTATAACGACCTCTTTTCATTAACCTTTAGCTTTCCTCTCGGTACCCGGCAGGATAAACGTCTGGCGGCAGCGACAAATCTTTTCTCAAAAACAGGTACAGAAACAAAAAGCCCCGACGAACTGCAGATTGAGTGGTTCAAGCGGGGTTCTTCTTTCAATATCTCCGCCTCTGCCAACGATGTGGTTCTGATAATTCTCGGGCTGGATGACCAGCTGCCGGCAACCTTGGCACTGCTGCAGGAAATGCTTGAGCATCCGGCAGTAACGGAAGAAAGCCTGGAGACTATGAAAGCCGTAACCCTGAAGATTCAGGCGGATCTTCGCAAAGACCCCGGCGGACTGATGACGGCGCTTTCCAGCTACATGGCTTATGGCGAAGAATCCGCTGCCCGCCAGTGGCTTCCTGCCGACCAGCTGAAAGCACTGACTGCCGCCGAGCTGCAGGCACTGCTGCGAAGTCTTTTTACTTACAAATATCATGTGTTGTATTCCGGCACGATGACACCCGAAGAGGCACTGCGTCTTACCGGGTCGCTGTGCAGAAGTGATGCGCCCCTGACGGATCGACTGCCTTATTATCAGCCCACCATGCGCACGCCCGAAAAAAATGAGATCTTCTTCACTCAGCGCGAAATGGGGCAGGCACACATTACCATACGGTATCCCGGCGTAAACTATGATCCCGAGCTCATGGCACAGGTCAATCTCTTCAATGAGTATTTTTCAGGGGGCATGTCCGGTCTTGTTTTTCAGGAGCTGCGGGAAGTGCGAGCCCTTGCGTACGCCGCCTATGCCGCCTATCAGCCGGGAGCACGCCGAACGGAGCAGAACACCATGGAGGGCATGATTCAGACCCAGGCGGATAAAGCGCCTGAAGCCATTAACGCCTTTATCGATCTGCTCGACAACATGCCCCTTTCAGCGGAACGCTTCAAACAGGCAAGAGAAACCCTTCTCAAGGATTTTGCGTTCACCCGGACTTCGTTCCGGGAAATTCCGGCACTGGCGCTCTCCTGGGAGCGCAAGCAGATCGAACCGGACCCCAGAGAAAAGGTGTATCAGAAGATTCAGCAGATGACCAGTATCGACATCCTCGCAACATTTCATAAAGAACATATTGCCGGAAAAGCAAAACTTATTTCTGTGCTGGGCGATACAGCACGCCTCGATTTCAATGCTCTCGGCGGTATCGCCGAAGTGCGGACGCTGACGCCGGACGAACTGTTTATCAACTGATGCCTGCCGGCAGGAGGCTAAAGTGTCCGGAGCAATCCGGTCCGGGAGAAGCCTGTGTCTGAAAAAAGCAGCGACGACATGAAGACACCTCAGGCCGCTACATTGCAGGAGCGCCCCGCTTTCCTCCCGCCACTGGAAAGAATGCGTCGGGAGCGACGGCTGACACTGCTCTTTTTCACCGGATTTATGCTCCTTGCCGCCCTCTTTCATCTGCTTGCTTCAGAGCATTCCCCTGCCGAAGCACCGGCTGTGCCCCACGCTGTAACGGAGGAACATCTTCCGTGAAAAGGGACCAGAGACAGCAGAAGCACGACGAAGTCTTTTCAGAACACACCACTTTTTTCCCGGAGGATGCCACAGAAACAGGTCTGTGCCTGCTGGCACTCACACTGCCTCTGGGTATCGGCGCACGTGTCGCCGGTCCTCTTTATCTGCATCATCCGGCGCTGCTCCTTCTCCTCTTCCTCCTCGGCAGAGATTGGCAGCGCATCAAAAGGCTGACCGTTCCTTTCGAACTGATCTTCCCTGCGACGCTGCTGTGTCTCCTGTCACTGCTCCTGATCCCTGGAGGCTCCGCCGCTGTAGCCGGAAAAATAATTGCCTTTTCTCTTTTCTTTCTGCTTATTTATCACAGCACCCGAAGGAGTGCTGTGGTCTGGCGGGCGCTTCA
>Ga0116174_10001549_pt1 | contig 20740 bp, 12 predicted proteins | sample AD_UKC087_MetaG_FD_89801 | JGI IMG/M metagenome (GOLD analysis project Ga0116174, IMG submission 89801) | Active sludge microbial communities of municipal wastewater-treating anaerobic digesters from USA - AD_UKC087_MetaG | ecosystem: Engineered > Bioreactor > Anaerobic > Digestate | place: USA...
AATCCTAAGGGGTATAGTATAATACAAAATGCATCCTAAAAAGCGTGCGCCACTAGCTCAGCGGCAGAGCAACTGACTTTTAATCAGTGGGTCCGGGGTTCGATTCCCCGGTGGCGCACCAGATAAATAGCAGCTAGATAAAGGTGAGCGGAGATGAATAGTCTTCGCTCACTTTCTCTTTTCTGCGCTTGCGCTAAATGCCTAATAGATATATATATTATCTACGCCTTATCTTCGCCGAATAGTAGATTAGCCAGATTAGATGCTACTTTCTCTTTGTGACAAGGAACGACCCCGGCTTTCCCCTTTTCTTTTATGCGACTTCCGTTTGTTTAGTGAACACGCTGTGCATTCATCATCTGGCGCGTGCTCATAATTCGCATTTAATTATTGTGAACTATGCTCATATTTTTGCTGTTTGTCTTCATATGCTTTTGTCATTTTACTCATTAAATTGCCCATTTTTAAGGGAAATATATAGCACAGCATGGTCTGTAATTTCTGTCCAAAGCTATGACAAATGATATATGACTTTTTATTAATTCTTTTTGCCAAACCTATTCCAACCTTTTTTGGGTCAGCCATAAACTCTTTGGGAATAGGAAGCGGACTTGCAGATTTTGTGTTTGTAAGTGGAGGATGAAAAATATGAAATTTAATGCTATAGTCTGCATACTCTATATTTAAGCATTTTGCTAGAGATTCAATCGCACCTTTGGTGGAAGCGTATGGACTAATGTTCATAAAACCCATGACCCCAACACCTGAACTAGTAAAGATGACTTTACCTTTCTTTTTCTCCTTCATATACGGCAATACGGCTCTTGATAGATTTAACGCACCAAAATAATTGACATCAAAAACTTGATGATATGTTTCATTATCTGTCAATTCTAATGAATCAAATGTGCACAAGCAGGCGTTATGTATAGCACAATCAACAGAACCAAATCTGTCTACACTTTTTTTGATACTTGCTTTTACGAGGTCAGCATCACTTATGTCGCAAACTAACGGCAGAATATTACCAGAAAGCTTGTTTAGGTTTTCAATCTCTAAATCTAAGACAGTTACATTATATCCGTTGCTGAGTAGTTCCTCTGTCATGTAGTATCCAATACCTTGATTTGCTCCAGATATAACTATATTTTTCAATTCATCTTTCCTCGCAAAATATAAATAATATCTGTTGACATTAAATCAATTTAATAGCATAAATTTTTACATTATTCAATTGATATGATCACCTAGAAAGAGCCAAGAGAAGCTTGAGGAAAACGGTAAAATTCAATAGGGGGCATTACGATATGGGAAAGCAGAACTACACACCAGAGCAGATAATTGTGAAGCTCAGGAGCATTGAGATCCTTAGCAATCAGGGCAAGACCGTTGCGGAAGCCGTGCGCCATGAGGAGATATCCGAACAGACATACTATACTTAGCGAAAGAAGTATAGTGGCATGAACGCGTCTGACGCCAAGAGGCTTCAAGAGCTGGAGAAAGAGAACGCCAGGCTTAAGAAACTGGTAGCCGAACTGAGCCTGGATAATGCAGTATTGCGGGATGTGAACTTAAAAACTTCTGAGCCCGGTGAAGCGCAGGGCGGCTGTCGAATACGTCATCGATGAGCATGGAGTGACGCAGAGACGGGCTTGCCGGGTGTTGCAGGTAGGTAGGACTGCCTTCAGGTACGAGGTTGTAAAGAAGCTAGACGAAGATGAGCTGAGAGCCAAGGTGATAGATCTTGCCTGTAACTTTGGGCGAGTGGGCTACAGAATGGTGACCCATATGCTTAGGAACCAAGGAAACAAGGTCAACCATAAGAGAGTAGAGCGTATCTGGCGGGAAGAAGGCTTGAAACTTCCCAGGAGACAGGGCAAAAAGCGCAGGCTATGGCTTACTGATAGCAGCTGCATCAGACTGCGACCCGAACACAGGAACCACGTATAGAGCTATGATTTCGTGGAGGACAGAACAACAGATGGGCGAAGGATAAGCTTTCTGAACATAATAAACGAAGCGGAGCGCGAATGCCTAGCGTGCATACATAAGAGGAGCTGGAAGAACGAAGAAGTGATAGAAGCACTGTCCGACCTTATGGTGACAAGGGGATGCCCGGAATACATTAGGAGCAACAACGGAAGCGAGTTTACATCCAGAGTACTGAGGAAATGGTTATCTGACATAGGGGTCATCACGACTTACATAGAGCCGGGAAGCCCTTGGGAGAACGGGTACTGCGAAAGCTTCAATGCGCGGATGAGGCAGGAATCCTCAATGAAGAGCAGTTGGGTAGCCTTTACGAAGCGAAGGTGCTGCCTTTGAGATGGAAGGACTATTACAACAGGGTAAGGCCTCACAGCAGCCTCGGAGGCAGGCCGCCTGCGCCACAAAGCATTGTCCTTGCCCGGTAGTAATCAGGTAACTGTTCAACTGAAGGAAACCTCCAAGGGGAAGGCGAAGACCACTTACAGGATTAAGCTCAAAACTACTGAAAACTAAGTCTTGGATTGGACCAAAACCCGGGAGCAGATCAGTCATATCATAAGTTAGCCTACGTCACCATTTTCGAGAAGAAACATGTACTGCTTCTAGTGTCCTACCATTTTCCTTAGCTGTACTTGAGTAAGATCATGAGAAACGAGCCCTTTTTAACTTCTCTGGTATACTCATAATGATCTCCTTATTACAGCACAAACCAAGCATCAGCTCGATTAATCCATAAACAATGCCTTATAGCAGGAATTAGCATGAATGTAGTAAAAATACTATATAAATGGATTATAGGATGAGGTACTAGAGTAACCTTTAGACTACTTGGGGGAATTTCGATGGGCAAGAATAAAACGGTAACTAATGCTGCATATGACCAGCAGCTTAGAAACTCAACAAACTCACCTGGACCTAATAAAGTCTCTGCTATGCCATATAATGGCACTCTGACTGCTGAACAATTCTTATTCTATGAGATGAGAATCGTGTCAAAGCAGTATATTGAAGGCAAATCAATTGATGAAATCATAGAATATATAAAAAGCGACAACCTATTTCAGTATCCGACAGAGCGCATGGTAATGAGAATGGCTCGTGCTTGTTATAAGAGGATCATAGCTCTTGAAAATGAGAAGCTGGTCTACGAGGTGGCGAATGCTCCTTTAGAGGTCGCAAAGCAGATCAACCTATACTCAATGATGCGCTATAATGGCCTAGTCCGCGAATTCATGGAGAAGCTTATAGGTGATAAATATCGTCAACAGGACTTTTCATTTACCAAGAAGGATATAAATGTGTTCTTTTCCTACTTGCAAGAGCAGAACGACGATGTTGCTGCATGGAGCGAGCAGACGATCTCGAAAATTAAACAGGTTCTGACGAAGTGCCTCATTGAGACCGAGATGCTTGATAACTTGAAAGATACAACATTGAATCCGATATTTATCAGCGCTGAATTGGAAGCAGGTATACGCGAAAACAACGACCTGTCCGCGCTTGCTGCATTTAATTGTTTTAGGTAGGAGAATTATGATGGCAGATATAAAACAGGAGCTAGATAGAATTCGGGAGCGCATCTCAGACGCAAGCTTTCTCTCCAACAAAGGACTATCTAATGAGGTGGGCATTCACGTATTCAAGTACCCACCTGAATACGAGCTTATAGTCCGTGATTACATTAAGCGTCTAGTGAATACACCTTCTTGCGACTACAGGATAATAGAGCGCGATATGTACAAAATCCTTTTGGAGATATTGGATGAAAAGCGTGTGCTTGACAATATTCCAACTATGGAGGAAAAGAAGGGCAAAGATTATTTACTCTCCCAACTTCAGAAAATAGCTTCACCTGAAGTGTTTCTTACAAAAATGAAATATGAACCACACAAACAAGGCGATGTCCTGTTCCTTACTGGTGTTGGAAAAGTATACCCCTTCATGAGATCACATAAAATGCTAGATAGCATGCAGCAGATGTTCTCAGATATTCCGATCGTTATGTTCTACCCAGGGGAATTCAATGGTAAAGATCTTATACTATTCGATAAGTTCCATGATGGGAACTATTATAGAGCATTTAATCTGCTCTAATCGGAGGAATATAAATGAAGATCCAGTCTATGTTCCAAAAGGACATTAACCGTGTCATCAACGGTGTTATCAAGGTTAACGATGAACAGAGCCTCATGCAGGAACTTGAAGAGTATATCATCACTAAGGAGCTTCGGCACCATTTCACCACCTTTTTTGACAATTACAAAGAAGCTATCGACCATCCCACAGACAAAATCGGAGTTTGGATTTCTGGATTTTTTGGGAGTGGAAAATCCCACTTCTTAAAAATACTATCCTATCTTTTATCCAATAAAGTAGTAGCGGGCAAACAAGCAGTAAACTACTTCAAAGACAAGTTTGACGACCCGATGACGTATGCCGATGTTGTTCGTTGCACTAGGATCCCCACTGAGTCAATACTCTTCAACATTGATATCGTAGGCCCAATAAAAAAAGATAAAACAGCAGTGCTTCGCGTATTCGCCAAGGTGTTCTACAACCATCTTGGCTTCTACGGTGACGACCTGAAAATTGCTAAATTAGAGCTTTTTATAGAAAAGAGCGGCAAAACTGAGGCTTTTCGCAGAGCATTCAAGGAGGTCAACGGTGCACCTTGGCTGGAAGCAAGAGCTTCTTACGCTTTCTTTGAGGACGATATTGTATCTGTCTTGCAGAGCATACTTGGTATGAGTGAAATTGCTGCACGCAACTGGTTCAACGGCGAAGAGAACGCTGATATGAGCATCAAGGATCTAGTTGAGGAAATAAAAGAGTATGTGGATTCTAAGGGTAAGGATTTTAGGCTTCTGTTCTGTGTGGATGAGGTCGGTCAATATATCGGTGACGATAGCAATCTTATGCTTAACCTCCAGTCCATGATAGAGGAAGTCGGCAGCAAGTGCCGCGGTAAGGTTTGGATCATGGTCACGAGCCAAGAAGCTATCGACTCGGTGGTGAAAATCAGCGGCGACGATTTCTCAAAGATTCAAGGGCGTTTCAATACGCGCATGTCTTTATCCTCAGCTTCGGTTGACGAGGTTATCAAGATGCGAATTCTTGAAAAGACTGAGGATGCAGATGCGCTTCTTCGTATGAACTACGAAAAATATCACGCTGTACTAAAGAACCTCTTCGCGTTCAAAGAGGCGGTATTGGACATTAAAGGGTACGCAAACAGTGCCGAATTCTCCGCTACTTACCCGTTCGTACCGTACCAATTCATCATCATTCAGAAAGTACTCACCGAAATCCGAAAGCACGGTAATTCGGGTAAGCACCTGTCTGCTGGCGAGCGCTCGATGTTATCCGGATTCCAAGAAGCAGCGCAAAAGATACAGGACAAAGACGAGAATGCCCTTGTGCCTTTCTCACAGTTCTACGATACGGTGCATACTTTCCTTGAAAGCGCGATACGAAGAGTGATTGATCGCTGCCAGACAGCTGCTGACAAGCATGATGGCTTGGAACAGCGTGATGTAAGCGTACTGAAATTACTCTATCTTGTTCGCTACATTGATGATTTTAAAGCAAACATCGACAATATCTCCATATTGATGGTGGATGACATCCGAGTTGATAAAATCTCGTTGCGACGCGAAATATCTCAATCCTTAGAGCGTCTCGAGAAACAGAACTACGTAGCAAGAAACGGTGATAACTACTCATTCCTGACTGATGAAGAACAAGATGTTGCCATCGAAATCCGTAATACATCAGTAGACAGCGCGACTATCGTTCAGAGCATAGGGCAGACGATTTTCAACGAGATCTACCCATCTAAGAAGTTTAAATACAATAGATACGACTTTGCCTATGACCAATACATCGATGATATTCTCATAGGTTCAGCAACTGGTGGTGTTCGCCTGCATTTCGTAACGGTTGCTAGCGACTATCATGATGCTCCTGAAGAAAAGTTAATAATGGACTCGAAGGTCAACAACGAGGTTATTGTTTTGCTATCTGATGAAGTCCAGTATTTCGAGGGACTAGAGGAAGCCTCAAAAATTCGTAAGTATATCAAGCAGAAGAATGTGTCACAGTTACCGGATAGCATTCAAGAGATTATACGCAAACGTCAGGCACAAGCCCGCACGCTGGATGAAAGCGCGAAAGCTCAGCTAGAGAAAGCTATTGTTGGCGGCACATTCTTTGTTTTTGGCGATAAGATCGAGATAAAGTACGGTGATGCCAAGGACAAACTAGAAGAAGCTTTAAAGCAACTAACTGAGAGTGTCTACTCCAAACTGAATCAAGTAAATGTATTTTGCGAGAGTGATGCTGACATACTAACAATCCTAAACAGCGAACCGCAACAGAACGGTTTTGTCGGGAGCGGATCAAACAACGAGTTTGCCTTGAACGAAGTCAGTTTGTGGCTTGAAGAACGCCACATGAGCCATGTCCCCGTATCAATGGGCGACGTGCAGCGGCGTTATCAGAGCATACCCTATGGTTGGCGAGAAGTGGATATCGCTGCCATAATCGCAAGGCTGATTGTTTCACAGAAGATCGAGATTCAATATGGTGGCGCAATCGTAGGTAAGGACAACAAGAATTTGGTCCGCTACCTGCGTGCGAAGTCTGAGATTGACAAGGCGAAGGTTAGCCGCCGAATAGCTCCATCCGAGGAGGATATTCGAAAAGCTGTTAAGTTCCTCCGCGAATGGCTTGGACAAATGAGCATCCCAGAAGACGAGGACGGACTGCTGGCTTTCATTATTGACACTCTGAGCTCAAAGCTTGAGCGTTACGAAACACTGCTGAATGAATACAACCATGATGGTTACCCACAAAAGGAAGTAGTGATGAGAGCCCGCGACTTGATGTGTAATATTCTCTCGCAAAAAAACGATAACGTTGCTCTCATAAAACGCCTACTTGCTAAACAGGACGACCTGCTTACTATTATCGAAGATATGGAGGAAATTGAAACCTTCTTCAAATCTCAACGGACTATCTTTGATACCGCACGAATACTTTATAACAACCTCAAAAATGAGAGGGACTATTTTATTATCGACGCTGATACTAACGGAAAAATCAGTGAGCTATTAGGTATCCTCAGCATGACGAAACCATATGAACGGATCAAAGACCTATCTGAACTGATGCAGTCAATCAAGGCTGCTTATAGCATTCTTTTAGAGCAGAAGAAGGAGGAAGTGCGAGGTATTATCACCGTGTATATGGGTGATGTCCATACACTTGCGGGTGCTGGTGTAATATTAAGCGACGAAGTAAAAGAGACGGATAAACGTTTTAGCATGTACAATCAAAAAATTTCCGACGCGACAAGCCTGACCGTGCTTGACGCAATGATAACGCAGTTACAAAATTACAAAGACCAAGTCTGTAAGTTGCTGGAGTCCATTCTGAGTAAAGAAACAGCGACACCCGAAACTGATGGTGAAAAATCGAAACAACAGAAAATACTGTATGTGCGCCGTTATGATGTATTCCCTGTAAAGCGACTGACATCACGCGATGACGTAGAGAGTTATCTTGAAACGATTCGCCAGAAGCTGTACAAAGCTTTGGATGCGAACGATGGGATCCAGATAAACTAGTGAGGGTAATTCTATGAACAAGAATGCTATACAGAAATATGCAATATGGGCGCGCAACGATCTTATCGAGCAAGTAAAGCGGCGTGCCTTCCAATACGGCATCAGCGAAAAGGGATATGGTGATGAGAGTGCCACAGTCATTGCAGAGCATGTGCTTTCCACTGAGGAGAAGGCACAAAGGTGCGAGTTCATCTCAAAGGTAAAAGAACAGGGCTATCAACAGGCGGTTGAGGAAGTAGCATACACTTGGTTCAATCGCTTTGTTGCCCTGCGCTTCATGGAGGTCAACGACTATCTGCCTACTCATGTTCGTGTTCTTTCAGACGCTAATGGTGGTTTCAATCCAGAGATCCTGAAGGATGTTCTGCATCTCGAACTTGAAGGCTTGGACAGGGCCAGAGTGTCCGAACTATTGAACGCCAACAAGACTGAGGAGCTCTACCGCTATCTTCTGCTGACACAATGTAACGCATTGAATGCTGCCTTGCCGGAGATGTTTGAGAAACTGGGTAGCTACACAGAAATGCTCCTGCCAAACAACATCCTGAAGCAGGACGGAGTGCTTGGGCGGCTTGTATCTGACATCCCCGAGGAAGACTTCCGCGACGCGGTGCAGATTATCGGGTGGATGTATCAGTACTACAACACTGAACCGAAGCAGGCGGTGTTTGACGGGCTAAAGAAGAACATCAAGATCACGAAAGAGAAGATCCCTGCAGTAACGCAGCTGTTCACACCTGACTGGATTGTGCGGTACATGGTGGAGAACTCCCTCGGTCGGTTGTGGCTTGAAGCGCATCCGAATGCTGCATTGAAAGCCAACTGGAAGTACTACCTTGACGAATCCGAGCAAACACCAGAAGTGATGGAGCGTCTGCGCATCCTGCGCTCGCAGTCGCCCGTGAGATCACCGGAGGACATTCGTCTGATCGACCCATGCATGGGAAGTGGTCATATCCTCGTTTATGCCTTTGATGTTCTTATGCAGATTTATGAAAGCGTGGGTGTGAGCTCCCGTGACGCGACGAAGCTGATACTGGAAAAGAACATCTACGGTTTGGACATAGACCGCAGGGCGTATCAGCTTGCCTATTTCTCGCTGATGATGAAGGCGCGACAGTACAACCGCCGTATACTCACCGAGGGCATCAAGCCGCAGGTCTATCACCCAATGGGCTGGAGCGATGGTGAGGAATACGGCTCGCTTGTTAAAGTGGAAGTGCTTCCGCCGAAGCCGGAAATAAAGTCGGGGCAATTAAGCCTGGAGGATACCTCTTACGAATTACAGTTGCGTATTTGGAACTTCAAACGTCTTTTAGCACAGAAGTACGATGTGGTTGTTACCAACCCACCGTATATGAGCAGTTCAGGAATGGGGACCAAGTTGTCCGAGTTTGTGAAGAATTACTACCCCGATAACAAGAGCGACCTTTTCGCCGTGTTCATAGAAATGTGTGGGGAGCTTCTTCGTTCAAACGGATTCCAGTCCATGATTACGATGGAGAGCTGGATGTTTTTACCCAGTTTTGAAAAATTAAGGATAAGGATATTTTCAACGAAGACAATTGTCAATTTAGTTCACATGCCGTATCTCGGAAAAGGTGGTACTAGTTTGGGCATCAACTTTGGCACGTCAGCGTTCACTTTTAGGAGAGCATTTATAAAAGGCTTCACAGCTCAATATGATTATATCCGATACTTTGAAACTAATGATAAGGGCGTACCTTTAGAGTTTCCTATGAAAAACGAACGATATAGAATGGCTATAGTAGAAGACTTTACAAAGATACCCGGTAGCCCTGTGGCGTATTGGGTTAGCAAGGCGATTTATAAAATGTACTCAACTGGATATACCTTAGATAAAGTTGCAAAACCTAAGGTAGGGATGCAGACATCGAATAATGACAAGTATCTTCGCATGTGGTTTGAGATTGACTATTCCGAGTTTAAGGGAACAAGCCACGGGAAAAAGTGGATTAAATACTTGAAAGGTGGCGCTTTCAGGAAATGGTATGGCAATCTTGAATATTTGCTTTTTTACAACAACACACCAGCGTTTATCAAGCAACAGCCTAACGCGAGCGTATTAGATGAGGCTTTTCTAACGACACCTAAATGTACATGGACTGACTTAACCTCAAAAAGCAACAGCTTCCGCTATGCTCCAGATGATACTTTCTACGATATATCGGGACATTGTTTCTTACCAAACCGCGAAAACCAGTTTTGGTTACTAGGATATGCAAATAGCAAAGTTTTTACCAAACTATTAGAAATCTTTAACTCAACTTTCCATTGTCAAGTCGGTGATGTTGCGAGAGTAGCTGTGCCACAATTAAGTCAACAGCATAAAGAGTTGATTTCTGAACTAGTAAAAAACAATATCACCATATCACAAAAAGATTGGGACTCGTTTGAAACTTCATGGGATTTCAAGCTTCATTCCCTTATCAAAGGCGAGCTTACGGTTTCAGCAGCATTTGACAAATGGGAACGAGAGGCAGCAGAGCGGTTCAATACGCTCAAAGCTAAAGAGGAAGAACTTAACCGTATCTTCATCGACACCTATGGTTTGCAAGAAGAGCTCACGCCTGAGGTTGAGGATAAGGACGTGACCGTACGCCGCGCCGATTTGGGGCGCGAGATACGCAGTTTTATCAGCTACGCCGTGGGATGTATGTTCGGACGGTATTCGCTGGATTCCGAAGGGCTTGCCTACGCTGGCGGAGAATGGGAAGCAGGCAAATATTCGAAATTCATTCCTGATAGAGACAATATTTTACCAATTTGCGATGATGAGTATTTCGACGATGACATCACCGGGCGCTTCTTCGAGTTCGTAAAGGCTGTCTACGGGGCTGAAACATTGGCAGAAAACCTACGTTATATCGCTGATGCACTAGGTGGCAAAGGGACCCCGCGCGAGGTAATTCGGAGTTACTTCCTTAACGACTTCTACGCTGACCATTGCAAGATCTATCAGAAGCGACCGATCTACTGGCTGTTCGATAGTGGCAAGAAGAACGGTTTTAAAGCATTGATCTATATGCACCGCTATTCGCGTGACCTGTTAGCAAAGTTGCGTACGGACTACGTCCATGAGCAGCAGGAACGTTATCGCACGCAGCTTTCCCACATCACCTCCGCTCTGAACGCTGCGACAGGTGCAGAACGTGCGAAGCTTTTAAAACAGCAGGATAAGCTGTCAGAACAACATAAAGAGATCACTGCTTATGAAGAGCAGATACATCACCTTGCAGATCAAAACATAGAGATCGATCTAGACGACGGAGTGAAGAAGAACTATGAGCTCTTCGCTAACGTCCTAGCAAAGATATAGGAGGGCAGTATGCTGTCAGAAACAATCAAACAAAGGCTCTCAGATAGATTTACTGCACCGCTGCCCGAATTTCACAAGCGTCGTATTGTTTTCTGGCAAGATGAGGATCGCGAGTTTACAGATGCGATCAACGAGCTCGACTTGCCAGGAGTAAATATAATCAAACTTACGGGCAATAACAACTTTGTTATCAAGAAGCTGTTATCTTCAGATAATCTAAAAAGCAACTATCTTGTTTATGATCCGCTGTCATACGAGAAAGACCATCATGACGACTGGTTATTGGACATCAAGCTCTATAGCGAGAGCTTCCGTGCTGATCTTGTTTCGCTACAGATGGAGGAATTGTTTGTTGAGCCTTCTTCTGCGATGCGAAAGACAATGAAGTTGTATGCAAAGTTTCTTGATAACAAAGACCGCAAGGCTAAGTTACGTCGTTTTGGACATACATACCAGACACCGCTTCAACTGCATATCGACATAATGGCGTTGCTTTGTGGACTCAGCGGAGGTACCCCTCAGGACATTATTATTGCAGTTCTGACAGCTGGTCTTGATAAAGAAAGCAATGACGCATTAAGGAATATCGAGAAATATGGCAACATCGAGGCGTTCTGGCAATTTGTACAGAAGTACACTGGCTATGTGAACGTTGTGGATCGCCCTCTTTCTGATCTTGCTGCGCATATCCTCATCACTGCCTTGGCACAAACGATGCCCGCTTCAGCTCTGCGTGGCTTGGAACGATTCATTTCCGAAACATGCAAAGCGTATTGTTATCAGCTTATTCATGAATGGCAGAATAGTTCCGGTAGTGATGGTTTAATAGAAATTTGCCACTATGTTGAACATGAACTGCGCCTTGCAGACCGCTTTAACAAGACTGAATTGAACATCTTATTAAAAAGTGATACTTTCCCTGCCATTAATGAGAGCATACTTAAACACTTCTTCCGCGAGATTGGTGAAAATGTCATTAAGGTACAGGATATCATCAAAGCGGTCGAGAACCGCCGCACTGCTGCGTGGTACGCACTGACGGAAGACTACTTCGAATGCCTTTTTTACATCTCCAAGATGCAGGAGTTTTATCTTGCGTATAATGGTGGATTCCATATCGTCGAACCTGCGGAAATTTGGAAAAACTACACGACCAACGCACATATGATGGATCGCTATTACAGACACTTCCATGTCCGTTTCGGCAAGACGTTGAAATCATCAAATGCACTCTTGGAGGATGACTTAAAGAAGTGCTCGGATGTGGTAGAGGGCTTGTATCATGAGTGGTTCTTGAAACAACTGACCCTGACTTGGACCAAGTCCATAGCTGAGGATTTAAACAAGCTCGGTTATGTTTCCGAGATAGATGAACAGCGCAAGTTTTACAGCTGCTACGATTTGCTAAACGTGAGTAAAAACAATCGTGTATATGTGTTGATTTCGGATGCCTTGCGTTATGAGGTCGCTGCAGAACTCTCGGAAACGTTAAATCTGAGAACTAAAGGCAAGGCCATTCTCGAATCTTTACAAGCAATCTTTCCAAGCATCACAAGATATGGTATGGCAGCGCTACTACCAGGCAAGGAAATGTCAGTAAATGATAAAAATGAGGTGCTAGTTGATGGCTATGCTACCACTAGTACAGAACAGCGTGGTGCAATACTAAAGGCCACAAATCCTGCCAGTGTAGCAACAACCTATAAGGAATTAATCCACATGAAACAGTCCGAACGTCGGTCGTTAGTACAGGGGATAGACACTGTATATATCTACCACAATGCAATAGACGCGATTGGTGACAAAACATCCACGGAAACAAAGGTGTTTGAGGCATGCAACACAGCAATCGAAGAATTGACAGCAGCAGTAAAGATAATCGTTAATGACCTAAGCGGGACCAATATTTACATTACCGCTGATCATGGCTTCCTTTATACGTACAAACCGCTTGATGAAAGTCAAAAAATCAGCCGTCAGACCTTCAGCGGTGAAGTATACGAAATTGGAAGACGGTATGCATTAACAGCGCCCGAAACGACTGCTGAATATTTGCTACCCGTTAAAACTGATCGAATAATAGGTGGCACTTTGATTAAAGGTTACGCCCCTCAAGATACCGTACGCATTAAGGTGCAAGGCGGCGGAGAGAACTATGTCCATGGAGGTATCAGCCTGCAGGAGCTCGTTGTGCCCGTCATCGTCTACAGGGGTATGCGCACAGACAGTAAAAAGTATGTAGAGGTACAAAATCCGGGACTTTCGCTAGTATCTGAGAACCGTAAGGTTTCGAATTTAATGCTCTCACTTAACTTCCTACAGATACTACCTGTAGGAGACAAGGTGCAGCCATGTAATTATCGTCTGCACTTTGCTAACGAGGAAGGCGTTCCAGTTAGCGACTTTCAGATGGTTATTGCTAACAGGACTAGTAAAAAGGAGTCTGACCGAGTATTCAATGTAAGGTTTACAATGAAACAAATGCAATATGACCGTAAAAAAATATACCGCCTTGTCATTGCTAACGACACCGATGCGCCTGAAGAGGTCGAATTCCGAATTGACATAGCATTTGCAGATGATTTCGGATTTGACCTATAGCAAGGAGGTCTTCTCCATGTACAAAGAAGCAATTTTGTATGCACCTGAAACAGATGATGCAAATGAAGTCATATATTGGAAACTACGTAAACACTTCGACGGTAAAATCGTCCGTAAAGACCTAACCAAGGCAATCAAGGAAGGTGCTAATGTACCTATATACGTCTTGGAATTCTTGCTGGGGCAGTATTGCAGTTCCGACGACCCTAAGATAATCGAGGACGGTGTGGTCAACGTAAAGCGGATCCTCTCAGAGAACTTTGTTCGTCCCGACGAGGCGCAGAAAGTTCTGTCAGGTTTACGCGAGCGCGGTAGCTACACGGTCATCGATCGCATAACAGTAAGCTTGAACATTAAGCTTGATCGTTACGAAGCTGACTTCTCGAACTTAGGGATTCGTAGTATTCCGATATCCCCAGACTATGTATCAAAGTATGACCGTCTTCTCTGTGGTGGCATCTGGTGCATCATTGGACTTGAGTACGAATATATTGAAGAAGACAAGAAATCAACTCCCATAAGAATCATGAAGTTAACACCAATTCAAATGCCTCACATTGACCTAGACGAAATCAAGAGCAATCGCCGTGCATTTACCAAGGACGAGTGGATTACTGTTCTGCTACGCTCCACAGGAATGGAAGCAGACTGTTTTAACAAACGAGAGAAATGGCTGCTACTAGCCCGCATGATTCCTCTCATCGAGAACAATTATAACCTCTGCGAACTTGGCCCTCGTAATACGGGGAAGTCGCACCTTTACAAGGAAATATCACCAAACTCCATACTTGTTTCGGGTGGACAGACTACTGTTGCAAACCTTTTCTATAATATGTCGACCAAGCAAGTTGGGCTTGTTGGGCTTTGGGACTGTGTTGCATTCGATGAGGTAGCAGGCATCACTTTCAAGGATAACGACGGTGTCCAAATAATGAAAGATTATATGGCCTCAGGTTCGTTTGCTAGGGGTAAGGAAGAAAAAGCAGCATCGGCTTCAATGGTCTTTGTGGGTAATATAAACCAAAGTGTTGACGTATTGCTGAAAACCTCGCACCTGTTTGACCCATTTCCTGAAGCGATGGCGTACGACACGGCGTTTCTCGATCGTATGCACTGCTATATACCTGGTTGGGAAATCCCGAAGTACCGACCAGCATCTTTTACCAACGATTACGGTTTCATAACAGATTATATCGCCGAGTTCATGCGCGAAATGCGCAAAGAGTCGTTTGGCGACTCTTTCGACAAGCACTTTAGACTTGGCACGAACTTAAATCAGCGAGATGTAATCGCTGTTCGAAAAACTGCATCAGGCCTTGCCAAATTACTCTACCCGAATGGTGAATTCACTAAGGAAGAGATAGAGGAAATACTAGTATTTGCCCTCGAAATGCGTCGCCGGGTAAAAGAGCAACTAAAGAAAATCGGTGGCATGGAGTTCTACGATGTGAACTTTTCATACATCGATAACGAATCCTTTGTGGAACGCTATGTTTCCGTACCAGAACAAGGCGGCGGTAAGCTAATCCCAGAAGGGCTTACCAACCCCGGTAATGTCTTCACTGTCTCGCAGGGAAAGAGCGGCATGATAGGAGTATACAGACTAGAAACGCAATTACTACCCGGTAACGGTAAGTTTGAGCGTACAGGACTTGGATCAGACCGTGACGCTAGAGAGGCGACTAACACAGCATTCAACTATCTCAAAGCTAGCGGAAACCAAATAAGTAGTTCAATTAGCACAACTACAAAGGACTATATCGTTAACTACCAAGATCTCAATGGGATCGGTATGACGAAGTTGCTGACTCTGCCAACTGTGATAGCAATTGCATCTTGCGCCTTAAGTAAGCCAACTATATCAAGCCTTGCTGTGCTGGGAGAGATTAGCATAAGTGGTACGATCCTTAAGGTCGAGCAACTGGCGAGCGTTCTGCAAGTTTGCCTTGATAGTGGTGCGAAGAAGGTACTGATACCCATAACATCAGCTGCTGAATTAGGTATGGTACCAGCTGACCTAATAGGTGCATTCAGCCTGATATTTTACTCATCTCCGCAGGAAGCAGTATATAAGGCTTTAGGTGTAGAATAACTAGTTCTGTAAGCCAAAATGAGATGTATGATGTACGGCACAATATCAGCAGGTTTTTGAGGAGGAATACTTCTGAAGGTAATTGAAGAATTAGCTGCAAGGGGTATTTTACGAATAGAGAGCTCATAAGTACCTTTAAATGCAGAAATATGTGTGGTATACGGCGCTCGAAAGCAACCAATTCTCTTATTCTGATCTCGGACTACACTAAGCACCTGTATAAGGATAAGTGGAAGGAGAATGTGTTTCACTATACAGGTATGGGCCAGTCGAGTGGTCAATATGCTGTCTCGCAGTATGTATTGTGTAGGATTTGATTATATAACCACAATGTAAAATGAGAGGTACTAAGATGGCAGAGTTAGATTCCAAGAAAATGGATGATGCTGCAAAAGAAGCACTACAGGAATTCTTGCTGATTTAGGAAAAGTATCCTGATGGACTGAAAGAAACAAGGAGCTGGGTTAACAAATGGTTCGCGAAAGCTGGGTATAAAAGACTTGCGAAGATAATCGCTGGGAGATAGGAAGAATAGGAGTTAGCTGAGATCCTCTAAACGTTCAGCTTCCCTGTTTATATGGTAAAAGATGAGAGAAAAGGATAGCTGCCCTCGGGGCTTGGCATGTTTAAGAAGGCGAAGCTAGAGAGAACTGAGAAGGAGACTAAGCTATTTTAATACATGAAGTAAATGAATGAGCTACTCGAACCTTAGGTTATGTGAACTACGCTGGGGATAGAGACTTTATGTGTTGAAGGATGGATCACAATGGACTTGATTGAGCAAGTACATAGATGGATAATAGGTGCTCCCACTAGTTATCAGATGAAAAGCTCATGTTATAAGAGATTTCGTGAATTTGCTGTTCTTGAAATTGACAAGTCAGGGTCCCTAGGAGTAAACGAAAATGGAGCGAGTCTTCTTTCTTTGGAGTATGCGATGGAGTACTCAGAGAGAGAGATTAAGAAGCTATATAATTCATCGAAAGGCTATATTATTCCGTGTGACAGATTCTCCATAGTAGATATTGCTTCGTCTCGCAGAAGAAGGATGGTTTTTCTAGGGTCAGTGGAAGCTAAGAAAGACCCTTTAATAGAAACGATACAGATCTATAAGAATTCGTTAGATGATGAAAGAGCAGTGGTTACGTTTAGAATTAACCTTAGAAGCTGCGTGCGGAGTGCAAAAGAAGCATTTGATTACATTGATGCTAACGGTTATAGGAATGCAATTAGGGATAGTTATCCTCTAATAACTAAAGAATTTATGCAGCATATATATACTAGGGAATGTTTCTATGAAACCTTGATTGAGATGCTAGGGAACGCTCTATACACAAAGATTACAAGGTGGCTGTTCATACCTTATAGATATAGACAGTACCCACAATTCACAATAAATGTATTTGACGCCCCTAAGGAAATCAGTACATCAAAAAACCTAGTCCTATATCATCACAAAAGCGACCCGAATATGGGAACCTATATGAAAGTCGAAAGAAGCGGCATAAGAATACCAAGCCACAGGTGGGAATTCTTTTGCAACGAGCCCCAAAGGGTCCCAGTGACATCATACCTTATGAGCACCATCGGTGAAGGGATGTTCTTTTACCTTGCTTATGAGTGGGTTGTTAGGGATTTAAGGTCAACTGGCTTCGACTTAACGCACAGGATATGGACGATTATGTATAAACCCCTCCAAGTATTACGGATTCATACTTCAATGAACATGAATAAGAATCTTAGGATGCTTTTCCTCGATGAGTATCACGATGATAAAGGAATCAAATGGAGCGCATACGTTAATAGCTCGGTTAGTGAGTTAATATTACTTACCCAAACATATTTGAACTTTATTAATGGATACAGTATACAAGTGTTCAATGTTGTTTTGATCTTGATTGCGTTCATTTCAATACTCATATCGGTGATCTGTAATTAGTAAGAAAACAATACTGCTACCAGCAAAACAGACAAGGCTTGGGTAATCGACGTAATTATAACTGGTCAATTCTCTTAGCGCTAACAATGGCAAGCTGTGACTAAGGCTCGAAATGTATGGCGACGAGTAGTATATGAAGGTATAGCTTTCTAGTCTACGACGAAACCGAATCTGGGGAGGGCAATAATGGCTGGATATAAGTTCACCGTTAAGCTTGATATCGACAATATCGGGCCCCACTACGGTGAAAGAAAACTTGCTTTCGCAGATGAAGTTGATTCCAATAAAGCGATAATCTTTGCCACAAACGGCACAGGAAAGTCGTTTATTAGTCGCGCTTTTCGTTTAACATCAAATGAGAAGCGCGCTGAGCTTGCGGATGACTTACTCACCTTGGGGCAAAAATTTGGGAACTTATCTTTCAGTGTTATTAATAACGACAATGTTAAGCAGCTCTCAATTTCTTTGGAAAGAGGGAAAATTCCAGTTATCAAAGATAGCACTGGACTGGTTTTTCATGTATTCAATAGTGATTATATTGAAGAGAACATTAAGCAGAACCACTATACTCTTGATGGGAATATTCAAGGTTACATTTTAGGGAAAGCACAGATTGATCTAACCGAAGAACGTGAAAGAGAAAAGATTCTAGAGAGAGAACATGCATCGAGTAGTGAAACAATTGATATTGAGATCGAACAGGCGAGAAAGCAACTTCGCGAAAAGCGTGTCCTTCCTACTACTACAGAATTTGGATTGATTGAGAAAAATCGTCTTCTTGGTACTGAGGATTTCGAAAACATAGCATCCTTTGAGGAAATTGTTGCTCAGCTCGATACTCTGTCTAAGGTACCAGATGTACTTCCAGATGTACAAGCTCCTTCTCTTAATGTTGATTCTACTGCCTTATATGAAGCGGGTGCTCTTCTGACCACAGAATTTCCCAAAACAGAATGGGATGAGGAGTTTGTTACCGATATTAAAGCTAATCGTACATTCATAGAATCTGGTCTAGTTCAACTCAACGACAGGAATACTTGTCCGTTCTGCAAGCAACCTTTGCAGGCAGATGCTTTGCGCTTATTAAAAAACTATAAAGCGTACTTGGTTGACAAGGAAGCCGAAACTTTGAGGAGTATAGAAGCCTGCATCAAGAGTATTGAAGACATTATCGAAGATTTCGAAAAAGTGTACTCATCAACCAAAGTAGCAATCGCGGATATCGATGGGTTAAAAGAGTATTTTCCTTCGCTTGCGGATGTCAAGCTTGAAATCTCTGGTGTTGGTGAAGAAGCTACACGTGAGTTCAAATCGATTATTGAACTGCTAGAAGAGAAGAGCTCCGATTTAGATAAAGTACATCCTGAGATAGATGTTTCCCTGAAGATGTGTTTAAAATGGATTAAATCTGCTGAGGAAGTGATAGGGCGTAATACGCAAGTTATTAATAGAGTCAACAAGACAAAACAAGACTGTACAGGCGAGAGACTGACCCTTCGGCGTAACTTATGCAAAGCTCAGTTTCTGAGACTTAGAGAGAAAATGAAACCTTTATTTGATGACTACCACAGCAAGGACAAGGATCTAAATGAGATTCGAATAAATATTGATGAGAAAGAAAGAAAGGTACGTATAAGTAAAAGAGATAAGGTCTACGAAGCGTTAACATTCTTTCTAAATATGTTCTTCAAAGGGAAATACTGTATAGATAAGAACACGTTCCAGATGCAGTTTTTTGGAAGCAACATCGGAAACAAAGCGTCAAGCATCCTTAGTGATGGGGAGAAGAGCATCATTGCCTTCTGCTACTTCCTTGCTTCTACCCATCTGCTCATAGAACGAGAAGATGACTATAATAACCTCTTTTTTGTTATTGATGATCCTATATCAAGTATGGACTTTCATTCTGTTTATGCAGTCATTCAATGCCTTAAAGATATTAAAGAATACTTTGGGATCACAACTCATGATCGGATGTGGGTGTTCACGCACGATATGGAGTTCCTAAGTATCATTTCAAGGAATTATATTATAAATAACGCCTACATTTTAAATCCCGGAGATATCGAAAGGTGGCATCATCAGTTACTTTTACCTTATGAGAATCACCTTAAGGATATTGTGTACGTCGCAGCTGGTAGACAACAACCGTCGCATACCACAGCCAATTCTATTAGGCACGTGCTAGAAACTGTATGCCGTTTTGAATATCCAGATAGGAAATTAGAGAAATATATCGAGGAAAACAGTATCTTGCTAAGAGATTCTTGCATATTGCCATTATGTCAGGATTTGTCACACGGAGGAATACGTAATCAGCTGCCGTTTTCACCTGCAGCGCTTATAGCAGCTTGTCAAACAGTTGTCGATTTTATGAAAACTAAATATGAAGGTCAAGTAGAAGCAATTCCTGTGTAGATTTATGGGAAGAATTAGGAGAAAGCACCCTCCCTAAGATTTATATCTAGTCCACGATTTGCTGTCAATGGCTTTCTAATGTTTACGAGTACATTATTGCTTCATTAGTAAGTTGTATTGAAAGGTAGAGCTTCTAATGTCAACGCCGACCTAGAATTGACCCACCAGTGACGATGAAAATTGACCCACCCCAACGTCAGTCAATTAAGGGCGCTCCTTTCCTTGAGGCGATAACTATTACCATTGATGTTGACGATATGCGAATGGTGCAAAAGCCTATCGAGTATAGCTGTGGCTGCCGCGATATCGCTGAATATGTCTGCCCATTCGCCAAAGCCCTTGTTTGAAGTCAGGATCATGCTTCCTCGTTCATATCTTTGAGAAACAAGCCGGAAGAATAATCCCGTCGCTTCTTGATCTAAACCCATGTAACCAATTTCATCTATGATTAACACTTTTGGCCTGAGATAAACTCTCCACCTGCGCTCAAGCCTGCCCTCATGGTATGCCCTCTTTAGGTCTGCAAGGTAGTGTCAAGAATCTTTCGCACATTTAGAAACCGCCTGGCATCTGGAGGTCAGCTCACAAGCATGTCATTGAGGAAGACTACTTTGTGTATGCTAATCTAAAACTTGACCACCAGTGCAAACCGTAGGCGCCGAAAAGTTGACCACCTTAAGAACCCATTCCTGTATGCTGATGGATGAACAGTTCATCGGCAACAGGAGGAAAGG